>Ga0180434_10004454_pt1 | contig 17060 bp, 14 predicted proteins | sample SS_ome_7_FD_132453 | JGI IMG/M metagenome (GOLD analysis project Ga0180434, IMG submission 132453) | Hypersaline lake sediment archaeal communities from the Salton Sea, California, USA - SS_1_D_2 metaG | ecosystem: Environmental > Aquatic > Non-marine Saline and Alkaline > Hypersaline >...
CCGCTGGCCCAAACCCTCACCCGGGTTGAGGGCATTATGACCTTCAGCCGTACGGCCGACGCCCTGCCGGTGGTCTCCCGCTTCATGAGCCTCCGAGTGCTGGAAGAAGGATCCTGGAAGCTGGCAGAGTCGGTCGTCGAGCCCGCCTCGGCGGCCGCCGTCGAGGATCTTGACTGGCTGCTCGGCTCGTGGTCGGCCAAGTCGGCCGACGGCAGCAGCATCCAGGCAACTTTTGAAAAGGTCATTGGTGGCCATGCCATCCTCGGCCGGATGACGGTCACTGCCGCCAACGGCTCAGACCTTGAGGCCATCGAAATCATCCATGCCGACCGCATCGCCCACGCCCTGCGGTCGTGGGTGTTTGATTCACGGGGCGCGACCGCGACCGGGCTGATCGAGTCCGACGGCATCACCCTCAACCGAACGCTGGTCGGCACCCCGAGCCCCGCCAGTGGCGGCCAACGCTCGAACTGGGTGCAACTGATCATGCCGGGCGGGCCCGATGCCTTCACGCTCCATTCCATTGAACGTTCCATCGACGGCCGGCGGCTGCCCGATGCCGACCCACTGCATTTCCGCCGCACCGGCACCAAGGAGTGAACCCCGCTCGTCGCGCCCGTTTTTCCAACCCTGACGTGGAGTTTCTCCCCATGACAATGCCATCCGGAAGCCGTTGGTTTCCCCTGTCAATTTTTGCAACCGCGGCAGCCATCGGCCTGCAGCTGTCACTGCCGGTCACAACGTGGGCCCACGGTGGTGGCGGCGGTCACATGGGTGGCTTTGGCGGCGGCGGCCACATGGGCGGCTTTGGCGGGGGTGGTCGCCCAATGGGCGGAGGATTCGATGGCGGCATGCCCCGTGGCCCAGCCGGCCCGGTCGGCCCAGGGAAGGCAGCGGCCACTCGGGGCGACATGCCGGGCCACTTCGCCGGCCCGGGGCAGATGTCGCGGGACGACTTTCGGCAACTGGCCAATCGTTCGCTGGCCGGCGGTGCCGGCGGCGGCGGCGTGCGAGCCTACTCGTCTGCTGCCCTCGCTGCTCGGAGCGAGGCGATTCGCGGCAACTTTTATCGCGGCGGCTGGTACGGCGGTGCCGGCTGGTATGGCGAACACTTTCGGCCCTGGTGGCCAGGGGCCTGGTGGGGCGGCTACGGCTGGGGCGTCGGCACTGGGCTGCTGGTGGGCCTCGCCTGGGCCGACCTGGCCCGCTGGGGCGGCTATGGAGCAACGCCGGTCGCCTACAACTATGGCAGCACGGTTGTCTACGGCGATGACGGCGTGAGCGTGCAAGGAGAGAGTGTCGGGTCGGCTGAGGAGTATGCCGACCAGGCGGCGACGATCGCCGCCGCCGGTGCGGACAATGCTGAGCTTTCAGCCAAAACCGAGTGGCGTTCCTTGGGCGTCTTCGCCATGGCCCGGGACGGCGAGACCAACCCCAGCACGTTCCTCAATCTGGCAGTCGATCAGCAGGGCCACCTGCGGGGCACCTACTACGATGCCGTTTCCGACTCGACAGAAAACGTCAGCGGCAGCGTCGAGAAGAAGTCACAGCGGGCCTGCTGGACGATTGCCGGCAAGAAGACCCCGGTTTATGAGGCAGGGCTGGCCAACCTGACGCAGCAACAGACGACGATGCTTGTCCACCGCGACGGTGGAAAAGTCGAGCAGCTGCTACTGGTTCGCGTTGAAGATCCTCAGGCTGCCGGCAAGGCTCCGCAACCAGGCGGCTGAAGAGGAACGTCATTCGGCGGGAGGACTGATGCCTGAGCCCACCGCCCAGCTTGCTGACCTGCTGGCCTCAGCCGCCTTTCAGGAAACGCGATCCCGAGCTATCGCGCGACTGCTGGCCGCCCGTAATGCAGCCGGCCATTGGACCGGCCAGCTCTCCTCGAGCGCTCTGTCAACCGCAACGGCCATCAATGCCCTGCGGCTGGCCGACGCAGCCGGGCAGCAACACCAGTTTATCAGCCTGGTCCGTCGGGGCTGCGACTGGCTGGCCGCCACCCAGCTGCCCGACGGCAGCTGGGGCGACACCACGATCAGCCAGGGCAATCTCTCCACGACCCTGCTGGCCTGGTCGAGCCTGGCCGCTGTCGCCTCCGCCAAGCCGCTGGCTCAGCCGGGGTTGGCAGTCAGCATTGACCGGGCTGCCCGCCGCATTGACGACTGGACCGGGGGACTCTCGGCCGAGGCAATTGCCGCCGCCCTTGCGGCCGCCTACGGCCGGGACCGCACCTTCAGCGTGCCGATCCTCACGCACATCTTGCTGGCCGACCGGTTTGGGAACCATCGCACCACCGCCGCCTGGGCTGTGGTACCGCAGTTGCCCTTTGAGCTGGCAGCCCTGCCGCAAAAGTGGTTCCGGCTGGTTGACCTGCAGGTGGTCAGCTACGCCTTGCCCGCCCTGATCGCCATCGGCCAGGTGCGGCATGCCTTCCGGCCCGCGGTCGGCCCCACCGGCTGGCTGCGGCGGGCGGCCATGGCCCGCACCCTCCGAACCCTCGAGGCAATCCAGCCCGACGGCGGCGGCTTCCTCGAGGCGACGCCGCTAACCTCGTTTGTGACGATGAGCCTGGTGGCAATGGGCCTGGCTGCGCACCCGGTCGCCCAGGCGGGCTGTGCGTTCCTCGCGGCGTCCGTACGGCCCGATGGCTCGTGGCCGATCGACACCAATCTTGCCACCTGGAACACGACCACGGCGGTGGCGGCACTGGCCGCCGGCGGCCGACTGGACGACCATCTCTCCACCACGGAGCAAGCCGGGATTCGCAACTGGCTGCTCGACCAGCAGTGGCAGCAGGTCCATCCCTACACCGGCGCCGCCCCCGGCGGCTGGGCCTGGACCAACCTGCCCGGCGGAGTGCCTGACGCCGATGACACCAGCGGGGCGGTGCTGGCGCTCGCGTCGCTGGCCGGCGGGAGCGGCGTGGATGACCCGAACGCCGGTGTTGCCGCGGCCGCCGGAATCGACTGGCTGGCTGGTCTCGCCAATCGTGACGGCGGCCTGCCAACCTTCTGCCGGGGCTGGGGCCGGCTGCCGTTTGACACCTCGTGCCCGGATATCACGGCTCATTTCCTGCGGGCGGCGGCGGGGTGGCCGGTCTCCGGCCAGCAGCACCGTGCAGTAATCGCCAAGGCCCGCCGTTACCTCGGCACCACCCAGCGGGCCGACGGCTCCTGGCTGCCGCTCTGGTTCGGCAACGAAATCCATCCTGAGCAGGCCAACCCGACTTACGGCACCGCCAAGGTTGTGCTGGCCACAGGCGACCACCGCGGTGTGGAGTGGCTACTGGCAGCACAGGCTGCCGACGGCGGCTTTGGACCAGCGGCTGCCCTGCCGGCTTCGGTCGAAGAGACGGCGTTGGCTGTCGAGGCCCTTGCCACTGCCACCATGCTGGCCGACCAGGAGCTTGCGAATCGCATCCGCGGGGCAGTCGCCCGGGGCCTCGGCTGGCTGATCAATACCACCAACGGCGGCACCGAGTTTCCAGCCGCTCCGATCGGCCTCTATTTCGCCAGGCTCTGGTACTTCGAGGACCTCTACCCGCTCAGCTTTACCGTCGCCGCCTGCGAACGAGCCGTCACCTCGGTCCGACAACCTGTCGTGGCCCAAACTCGATGACCATGGCAGGCGGTATCCTCCCCACGTCCGGCCCGCAGCGGGGTCGGCAGGCGATGGCCGGGCCATTGATTCAGACAGCGAACCAACTATGATCAGGTTTTCCAATAAGCACAGAGATTCTCAGCGAGATTGCCGGGCTCCTTCCCAGCTTTTGTGCTTCGCCTGAAGCCGCTCGTGAGCCACCTGGCCCCACTTCATGCCGGGGCGTTGCCGCCCGATTTTCATCAGGGGGCAGCGTGCAGTCCGGAACCTATGCCGCACCCAATCGTGCTGCTTGCCTGACCGCCGCCATCCCCTGGCGAACGCATGATCGGCTGCTCGAAGCAGGGCAAGACCACCACCCCGAACGGCCTCCACAGCACACCCGCCACCTGCGGCTTTCCCACCCCACGGTTCTTCATGCCCGATATCACCATCCGACTTCCTCCCTTCGGCCCGCTCGGCCCCCGTATCTTTGATCTTCGTTCGACCCTGAGCGGTTCGCCGCGGTCAGAAATCCTTTCGGGGCTGACCGTTGCCCTGGCCCTGGTCCCGGAGGCCGTTGCGTTCGCCTTTCTGGCGGGTGTCCCTCCGCTGGTCGGGCTCTATGCGGCATTTTTGATGTGCCTGATCACCGCGACCTGCGGGGGCCGGCCGGGCATGATCTCCGGCGCAACCGGAGCGATGGGCGTGGTGGTCGTCTCGCTCGTTGCTGACCACGGACTCGGCCATCTATTTGTGGCGATTGTGCTGTGCGGCATCATGCAAATCGCCGTCGGCATGCTCCGACTGGGCAAGCTCATCCGGATCGTGCCCCACCCGGTGATGCTCGGCTTTGTCAACGGACTGGCCGTCGTAATCCTGCTGGCCCAGCTTGGCAGTTTCAAAACGCTCGGTGCCAGTGGAACCATGCAGTTTCTCTCCGGACCGCGGCTCTGGACGATGCTCGGCCTGGTAGGCCTGACGATGGCGATCATTGCCCTGCTCCCCCGATTCACCCGGGCGGTCCCCTCGACGCTGGTGGCAATCCTGGTCGTCACGCTAGCGGCAGTGGGAATTAATGCCGCCTCCCCTGCGCCTGAACCCATCCCGGGATTACCCGGTTCCCACACGGTCCTGACCGTCCGCGACATGCTGCTGGACAGCACCCGGGCCTTGGCAGTAAAGACCTCCCAGCGGGAGAAGAATGCTGCCTTTCTGACGGCTGCCGCGGCCAGGATGCCAGCCGGACTCACCGCGGTACCTGAACAGCCCGGTGACATCGCCCCTCTGAGCCCGCAGGAAATCACCGCCGCAATCACCGCCGTCGATGCCGATTCTGTGGGAATCGCCGGCGGGCTGCCGCGGCCTGCCTGGTGGGATGTCCAACTGCCTCCGCTGAGCCTTGCGACCCTCTGGATCGTCTTCCCCTACTCCCTGATTCTCGCCGGCGTGGGACTGATTGAGTCACTGATGACGCTCACGCTGGTCGATGAACTGACCGAAACCCGGGGACAGAGCAACCGAGAATGCATTGGACAGGGAATTGCAAACGTCGCTTGCGGGCTCCTTGGTGGCATGGGTGGCTGCGCGATGATTGGCCAGTCACTCATCAATGTGAAATCAGGGGGACGCGGGCGGCTCTCCGGCATCACCGCAGCAGTCGCGTTGCTCCTCTTCATTCTGTTTCTCGCCCCGTACATCGAGGCCATCCCCATGGCCGCTCTGGTGGGCGTCATGTTCATGGTGGTGATCGGAACCTTCGAGTGGGCCACCCTGCAGACCTGGCGACGGATTCCGGCCACCGAGGTGCTCGTCATGCTCGTGGTGGCCGGCTACACCGTTCTGATGCACGACCTTGCCACCGCGGTCATTCTTGGCATCGCAATCTCGGCAGTTGTCTTCGCCTGGAACAAAAGCAACTACCTGCTGGCCGACGTGCAGACCAACGAGCACGGCAGCCGGATCTATCAGTTGCACGGCGTGCTCTTTTTCGGCAGCGTCTCCCGGTTCCGCGATCTGTTCACCCCGCAGGACGATCCTGATGATGTCGTGATCGATTTCTACTTCAGCCGTGTCTTCGATCAGTCGGGCCTCGAGGCGATCAACGCCCTGGCGGAGAAGTACCAGAAGCTCGGGAAGCGTCTGCACCTCCGCCATCTCAGCGAAGACTGTCGCCAGTTGCTCGACCGGGCTGGCAGCCTGGTCGAAGCGAACATCAGCGAGGATCCGCATTACCACGTCGCCACCGACCGAGCCACCTCAGGAACGGTCAGGACCGTTCCTGAAGCCACTCTCTGCTGACCACACCGGCAGCGAGCGGCCCCTGGCCAACCAAAAGCTGCTCCCGAAAGCAGTCAGTCGGCAAGGCTGACGTGCCGGGGGCGGATTGGCCGGCTGACCACAGCAACAACTGCCTCTGCCGCAGCCTGCCAGTCGGCAGCAGTGGTCTTCCAGCCGCCCGACAGCCGCAGCATGCCCCAGGGCTGGTCCGCGGCCAGCCCCAGGCGGTCAGGCCCGATCGCCGCCACCGCTCGGGCGGTGGCTTCACTGCCACCGCTGCAGGCTGATCCCGTCGACGCGATGATGCCCTGCCGTTCCAAGGCGGCTACCAGCCGGCGGCCATCGTGGCCGGGAACAATGCAGGCTAGGGTATTCCAGAGCCGTTCGGACCCGCGGCCCAGCACAAGCAACTCAGGCAGCGCGTCAACAAGTTGCTGTTCAGCCCGGTCACGGTCCTGCCGCCGGGGCTCGATGACGGCTGGCGCGAAGTGCTCACTCGCCGAAGCCACCGCCTCAAGTGCCGCCACCAGCGCCAGCACGCCAGGGAGGTTCTCGGTACCTGCCCAGCGGCCCTCCTGCTGTGGGCCGCCGCGATCGCCGTGAAAGCTGCTGGCGGTTTCAGGCACCATCAAAAAACCGACCCCCTTCGGTCCACCAAACTTGTGGCCACTGCCGGTCACAAAGTCGCACTGCCCCAGGTCAGAAGCCGGTAGCCGGCCAATCCACTGGGCGGCATCGGTGTGAAAAGGAATCTGTCGCGACTGGCAGATAGCGAGCAGCTCCTGCCAGGGCTGCAGCACACCGGTCTCGTTGCTCGCCGCCAACACCGAGACAATCGCGGCATCGGACGTGGCTTCCAGCTGGGCCCCGGCCGCATCGGAATCGACCCGGCCGGCACCGTCAACAGGCAGCTCAACAACCCGGCCGGGCAGGGCGGCGACAAACGACTCGGCCACGCAAGGGTGCTCGAGTGGTGAGATCAACGCCACGCCTGTCGAAACCTCAGCCAGCTGTCGGGCCAGGGCGTTGTTGGCTGCGGTCGCTGAACCGGTGAAGAGGATTCGTCTCGCGACGCAGCCCAGCAGATCGGCCAGCCGCTCACGGGCATCCTCCAACATGTCGCGGGCCGCCGTCGCCGTCGCCGACAGGCTTGACGGATTGTGCCAGTAACAATCGGCCGCCTCGAGCCACGCCTCACGGGCGGCCGGATGCAGCGGGCTGGTCGCATTGTGGTCGAAATACCGCAAGGGGAGCTTGCCCGGGGATCGGCCGAGGAGTGACGGGGCGGGCGTATGCATGGCGATTGATTAGTCTACCGTGCCGATCTGATCTTCTCCCGGCTTGCTCAGGGGGCTTTCAGGTTGATCGCCACACCGACGGCCATGTTCTCACGATGCAACCTTCTGCCCGACCTGCCCGCTCAACCACCACCGCCTGGGTCCTGCTTGACTGGGCAGCCAGCGGGTTCTCGACGGTTTTGATTACCCTGATCGTGGCCTACGTCGAAAAGGTCGCCTTTGCGGACCGACCCTGGGGGCTCGACGCCGGCGTGATCTGGCCCTGGACCCTAGCGGTGGCAATGCTGGCATCGGCGATTCTCACACCCGGCTTCTCGGCCTGGGCCGATCGCCGCCGGCGGCACAAGACGGCTCTCGTCACAAGCGTTGTCACCGGTGCTGCCGCACTGGGCCTGTTGGCCATCGCCCCGCCGAGCTACCGGCTGGCCGTGTTAGCCGGCGTCATCTTCGGCAATGTCGGCTTTGATCTGGCCGCCGTCTTCACTGGCAGCCTGTTGGCATCGATCGCAACAGGCCGGCTGGCCGACCGGCTTTCGGCCTGGGGCTTCGCCGCTGGCTATGCCGGTGGAGCAATCGCCCTCATCATTGCAACGGGCATTGTGACCGCCCATGACAGCCTCGGTCTTACAGTCGCGGGAGGGCTGCGGCTGGCCTTTGCCTTCACCGGCCTCTGGTGGCTCGGCTTCACCCTGCCGGCAGCACTGGCCCGATTTCCGGAAGCAAGCGATGGCGGCCACGCAGCAACCGCCGCTGGTGAGCTGCTGGCCTTCGCCCGTTCGCTGCGGCGGCCGACTGATGACACCAGCCAGCAGCTGGCGGCGGTCCTCGTTGGCAGCATGCTGATACTGGGGGCCGTCCAGACCGCGATCGCACAGTTTTCCAGCGTGGCACTCGAAGAGTTTTCACTCGCCCCTGATGCGTTGGTCCGGCTGGTGCTGCTCGTGCAGGCAGTCGCCCTACCCGGGGCCCTGGTGATCGGCTGGATTTCCGAGACGGCCGGCCGCCGGCTAGCGCTGGTGCTCTGCCTAGGCGGCTGGATCAGCGTGGTGGTAGTCGCCTGGTTCATTCAGTCTGTGCCCCAGCTCTACGGGCTGGCCGTCCTGCTGGCCCTGGTGCTGGGCGGGGTGCAGAGCGTGATTCGGGCCACGGTTGCCGAGGCGGCGCCCGAGGGCAGGGCAGGGGTGACCTTCGGCCTGCTGCAGATCGGCACGAAGCTGTCGGGGGCTGCCGCCGGCCTGGCCTTTGGCGGCCTCTATTTTCTCAGCGGACATCCGCGGGCCGGGCTGGCAGCGCTCCTCGTGCAGCTGCTGCTGGGCTGGTGGGCACTCCGGCGGATGCGGTGACCGGCGCGGTCAGGCAATCCCCAGCACGTCTTCCATGCCGTACCGACCGGCTGGCTTACCGACGAGAAAGGCAGCAGCCGCGAGCGCCCCGCGGGCGTAGGAGTCGCGATTGGTCGCCCGCACATTGACCGACAGGCTTTCACCCTCGAGGCCAAACAGAATCGTGTGCTCACCCGGATTGTCGCCCGACCGCACGGCGTGATAGCCGATCTCATCGGCAGGCCTCGCTCCCGGCCGGCCCTCCCGGCCATGGGCCTCGCGGGTCTGGCCCATCGCCTCGCGAACAATGTGCCCAAACTTCAAAGCGGTCCCGCTGGGGGCATCCTCCTTGTGATGATGGTGGCATTCGATGATCTCGACATCGGCCCGGCTACCCACCTCGGCCAGCAGCCGGCCTGCTCGGCCGACCAGATCCATGGCGATGTTGACCGCCAGGCTCATGCTGGGCGAGATCAGCACCGGAACCCGCTTCGCGGCGACGGCGATCGCCTCATCATCGGCATGATCAAGGCCGGTGGTCGCCACCACCAGCGGCACCCCGCGATCCACGCACCCCGCGGCGATACCCGCCACCGCGCCGGGCAGCGAAAAATCGATCACCACGTCGGCGTCCACGTCCCAGGTCTCGCTGATGGCGATCCCGCAGCGACCACTGCCTGCCAGGTCCCCGGCGTCGGCTCCCTGCTTGAACCGATCGATCGCCGCCACGAGCTGCCAGCGGACCGCGTCCTCGGCGGCACAGGCGACAATCCGTCGGCCCATCCGTCCGGCGGCACCATGAACAACCAGACGCAGAGGACGTGAATCGGGCATGGAAAGACTTTCTCCGTAAAAAGGAAGCGGGAAACGATGCGACCGGGCCGAGTGGCCTCAGCCGTAGAGTTCGATCGCCTGGGCGATCTCGTCGTAGCGGTTGCCGACGCTGACGGCCCGGTTGGCAAAACTCGCCCGGCTCACGCCGCGGCTGCCGAGGACATCGTTGAACAGCTTCTGATCGGTGGTGTGGTAGGCGACGGTCGCGTTGGGATCTTTCAGCTGATGGCCGGTCAGGATGCAGACCACCCGGTCGTCCCGGCCGATCACCCCTTCGGCGACCAGCTTGCGGGCCCCGGCGACGCTGGCAGCACTCGCCGGCTCGCAGCCGAGGCCGCCGGCCCCCACCTGAGCCTTGGCGTCAAGGATCTCCTGCTCTGAGACCTCGCGGACGACGCCGTCACAGACCTCGAGGGCTCGCAGGCACTTGTTGAGATTGACCGGCCTGTTGATCTCGATGGCGCTGGCCAGCGTGTCGGCCCGCTTCTGCTCGCGGTCGAGTTCGTCGTAGTAGTGACAGGCGGGGGCCAGATCGGCCCGGCCGCCCTCCCAGCGGAGGCCACGGTTGTTGTAAAGCTCATAGAGCGTGTTCGCGCCCGCGGCATTGATCACCGCCAGCCGCGGCACCCGGTCGATCAGCCCGAGATGCCGCAGCTCGGCAAAGGCCTTGCCGAAGGAACTGGAGTTGCCGAGGTTGCCGCCGGGCACCACGATCCAGTCGGGCACCTCCCAGCCGAGTGACTCGAGCACCCGGAACATGATCGTCTTCTGCCCCTCCAGCCGGAACGGATTGACCGAGTTGACGAGGTAAATGCCGAGCTTGCCGGCCACCTCCTTGACCCGCGCCATGGCGTCGTCGAAGTCACCGGCGATCTGGATCGTCAGCGCCCCATAGTCGAGCGCCTGCGAGAGTTTGCCGTAGGAGATCTTGCCCGAGCCGATGAAGATGATGCCCCGCATCAGCCGGGTGACGGCGCAATACACCGCCAAGGACGCACTGGTGTTGCCGGTCGAGGCACAGGCGGCGCGGCGGGCCCCGATCATGCGGGCATGCGAAAACGCCGCCGACATCCCGTTGTCCTTGAACGAGCCTGACGGATTGAGCCCTTCATACTGAAGGTGCAGCCGGCCCGGCTTCATACCGACGTAGCCACCCACGCCGTCTGACACTGACAGCAGCGTCTGCCCCTCGCCGATCGTCACCACCGCTTCGCTGGGGGCAAAGGGCAGCAGGTCATGAAACCGCCAGACGCCACTGAAGGCGAGCGGATCGCTCCGCCGCATCCACTTCCGTTCGAACACCTCGAACGAGGTGGGGGCCGGCAGCCGGTCCCAGTCATAGCTGACGTCCAGCAGGTTGCCGCAGGCGGGGCAGCTGGTGAGCACCTCATCGACCGAAAAGGTGGCCCCGCAGGTGGGGTCAATGCACTGCTGGAAGGCGAGGTCTGTTCGGGCGGCAACGGCCACGGCGGCAATCTCCAGTTCCGGATCGGAAGGCCGGCAGCGGCCCATCCACTGGGTATCGTCGGCACGAGGGAAACCGCGACTCAAGCGGGACGGGGAAAGGTTCCGCGGACGACGGTAGCAGGTCTGCTTCAGCAGAACCCCGACATACCGAAAAAGATACTCCTAACTGCCTGTTTTCGCCACTGGAACAACTGGTTACAATGAGGGAGAGAAGTTGGTGGAGTTGACTCCGCCAGCGACAGGATTAGCTTTTGCAGCGTCCGGTCGATGGCACTGCGATAACCGCTGCTCTGGCAGTCGAGATTGAACTCAGGCGGAGGACACTCGGGATGAAAGCTGCTGAAATGCGGGTTTTCCGCGAGACGCTCGAACAGGTTCGCGGGCGGCTGCGGGGCGATGTCAACACGATGGCCGACGCGGCCCTGGGCCGCAGTGGGGACGAACCGGCCGGGCACGCCTCGACCATGCCGGTTCACATGGCTGATATCGGTTCGGATGCGTTTGAGCAGGAATTCACGCTCTCCCTGATGGCCAGCGAGGAGGACACGCTTGAGCTTGTCGAGCACGCCTTGGAGCGAATTCGCAACAAGACCTATGGCACCTGCGAGGAATGTGGTGGCGTGATCGCCAAAAAACGGCTTGAGGCGTTACCCTACGCGAGTACCTGCATCCGCTGTGCTCAGAAGAGGGAAGCGGCCAGTTTTCGGCCGCGTCAGCCTCGGTAATGCATTGCGTGATCCGCCGGACTGCTGCCCCCGACTTGCAAACCACTGCCGCCGTGCCAGCAACTCCATCACCGGCGCCCGCCACCCGTTCAGCCGGCCGGCTGAGGATCTGGTCTGTTTTCGGTTCGGTCGTGATCGCTGCGACGACTGCTGACCTCATCAGCAAGGCGGTCGCCTTCAAACGACTGGGCATGCCCGGCATGCGGCCCGGTGCGGTGGTCATCCCGGACATGCTCTGGTGGGAGACCAGCCTCAATGAGGGCGCGCTGTTTGGGTTGGGGCAGGGGCTGGGCTGGCTGTTCATCAGTGTGTCGATCGCGGCATTGATCGGCATCATCATCACGGTCAGCCGGCTGTGGTTGCCGGGCGACGGGTTGCTGCTGGTCGCGTTGGCCCTGATCAGTGGCGGAATTCTCGGCAATCTTTACGACCGGCTCGGGCTGCCGGGCCTTTCCTGGCATGCCCCGCTGGCCCGGAAGGGGCAGCCGGTATATGCCGTGCGGGATTTCATCCATTTCCGGCTCGAAGGGGTAATCGACTGGCCAATCTTCAATCTGGCCGATAGTTTCCTCGTGGTTGGCGCCGGCCTGCTGCTCTTGCTTTCGTTTCTTCCCGCCCATGGGCTGCAGCAGGGCCCCGGTAACACCCGGCCGGAGGCCACGCCGGCGGAGGCAAGTTCAACTCGGGTACCAACCGGAGGAAACCCGGATGGCTGAAGCAGCCCTCGCAGGCCGACTGGAAGTCGCCTTGGCGGCCACCCGCGAGGCGGGCGTCAGCACACTTGCCTGGTTTCAAAACCCCCAACTCGCCGTCCAGACCAAGGCTGACGCCTCGCCAGTGACGGCCGCCGATATCGCCGCCGAGAAAATCCTCAGCCAACGACTGCTCACCGCCTTTCCTGACGATGCATTCCTGGGCGAAGAGACCGGCTGCCGACCGGGAAGTTCGGGCTTCGAGTGGGTGGTCGACCCGATTGACGGCACCAAGTCGTTCATCAGCGGGGTGCCACTTTATGCCACCCTCGTCGGCTGCCGGCGGGAGGGTGTTGGTGTCCTCGGCGTCATTTTTATGCCGGCCCTCGATGAACTGGTCTACGCCACCCGCGGCGGCGGTGCCTGGCACCAGCGGGGCGAGGCCGCTCGGACCCCGGCCCGGGTTTCCAGCCGCACCCGCCTGGAAGACAGCCTGCTTTGCTCGAGTGATTTCCGCGACTTCCGCCGCCGCCCCGCCGAACTGGATGCCGCAGCCAGCGGTGGCCAGATCCGGCTTGACCTCGAGGAAGCCTGCGGCATCGTCCGCACCTGGGGGGACGGCTACGGCTATCTGCTGGTGGCGACCGGCCGGGCCGACATCATGGCCGACCCGATGCTCAACGCCTGGGACGCCGCCGCCGCCTCGGTGGTGGTCACAGAGGCCGGCGGGCGTTTCAGCGACTGGACCGGCCTCGATGCGATCGACACCGGGGATGGACTGGCCACCAACGGCCACCTGCACGAAGCGGCTCTGGCCGCCCTCGCCCCAGCGGCGAGCCGCGGCTCGACGTGAGGCCGAAACAGTTCATCTTGCGGCCGGGGGCCGCTCGGGTATGCTTTCGGTTTCAATATCGGACAACTCAGTGAAGGTGATGTGATGGCTCGGAGCTGTGAAATCTGCGGCAAGGGTTTCTCGATGGGAAACTCGGTGACAATCCGCGGCAAGCAAAAATATCTCGGTGGTGTTGGCACCAAGATCACCGGCATCACCCGGCGGAAGTTCAAGCCGAACCTTCAGCGGCTGAAGGTGACCCTTGCCAGCGGCGCGACCGCTACCCGGCTGGTCTGCACCCAGTGCATCCGCAGCGGTGCCGTTACAAAGTTGGTTCGCCAAAAGCCATTCCGGCTGCCCAATGTGGAGAAGGCGAAACCGACCACCGAAGAGGCCGTGCCGGCCGGCCCCCGCGCTCGTCCCTGATCAACATCACGTGTTTGCAAGCGGGCTCGAATCGCTCTCACGCCCTCTGAACGAAGGAACCGAGCATGGCTGCCGAGAAGGACGCTCAGCCGGTCCTGACCGCGGATGATGTGATGAAGGTTGCCCTGCTGGGCCGGCTCGCTCTCAGTGGTGCCGAGTTACCGAGCCTGACGGCAGAATTGACGAAAATCGTCGGCTTTGTTTCACAGCTGTCAGAGGTCGATACCGATGCTGTTGAGCCGCTGGCCCATCCGCTCGATTCCCAGAACGTCTTTCGCGCAGACGAGCCGGCAGCGTCACTGACGACCGAGCAGGCACTGGCAATGGCCCCGCGACACGACGGCGAGTGTTTTCTGGTTCCCGCCGTCCTGGGTGAATCGGGATCGGCCTGAGCCCGCCACCGAAATCGCCCGTGCCCCCGTTCAAAACGAAAGCCGATGCCGCTGACCGACCGCCCCGCCGCTGAACTGGCTGCCGCACTCTCCGCTGGGGAGGTTACCTCGGCCGCCTGCACAGAGGCTTTTCTTGCCCGTATCGAAGCGGCCAACCCGACGATCAACGCCTTTCTGTCGGTTGACCGCGACGGGGCCATGGCCCAGGCTGCGGCAATCGACGCTGATCGGGCTGCCGGCAAACCGCTCGGGCCGCTCGCCGGCCTGCCGGTGGCGGTCAAGGATGTGCTCTGCACAACCGACCAGCCGACAACCTGTGCCTCGAAGATGCTTGCCGGCTACCGGCCGCCTTACGACGCCGATGTGGTACGGCGGCTGCGGGAGGCTGGCTGCGTCATCGTCGGCAAGACCAACATGGACGAGTTCGCCATGGGCGGCTCAAACGAGAACTCGGCCTTTGGTCTGGTCCGCAACCCCTGGGATCTCGACCGGGCTCCGGGCGGCTCCAGCGGCGGGTCGGCTGCGGCCATCGCCGCCGACATGGCTCCGCTGGCCATCGGCTCTGACACCGGCGGCTCAATCCGTCAGCCGGCTGGGCTCTGTGGCATCACCGGCCTCAAGCCGACCTATGGCCGGGTCAGTCGTCGCGGGCTGGTCGCCTTCTCGTCGAGCCTCGATCAGATCGGACCGATGGCCCGCTCGGCCGAAGACTGTGCCCTGCTGCTCGAAGCCATCGCCGGCCACGACCCCGGCGACTCGACCTCGCTGGCAGTCGAGGTGCCGGCCTACCGGGCCGAACTCGACAAGCCGCTGGCCGGGCTGAAGATCGGCCGGGTCGCCGCCCACTTTGGTGACGGGCTCGACCCTGAGGTAGCCGAGCATGTCGAAAACGCCTTCGCCGCCTACGAGGCTGCCGGCGCGACGATCCATGAGGTTGAACTGCCCCATGCCGCCTACGGGGTGCCCACGTATTACCTGATTGCCCCGAGCGAGGCCTCGAGCAACCTCGCCCGCTACGACGGGGCCCACTACGGCCACCGCTGGGACGGCACCGCCAAGCCCGACGACGGCGGCATCAGCAACTTCGACTCACCGCTGGTCGAGATGTATTGCCGTAGCCGCGCCGAAGGCTTTGGGCCTGAGGTCAAACGGCGAATCATGCTCGGCACCTACGCTCTCTCGGCCGGCTATTACGACGCCTACTACGCCAAGGCCCTGCGGGTGCGGCGGCTGATCCGGCAGGACTTCCTTGATGCCTTCGAGCAGGTCGACCTGATCGGCGGCCCCGTCTCGGCAACCCCCGCCTTCAAGCTGGGCGAAAAGACCAACGACCCCGTCGCGATGTACCTGGTTGACCTCTACACCGTCGGCACCAACCTGGCCGGGATCGGCGGCATCTCGTTCCCCTGCGGCTTCACCGCCGGCGGCCTGCCGGTCGGCTTTCAACTGCAGGGTCCGGCTCTCTCCGAGCCGCTGCTGCTGCGGGCCGCGCATCAGTATCAGCAGACCACCGACTGGCACACGCGGCGGCCCGCCGCCGTATCCGCCTGACCCCGCACCTCAGCCGCCCATGACCGCCAGCAGCCCGCCTTTCGAGACCATCATCGGCCTGGAAGTGCATGTCCAACTCCAGACCCAGACCAAGCTCTTCTGCGGCTGCCGCACCACCTTTGGCAGCCCGCCCAACACCCAGGTCTGCCCGACCTGCCTTGGCCTGCCCGGGTCATTGCCGGTGATGAACCGACGGGCCTTCGACCTGGCCCTGCGATCGGCGCTCGCCCTTAACTGTGAAATCGCCCACTTCACCAAGTGGGACCGGAAGAACTATTTCTATCCCGACCTGCCCAAGGGCTATCAGATCAGCCAGTTCGATCTGCCGTTCTCGTTCGACGGTCACCTTGAGGTGAGCGATCCGAAGGGTGCCTTTGAACCCCGCCGGGTCGGCATCATCCGGGTCCATCTGGAGGAGGACGCCGGCAAGAGCATGCACGACGAGGCGACCGGCACCGCCGACAGCCGCATCGACCTCAACCGTACTGGCACGCCGCTGTGCGAGATCGTCACCCAGCCCGACCTCCGCAGTCCGCAGGAAGCACGGGCCTGGCTCAACGAACTGAAGCTGCTGCTGGTCTATCTGGGGGTGAGCGACTGCAACATGCAGGAGGGCAGCCTGCGAGTCGATGCCAACGTCAACCTGCACATTCCCCAGGCCGACGGCCGGGTGGCCAAGACGCCGATCGTCGAAATCAAGAACATGAATTCGTTCCGCTCAGTTGAGCGGGCCCTCGCCTATGAGGCTGAGCGGCAGTGGGGCGAGTGGCAGGCGACCGGGGCCGAACTCGGCAGCATGCCCAAGCAGACCCGTGGCTGGGACGATGCCGCCAGCATCACCCGTGGCCAGCGGCACAAAGAGGAGTCAAGCGACTACCGCTACTTCCCCGAACCCGATTTGGTGCCGGTGACGGTGACCGAAGAGCAGATTGCCGCGGTCCGCGCCGGGATGGGCGAGCCACCGGCGGTGCTGCGGCAGACGCTGGAAAGCCGCTGGGGCATCTCGGCCTATGACGCCGACGTGCTGGTCAACCAGGGCCGCGAACTGGTCGACTATTTCGAAGAACTGGGTGGCCTCGTCGGTGAAGGCAAGATGGCCAGCAACTGGATGCAGCAGGATGTCCTGCGTTCGCTCAACGAGCGAGGCGGCACGATTGCCGACTTTCCCGTGCGGCCAGCTGCCGTCGCCGACATCATCGGCCGGATCAAGCAGGGCGACTTCGACACCAGCCGGGGCCGCGAGATCTTTGCAGCCGTCCTCGAGACCGGCAAACCGGTGGCCGACGTCATCGCGGGCATGGGCATCGCCGCAGTCGATGAGGGTGACCTGCGAGCCCTCTGCGAAGAACTGATTGCCGCCAATCCCAAGATCGTCGCCGACGTGAAGAGCGGTAAGGAACAGGCCGCCGGAGGCCTGATCGGCCAGGCCAAAAAGAAGAACCCCAACGTCAACCCGGGCAAGGTCCGGGCCCTGGCGTTGGAACTGATCAAGGCGATGCCGTAGCAGGGGCGACTCGTCGCTGAATTGATAGGGTGAGGGGCGTTGCCCATGCCAATCGAGCGGCGTCGGAAACTGAGTGAAGCCGGGAGGGCGAAGCGAAGTTTCCGTCGAGTGAGTGAAGGGCGGGATGACCGGAGCGAACGTCCGGCGAGATGGCA
>Ga0180434_10004456_pt1 | contig 17055 bp, 12 predicted proteins | sample SS_ome_7_FD_132453 | JGI IMG/M metagenome (GOLD analysis project Ga0180434, IMG submission 132453) | Hypersaline lake sediment archaeal communities from the Salton Sea, California, USA - SS_1_D_2 metaG | ecosystem: Environmental > Aquatic > Non-marine Saline and Alkaline > Hypersaline >...
CCACAGTGTCCCAGTAGGAGTGGGAAGTCAAGGTATATCCCGGAATCGACCACGCGGCTTCGCCAGTAGCATCCTCAGGGCCATGGACGGCTTCACATCCGCGCCAGAGAGGGAGTGCGTGTTCGAGACTCGTCTGCTATGCCCTCGGTCAAGGCGGTGTACGGGTAGAGCGGACTGCGAGGTGTTTCCGCCGATCGCGTACCGGCCTAAGACCCACTCTCCTCGACCACAGTGCGAGCCTGAGCCGCCAGGGCTCCGGTCCGGTCGCGTCCCTTGAAGTCGAACGGGGGCTGTGTCAGAATCGTCCGACCAACCACGGCAACTGCGTTCGGCGACCTGGCGACGGCGACACGAGAGAGGCGGACCCATGCAGGCCCTGGCACGGCGCTGGCTGTCCTTCTTCCTGATCTTGTCGGCTGCGATTCTGGCCTTCTTCGCCTTCGTCGGGTGGAGTCCCGCTGCGTCGCTCGATGAGCTGTACACGCTCGGGCCCGCGACCAACGAGATCTCACTCGTGGTATCGGTGTCGCTGATGTGGCTCCTGGTGGGCTTCGCGCTGTGGTGGCTGTCCTTCCGGAGGGTCACGCAGGAGACGGCCCTTCTCTTCGCCGGCGCCATAGCGGTCTCGCTCGTCTATCTGGCGTTCCTCCGCGAGCACGTTCAGTTCATGGACTACCGCGCGTTCGTGCAGGCTGCAAGGACGATGCTGGCGGGCCAGCCGCTGCCGGAGCGCTACATCTACCCGCCGCTGTGGGCGTTCTCCCTCTCGCTCCTGCAGCGGGCGTTCGGGGAACAGGCCCCGGCGCTGGCGTGCTTCGCTACGACCCACATCTCTCTCGTAGCCTTCTACGTCTTGGGTGTGCTTCTTCTCGCGAGATGCGGCGTGTCCCGCACGCTGGCGTCGCTCCTGATGTTCGCGGCGGTGGTCGTGAACGTCCCGATACTAAGGAACGTCGTCTACGTGCAGGTGAATCTGCTCCTCATCGATCTCGTTCTCGCGGGCCTGCTCGTGATGCGGAGGTCCACGCTCTTGTCCGCGCTGTTCTTCGCGCTCGCCACGCACCTGAAGATCGTGCCGGTGCTCTTCGTGCCCGTCTTCATCTATAGGAAGGAGTACAGGTGGCTGGCGTACTACGTGGTGCTGTGCGTTGTCATTGCCTGGCTTGCGCCGTTTGGTGGGGGCTTCGCCTACTTCCGTGACTTCGTGGGGAACCTCGGCCAGTGGCATCCGGCGAGGCTGCGCTCGTGCTCCTTCTACGGCCTGTTCCACAACACCGACAGGATCTTTGAGCTGGGGCTGCCGGTCGACGCCCTCTTCAACGTCGTTCGGGCGGTGCTCGGGGTCTGGATCTACGCGGTCTCCTACATATCCATACGCCGGGAGACCTTCTCGAGGTCCGACGATCTCCGGACCTCCGCCGCCATCAACGGGCTCATGCCGCTGATGTTCCTGATGCCCGCGTTCTCACCGGCGGCGTGGTCATACCACCAGGTACTGCTGATACTGCCAGCGGTCCTGACGCTTCTCTACCTCCGCGGTCCGCGAAGATTGGGGCTCTGGTCCATCGGCTACTTCTTCACGTTCCTGCTCCCTGTGTTCGATCTCTATCCCTGGTCCTACCTCCGGCTCGTCGGCTGGGTGGCGCTGCTCGTCGCCCTCACAGACGCGGTTCTGCGCCCGCGAACCTCTCGCTGGCTGGAGAACATAGACGAGGCCGTCAACGCCGGCCTGTCCGCCGCAACCGCGGCCGTGTCCTCTGCCTCCAGGCGACGCTTTTTGGGGGAGTAGCGGGACAGGGGCGTGACCCCCGCTGCGTTCTACTGCATGTACCCGAGCGAGCGCAGTGCTTCCTTCGTCTCTTCGTTGAGCTCGTCGTCCCGGACACGCACCGGAGTCACCTTGACCTGGTCCTCGAAGCGGCCGACCGCCTCCGACAGCCGCTTCTCGAGCTCGCCCAGGTCGCCGGCCGCCCCGCCCGCCAGCAGGTTTGCCAGCTCGTCCGGGTCGGACCTCAGGTCGAACAGCTCGTGCCTCCCGTCGCCGCCCCACACCAGCTTCCTGCCGTTTACCGTGATGCCGCGTAGCCTGCGCCGGTAGAGGTCTAGACTTGCGCTCTCGCGCTGCTCGTCGTCGTAGCGTTTGAAAGCCTGCACGGGCCAGTAGTACTCGGTGATGATTGCGCGGTCCTCTGGGATCTCGTCGGACAGCAGGCTGAGTCCCTGGCACGGGTAGTCGTCCCTGTCGATCCCTGTAGCGTCGAGCACCGTAGGGAGAACGTCGACCAGCGTCACCGGTCGGTCGTCGACGGCTCCTCCGCCGAACTCGGGTGGGTAGTGAATGAGGAGGGGGATCTTCACCGTTGTTTCGTAGAGCGAGAACAGATGGTCCATGTGACTGTGGTCGCCTATGTTCTCGCCATGGTCCGACGTGAGGATGAAGAACGTGTCGCCCCAATACCCCGCCGACTTGAGCTCGTCCGCCATGAGTCCGACGAGGTGGTCGGTGTAGAGCAGCTCCGCGTCGTAGAGGTCGTTCAGGTGCGTAAGCTCCTCCGGCGAGAACACCTTCTCTCCGAGGTAGTACTCCGGCCACATGTTGCTGACGATCGTCATCTCCGGATTGGTGACGAACTCGTCCATGAACTGCTTCGAGGAGTCGTAGGGATGGTGGGGCGCGATGAGGTTGACGAACACGAAGAACGGGCGCTCATCCTGTCTGTCCCGGACTGTCCCGATGAACAGGTCGACGGCGCGGTTCCCTGTCTCCGAGCGCTGCCCGAATGCTGGACGGTCGAGCAGCCTCTGCACGCGGTCGGTCAGGTGATACGCCGAGAATCCCTGCTGGAAGCCGTGCTCGGTAGCCAGCATGCTGTTCTCGACGATGCCGACCGTCTCGTAGCCCCGCTCGGACAGGATCTCCGCGAGCGTCACGAGCCCGCGGTTCATGCTCCAATTCTCCTGGGTCGCGCTGTGCGAGACCGGGTAGAGGCCTGTGAAGAGCGAAGCGTGCGAGGGGATCGTCCAGGAGCTCGTCGAGTAGGCCTGCCCGAACAGGGTCGATTCGCCGGCAAGCTCTTGGATTCGGGGCGACGTGTCACGCTCGTAGCCGTAGCACGACAGCCTGTCCTGTCGGGCCGTGTCCATCACGATGATCACTACGTTGGGCGGGGGTCCCGTCAGGACGTACCCGCCGGGCGAGGAGTTCCCCGCGCGGAAGAACCACACCAGGGACACCGCGATAGCGAGCAGCACAACGATGACGGTGACGAGCCTGCGTCTCATCTGAACTCCCTCTATGGGTGGTCGACACCGACATTCTATCACTCGGGGGAGTGACCCTCAAGCGCGCCCACAGCGCACTAGTGTCATCGTCTCGGGGGACGAAGAAGATCCTGAATGAGCCTCGTCGGCCTCTCCATTGTGAAGAGCCCGGTCCATTCGGACCGGGCCCTTTCGGTACTAAGTACTCCGTGGAGGTTCTCTTCTGTGCTTCCCCTTGATCGCCCCAGTCGTGGACTGTCTGCCAGGTGACGGGCACTCGGCGAAGCCCGTCCATCAGCGATAGAGCGCCTTGACACTGCTCCAGGTGGCAGCCTCTACCGGGCTCGCTGGCACGGCGCCCACCTTGACCTGGAAGGCAAGACGCGACTGTGTGGGTGCGGGCTCGACCCACTCGAGTACGGCGACCGCATTGAACTCGAAGCCGTCGTAGAGATCGCCACCGCTTATCCTGAGTACGTCCGTCGCTCCGGGGCCAGTGGCCTGACTGAGATCTGCCACTGCCTCCCCCTCAAGAACGATGTCTGACACGGTAGCAGCCGAGCCGTCGTCGACCGCTCTCGTGCGCACGAAGATCTCGTTGAAATACCTGTCGGGCTCGTACGACAGGACCACGCCTCCAAGCGAGAAGACGGCAGTGTTGGTGCCGGCGTCGTAGGATACGGTGAAGGGCTCAAGCACCCCGGACTGCCAGCCGTACTCAGCGGTCTGCGCGGGTGCCGCCGTCGTCCTGCCCAGGTCCAGCTCGAACGTGGACGCACCCCCGATGCGTCCTTCCGCAGTGAACGCCAGCTCGTCCTCGGGCATCAGGATGAGCATCTCGCTGTCTGTGACATGCGATGTGAAGAGCTCTGCCCCCGCGGTCGAGGCAAGACCTCCCATCAGGATCAGTGAGACCAGCAGCGCGCTGAACCTCCTTGTCCCAGCCGTGTTGTATGCACGCATGGCGCACCTCCAGTTACGCAGACACACACCTAGATTAGCTCTCAGCAGTCCAATATCATCATTCTATCACAGCTTGTGACATGTAGCAAGCCATTCTGAGTCTGAGTCAATCCCCGGGGGCAGGTCAACCGCAACTAGGGCAGTGGCGATCATGGCGGCTCTCCCGGACATCGTGTTTCCTCCTGCATCTGTTCAGCGCAGCACTGCCTTGTCACAATCGAATTCTGACTGGGACCCATCATAGTGCACGGTCCGTCCGGGGCGAAGGTCGTTCGAGGCCGTGCGACAGTGGGTCGGTAGGGGGGTTGGGAACTCACGTTCAGAGTGCCCCTGCGCGCGGGGGCCGCCCTTGACAGGAGGGCGGCCCTGCTCTTTGATGGTACGACCACGTGTTCACCAATCCCAACGCCCGCCGAATAGAGAGAACGCGATGAACAGCCGCCCGGTAGTATCGAGCAGAGTCTCAGGCATCGGGAAGTCCGCTATCCACGAGATGACGAGGCTGTCCGCCGAGGTCGAGGACGTGGCCTTCCTTTCGTGGGCCAAGCCGACCTCGGGAACGCCGGAGCACATCAAAGCCGGCGCCATAGATGCGATCAGAGAGGGTCTGTGCGGGGGATACTCGGGGAACGCCGGGCTCCCCCTGCTGAGAGAGAGGATCTGCCAGAAGCTCGCGCAGGACAACGCGATCGACGCCAGACCCTCGGAGATACTGGTCACGGTGGGCGCCATCGAGGGGTTGTCCTCCGCCATCATGGCCCTCATCGATCCGGGTGATGAGGTCATCCTGCCCTCGCCCACGTACTCGACCCACGTGCGCCAGGTGGTCATCGCATCAGGGAGTCCCGTATTCGCGCCTCTGATCGAGGAGGACGGGTTCGCGCTGGACATTGACGCCATACGCGCGGCGGTGACCCCGAGGACGCGAGCGATCCTCTACTGCTCTCCCAGCAATCCCAGCGGTACTACCTTCTCGGAGCAGCAGCTTCGAGAGCTGGCCCAGGTGGCCATCGAGCACAACCTGATGGTCATCACCGACGAGGCGTACGAGTACTTCACGTTCGACGGGTGTCGGCACTTCAGCATCGGGTCGATGCCGGAGATGCGTGGACGAGTCGTCAGTTGCTACACCTTCACGAAGACCTACGCGATGACGGGGTGGAGGATCGGGTACCTCCATGCCGACGTAGAGCTGGTTCCCCACATAACCAAGGCACACATACCCTTCGCTATCTGCGCGCCCGTCGTGTCTCAGTACGCCGCTCTCGCCGCCCTCGAGGGCCCGCAGGACTGCGTGGCCGGCTTCAGGGAGCACTACAGGGCGACACGGGACCTGATGTGCGAACGCCTGGACGCGCTTTCATCCGTGTTCCAGTATGTGAAGCCGAGTGGCTCCTATCTCATGTTCCCACGGATACTCCCGGCCGAGGGGCAGGACTCCGTCTCCTTCTGCAAGAAGCTCCTGCGGGAGGCCCGCGTCTCCACGACGCCGGGAGCGGCGTTCGGTCCGACGGGTGAGGGGCACCTCCGTCTCTCCTTCTGCGTGGAAGAGGATGAGATCAACAAGGCCTTCGACAGAATGGAGAAGTACTTCGGCGTCTGACAGCCGGAGTCTCCACAGTCTCGGACACCTGAGCGTGAAGGCGCTGAGGCGCCTCGTCGTGCTCGCCGGCGTCCAGTCGATCGTGATGCAAGTGTTCGTAGACTGGTTCTGGTAGTCCGCGGGGCAGCCCTCGGGCGGCGGGATCTAGGGCGCGTACGTGGCCTTGACCGCGCCCCAGCTGGTCTCTGCGACGGAAGTGGCACAGCAGCCGACGTCCCAGGCTCCGACGAGCCCGCACGAGGGGTTGTAGGCGGGCGCGCACGGCGAGCTGTTGTGCAGAGAGTAGGGTGCCGACGGATTCTCGTCTCCGCAGAAGAGCGGGTCCTCGCAGATGTTGCCGTCAGAGCCTAGCTGGTCCGCGACGTACCCCACCCAGTCACCGCCCGCATTCCCGTAGAGGTCGCAGCACAGGAGGGCGACCTCGCTGTCGTAGCACGAGACGGCCTGGCCCTCCACTTCGTGGGCGATGATGGTGTTCTCGAAGGTCAGGACGCAGTACTCGTAGCACGAGACGGTGCCGGTGTAGGCGCACGAGTTCCCGGACAGCGTGCAGTTGTGCAGGATCGGGGCGCATTCGATCGAGACGTCGAAGGCCCCACCGATGGGCGACGAGTTGCCCGTGAGCGTGCATCGGCGCAGCACCGGATTGCAGTGCTGCTCGATGTGCAGCGCGCCGCCGGAGTGCGAAGCCTCGTTCCCCTCGAAGAGGCAGTCGGTCAGGGTGGGGGAGCAGCTGCTGCGGATGTAGATGCCGCCCCCGTAGGTGCCCAGGTTCCCTGTGAACGAGCAGCCTGTGATGGTCGCGTGCGGTGACCGCCCGAGGCCGCCGCCGCGAACCGCCTCGTTCTCCACGAAGGCGCAGCCGGATATCTCTGAGTACGCGCCCCCGCACATGCCGCCCCCGTAGGCGGCCTGGTTCTTGTGGAGCACGCAGTTCCTGATCGTGGGCGAAGCGTCGTCCGCGCAGTAGATGCCACCGCCGTACGTTCCCCCGTACGCATCGACCCATCCGTGCATGATGGTCACACCCTCTACCACCGAGCCCGGTCCTTCGTCGTTCTGAAAGACGATGCCTCTGTGCTGGTCAGTCTCGCTGCCTTCGCAGTCGATGGCGCAGGCCGCCGGTCCGCCGAGCGAGCGCAGGGTGAGAGCCTTGCCGAGGAAGTCCAGGTCGCGATTGCCGTCGCCCGTGAACACCCCGTCCGCGAGCTCGACGACGTCGCCGCTTGCGGACGCGTCGAGCGCGGCCTGTATTGTCGGGAAGTCTCCGGTCCCGTCGGGGGCGACCGTGAACGTGGCGGGGAAAGCAGCTGAGGCCGATGCCAGAACCGCGAGGCAGGCAAGCGCGATACGGACCATGTCGGACCTCCTCTCGAGACTGCAATCGTGAAGTCCAGACTGTGCCATCATACCGCTGAGCGGCGCCGACCCGAAGAGGATTCCCTGGACCGCGCGACACTTGGGGGTGCCGAACCGCTATTCGGCGAACAGCAGCTGTTAGGGCGTGTCTGCCGGCTGCCCCCGCCGCGCCCGCCACCGACCCAGCTTCATCATCCTCGCGAAGAACCACTTCTTCACCGGGAAGAACGGGCCCTCGAACTCAGCCGCGACCTGCTTGAGGACCTCGGGGATGGGCACGCTCTGGGGACACCTGGGAAGACACATCCCGCACTCGGTGCACTGCGACGCGAGGGACGGCTTCCCGCCGAATGCTCCCGAGTTGAAGAACATGTAGACGAGCGTAGCCCTCTTGTCCTTGAGAGCGTGCCTGCTGTTGAGCACGCCGAGGCATCCGGGGATGTCCACACCGGCGGGACATGGGAGACAGTATCGACAGCCGGTGCAGTCGGACCGCATCAGTCCGCGGTAGGTCTCGGCGGCACTGCGGACCAGGGCGAGTTCGCCGTTGGTCAAGGAGCCCGGAAGCGCCTCGTCCGCGATCCTCAGATTCTCGTCGATGTGGCTCTCGTCGTTCATGCCGGAGAGGTTGACGTGGACCTCCGGGCGGTTCCAGATCCAACGGAGCGCCCACTCCGCCGGCGACCTCTTCGTCTCCGCCTTGTTCCATACCGCCTGGACCTCCGGCGGCGGGGTCGCGCCCAGCACGCCGCCGCGCAGCCCCTCCATGATGATGACCCCTAGTCCCTTTGCCGCCGCGTACTCAAGTCCCTCGGTGCCCGCCTGCATGTGCTCGTCGAGGTAGTTGTACTGGATCTGGCAGAACTTCCAGTCCCACCGGTCCACGATGGCCTTGAAGTCCGGGAGGCTCCCGTGGAATGAGAAGCCCGCGTTCACGATGCGGCCGTCGGAGGCGGCGCTCTCGAGGAACTCGAGCACGCCAAGCCTGAGCATCTTGCCCCACGATTCGCCGTTCAGGGCGTGCACGAGGTAGTAGTCGATGTGGTCCGTCCGGAGCCTCTTGAGCTGCTCGCCCAGGATCCGGTCCATGTCGCCGCGCTCGCTGACCTGCCACGGCGGCAGTTTCGTTGCGAGCTTGACCTTTTCGCGGTACCCGTCTCGCAACGCGCGCCCCACGAACGGCTCGCTCATACCCATGTGGTATGGGAAGGCCGTGTCCACGTAGTTGACGCCGCGGTCTATCAGGTCCCGCATCTGACGAGTCGCGCGCTCCTCGTCTATGCGGCCGCTCTTCTGGGGGAGGCGCATCGCGCCGTATCCCAGTATCGAGAGCTCGTCGCCCGTGCTGTCCATCCGTCGGTAGAGCATGGTCCTCCATTGGGGCCGGGTTGTTCCGGACGGGCCGACGTCCGGCTGGACCTGCGATGGCCCGTTCGTCCGGTCCTGCCGTCGCCGCTACTGCCGCCCACCCAGCACCCGCTCTATGTAATCGGGCATGTCGTGGCGGAGGCCCCTGAGCCACACCAGCGTCGCGTCAGTGTCGTCCAGCAGAATGGTCAGTGGAAGCTGCTCGCTCGGACGCTTGATGCCGAACACGTCCTTCGCGACCTCCGCATCCACCGTCACCGCGCCCTCGTCGGGCGGGTGGTCTGGGAGACCGCTGATCTGCAGCGGAAGATACGACACCCCGAAGGCCGACCAGTCGATGGCCTCCAGCTCGCTCACGTGCCTGAATGACGCCTCGTGTCCCGTCAGGGTGAGGACGATCAGTCGCTTCCCTCTGACTACGTCTGACAGGGGTGCGGTGGCGCCGTCCCTGGCGACCTCCACGGCGACCTCGGGGTTCCACTCCCGGCGGACGAGGTCGACGCGGTCCCATTCGGCCAGGGGGATGCCTACGTCGAGGTCGAAGTGGAGCGACTCGCCGGGCGCGACCTCGAACCTCCTCGCCACCAACCTCGGTTCGCCCCTCGGATTCCTCAGGCCCCCGAAGAGCCAGTACTCGTCGGGCGGCAGCGACCACTCGACGATCCCGTCTCCCTCCGAGAGCTGCCCCAGGTACCAGGTCTGGAAGTACCCGTCGAGGAATCGCGTGAGGCGCGTCTGGCGCCACGTCTCGACGTTCGTCAACGGTTCGCTCTGGTCGTAGTAGCTGACGGAGACGTAAGATTCATCCTCGAAAGGTTCTTCGGCATCGTCCGCCGGTCCATCAACTTCTTCCTCTTCTTCCTCGAACGGCACTAGCCGGACCCACTCGCCGCCGCTCCACGCCTCCACGTAGTCGACGCCCATGCCGGCACGCGCGGGCACCCCGTGTCTGCGAAGGAGACCGACCAGACACGCGCGGGCGCTGGCGGTGGAGGCGTGGCCCGAACTCCACGTGTCCTCCGGAGTGGCCACCGCACCGAGACGCGTCGACTCGGCCTCCTTCACTCTCTCCCTGAACGTGTCGAGGAGCTGCTCCGGTCCCGGTATGTGGTCTCCCGCGCCCACCCAGGGAAGGGCGGTCCACCACCTCATCGTTCCCTCCTGGAAGTACAGGCGCGGCGACAGCACTTGCTCGTTCCAGAGGCTGTCGGGAACGTCCGCGGCGATGGCGCGCACGCGCACGACCTCGCCGAGCGCGTTCGGCAGGTGCTCGAGGTCCACCTCGTAGAAGTCCTTGAGGTCCATCTCGAGGAGGAGGTCGACCGCGGCCTCAAGAGTATCGCCGGCGGTCGAGAGGATCGCCGAGGTCCAGTCGCTCGTGCGCGGTCCCGCAAGCTCTACCTGCTCCGCGAGCGCCGCGGCCTCCTCGCGTCCGGCGAGGAACTCGATCCACTCGGGCGAGAGCTTCGAGCGACGGCATCGGTCCAGGTCGTTACGGGCTATGTCGCGCTGGTGCCTCAGCCACACCGGATCGTCGTCGTCGATCGGGCAGTCGCGCGAGTCGCTCTCGGGGGGCATCGGGTAGCGAAGCCACACCGGGTCGTCGAGAACCGAGAGCCCGGGCATAAGGTCCAGCATCGTTCTCTCGCCGGCGCGAACAGACACGAGACCGGACCACGGCATGCTGTCCAGCTCCGTCGTCACCAGGTAGTCACCGGGGCCCAGCAGCATCTCGGAGCCGAGGGGCTGACTGACGAGCGGCTGAGCGCCGCCCCAGTTGAAGCAGTGGACGTGCGCGTCGGGAGGTTCCACCGGCTCTCCCTCCTCGTCCAGCGGCGCGAAGGAGTAACCGTTGGGGAAAGCGAGCACGAGCGTCCCCGGGTCGCTGTAGACGCCTATCGAGTTCAGGGTCGTGACACCGTCCGCCTGGTCGTAGAGGGCCTCTGCGTACTCGGGTGGAACGGGAGCCTCGCCGTAGCCTGCCGACAGGACGACGCCCGTCCTGCGCGCGGAGCCGGTGAACCAGGCGTTGTCCAGACATCCGGCCGGCTCGCACGAGCCCAGGTAGCGCCAGCCATCTTCGCGACCGGCGAAGACCTCCGTCCACGCGTGGTTGCCGTCGCTCGTCGTCCAGCACGGAACTGCGCAGTACCTGGCCGGGACTCCTGCGCTCCTCAGCGCGCATATGGCGAAGATCATCTCCTCCTCGCACCGGCCGATGCCGCGTTCCATCGTCGTCATCGGTCCCTGGTCCCGACGCGAACTCGGCTTGTAGGTGGCCCACTCCCGCGCGAAGCGGTTGATCTCGAGCGCCGCCTCCGTCAGGGTCATGCCCTCGACGCGAGGAACCGTCAGTTCCATGAGTTCGCGCCGCCACCTCTGGACCGGCTCCTGCGTCACGCGGTGGGGGAGCACGTAGGTGTGGAAGATGTACGGGTCGATCTCCGCCCCCCACGGCGAGCTGCGCCAGGCCTCGATCGAGAGCTCGACGTTCTCGATCAGGACCGCGGCGGGAAGCCCGCCGAGGTCTGAAGGCGGCATCCACGCGAGCAGGAACTCCATCGCTTCCTTCTGTTCCGCGTCGGCGCCCGCGAGATACGCGCGCAGCTGTCCGCTCTCGAAGTGCTTCGAGAGATTCTCCTCGACGCGGGTCGCGACCTCCTCGCTAGGTGGCCAGACCCACTCGGGCGGCTCCTCGACGGGAGCCTGAGCGACGGCCACGGGCGAGATCAGCATCAGGGCGGCGAGCAGAACGCTCGCGATCGCTGCGGAACGGGTCACGCGGCACCTCCTCGGGACGGTTCGTTTCGGGGTCTGCAATGATAGCCGCGGCCGCGGATGCTAGTCAAGGAGCGCCGCCGAGACCCGAACGCGCGGCGCGCCAGGGCCGCTGTCCTCGTTCGAGGTCCGCCGCCAGTAGGGGGTTGGCTTCCGGCCGCAAAGGCCATATCATTGTGCATCGATTCCAAGCAGACAGTCTTCGGAAAGGAGACCGAAAGCGCATGGCCAAGACACTCTGGAACGACAACCTCTCGGTCGGAGTCAACGTGATCGACGACCAGCACAAGATGCTCCTCAAGCACCTGGCGGAGCTCTCCGAGGCCGTCGAAAGCCACCACGGTCCCAGCGAGATAGCGACCACCCTCGACTTCCTCGTCGACTACACTGACTTCCACTTCGGGACCGAAGAGAAGCACATGAAGGCCAACGACTACCCCGAGTTCGAGCAGCACCTCGCGATGCACAACCAGTTCAAGACGACGCTCTCGAACCTCGGCGAGGACTTCCAGGAAGAGGGAGCGACCCCGGCGCTCGCCGAGGCCATCAACAACCTGCTGATCAACTGGTTCATCAAGCACATAGAGGCGGTGGACCAGAAGCTCGGGGTCTTCTTCCGCGAGAAGGGTGTGGTTCTGGAGGAAGAGGCCTAGCGGCCGTCGGCGCGGCCCGATGACGTTCAGGAGTGTGCAGTGAGCGACGGCGATCCCCGCGACGTCTCTGTAGTGGTCCCCGTCCTGGACGAGGTGGATTCCATCCCGCAGCTTGCGAGCGAGGTCGTCGCGGCCTTCGAGAGGGGGCCGTGGTCGTGGGAGTGTGTCTGGGTGGACGACGGTTCGTCCGACGGGACGCTCGAACTCCTCCGGTCCCTGCACGACGACGACCCGCGCCACCGGTACGTCGCTCACGACAGGAACTACGGGCAGTCCGCGGCTCTCAAGTCGGGCTTCGACGCGTCGCGCGGCCGCATACTCGCCACGCTGGACGGTGACCTCCAGAACGATCCCGCAGACCTTCCGAGACTCATCCGCGAACTCGAGTCCCGCGAGGTCCACATGGTCAACGGCGTGCGGGAGAAGCGGCAGGACAGCTGGTTGAGGAGGGTCTCTTCGCGCATAGCGAACGGGTTCCGCAACCGCGTGAGCGGCGCGACCGCAACAGACGTTGGATGTTCGGTGCGCGCCTTCTACCGCGAGTGCTTCGACGGCGTCCCGCTCTTCCACGGCATGCACCGGTTTCTGCCTACGCTCATAGCGCTGCGCGGGTGGACCGTAGCCGAGGTCGACGTGAACCACCGGCCCAGGAGCCACGGGACGACCAGCTACGGCGTCCACAACCGGCTGTGGGTCGGTATAGCCGACACGTTCGGCGTGCGATGGCTGTCGTCTAGGAGCGTTTGCCCGAGGGTGGCGGAGACCTCGGAGGCGGGCGCCTCGGGCGGCGTCGACGACGAATCCAGGAGGTGATGCGATTGAGTGCGAGCTTCTGGCTGGTGCTGGGCTTCGTGGCGCAGGGGCTCTTCGCGTCCCGGTTCGTCGTGCAGTGGATATCCAGCGAGCGGGCGGGGCAGAGCGTCGTGCCCATCGCCTTCTGGTATCTGAGCCTTGGCGGCGCGCTGCTTCTTCTGACCTACGCCATCTACCGCAGGGACCCCGTCTTCATCATCGGGCAGTCGGTCGGCGGGTTCATCTATGCGCGCAATCTCGTGCTCATAGGCCGCAACCGGTCCTCGTCGGACGACGGCGCGGCGCCGAGCTCAGGGTAGCTTGATGCCGACCGACGGAAGAAGACGAGCGGTTCTTCTTGGAACAGTGTTGCTGGTGGTCCTCTCGCTGGCCCTCGCGTTCGGTTTCCAGGGATCTCGTGGCCTCTACGAGACGACCGAGGGTCGGTACGCGGAGTCCGCGCGCGAGATGCTGGAGACGGGCGACTGGCTCGTCCCGCGCCTCGACTACGAGCCTCACTGGTCCAAACCCCCGCTGACATACTGGGCTCTCGCGGGCGGAGTCGCTCTCCTAGGTGAGAACGAGTGGGGCGTCCGGCTCGCGCCAGCGCTGGCGTACCTCGTTCTGGTCGCGGCCGTCCATGGGCTCGGGACCGCGATGTGGGGGAGACGGACCGGGCTCGCGTCGGCTCTGGTCTATGCGACGAGCCCGTTCGCGGTCGTGGCGGCCAACAGCGTGTCGACCGACCCGTTCCTCGCGATGTGGGAGGCGCTGACCGCGCTGGCCTACTGGCGGGCGCTCCGCTGGAGCGCCGTGGGGGGGTACGACGCGCGCGCCTACTCCAGGCGCTGGGTCGTGCTCCTTTGGCTCTTAGCGGGACTCTCGTTCCTCACGAAGGGGCCCCCGGGGCTTCTGACCCTGCTCGTCATCTTCGTCTACCACGGGTGGCGCACGGCCACCCACCGTGAGGCTCCGGCCCTGACCTCCGCCTTGGGGATACCGCTCTTCGCCCTCGTCGCCTTCGGGTGGTTCCTCTTGGTCGGGGCGCTGCACGAGGGACTCATTCCTCAGTTGATATCAGAAGAGGTCGTGGGTCGCGTGGCGGACCCCGGTTTCAACCGGAACCCGCAGTGGTACGGGCCGTTCGTAATCCTGATGCTGCCGCTCCTTCTGGGACTGGGTCCGTGGCTGGCCTACTGGCCGCGCGCGTGGCGACGCTCAGGCGAATGGGCTGGAGGGCGAGGGCGACTGCGCGAGTTCGTGACGCGAGAGCCCGTGTTCTTCTGCCTGCTGTGGGCCATCGTTCCCCTGGCGGTGCTCTTCACGTCGCGCAGCCGGTTGCCTCTCTACGTCCTGCCGTTCGTTCCCGCCCTCGCGCTCCTGACAGGGCGGGCCGTGGCGGCTCGCGTGGCGACGGCGCGTCGGTGGAAGGGAGCGATTGTGTTCGCGGTGGTGGCCGGGCTCATCATGCTCGTCGTCAAGGGCGCCTCTGTGTGGATGGACTCCCGGTCCGACATGCGCCCTGTCTACGAGGTCGTGAGGTCCTCCGGGTGCGTCGGGGGCGACGGCGCCGGGACGGTCTACGCCTACGGTCTCCAGAAGGAGTACGGGCTCATGTTCTACCTCGGCGGGAACATGGTCCGGGTCAGCGCCGACCCGATCGAGGACTACGCGGCAATGGGGGCCTCCGAACTCATCGACCTGCTGTCCCAGGGTCCGCCCCCAGGCGACGCGGACGCCGCCGACGCCGCGTTCGGCACCCGCTGTGTTGTGACGAGAACGAACGAGTCGGCCCTGCCGAAGCAGATGACGGACGCTGGCATAAGTTTCGAGCGCCGGGAGGTCGGACGCTATGCCGTACTCGCCCTAGCGCCGTAGCCCGCCCTCCGTTCCCAGGGTCCCCGTCGCCCTACCACTCCGCCACACGGCTCCCACAGGGCCGACACCCCTCCCCACGGGCCCACACGTCCCCCCACGGGGCCCACACGTCCCCCCACGGGGCCCAAGCGCCCCACAAGCTCGCAAACGCCAAAGCGGCACCTGTATTGCATGCCTTTCAACAGAACGCCCGCCGTGGCGGCGGGCGATTCGTTGACGCAACTTCGGGGGCTTGAATGGCCGGAGCGACATCAATCATCCGGGCGCTTCAGAACGGCCCGCTAGGCATACTGCAGGGAGACGCCGAGGGCGCGAGGCGCGACCTGACGCTCGACCTGTTCGCGTTCGCGGGTACGGTTGCGGTGGCGCTGGTGTTCCGCTGGCAGGCGAGGGACCTCATCTGGGGTCTGTGGGTATCGAGCCTGACGGTCGGGTACGCGACAATAGTGTCCACCATCTACAGAGGCGCGCGCACGGTCGCCGGCGGACACGCGGTCCTGGCTCTCATCGGAGGCTTGGGAGCGCTCGCGTTCTTCACGTTCCACTTCGGCATGTTCCACTTCGTCCACGGCGTCTTCCTGAACGCGTTCTTCCCGATTCTGGATGCCGACGGAGGATTCGCCAGCCTGCCGGGCATGCTCACGCGCTCGGCGGTCGCGTACTGGCCGCTCATCCTTGCGAGCTTCATCTCCAGGTTCTCGGACATCTTCCCCGGCGAGGAGATCGGCGGAGGCAACGACCCCTTCATCAAACCGTACGGCAACGTCATCCGCATGCACATCCTGATCTTCGTCTTTGCAGGTCTGCACGCCCTCGACCTGGCGCAGATCGCCATCATTCCGGTCCTCGCGGCCTACTTCTTCCCGTGGAAGGCCGTGCGGGAACACCTCTTCCCCGAGAAGAGCTAGCGCCACGCCGCAGATGTCGCGGTCGGACACTCGCACGGGGTGGCCGTCTTGCCGTCCTGACGCCGGCCACTCTGTATCATCTCAACAGCACCATTTTGCCCGTCGCACTCCCATGATCGCTCTCGGCACGGCAGAAGTAGACGCCGGCAGCGGCCGGCCTTCCATCGTCGGTCATGCCGTCCCAGCGGAATGTGTGCGCGCCTGCGTCGAGCCAGCGGCTGGTGATCTCGCGGACGAGCCTCCCAGAGACGTCGTTGACGGTGACCGTCACTCGTGACGGTCGAGCGAGCGTCAGCGAGATGGACGTGGCGCGGCCGAAGGGGTTCGGCGCAGTGGCGAGACGGGGTCGCTTGTCGCCCCAGCGATCGTCATCTCCGCCGTCGACACCGGTCGGGTGGAGGACAACGCCCTGCACCCACTCGGCGTTGGTTATGGTCCCGCGGGCGTGTCCCTCTGAGCCGTCGGAGGCGCTGCCTCCGCTGCCCTCGTCGAGAGCCCAGTAGCCGACAAGCCCCGGTTCGTCGCCAGCCAGCACGCAGTCCTTCGCGGCGAGTATGTCGTCCCCGGAGCGGGCCAGGTTCCAGAGGCGGACCTCGTCGACGGCGCCCTCGAAGGTTCGGTTGAGTGTTCCTGCGATGTTGCCCAGTGTCACCGTCGAGCCACTGTCGAGTTCTCCGGACGGCGCGGAGGTGTAGGCGACGGTCTGCTCGGCGCCGTCTATCCACATCCGGACGGTGCCCGCCCCGTCGTACGTGGCGGCGACGTGCTGCCACTCGTCAAGAGTCACGGCGCCGACGGGCCCGCAGGCGCCGCTGACGACGCCTCCGGGATGCCTGAGTTCGAGGTAGACGCTCTCGTTGCTCCTTGCCGGGTGCGTGCCCGTGAGGAGAAGCGAGAGGTTCCCGGCATCCAGGACCTGTCCGAAGCCGAAAGCGCCGATCGGGAACCCGCCCCAGCCGAATGGGGCGATCCAGGCCTCGATGGTCAGCGGACCGGAGACCGGCGCCGCAAGGGAGTCCACGCACACCACCACGCCGCTCTCCCCGTCGAACCAGAGGGCGCTGCCCGTGTTGAACGCCTCCACGACGTCGGTGCTCAGCGCCCTGCCGGTGCGTTCACCCATGGATATCTCCAGCAAGACCGAGTGCGTCCCGGGGCTCGCGCAGGTCCAGGACGCGGAATGGCCCGTCGCGTCGACGGTGCCGTCGTTGTCGCAGTCCCATGTGCGACCCGTGATGGCGTAGCGAGAGGTGGAGCTGTCCGTGAGCACGATCTCAACCGGTGCGATGCCCGAGGGCGGCTCCACGGAGAAGCCCATGTCCACTATGTCGCTCTCGAACCACCTGACGCACGGCGCACCTGAGCCCGCACACAACAGGTCCGCGTCGCTGTCTCCATCCACGTCAGCGATCTGCACCGACTCCGCGTTGTGCCACGCCGCGCCCGTCAGCGGGTGCTCCGTGAAGCCCATCGCCCCGTCGTTCTCCCACCA
>Ga0180434_10004458_pt1 | contig 17050 bp, 29 predicted proteins | sample SS_ome_7_FD_132453 | JGI IMG/M metagenome (GOLD analysis project Ga0180434, IMG submission 132453) | Hypersaline lake sediment archaeal communities from the Salton Sea, California, USA - SS_1_D_2 metaG | ecosystem: Environmental > Aquatic > Non-marine Saline and Alkaline > Hypersaline >...
AGCATGCCCCGCATATTCAGCAGGAACACGAGATCAGCACGATTGATCGGCTTGTTTGTCACACCGCTATCATTCAGTTGCGAAGCAATCGTTGCCGCCGAATCACCCGCGTCGACAAACGCGGCAATGTCACTATATTTCAAACTCATTACGCCAACTCCTCCGCTGATTGATGCTCACCCGACCGCTTCAAAATCTGGTCAATGTCTTTCATGACTTCCATGTTGTCTCGCATGACCGCTGTATTAGATTTGATGGTGTCGTTGCTGTTGTTGATGATGTCGACAAGCTCACCTCGAACCCATTGTTCAAGTTCGTCGATGCGGTCATCTGTCTTCTGTTGCCGCTTGGACGAGTGCCACACAAAAAAGCAGCAGAGTGCCGCTGGCAACCCCACCGTGCCAATGAAATTTCCAACTTCGTCAATCACGGCTGCGTCTTTCTATTCTTGGCCACTTCAGTTGTATTGTGAGGCACTTCGGACTTTCACCGCTCCACTGTGATTGCGAATTTGACCTCACGAGTCGTATTCACACCCTGGCACCTCGACAGGATTTATGGAGATGTTTCCTTAAAATAATCCTCAATCCGACCGAGACCGATCTCGACAGTTTCATCGGAATTCGCAGGTTGCACAATGGGCGCGGGTGACTGACTCAGCAGATAACCCACAAGGCCAGCACCCGGAATCGCCGCTCCTAGCAATGCAGCCAGCAACGGGCCCAGTGACGACGATTGTGACCCAGACACCACAATCGGCGTTGGGTTGGTCACGTCGCCCAGAATGGTCTGCTGATTCCCCATATCATCGGTCTCAGATTCGTCACTGTTCCAAAGGGCTTTGCGTGTCCAAGCTGACTCCGCCTTCCGGTTCAGCATCTGCTCCTGGTGCGTGTCCTGAATCGCTTGATTCGCCATGATCCCGCTCCACTGCTTCAGCCGTCCCATCCGATCCAGATACTTCACTACTCGATTGCGATCCGGTGAGTTCGTCTGTGATTCGGTCGAATTCGTCATGGTCACCTGTTGCGGTTGCGTCGATCAGGCGTGAGAGTCGATCACTCGACCGCTCTCTTGCCTGTCGATTCTCTTTGAGGATACGGCTCAGCGTTTCCTCAAGACTCATTACGGTCCAGCCTGAGTGGTGGGTGATGCGATTGGAGTGGCAATCACGCCCGATGTGGCGCGTGACTCCACAGCACCCAGCTCATCAAAGTTGCGAGCCGCAGCAGACTGCAACACGCCCAACGCAGTGGTTGAGATGTTACGGCCATCGCGGTTGTTGGCCTGGATGTTGCCAACGCTTTCGAGTTGCAACTGGGCAGCCACATTGGAAGGAAGATCGATAGGTTCTGGCATCTCACATTCTCCATTTGTTGGAGGTTCTAAAGTCAAAACGCCGTCACCAATGACGGCGTCGTTTGTTTCGTCAGTCGGCATTTTTAGTCAACTTGCGGACATCGAGAATCACAGGCTCGTCTGGTCGATAAATTTCGTCATCGATAATGTTCGTGCCGTCCACAATCAGAAAACGCCTTGATGGCAGCGAGGGAGACGGCAACGGGTGCGCTTGCAAGTAGGCAGCAATTGCCGCCCTCAGCTCAATCTCCGATGGACACGTTCCCGCCTCTCCATTCGCTCCTGCTGGTCCAACTGGACCGGTGTATCCGCGTTCTCCTCGATCGCCCTTGTCGCCCTTCAGTTTGTCTCCATATTTGACATACAATGCATCTGCCAACCGCTCATAATCTACAACTGGTTTTCCTGGTGCTTGCGTCGGTTTCGGCTCTGGTAGCGGTTCCTGCAAAGGTCTTGGTGCTAACGGTTGAACGCGATATTGCGGCGGGTCAATTACAACGCGCGCGCGAGCCGGCGCCACGGGTGTGACTCGGTATCGAGGTGGGCTGCAATATCCTTGAGGGCAATTCGTTCGCATCCAGTGGCACAAATTCGTAGTTGTCCAAACAGTGTCGCCGCATCGCGGATTGTTTGCTGAGTTGACGATGGCGACCAAATACCCTTGCTGTGTGACAATGGCACCGCCCGAATCACCGATGCACACATTGTGAGAGCAGTGATATCGATTGCGTTCCTCATGCTTGACTCGCCTGGCCAACACGGGACCACCCAAGCGACACCCCACCAGCACCGTTCCGTCAGCAGCGTTGAATTCCTCACTTAGGTAGTAGTTGCTTTTTGATCTCATGCCGCGAATGGCCAAAACGGCGATGTCGTTGCCGTTGCCGTATTCCTTCGCGATCACCTTGGCCCGATGCGTAGAGACTCGATCACACACCGTCACAGTGGCTGCGTCACCCACGACATGAGCCGCTGTGAGCAGATAACCGAACTCATCATCGTTTCCAATAGATACGCACGTTCCTTCACCACGTGCGTTGTCGCGCTGGACCTCAACCTTGTAAACCTGAGCAGGCAGCGAGACACAGAGCAATAGTAAGGCGATGAGTGTTTTCATTTATCAAGATCCCTTGTCATTCTGAATCACAAATCGGCTCTGCATCCGCCCCGACGTAATCACATACACAAACGAATCCGGCACCTCGCAGCCATCAACGAACCGCCCCTGACCGTCGTACTGGGCGATGAACTTCACCGAGCACGGCACAACGGATTCGATGTATCTTTCCACCAACCGCATCTCAGATTGATTCACGGCGGGATAAGCTGCCACGATATTCAGCGTCGAATTCGTCTTGTCGCCGTCTGATTCCGGAGTCTGTGACAGTGGCCGGATATGCGAACGGTGCAACCCGCTGCCGCGATACTTTGCCAGCGTGAAATCGATCGCCGGGTGATTCTTCCAAGCCCGCCTGCGAGAGTGCGGTCCTGCAACATCCCGCTCAGTCAGCTCAAAATACACACTCTGCAACTGTCCGTTTTCCACGGTGGTCGAGTAGAGTATTCCGCCGCTTTTCGTGGGCGTGACGATCTCCTCGGCTGAGACAGGCAGGCAGAAAACGAGCAGGCAAAAGCCAGCCAGCATGAGGTTGCGGACCGTCTTCTGAAATTCGTCGAACACAGGCAAGCCCAGCCTGGCAATTGCTGAAACCGCGAAGCAATCTGCGCTAACAATCGGCGTGTAACTTCCCCACTTGAGTCGCAAAAACATCACCTGCCCCCCAGGAAAGACCACCAACCCGCAGCACGTACGGCCGCGTACATTGCTCGGCACTTCCATTCGGGAACGTCGGAGATTCGCAGCAATTCGCGAAACACCGCGTCACCGATATTTCTCAGCCCCAAGCTATTGTGACGCTTGGCCTCAGTGCAAAAGTAATCATGCACAGTTGCGGCGAGTTGATACTGGCCTCTCATGGGATGCCCAGCAACTAGCCACAACCAGCGTGGAATCGATGCCCCGTTGGTCACGTAACCATTGTCGGGATGTCCGGGGATGGCGATATCGACCACACCACCAATCTGCACATGCAGCGTCTTCAGCAGTCGGTACAAATCACCCTCACGCGGATCTGTCCCAATCCACTTCAGCTCGAGATCGCCGTTGATGATGGTGTTCATTTTGTGAAGGCACAAAAAAAAGCGGTCCGTCCCACTGGCGAAGCCAGTTGTTTGTCATGTTGGATTATGAACTCCAACGATTCGACTGTCTAGGCTATTTTATTTTAGCGGCTGATAATCCGTAGTCTTCCCTGAGTTCATTACATCCACTTCGAACGGAGAAGAATCCAGCAGTCCCGGTAGCACTTCTCGCCTAATGGCCCAGGACCATTCACGTAAGCAATGCCGAAACTGTTAAACATGTTTCGCTCTCGCTGAATCGCATCTTCCACAATCCGCTCGATGTACTGCTGCACGTGCGGTTCCAATTCTTCCCAGAATTCAAACAGCCACTTCACGTGGTCACTCACAGCGATTGTTCGACGCCCCAAGTAATATGCCGTTGCTGACATAATCAGATCATCTCGCCTTTGTTCACTCAGCTTCATACCTCAATCCCTCGTAAGACCTTTATTTCCGACGTGGCTTCATCTCATGCGAAACCCACGTCCGTAAAATCGACTCGATACAGTCCCAGTGCTTGGGCCGCCACAGGGCCACGCAAAGACAATCGTTGACTACACAGCCACCGAATTTGGAACGCTTGTGAATATTCTTAAACTCCTCAACAGTGCAGCCTGCGAACGCTGCCAGCCACTCCCATTGTTCCTTTGTTGCTGATCGGGTTGCGTTCTTCAGTTCTGCAACAATCACGCATCCATTGCGTGCCATTGTGATGTCTGGGTAACCATCATCACCGGTGTACGCAGTACGGTATCCCTTGGCTGTTAAAGCTGGGCGAAAGTGAACACGCATCCAACCACAGGCACCTGCGAGTTCCAGCGTTGCTGACTGAAGTTCTGATTCAGTCATGCGAGGCTTGGAGACTGGTGTGATTGGGTAACGCACTGGACTTATCCTTTCGCTGCTAACTGCTGAACCAGTTCGTCCACCTCTGAGAGATAGTCTGCATCCGGTTTTGTGTAGTTCTCGCTCTGCTGAGACAGTTTTCGTAATGTGTCACCAACATGCTTACGACGAGCGTTTTCTTTGGCTGTACGGATAATCGCGTCATACATCGATTCACCTTTCGACCTTTCGATGCCTGCGTGCGACCGCACCCACAAATCAATCTTGCTGGCTTCCTTTGATTTGTCGGCACACATCGTCAGTAGCTCTCGAAATCGCTCACTAACGCAATCATGTGAGTCCAATCGTTGCTCACCCGTTGCCATCATTGCACCAACTGCCATGAACAGGACCGCTTCCTCCCGTGCTGTGCGACGTTCGCGTCTGTTCGATAAACCGTTCATCTTCAGTCGGTAACTTTCCGTAGTCGCTGACACCTCTGAGATAACACCCGTGCATCTGAGGTTGACGTGCCTATGTGGTTTGTTGTTCGTTGGTAGTGCTAAGTCGTGCCATGTTTCATTGGATTCTCAACGTGCCCTCCTACCCCGCAGATTGTTTTGTGTCGCCTGCGAACTCAGTGGCTAATTCCTCACGACATGCACGTCTTGTGTTCAACACTACCCTGATATTCTTCCGGCGAGGCATACGGAGCACATCGCCACTCAGTTCTCTCTGACCTCTCATTTGGTACTCCCGGTCTGTTTTCCTCCTCCGGGCCCCAAATGGTTTGTCAGCCTTCCCTCCCACTCGTTCGAATCGGTCCAGGTTGTCGACAGTGACGAACTGTCAGCAGCAAACAAGTGGGTGGTGCTGCCTGCATACGTCGATGGGCATCTAATCCGGTCTGATCTCCACTTGATCATTGGTCACCAACAGAATGAATCCGACACGAAAGAACTGCATTGACTGGGCTGTCTTGCTGTACACGGAATCAAACGTCGCGTCCTTGCGGACAACGCATGGCTCGAATGCCTTGTCACCAACTCGCTTAACCATTGCCTTGGTTCCTTTCTTGATGAAGTACACCGGCTTTGATGGTGTTGGCTTCGCACCTGGATACACCGTTTCCGTGCGTTTGCGTTGTTGTTCGCTTCCGGTCCAGTCCGTCATTGTGATCTCAGTTAGAATGGTGCGATCTGCTGAATTCGTCGATATCCATTAACATTACCAGTGCGTCGAATTGAGCATTGGAGTCAGGATTGCGAATGCCTGCCTGCAGTGCCGCGATGATTGTGCCTACTGACCTGTCGCCACCATCAATGGCGTCCATGTCACTAACGTTTTTCTTTGCTTTTTCAAGTTTTTCTTGGAATGCGTGCTCGCTCAAAACGGGACCTCCTCAGTTACGACACCATGACGCTTAGTCATTCGTGCCTCGACTTGTTGTTTGCCACCTTCCATCATCGCAATGTTCTGTTGCAGCTCCGGTCGGTCCAGGTTTTCCTTCATCCATCTCACATAGCCGCTCGGAATCTCGCTAAGCTTCTTTCCAGCGTGCTTGCCGAACGTGACGATGTAGTCTTTGCCAGTGCCGCTCCTCATCTTGGTGATCACAGCACCGGCCTGCTTCTTCGTGTAGCCTGTCGCTGTCTCCGCCTTGACTCCGAGTTTCATCAGCAGATTGACCTGCTTCTGACTCGCCATGTCACGCGTTGGCTGATAGTCCGTGAAGGGATCGAACTGACCACCACCAAACAAATCGACATCGTGCGCTGAGTATTCACCCGACTCCGCATAGGTCCGTGTCTCCAGTCGTTGCCGTCTGCGTTCTTCTGCCCGCTTCTCTTTCTCTTCGCGGGCCCGCTTGGCTTTCTCGAACAACTCCTGCATGTCGACCGCTTCATCTGACTGGCGAGCCATCTGAACCGCCATCGACACGTCAGCTTCGACCGTTTCACCAGCGAGGCAATCAGCCACACTGACGAGCTTGTGACGTCCACTGTTCCCCACGAAATCAAGCACCGTGCAATAAGGCTTAACACTCGCAGCGATCGCAGCACGACGATCAATGGCAGTTACTGGACCGTCCACCGTTCCAGGCAATGGGCGAGTGCCTCTGCCAATAATCTGACAATTGCCAACAATGCAGACTTTTCCATTACGTCGTGTGACAAGAGTTCCAAGTTGTGATTGCACACACCAAACATCCTCGGCACTCCAAGTCTCCACTTGAAACACTGGTCGGTCCTTTGAGTTGCATCCACCAATTGCTTTCCAGCAATTCTTTTTCAAGTGCAGCTTGAAAAGCGGGTTCTTTCCATGGTTCGGGTACGTTGCCATGTTGCAAGACCAACCACGACGAACTGCTAAGCTTTGAATCCTCTCGGCAAATGTCTTGTTCCCAGTTGAGATGTGATAGCTTGCTCGCTTCCAGTCCACGTTCTTCGGCTGCTTGTCCCCATCTCCCAAGTGAATCGCATGCAGTAACACGTCAAACTGTTCTTCAGTCACAGCGTCAAGAGACTCTGCAAAGTCTTTACTCATGAATGGTTCTAGCTTGCCCCAACCAGTCAGATGTTTGTCGGTGCCGCGTGGCTTGCCGTGAGATATTGTCCATATCACAGCATCTGATGTGGCATTAAACGATGTCTGTCGCTCCTTAGTTGACTTTGTGAACTTGAATCGACATCCACTAAGCATTGCGTCAATGTCATTGACCCATGGTTGATGCTCACCTTGAGTGATAGTGATTTGCTTGGTGTATTTATTGATTGTCCCATCAGTCATCACCCACCCAATGAATCGCAGTTCATCGTCAGACAATGGGACTCCATCGCTATCCTGGACACCTGACACAGGCACTCGAAATGTATCTACAGTGCGCGCTGCGTCTATCGCCTTCGTCCTTGTCCATGGTGTCCAAATGCGTTTCCGCCCACGCCTCGTTTTAATCAGCATGTCGTGATTGTCAGTCACGCGAATATCTAAGTGTGGACTTTGATATGAAACAAATCGCTCATTCGGAAATGCTGACCTTCGAATCTTTCCAATTACCTCACACCACTGAACCCTGCCGCTCAATGGATTCATTGATGCGACTTGAGCAATCTGGTGAAGATCACCAATGCCTTTCCAGCCATCTGGAGTCAGTATTTCAGTCTTGCTATCGAGACAGTACAGACTCTCTGATTTCGTCGGTCGAGCATTGGCCACAATCGCTGTGTCTGGTGCGTCAAAGCCCTCCGTAGCGACCATGCAATTCACCAAAACCTGCGTTTCTTTGTTCTTGTACCGCTCGACAATCCGTTTCCGTTCATCTTTGTCTGTGCCACCGACAATCAGTTCCGCCGTCGCACCGTGACGATTGAACGATGCTGTGAAATGCTTGGCTGGCTCGACTCCCGGCGCGAAAAACAGCACCTGTTGCCCGTTGGCTTCCTTGAGTGTCGGATACACAATCTCATGCAGTGTCTGTTCTTCGTCCGCTGTCAGCTCCAAAAAAGCTCTCGACAATTCCCCGTCTGCCAGATCACCGCCTGCTTTGGTTCCAACGCCACTGATATCAAGATGCTCACATTCCACAAACCGCTGACGAATCGGACACAACCACCCCTCATTGATGCCCGTCAACAGGTCCATCTCATAGGCGACCGAATCAAACACATTGTGCAGCCCCACACCGTCCGCACGCTTAGGAGTTGCTGTCACGCCCAGAACGTTCAAATCCGGGTTGCCAGTCATGAAGTGCTTGAGGATGCGGCGGTAACTGGTCGCCGATGCGTGATGCGATTCATCAATAATCACAGCACCAAAGTCGAGCGGATTCAGCTTGGTCATCCGATAGACTTTGCCGCTGCCTTTGCACTTGCCACAGTCACCGCCACCGCCACTGCACCAGTCACACTTACGAGTCGAGTTCAGCGTTTGCACAGTCGAGACCACAACATCTGTCCCTTTTGGGCAGAGTTGCGAACCCATCTCGATACCGGCAGTCAGACCCGCCCGCTTAGCATGTCCGACCGCCTGAGTGATTAATTCCGTGCGATGTGCAATGACGAGAACTCTAGCCACGACAAACGTCCTCCATGATCGCTGTAAAAATCACGCTTTTTCCAAGACCAGTTGCAAGACATGCCAGCGTCACGCGATTGCCCATAGCCCAGTGTTCATGAACTGACTTGCGGCACTCTAACTGATACGGTCGCAATGTCACCTCTTCCGCTGCCTTGATGTCTTCCACAACGGGTGAATCGTCCAGCTCTGCAAACAGACTCATTGTCATTTCGCCACCTCCGTTTGCAGATGGTTTTTGTACTTCTCTGGGAAGTAGCCATGGCCTTTGCATCGGTCGCATCCATCTCCGACACAGTTGGGGCAGGTGGCGTAGTAGGCTGAGCGAACAATCTCGTCCTTCAAATGCTTCACGGTTCGTTCGACCTCTTGCGAATCCACAAACTCGCAACCTGGCTTCTCGCACAGGGAAAGCAGATCGCGTTTCACCTTGTCGAGCACCTTGCCAGTGCTGTTGAGTTCGTGGCGACGGTCCCAGGCTTCCATCAGTTTCGATGGGATGTCATGTTCCAGTTTGTCTTTGACCACGGAAGGTGAAGCGGGAGGCGTCGTCTGCTCTGGGCCTGTCGCAGATTCTGACTCGTCATCAGAAGGCGGGGGAGGTTGAGTTCCACCCGACGCCTCAACCGTTTCATTGAAGAAGTCACTGACCGCTGTGTTCTTGGCTGATTCTTCGTCTTTAGTGTCGTCTTCTGGCGTGTAGTAGTCCTTGTACGATTGCTCCATTTGGCGAACGGACTGCCTGAGCTCGTTCGCTTCTTCAAGCCAATCTTCAGGGTCGTTGTCGAATTCCAGAGCTTTGACAAAATGGGTAAAGCTCAGGTTTGCTAATCGATTAGCAATCTCCTTAAATCGCTCATGCACCCTGCGCTTCTGATTCACTGACTGACGGCTCAGGTCTGTAGCATCGGCGAATTCCTGCTCTGACTTGCCGAGCTTCACCCATTCGGACGCAGCCCAACCGACTGTCCAGAACTCCGCAGCCACAGCGCTTTTCGCAGCGTCAATCAACTGCTGAGCGTCCACTTCTGCCTGTTGCACAATTGCTGTTGTTGGTTTCATAACGGCCAAACCTCCATCACCACCTTAAGAATCCCCACAGTCACTCCCGACGCGATCAATGCGTCTTTGCATTCAGCGATTGTCAAAACAACACCTCCTGACGTGACTCGTCGATGGCCTTTTCCAAGTTTCGGCATGCGATCTTGTAGTAGCTCGGTTTGAGTTCGATGCCTATGAATTTGCGGTGCATCTTCAAGCTGCAATAACCCTCGCTCCCAATTCCAGCGAATGGGCTCAATACGACATCGCCGGGATTACTCCACAACTGCAATGCTCGCTCAATCACGTCGAGCTGCAATGGGCAAATGTGTCTTTCGTCATCCTGCTCGCGCCCTTCACGGTAGTTGTTCAGCGTCCGATTCATTCTTATGTCTGACCACACTGGACTGGCGTATTTCTGCCAGACGTCAATAGAGAATCGCCCTTCGCTTCGGAACTCTGAATCATCACCAATAAACATATTGAATGCACCGGCAACGGGCTCTGGACGTTCACCTGTCTTGCGAAACGTGCATAGGTAGTCCGGGATTCCTTGACGACTCATCGATGAGTCTTTGACGATCTGCTTGTGCAGCAGCCCCAACGCCTTTGTTCGCTGCATGGCTGTCACTGGATCCTTCCAAATGCAGACTTCGCTGTGATAAATCCAGCCCGCCGCCTCAAATGCACGAATCACGTCGCCGCGAAAGTCACGAATTCCGATGTATCCGCTGTGCTGCTTTGTTGTCGGTAGATTCATGCAATGCACACTGCAATTAGACCCTGGCTTGGCGGCTCTCAGTAGCTCAGGAATGAGAAAGTTGAAGTGCCCCCAAAACTCCTCATCACTCTTGCAATTGCCCATGTCGCGCTCGCTGTCCGAGTATGTATACAGGCTTGCAAACGGTGGTGAAAACACCGTGAACCCAACTGAGTCGTCGGGGATCTCCTGAATCACCTCGCAGCAATCGCCATTAAATAGCGAGTAGTCGTCGGTAGTTACCTGATCAATGCAATGCACAAGCTTCTCCTGTTAGCCATGACGGAATTGTGATTTGCGATGTAGCCTTGTAGTCGGCCACAGGTTTTCGACCGTACAGTTGAGAGAACATGCCATCCCTCATTGCTTCTGTCATACCAGACATCATTTCAGTAAAATCAGACTGTTTGCGGCTCAATGTGTCAGCAAGGTTGGTCTCATTGTCGCTCATGACAATGTGACAGTTCACTTGATTAGACTGACCGAAGCGATAGAAGCGACGAATCGCCTGATACCACATCTCGAATGAGAAGTTGGCCATGTATGTTGTGTTGCGGCAGTGCTGCCAGTTCAGTCCAAACCCTCCGATCTTAGGCTTCGTGATCAACACTCGCTCTTTTCCCAGCGTGAACGCTTCGAGCTTGTCACATTTCGATTCTTCGGAGTCCGAGCCACGCACTTCAACTGCGTCAGGTATCACTTTTCGCAGTGCATCCGCTTCCGTGTTAGTGTCCACCCAGCACACCCACGACTCATTGCTATTGTTCACTAATCCAGAAATCAGCTCCGCTTTTTCTTTAGCTGACCGCCCCTTCTCTTTGTAGATATTGGTTGCGGAAACCTCGCTACCCGCGTTAAACAAAAAACCTGCTGGCGCCTCATCGGACTCGACAACGTGCTCACAGATGTTTAGTTCCGGCAACGCGTAGCCTTCGTCGCTAAATCCGATGTCCGATGGTTTGCCGATAGCCAGTGCCCATGACGATACCCAATTCCAGAAATTTGACTTTGCATGGCCCCTTAGTCGCCATTTGGATGTCTCGCCACCATCGTGAACAAAGAACTGTGACAGCATCACATCACGCTGCATGACACCCAAAAACTCGCATTGGTTGCCAAGTTCCATGTGGTCATTCGGTGCTGGTGTTGCCGTGGCAACCATGCGATACTTAGTTTCACTAAACGCGTCGCACAACGCTCGTTTCGTCTTACCCGCAAAACTCTTGAGAATGCTCGCTTCGTCCAGGCAAACCGCATCAAATGCGGATGGATCAAACTTGTGCAACTTCTCATAGTTCGTGACGTTGATGCCGCTCGCGACTTCGCTGGAGTCTTTGACAACCCTAATGTCGCAGTCGATATCAAACTTCTCAGCTTCCCTCAGCATCTGCGGGCCAACAGCTACCGGCGTCAACAGCAATGCACGCTTGGCACCACCCTTGCGAATCATCAGCCGCAACCAGTCGAGTTCCATGAGAGACTTGCCCAGTCCGCAATCTGCGAACGTTCCACAGCGACCTTTTGCGGCGTTCCATTTCACAATCGCACGCTGAAAGTCGAACGCGTTCGGATTGACGTCGGATTCATCGATGTCAATTCCGCATGACTCGTGACGTCGATGCTTGGATGCGATGAAATCGTGATAGCTTTTTACTTGAGCCATATGACCGTCTCCCCTGTCACCTGATGTCCAACGGAAGCAATCTCGGACTTGTGGAACAGCCACTCCGCACGGGACTGGTCACCTGTTGGCATTTCCGACCAGCGACCGTAAGCACGCCAATTGCCATCTTCGTCACGGGCCACCATGTAACCGCCCTCGCATTCTTGGCCAGTGGCGGGCGATGTCCGTTCGTGTTTAACCACGACCTTCATTGCGTCACTCCAAAGAAAAACCCCAAGCGACTGGAGAAGCAAGCCGCAAGGGGTGAATCCGGTTTCCCGGTCGATTCTGTTGTCCGGCATCCTTCTCCAAATGCCGTCATCCGTGTACGTCGCATGGTATACACCGGCATATGTCAGTGCAATACTGAATCAGGGTTTATACCATGGATACATAAAGAAAAAACGAGTCTGACACAAGTTGCGTATCTCCTGGCGAAGTTGCTGAGCAGCGTTTGCGTTGCCGGGATGCCAAAGGTCCACATCGAGGTAAAAGGAAGATGAATTAGGGATGCCTTCTTCTTTGAGACGTTGGCCCTCACGCTCGTCGCGCGACACAGCTCGTGTGTGCTGGAGTGCGTCGAAAAAGTCGCGCCTCGCTCCGTACGGCAGTGTCGAGGTTGTCTGATTCTCATTTCGATAGTGTTCGATCTCCTGTTCAAACCGCGTCAACGCATTGCGATCCGAAAACTGCACCACATATCGAAAGTGATTCTGATCGTTGACTTTCCGCCGTTGCTCATCGACTACGACTGCGTCGAACCGTTCTTCCAGTTGATCCCGAAGGTCCTTTGTAATTGAATCAAACTCAAGAACGAGGAGCATTGATGGGTCAACACCCGATGCCTGCCGCGATGCCGTGACTAGATTGAGCGCGTCGGTCGTCTGGTGAGCGACATCCTGCGCGTGTGTCGGACGGCTCGTCGGGCGAGGAGGAGCTTGACCGAATGGACTTCGTCGTCGAATTTCCGGCTGGCGGGTTGGCTCACGCTGAAACTCGATATGGTCAAGATCACCTGCATTCTTTTCGACGGCCATTAGTTAGTCCTTGTCAACGACTGGATTGCCATCGACATCAGCGTTCGAGCGTATCGACTGACGGTATGAGTAGCGGTCGAGGGCGTCCTTGAGTTCCTTTTCGGAGAAACTCTTCTTTCCATCGAGGGCACATTGCTTGCGAAGATCCAGGCAAACCTGTTCGGCGTCAGCGAATGTCGCGTTTTGCAAATGTGCCACGATGGACTGGATATGCTTCGGTTGAGTCGAAAGTGGTCGAAGACGCTTCTGTACCAGGACTTTGAGTTGATCGGCAGACGGCCGCTCCAGTCGAAGAACATCGTCAAACCGGCGCCACAACGCTCGATCGAGCACCGACTCGAAATTGGTGGCAGCAATAACGAGCGACCGGCCTTTGAAATTGTCCATGATTTGAAGATACGAATTGACAACTCGTTTGATCTCACCGTGCTCCGTTACGTCATCGCGTGATCTTCCAATGGCGTCAAACTCATCGAAGAACATCACCCACTGTCCTCGGTCGGCGTAGTCGAACACTTTGCGAAGGTTTGCTGCGGTTTCTCCAAGTAGCGATGAAACAACGGAATCGAATCGAACATAGAGAAGCGGCAGGCCAAGCTCCGAAGCAATCGCCTCTGCGGTAGCTGTCTTTCCACATCCAGGCGGCCCACACAGCAGTAAGCGTTTTGTTGGCGTCAATCCATTGGCTTCCAACACATCCCACTCGCGAAACTCTCGAATCACTCGGTCGACGCCGTTGCGGACAACATCCGTGAGGACAAGATCGTCCAGATAACGGTCGGTACGTCGGATTTCCAGAAGTGACGTTTTGCGTTCGGGATCACGAGGCGGCGGGTCAAATGTCGAAAGCATCTGAGGCTCAGAAGGACTTGCCGTTCCGTTCTTCAGGATGCGTTCCAATTCATTGGCCACAACTGGATGATGCTTCTTACGTTCTTCGTCAATGATTTCCTCAGCGGCCTCGGCGAACGCTCGGTCGTCGCGGCTCTTGAAACTGTGAAACAGTTTTTTCAACAGGTCTGCGCGTGCCATATCAGTTGACCTCCCGGTCATTTCGACACGCCGATTCAGACGTTGTTCGTCGCATGTTTACGCTCACGCCGCGTCCTCCTCGAAGGTGAGGCCGAAGACGATTCCACGATATTTGGCGTTGCGTTGAAATGCCTCTGGTGTCACGGGGGGACCAACTTTTCGAACACGCAAATCTGTGTATTGGTAATCTGGCCAACAATCCTGAAGACGAATGAGGTACTGATACTTCGCCTTGCTGGCACTGCGGGCGTTGATCGTATCCCGGAATTCAGGAACTGATGCTACCCACACTTCAAACGCGAACACATCGCTCACAACGTCACCCCAAATTCTGACGCCACCATTTTTGCCGTATGCGCATACGTCACAGCTTCAATGCAGCGTTCTTTCATGGATTGGTTATCTTCTTCGTCTGCCCGATACCACAGCTCACACAGACCCCATTCGCGTTCCCAGTTCCACGGCTTTTCGATGACCTGCAAAATGTCCTCCGCGTCGTAGCAGTGTTCACTCACAAGCCAGTGACAGAGCTGGTACAGGTTGCCGGGGTGTTGTTCGTGCCAGTGACTTCTCACTTGAATCTCCTCAGTGCCGTGTAAATCGCCGTAGATATTTCATCCACCTGCTGTTGATTTCCTTCCTTCATCAGTTGGCAGCACTTGTTACCGAGTGCCAACACTTCATCTCTGGTCGTGGCTTCGCGCAAGGCTTTCTTGGCTGCGGCGATGCGTGTTTCGATGTTCATGATCGTGTCAGGTCCGTTCCAAGATGCTGCTTCTGGATTAGTGGCCGTGCATTGCCTTCGGGGACGCGGACTCTCACGGCAATCACATCCTTATGCCCCAGCCAGTCACCCTTCACTGGATAGAGTGTCAGTTTCTGACCGACCATCTTTTCGCGATCGTTCGTTTTCAACGCAGCCTTAAGCAGCCTGACGTTGGACTTTCTAAGTACAGCTATCTTGGTTGTCTCAACAAAGTGAACTGGATAACCCTCAATCACCTGTCCTTGCTGCGACTTCATTGAATTCTCATCGCCAACCGACTTAATCGTCAGTGTGATGTCCGACCACTTGCCGCCACGTTGCAAGTCTTCACCGTGGATGAATCGGCTGTCGTCTTTGATGATTTGGTCACTACTCATGTCAGTTCCTCTGATGTATCCACGAACTGAAACTCAGGCGAGGCAGGACGCGGTTGAATGCACTGTTGCATGACCTTGACTGACTTCAGAAACGCTGGGACCGCTGACTTCAACGCAGCAATGACTTCCTCATCGCGACCAACAATGATGTGCATCGGGTGAATCTGTGGATGCCATGCGTAGAAGTGACATTGCAACCGGCCAGTGATCCAAAGCATGCCCTGGACCTGCAATCGGTACTCGTCCGGCAACTGTCCGTTGAGTTGATACTTAATCAGAGTTTCCGGTTTCGGACACTTCACCTCAATCAGTTCTGTCTCGCCGATCAACCCATCTGGTGAGCATCCGCAGTGCTCGTTTAGTTCGACAAATCCAACACGCTCAACCGTCAGATTGTTGGTCCGCTCGAACTCGGCAATCGCATAGTCTTCGGCCTCCATGCCGTATTGCATCCAGTACGTTGGCGCAAACTGCGGTGACTCAATCTCTAAACGTTCCGCCACCAGTTCGGCAGCGTAGTTTTCAGCAGACTTAGACATCTTCAACGTCTTGGCTGTCACAACGTCTTTAAACCGTGAAGCCGTTGCCTTGCCTTTGCGGATCTGCTCCCACTGCTCGGAGCCTTGCGGAAAGGTGTAAATTTTCATTTATCCAAACTCCATCGCTAAAGACAATTCCACGTCAATCAACTTGTGAATCATGTTTCGTTCCACCAACCACTCAAGTCGTCCTTGTGGTTCCGTAAACCATTCGCGACCTCGACAAGGCACGCCAAGAACACGGATGACCTCTTGTTCCCAAAACCACACGTTTTCACTAAACACCAACCCTTGAGGACTCAGGTTGTTTTGCTCCATGCGGCAAAACGGGCACTGCTGGTGAGTCATTCCAACCTTAATTAGACCGCACTCCGAAAAACCCGCATAAACAAACCCCCAGTGATGATTCTTGTGTATTTCTTCAAGAACGGGCATCACTAAAGCACATTGAGTCCACAGAAAATTATCATGCAATTGGCGACAGCGGCTCATTCCAAAACCTCCAACACTTTCGCGGAACTGATTCGCAGTGTCTGTGCAATCACATCGACCTCTGCATCCTCCTGCCACATCTTCAGAACAGCATCAGCAACCGGCATCGCTTGCAGTCGCTCAATCGCTTCCTGATGGGCTTCAATTTCTCTGCACTGGCAGATGTACTGGTAGCACGATTCGCAGTTGATGTTGTTGTTCATGCTTGTTTCGCCTCGTCATACAAATCCAGTGCTCTCTGGATGTTTCGCCCAACGCCGTCCTCATCGACCATGGCAGCACACATGGCAACACCGTAGAGATAACCCAAGGCGGAGTTGCATTGCATGAGTACGTCAATGACGAGATCTTTGTTTTTGGCGTCGCACTCTTTTAGTGACTGGATGGCAGCAGCTACTTCTGATGCTTCGACTCGCTTCATGTTGACTCCTTGATTGCATTTGCAATTGCTGATTCAAAGCTCGGACCTGTAGCAACAACGTTGCGCTGAACGTCAAACACAAGCCAGTTTTCCAAGCCATGCGGTAACGACTCAGCTTCCAAACTCATGCCCTTTTCGTCAGACAGATGCTTAAAGTTTTCGATTGCTGACAACTTGCGACCAACTAGTGATTCGCGAGTCAATGACCATTTGGCGCCAGCGATGAAGGCGTTGTTGCAATAGTCGCGAAACATCTTCACGAGATCTTGAGCACCTTCCTTGGAGCTAAAATCGATTTCCCGCAACTTGTCGCAGATTGATTCAAGTGCAACCTGGTCGTGATAGTTCTGGCCTGCTTGGCCTGGATCGTCTTCACTGGGCTCAAACACTGTGACTCCGTTGCAAGGTAATGAACAATTTGAACTGAGGCATTGCGGACAGAATGTCATTTGCCACCTCCCATGATTTCGATCAGACTGC
>Ga0180434_10004459_pt1 | contig 17049 bp, 19 predicted proteins | sample SS_ome_7_FD_132453 | JGI IMG/M metagenome (GOLD analysis project Ga0180434, IMG submission 132453) | Hypersaline lake sediment archaeal communities from the Salton Sea, California, USA - SS_1_D_2 metaG | ecosystem: Environmental > Aquatic > Non-marine Saline and Alkaline > Hypersaline >...
ACGTATCGTCGTGCCGCAAGCGGCGCCGGGAGTCATTGCCGTAGCGGTGTGTGTGTTTATCACCGCGTGGAACAACTACCTGTATGCGTTCGCTCTTACCTCGTCGCAGGACCTCCGCGTGCTGCCGCAGGCCATCCTGGCGTTTCTCGGAGCGTGGGGGACATACTGGGGTGGGCTCAGCGCGGCAGGTGTCATTGCGGTAGTCCCACCGATCCTCCTGTTTCTCATCTTCCAGAAGTGGTTCGTCGCCGGCATATTCCAGCAGTGGTCCCGCTGAGTGCGCGTTCACGGTGCGGTTCATGAAACATCGCGCCCGCGCGCCCGATCGTGGAGTTGTTCGAGGTGATTTTACCGTAGTAACGGGGCAAAAAAGGGTATGTTCGAAAAGGGAGCGCCCTTTGTGAGACAAGCGTCGTCCCTCGTTGTCCGCGTTTCGGCCAAGATCTCACTGCGAATCAGCGGCAGCGCATGAGGGCGCCCATGCTGCCGACCGGTACACAGAAAGCGTTTGCCGACCTTATCGGATTATTCTTCGTCCAAGGGTTCGCAGAGGCACTCCTCAGCAGGTTCGCCACACCCGGCGCAGACGCCGTCCTCGATGTTTCTGCCGCATACGTCGCATGGGCTGCAGCCGCATTCCTGGCACATAGATACCTCCTTTTCCCGCGTAACCTGTGGTCGCTGCACGAACAAGGCTGGCGCGAAAAACCCCCTTCCGTCCTGCTCCTCTGTTTCCGTGCTGCACCAACAGCCGGTTCTGAGCGACCGTATCGTAATCCGCCGATTCCCCGTTGTCAACAGGAATTTTGCCAGGGGTTCGGACCGCATCGTGTCGGTGCGCGGGACGAGGCCGGTGCGGAACTTCGCCGCGGTCGGTCATGCAGGTGTCCAATGCAAGGCTGCTGCTATTCCGTGCTCAGCGCTTCGTACCCGGAGACTACGTCAAGAAGCTCTTCGGTAATCGACGCCTGCCGGAACTGATGGAACCGCGTGCGCAACCGTCCGATGCGCTCCTCGATGTTCTTCTCCGCAGCCTGCATTGAGGCGAGCCGGCTGGCGTTTTCGCTGGCAAGCGATTCGGCAAGTGCCCGAAACAACACCACTCTGAGATATTGTTGTACGAGCGACGCGAACAGATCATTCCAATCCATCGAGAAGGCGGGCAGCATGTGGGTAGGCCACGGTCTCTCTCTGAGCGAGCTTATCCATTTGACGTCCACCGGAAACAGGTAAACTGTCCTCGGCTCGTACGATGCTCCCGACGAGGGGCGATGGTGAAACAGCATGATCTGGTCCACCCCCTGCTCAACGCGCCACCTCTCGACCCCGACAAGGATGTCCTCCACGGTCGTTTCTATCCCTGTGACGGCACCGGGCAACGTGAACGAATCCGCGACCGGCCAGTCCGCCGCCTCGAGTTCCGTTCTCACGCGTCCGCCGACAGTGGCGAACAGGAGTCGCTCCCGCTCAGCGGACATATCCTCGAAATGCGCAAGCGCGTGGGAGACAATTTGGCGGTTGAACGGCCCGCACATGCCCTGGTCGGATCCGAAGACGATCGCTGCGATTTTTCCTTCGACCTGTGTTTCTTCCTGTAGAGCCACAAAAGACAGCTGTCTGAGAAGTATCTGGAACCCTAACTCGATGGTGCGGCTATAATCGGTGAGCGATTCGACAGCGCGCTCGTACTGACGGATGCTCACCGCGGCAAGCCCCTTCATGGTCTTGACTACTGAGTGGAGATCTTCGGCCACACTAATCCTGCTGCGCAGCGATTCTATCGTCTCCATCGGTTTCCTTCTTGCTCTCAGAGCCGACGACTTTCCGTGACAATTCGAGGAGAGCTTTGCGGTCGTCGTCGGAAAGCTCCTCGCCCGACTCGATCCGGGCGATAACTTCGCTCAGTTGTTCGGTTACCGCTTTGCGTACCGTCCGTTCGGCATCCGCGACCTTCTCGGCAGGCACGTCGTCCATCACGCCTTCGGTTACGGCAAACAGCACCGCTACCTGTTCGCCCGGCGGGATAGGCTCGTACTGGGGTTGTTTGAGCACCTCGCGGATGCGTCGCCCATGTTCGAGCGTTCGGCGTTTCTCCTTTTCCAGCCGGGCGCCGTACCGACTGAACCGCTCGAGTTCTTCAAACTGCGCGTACGAGAGTTTCAAATCGCCCGCCACGGTCCGGTAGGCGGCAAGCTGTGCTTTGCCGCCGACACGCGAGACCGACTTGCCGACGTCGATCGCAGGGAGGATACCTTGCTGAAACAGGTGCGGCGACAGATAAATCTGACCGTCCGTTATCGAGATGAGATTTGTCGGAATATAGGCCGAGATGTTTTGGGCTTCCGTCTCAATAATCGGGAGCGCGGTCAGCGAGCCCCCGCCGTGGTCGCTGCGCAGATGCGTGGCACGTTCCAGCAGACGGGAATGGATGTAGAATATGTCGCCCGGATAGGCTTCCCGGCCCGGCGGCCGACGTAGCAAGAGGGAGAGCTCTCGGTAGGCGCGGGCGTGTCTCGTCAGATCATCGTAGATGATCAACACGTCGCGACCTTGCTCCATAAAATGCTCAGCGATGCTCGTGGCCGCATACGGCGCGATGAACTGGAATCCCGGTGGGTCGTCCCCGGTAGTCGCGATAACCGTGCAGTAATCCATGGCATCGCGTGCGTGCAGGTCGGCGATCACACCTGCTACGGCCGACGGTCGCTGCGCGATCGCACAGTAGACGCATATGACCTCGTATTGCTTCTGGTTAATGATTGTATCGACAGCAATCGCGGTCTTGCCTGTCTGTCGGTCGCCGAGAATCAGTTCGCGCTGCCCTCTACCGATGGGAATCAACGCGTCGATCGCCTTTATGCCTGTTTGCAGCGGCGTTTCAACCGGCGCCCGGACCATGATCGCCGGCGCTTCACGCTCTATGGGCAGCCGGTCGGATGCGCGAATCGACCCCTTTCCGTCGAGCGGCCGACCGGCAGCATCGATCACGCGGCCGAGCAGCGTGTCGCCCACGGGAACGTCCGTAACGCGGCCCGTCCTCCGCACCCGGTCGCCGGCCTCGACGGTCTCGCTTGGATCGAGCATGACAACACCTATCCGGTCGGCGTCGAGGTTGAACGCCATGCCGAGCCGATCATTCGGAAAGCGAAGCAGTTCTTCTGACTCCACCCCGGGCAAGCCGTCGACAAACGCGATGCTCCTGCCGACCTGTACCACCGTCCCGACCTCGCGTACCGTTACATCCGGGCGCTGACGATCGAGTGCGGTGCTCAGCGTTTCGAAAGTTTCCTCTACCACATGGAGGAGCGTATTATCCTCGGCGTTCGTCTCAGATCTCTGCTGTTTCTTATTGGGCATCTTCGGCGTTCTCTTCGGATTGCGCGCTCTGTTCTTTGTCTTTCTCCGGCACGGTCGGTGACTTCTCCGACGAACTTTTCGGGGGCAGCTCGGATTCGCTGTGGTCGCCCAGGACTTCCGCGAAGCTGCGTTCCAGCGAATCAAGGTACCCTGCGACGCTCCAGCCGAGGGCGCGGCCGCCACAACGCAGCTCTATACCGCAGACAAGCCCCCGATCTCGTTTAAATTCCACCTCTCGATCTTTTCCGATGAGCTTCTGCACCGCCTTGGCGATCGCTCGCTGCCGCTGGTCGTCCACCTCGAACGAGGTGTGTACCGCCACCTCCTCATCTGACCGCTCGAGCATGTCGGTAAGGCGTTCACGCTCTTCCTTCTCCAGCTCTTGAACCCGGCGAAGAAACACATCCACAACCTGCTCCTGCATCTGCACGTCGGCCAGATCGGCAAGCGCACGACGGCTGATCTCGCACACCTGCCGGCCCGCCTGTTGGCGCAGCTGCTCGATGAGCCCGGCCTTTTCCTGCTCAATCGCTTCTTGCCACTGCGCCTTTTGCTGCTGGACTTCCTCACGTGCCTCCTGCATCAAGTCGTCACGGTGCTGGTCGGCATCGCTTTTTGCTTGCTTGTGCATGTCGGCGCGCTTCTCTTCGAGCTCGCGGTTCTTCTGCTGGTAGGATTCGGCCTCTTTCTCTGCCTCGGCCTTCTTGTTCTTGGCCTCCTCCAACTGGGACGCGATCTTCTGCTGGCGCTCGTCCATCACCCGGACGATGCGGTCGTACAGAAATATCTTCAGGAGCACCACAAGCACCAGGAAATTCACAATTTGCGCTATGACGGTGAACCAATCAACAAGCACGGTCTCTCCTCCGTCTCATAGGGCGTCGGTTGCCATGGCGTTTCATCGCCGGCTCTATGAGACAAACTGGTTCCAGAACGGGTTCGCGAAGATCAGGATCATCGATACGACAAAGCAGTAGATCGCTGTTGACTCAACCATCGCCAACCCGACGAACAGCGTGCGCGTGATCATGCCCGCTTCATCGGGTTGTTGAGCGATCGATCGGAGCGCTTCGGCCAGCGCTCGACCTTCTCCCAGCGCGGGTCCGACCGACCCGATAGCTATCGTTATGCCCGCGGTTGCGATCGAAATCATCCCGATTAGAACGTCGCTTTCCATGTCTCATAGCTCCTTGTAGCCGGTTGGCTGCACCTGTCCTACGCCTGCTCCTGCTCCTGCTTCTCCTTCTGTTCTTGGTCGTTCTGTCGTTTGGCTGGCTCGCGCTCGGCTGGCTCGCGCTCGGCTGCCTCGCGACGGCGTGCCCGCGTGGCGGAAGCGATGTACACCATTGCCAGTATTGCGAATATGTACGCCTGGATAAGGCCGGTGAGGAGACCGAGCAAATGCATCACAATCGGGAATACCAGCGGGATGACCGCCAGCAGAATAGCGCCAATCTTCATCCCGCTCATCACGTTGCCGAACAACCGCACCGCCAACGCCAACGTCCGCGACAGCTCCCCGATGATGTTGAACGGGAGCATGACGAACGTCGGCCGAACGTACTGTTTCAGATAGTTGCCGAGCCCCTCGCCTGCTATGCCGTATAAGGGGACAGCCACAAACACGCATATCGCCAGTGCTGCGGTGGTCGAAAGCGAGCCGGTCGGGGCGATAAACCCGGGAACAACCATTAGTATGTTTGATACGGCAATGAAAATGAACAGTGTCCCGATAAACGGCAGGTACTGATCAGCTCGTTCCTGGCCAATCTCGCGGATCTGCTTGCGCATGAAATCGACCACGATCTCCAACAGGTTCTGCCACCGCGAGAGCGCGGTTCCCGAGGACAGCCGACGGGTGATCAACCAGGAGCCGAGGACCAGGAAGGCTATCACCACCCACGTGTACACTATGGTTGCGTTCAGGTGGACAAAACCGCGTTCCCAGAACACCACTTCGTCCGGGGTAATCTGGCTGATTTCCATCGTTGCCTCGTTACCTCACCCTTTGACAGCAGACGTTCCTGCCAGCTGCAGGATCAAGAAACGTGCTACCACAAATCCGAGCAAAGCGGCTGCGTACCGCTGCCATTGCCCGTCGCCGACCCACAAGAAACCGGCGATCACCAGAGCGGTCCGGAGGATGAAGCTCCCGAGCACCAACAGCGCCGGACGGCGCACCGATAGGACGTGGCGCACCGTCAGTTTCAATCCGCCGAAAAAGATCGCTCCTAAGCCGAGGCCAACCGCAAAGGAGACAATCATCCCGACTGCCAGAGTGTTCACGAAACCTCTCCACCCCGCGTTGTACGCCGTGAACCTGCTCCGATCCACGTATAGCGCAGCCGCTCATTCATCCCGGCTTTCCCGCTGAATCCAGTGCCAGGCGTTAAGGCACCCGATAGCAACGCCAACCAACAGCAATGTCAATGTCCACGAGATTCGGCTCGGCCAAACACGATCGATCCACCTGCCGACGGCCACACCGACCAGGACCGGTACGGCCACTGACCATCCCACAAGGCCCATCATCCCGAGCCAGAACCAGATGCCGCGCTTTTCGTTCTCTCGCGCGCGTATCTTGCGTTCGGCCTTGTGGCCGACGGTGCGGCCAAAACGCTCCGCCCGCTCTTTCTCTCTCGGCTCCCTGTCGTTCTCAGCCATATTCTTCCAGCTCGACGAACCGCCTGATAAAATCCGCCTCTATCTTCTGCAGAGCGGAGCGAGCGCGCTCTTCCCGCTCGCCCCGGGTCGCGAACGTCTCCTCGATGGCTCGTCGCAACTCCGCAAGCTCACGCCCCGGGACGGCGTCCGGTGTCGATACCAGCACCTCATCCCCGCATTTCACCAACGTGCCGCCGTTGACCGCAAGAAACGTCTCGCGATCGCCGATGTGGTAAGAAAGCAAGCCCGGTACCAGCGCCGCCACGAAATCCACGTGCCTCGGCAGCAGACAAAACGCGCCGTCGGCAGCCTGCGCGTTGATCTTGTCAACCTCTTCATCAATCGCGACGTGTGTCGGAACCAGTACCCGCAGTTTCATTCCCTGTTGCTTCCTCAGAGTCCGGCACGGTGCCCGACGAGGACGAATCCTCGCTTTCGGCTTCCGCTTCGGCACCTTTGGCTTCGTCAATAGCTCCGATCATGTACACGGCACGTTCCGGCTTGTCCGAGAACTCGTCATTGAGCACCCGCTCGCATCCCTCGAGCGCGGCCTCACGCGAGACCATCTTCCCCTCGTGGCCGGTAAACTGCTCCGTCACGAAGAACGGTTGCGTCAGAAACCGTTCCAGCCGGCGCGCCCGGGCGACCACACGCTGATCCTCCTGCGACAGCTCCTCGAGACCCAGCATCGCGATGATGTCTTTGAGCTCCTCGTAGGTGGCGAGCGTCTGCCGCACCCGCTGGGCTATCCGGTAATGGCGTTCGCCGACCAGGTGCGGCCCCAGCATCTTCGACATGGATTGGAGTGGATCAATAGCCGGGTACAGGCCCTGGCTGGCCCGATCGCGCGACAGCACGATGCTCGCCGAAAGGTGGCCGAACGTGTGGACGGCCGCCGGATCGGTAAAATCGTCCGCTGGTACGTAGACAGCCTGTATCGAGGTTATCGCCCCGCTCGCCGTGCTGGAAATACGCTCCTCGAGCGCCGCCAGTTCCGTGGCCAACGTCGGTTGGTAGCCAAGACGGGACGGGATGTAGCCGAGCAGGCCCGACACCTCCGATCCTGCCTGGATGAACCGGAAAATGTTGTCGATCAGGAGCAGCACGTCGCGTTTCATATCGTCGCGGAAATACTCCGCCATGGTCAGCGCGCTGTGACCGACCCGCATCCGTGCGCCGGGTTGCTCGTTCATCTGGCCGAACACCAGCACCGTGTTGTCGAGCACCTCTCTGGTCTCGAGCTCGTGGTAGAGATCCTCGGCTTCACGGCACCGTTCGCCGATTCCGCAAAATATGCTCACCCCTTTATGCCGACCGACCATATTGTGGATCATCTCCATGATGAGAACGGTTTTGCCGACGCCGGCACCGCCGAACAAACCCGCCTTCCCACCACGCTCGAGCGGCGCCAGCACGTCGATCGCTTTTATGCCCGTCTCGAACACTTCCGATTTGGTCGATTGACGGTTCAGCGGGACAGGACGCCGGAGAATCCCGCGTTGTTCTCCATCGGTAATCGGTTCTTTGTCGTCTATTGTCTCGCCAAACACGTTGAAGACGCGACCGAGCAACTTCTCGCCGATAGGCACGCTGATGGGTTTGCCGGTGTTGATGACCGCCGATCCGCGGCTGAGACCCTGGGTACGCGTTAGCGCGAGCGCACGCACGGTAGTCGCGTCAAGGTGGGCCACCACCTCGCTTACGATCTCCTGACGGGGACCGGCTCTGATTACGTGGTAGAGTTCAGGCAACTGATGGGGAAAACGAACATCGATAACGCTTCCCCGGACGGATTCCACGATGCCCTGATAAGTATCGTCAGCCAACTGGTTATCGCCCATCTGCTTCCAAGGTCTTGTGAGTCAAGGGTTTACTCAGATAATCGCAACCTTTGCGAACGGTCAAGATCCACTCAAGCGTACACAAGCGCCACCACAACGGTTACAGCTTCGCGTACCGCCATTATAGAAACGTATCTGCGAACCTGTCAAGCGCTGGGCTTGGAATTTCTGCCAGGCGAAACGTGCATCGTGGTACACGCAGGTTGGTATACATGAGACCTCTCGGCCCCCGAGAATTCCGAATTCACACTCGCGTGCGGTAGAGGTTTTGCAAGTTCGTAGACTAGAGCTTCTTGGACCATTTGATGAGCACGAGACTTACCAAGAGAGCAATCACAGCCGCCCCCATCATCAGTAGGCCAGCACCGATAAATGCCCCTTTGGTTGCCAGGAAGAAAGCTACTACGCAGAGGGTACCTACAAGAGAACAAGTGAGCGCAATGACGCCTCCCAGGCGCAAACGCGCCTTCATGTCCTGCTGGTGAGCTTCTGGTGTGAGCTGCTTGCGCGCCTGTATGGAGCAAATCGCGCCCGCCACCACGCCGATTACTCCCAGGGACACAGGAGAGCACCCCAGCACTGATAGCCTGCCTTTCGACGCGATAAGCACACTCGCACCAACACCGAGACCGCCTCCGAAGGATGCTATCCACAACAAACCGCCCGTCGTCCTCAGCCGCAATCCTTCGATGGCGCTGCTGTCGGCGTGGCGTTTCAGGGAACGCTCGAACAACAACCAGGCACCCATCCAGCCGCCGAGCCCTGCGAGACAAATCAAGATCGCAATGCCGACGCGCGACCCTTCGGACATGAATATCACTGCGAGTCCTCCCCCATATATCCAGACTAACACGAGGTATAGAAGAAAAGCTCCGACCGAATGACTGCTCTTTCGCGTTTTCTGCGGATTCATCAGTCTGAATTCCGGGTACACCACACCTGTCTGCGGCGTTCTAGCCGGTTAACTGACCTGGATGGCTGGCACACGTGTCGCTTCGCTATACTTTATCACCACGACCATTATATACCTAATTTCCCGAAATTACTCAGCGATCTTTCACAGAATCTGAGCGTTCAAGCTGCAAGCTTGCTGATCTCTCTTGGAAGTAGGTGCCGTGTCCCCGGAATTCATGATAACATCACAAGATACTGGTCTTCAGCGGGTTACGGCCGTCGCAGCCCAATCCGCACAAATTGCTTGAAAAATGTCAAGAAATATGGTAAAGTTTTAGTGGAAACTGCCGATAACTATGGTTGAGGCAGTGTAAGGTGGGGAGGTACAGGTAGATAAGGGAGCAGATAGATGGGCGAGATACGACCAATAGAGCCTCTGCCGGATGCGGTGGAGACGCGCAGGACATCCGCCCGCGAGCAGGAAAGGACCGAGAGGGCAGAGGAGCGCGACGAGGTTCAGATCTCTGCGGAAGCACGGCGTGCGGCGGAGATCGCCCGGCTGGTGGAGATGACGCGCGAGCTGCCGGATGTGCGTGAGGAGAGAGTCGAGGAAGCGCGCGCGGCTATTGACGAGGGCCGGTACGGGAACGAGGAAGTCATTCAGGATACGGCACGTCGTCTACTTGGCGGGTAGCCAGTCGCCGCTCGGACGATAGATCAGGAGAAGAGAAGGAGCCCAGGCGTGACGCTCGCGGCTCCTTTTTTGTCAGCCGATCTTCGTATAAAATCGTTGTTACCGATGGCATGATAGATCCTATTCCTGGTTTCAGAGGCATTTCGAGACGACAGCTCGCGACGGTGCTGCTGTTTACGTTTGGCACCGTCATACTCGTGGGATGCGTCACGTCTCGAGGCGCGCGCGGCTATTACCAGATCGGTGAGGCGTCGTGGTATGGGCGCCCGTATCACGGCCGGTTGACCGCGTCAGGCGAACGGTACAACATGAGACGTGTGTCCGCCGCGCATCCGACGCTGCCCTTCGGCACACGCGTCCGGGTCACCAACCTGGAGACCGGGCGGTCGGTGGTCGTTACGATAAACGACAGGGGACCGTTCAAAAAGGGCCGAATCATCGACCTGTCCTACGGCGCGGCGAAACGTCTGGGGATAGTCAAGCAAGGGATCGCCACCGTCGGGTTGCAGCTTCTTTGAAAAAGTGTCTCAGCGCGCGAGATTGAGCAATTCGGCCGCCTCTTTCTCGCCGTCCTCGAGCTTGCGCATAAACGTGATGATATCCTCTTTCTTGAACCCGCTGGACTCCCACGCTTCTGGCTCGAAGGTGACGGAATCCGAGGGACCTCCTCTCCCGATCTCTTTGGCGTAACAGATAAAGTCTGCGAGATTGACGATAGCCGCACCGTACGGCACTGGATCCTCACCCGCTGCGGAATGGTGGTGGGAAATGGCGCGGACGAGCTCTTGTGGGAGGTTCCATTTTTCTGCGAGCTTGCCGCCGATCACCGCATGGTCTATCCCGATGATTTCCCGTTCGCATGCATGGAGCGGCGTGCCGGACGCGGCGCTTTTCTCGAGCGCCTCCTCGAACTTCTTGTGCACGTGCTGTTCGAGAATAATTTTGCCCACGTCGTGGAGCAATCCGGCCGCAAACGCCTCTTCGGGATCAATACCGGCCTCTTTCGTCCCTGACCGGGCGAGCACCCGCGCTATGAGCCCGGTGCCGAGACAGTGTAACCAGAACTGCTCGCGGTTGAACAGCGGTCGTTTCTCAGGGGCGCTTGATGACAGTGCGCGGAACACCGTTGCCGTGAGCACGAGGTTCTTAATGACTTTCAATCCGAGGAGCGAGATTGCATGGGAGAGCGACCCGACGCGTTGGCGAACGCCGTAGTAGGCGGAGTTCGCCAGCCGCAGCACCTTCATCGATATCGACGGGTCCGCGGATATCGCTTGCGCAATATCGTCGAATGCCGCCGAAGGATCATCGATTATCTTCGTTATCCTGAGCAGTACGGTGGGAGCGGAAGGTAAGGTGACTATGTCGTCGAGCAATCCGCTCAGGTCTTCGTCACTCATGAGTGTGCGTCTTTCTCATCGCTCGCCATACCGGCAGACACACATCTGCGCCCTGTATTCACAGACCCGAACCCTCTCGTTCGGTGCGGCCGGGCCGTTACGGCACCCGCTGTCAGGGGTCCAACCTGAGGAGCGTCGACCTCATGATGCTGTCTCAGAATCGCCCGGCGCGTACTTGTCTCGCTTTGCGATTATCTCTATGAGAGCTTGCGGTGAAAGTAGGTCCATCCAATCTTCAAGTTTTGTACCGGGGCGTGGTTTATCCGGGCTTTCTGCGGCGGCTCCTTCTCTAAAGGCGAGCCCCTCAATTGCCCCCTCTCCCGGCCCGACGATTACCGTGAGCTGCCACCCCTTCTCGGTCGTGAAAGTTTTCTCCCACCCGTCGCCGCTCTTTTTCCACGTACTCACTGTTCTATCCACGCGAAAAGGTCGAGTTGTTGACGCACCTCGGCCTCTTTTCCGTTGCCCCCTCTGCAGGAATCGTAATAGTCAAGCGCACTTCCGGTCGGCAATCGTGCCCTCCCGGATATCGCACCACCTGCCGCTGCTTCTAAATCGCCCCGCTCCTTACATGCCCCCACGGTACAGAGCGGAGCTTCACCGTTACACCGGAGCGGATCGATCCTCCCAAAAGCTACGTCTCAGAACACGTACTCCGGCTCGATGATAGGTCCGTAATCTTTGGGAATAGGGAGGAAAAACGTTAGGGTCTCGAAAAAACCGACGGTCGTGCGCCCGGCCGCTTTGGCGATTCCCACCACCGGCGCCGTGAAAATTATAGCGCCGAGTGTCTCGGAGTCCTTACTGCGCGCATAGAACTCTTTCGGTATTTCCGCCCATCCGCCGAATATGTTTGCCAAACCTCTGCCGAGCTTCGTCAGCGGCCGTTTTCCCGGAAAATCGGTTCTTTCGACCTCGTACTGTGCGTACACAGGGAGAGCACTGCTCAGCACAAGAATCGCCATGAGAAGCCCAACGAGCTGTTTGGCATGTACACTCACGCTGCACAATCTCACGTTCTCACCTCCCGTGATTATACCCCGCCGTCATCGTCACAGTGGCTGCTTGCCACATGCTGGCAGGATTCTAGCACAAAGCCATAGGCTTGTCAAGCGATTGGGCGCGGCGCGAAGCTTCGTGCATCGAGGTTGTTCCGCAGTGCGAACCACCCGTTTCGCCTCAAAAGGTTACGGTGACGTGCTCCTGCGGATTCGTGGGATCATTCGTTCAACCAGCGGAAGGCCATGTGTCGGATCATCCAGACCGGTCACACCGACTATGAAGGTGTCAAGCTTGTTGACAACGGTGCCTCTGTGCAGGGGGTCCCGGACGAGCATGCAATCACCTGAAGAGGTCTGTATCCAGCGAGGGGTCGCGTCATTCTCTTCGAGGTAGTCGATATACTCCTGCGTGACTGCGTCGGCGTCGTCGCTCGCGACGATGACGAAAACTCGGACGCGGTGGTCGTCGAGCACGGCGTCTGCCACGAAGCCTTTCTCAAAGAACGCATACCCCAGGACGCTTTCGCCGAGGTAGACTATTGTACGCGGGTCCACCCCGTCGATCTTGAGCATGGTAAGTTCAGGAGGCTGGACCGCAGGTTGCGGCAGCCTGTGTGCGATTGCGCTGCCGCATGCGAGCAGTGCCTCTGCGCTTTGTTCCCAGCTGCCGCGAGCGGTGAGGCGCACGAAGTACTTGTCCTGGTAGAACATCAGTTGGTGGTCGTCGTAGAAACCCTCGCTCCCGAACGGGGGGACGGCTTTGTCGGGAGCTCGGTAATTGGAATATACACCGAAGGCATCAAGCAGCGAGCCCATTTCGTACACGTCCGCCGTGACCGAGTCGTCACCATCGCGGGTGCGCTCGTACCGGGCTGTGGCGGCGACGACGAACCCGTAAGGAAAGTACAGTTCCGCCTCCCCGTTGATGTGCTCGAACAGCGTGTCTTTCGTGTAGATGCGGACACCGCTGTCGCTCCGCCATCCTTCTGCAAAACCCGGCATGGGCAGCATTGCTTTGACGGCAGCGTGCTTGCTCGGCCCGGCGCAACCGGTACTGCCAAGCGCCGAGCAGAGCACGGAAGCAAGAAGTATTGTGCAGAACAGACGCATCATTTCTGGTCCTGTTATTGCTGCCAACCTTCGTCGGCCCGGCCGCATGCCGACGCCGTCCTTACAGGAACGGGACATCACGCAAGCGTTGCCATCGCCTGGCGCATCTTGTGCGCAATACGAAGCCCGTTGGGACAATCGGCCACGCACTCCAGGCAGTCGGCACAGGTTGCAGCGCTCGACTCGTCAGGCACCGATGCATAGGTTGCGCGGGCCAGCTCGATGTCGCCGTAACCCTCTGCGTACATCAGGCAGCGGTTGATTGTGGGGATGTCGACGCCGCGAGGACACGTCGGCCTGCATTCCTTACAGCCGATACAGTAGAACGGTGCGATAGCGGCACCATACCGGCTGAGAATCTGCCGGTCTACTTTCGTGAGGTCCATCATCGCCATGACTGCCGTGTCCTCCTCGACCTGCTGTAGGTCAACCATGGCGGGGATCGCGGTGCTCACGTTGGTGTCTTGAAGCACCCATTTGAGCGCTGCCTGGTGCGGGCTGATGTCGCCCAGTTCTTCGGTCTTGTAACCGCCCGCCTGGGTTTTCATGGCGACGATACCGATCCCGGCGGCAGCGGCCCGTGCGATGGCTTCTTTGAGGGCCTTGGGGCTTTTGAAGTTGTAAGGCACCAGCACGACGTCGAAGAACTTATCCTTGTCCTGTGCCACCGCGTCGAGAATCTCGACCGGTTTGTGGGTCGAGACGCCCAGAAACCGCACCTTACCATCTTTTCGAAGTTGCGCCAGTGCTTCCCTTACTTCTTCGTTCGTCAGTTCTTCCGCCCCATCCACGGAATGGAGCAGATAGAGATCGACATGATCAGTTTGGAGGCTGCGCAAGGACTCTTCCGCCTCGAGGAATATCTCGCTTTTCGAATGCGCGTGTGTCTTGGTGGTAACGAAGACTTTGTCGCGGTAGCCTTTGAGCGCTTCAGCACAGATGCCCTCGTTCCTCCCGCCCATGTACCCTCGGGCTGTGTCGAGCCAGTTCACGCCCTTGTCGAACGCCGCTCGGATCACGGCCGCCTCACTTGTCCGCATCGCGCCGTACCCTATCACCGAAACCTTCATCCCGGTGCAGCCGAGAGTCCGGTGGGCGACATCGGGCGCCGCCTCCACCTCGGTTTCCGTTTCAGCTCTTGGTGCGCGTGTAGCCCTGCCGATCGTGGCAGCCGCTGCGGCAACGGAACTCAGTCTTAGAAAACTTCTTCGGTTCATACAATTGGAATTCATGGTTACAGTTTACCTCATACGCTCTGCCGCTCAAGCGGCACATGTTACACGACTCTGACGTCCAAAGCTCCAATAAGTGGAATCTATCGTACCATGGAACGCGGCCAAACGCAAGATATAGAGTTTCGATGGTGTGCTCCCCGCGTACCAAGACCACTTGCGGCTGTGTATCCCGTACTTGGCGAGCCAGTGCTCCGGAGTTGAACGCCGCTCGACCGCTGAGGGTGCCGGTAACCCGCGTAGCTCTAACTGCACATGGGGCATCGCTGGCTCGTTAGGGCAATGAGCGTTCAATTGCTTTCGGCTTGACCAGGGAGATTCGGGTTGTTTGTCCCGTGTTATGATCGCACGGGTCGGCTCCATCCGCTACTGCACGAGTGCTGTGGAAGAAATCCCTAGTCATCGTCCGCCTGTTTTGACAACGGCGCCCGCCTATGGGTAGAATGCAGGCCGGAGTTCGGCTCGTGTCGGGTGGAGAGGAAAGGTAGAGTTACGCAGGCGTCTGAGTGATGCAGGTACTACGAGCAATATTTCGTCGGTTTGCTTCGCTCCTGTCGCTGCTCGTGATGTGCGGAGTGCTGGCGTGGCGTACGGACGCGTTCTTGACGATAGAGAATCTCATGAACGTCGGCAGGCAGATCGCCGAGATAGCGATCATGGCTGTCGGACAGACGCTGGTGATTATCGCGGGCGGAATAGACCTCTCGGTCGGGTCGGTGATGGCGTTTTCAGGTGTGTCAACGGGCCTGGTGTTGAACGCCGGCGGGAGTATTCCGCTCGCGGTCTGCGCAGGACTGCTCGCCGGATCGCTCTGCGGCGGGATTAACGGGTTCCTCGTGACGCGCGGAAGGATCCCGCCCTTTGTCGTTACGCTCGGCATGATGGGCGTCGCGAGCGGTGTCGCACTCGTCATGACCGGCGGTACGAACATATTTATTCAAAGAGCCGGTTTCGACGCGATCGGGCTTGGCCGCGTTTTCCGGGTACCGATACCGTTGATTATCATGGTGGTCGTCGCCTTTGCGACACATGTGCTGCTGAGCAGGACGCGCGCCGGAAGATATTTCTACGCCATCGGCGGAAGTGCCGAAAGCGCGCGACTGTCCGGCGTTCCCGTGCGGTTTTACCAGGGGCTCACGTTCCTTATCGGGGGACTGATGGCGGGACTCGGCGGAGTGCTCCTGGCGTCGCGATTGGGTATTGCGCAGCCGACAGCAGGTCAAGGTTATGAACTCGACACGATCGCTGCGGCGGTCATCGGCGGCGCGAGTCTGATGGGAGGTGTCGGGACGATTCCGGGAACGCTTATCGGCGCGTTCATCATGGCCGTGTTGAGAAACGGCTGTAATCTTCTGGACATTTCCGAATTCTGGCAACGTATTGCTATAGGTACCATCGTGGTGCTTGCTGTGTACTACGATCATCTGAGGCGAAGATAGGCGACATCGGGTTCGGAGGAATTGTAATGAGACACGTTCGGGTTATAGCGGTAGTGTCGATCTGCCTGGCCGCAGCGGTGTTGGGATGCTCGCGTGAGCCTGCACCCGGTGAGGAGAAGGCTGAGCCGGTTATTATAGTCGCGCCGAAAGGGCTCGTGCACCAGTTCTGGCTGACGGTCAAGGCGGGAGCCGATGCGGCTGCCGAGGAAGAGGGGGCCCGGATTGTCTGGAAAGGGCCGGCGAAAGAGACTGATGTTGCAGGGCAGGTCGCGATACTGGAAGATATGATCAGCCGCCGGGTGGACGCGATCGTTATGGCGGCGTGTGATTCGCGGGCGCTGGTGCCGACTGTCGCCAAAGCTATGGAAAAAGGAATACCGGTGGTCACGATAGACAGCGGGGTGGACTCCGAGCTTCCGGTATCGTTCATTGCTACGGACAACATCGCGGGCGCGGCAGCGGCGGCGGATGCGCTTGCGGAGCTCATAGGAGAGAAGGGGAAAGTTGGGCTCATACCGTTCATACCGGGAGCTGCGACTTCGGATATGCGTGAGCGTGGGTTCAAAGAACAGATTGCGAAGTCCCCAGAGATCGAGCTCGTGCAGACGCTGTATTCGCAGAGCGACGCTGCCCGTGGCATGGCGGTCACTGAGGACATGCTGACGTCGAACCCTGACCTTGCCGGGATTTTCGCGGCAAACGAGCCGGGAGCGATGGGATGCGTGCGGGCTTTGGAGTCGAGAGGCGTCGCCGGTAAGGTAAAGCTCGTGGCGTTCGACGCGGCGGACGCCGAGATAGATGCACTGAAACGCGGTACCATTCAGGCGCTCATCGTCCAGAACCCGTTCAAGATGGGCTACCTCGGCGTTAAGACCGCCATGAAGGCTATGCGTGGCGAACCTGTCGAGAAGAGGATCGACACGGGGGTCAGCGTCGTCACGATGGACAACTTCAACGACCCGGAGATTCAGCAGCTTCTCTTTCCACTACAACCGTGAGCCTGCGGCGGTTCGACGATAGAGGGTGGTGCCGGGAAAGGGACGGCTCGATGGACACGCACAGTCTTCAACACGTAACTGCTGCGATTGACCACGCGATATTGCACCCCACTGCGACGGATGAGGATGTCGAGAGAGGATGTCTTGCCGCGCGCGACCTTGGTATTGCAGCGGTTCTTGTAAAACCTTGTTGTGTACCGCTGGCAGCAGGGTTGCTCGAAGGATCGACCGTAGCTGTAGGGACAACAGTCGGGTTCCCACACGGCGGCAGCGCCATACCGACGAAGGTACGTGAGGCAGAGCGTGCGATGGATAGCGGTGCAGTCGAACTCGATATGGTCTGCAATATCGGCAAAGCCCTCGGCAGACAGTGGAACGATGTAACTGAGGACATAGCCGCCGTTCTGGAGAGTGTGCAC
>Ga0180434_10004460_pt1 | contig 17045 bp, 17 predicted proteins | sample SS_ome_7_FD_132453 | JGI IMG/M metagenome (GOLD analysis project Ga0180434, IMG submission 132453) | Hypersaline lake sediment archaeal communities from the Salton Sea, California, USA - SS_1_D_2 metaG | ecosystem: Environmental > Aquatic > Non-marine Saline and Alkaline > Hypersaline >...
TCTCATACGCTTCCAGAATGAACTCATAGCCATAGGAAAGACTGAATTCACAGCAATGGCCAAGGCTGTGATCGATAGCGTTGACATGAGCGATCAGATGCGCGACCTTATGCTGTCTCTCAGGGATCGCTACATCGGTATCTGGACACAGCATCTCGCTAAGACGTTTGCAACCGCAGAAGACTCACTTGAGGGTAAAGGCACTCGGCTCAACAGAGGGCGTAGTATCATACGCAGGATTATAGATGCCTTGCTTGGCGCGTTTCAGGACGATTCAGAGTTCGGGTACTACATCGAAGAGAAGACTGGTAAAATATTCAGTATCAAGAAGCTCACAAACACGAGTGCTGTTACTGTTGAAGCTCCTGTTAAGATCAGCTCGCTTTTGCATAATCTTGATGCCAAGAAGTGGAATTGGCTTGAGACCCCTGAAACAACAAAGGTTACACGGATATCGCCAAACGAGGTTCTACGCAGGATTAAGGCCGATACCTACCCAGAGCATGACCCGTTCGATAATAGAAAGAGGCTTGAAACAGCCGACCTGAACTATCCTATCGTGGTTGACAAGATGGATGACAGTGGCAGGTTCAATGTGCTAGATGGATTACACAGGTTAACAAAGGCGTATCTTCAAGGTAGAAAGACAATCAATGTAAGAGTCCTTAAAGGCGGTCTACCACAATCAGCAGTGTTAAAATTGCCTCCTAGCGAGAAAGAAGTCCGTCCACAGATGTCGGGTATTGTGCGCGTTGCTACCTCAGAGCGTACAACCAGAGGAGCGGTAACTAAGCGCCAGAGGATATTCAGGACAGGCTTGGCTAAGCACATTAAACTGTTGGTACGAACAGTACCTCGCAACTTCTTCAGGGAAGCCGACAGTCTTCTCTTGAAAGCGACATCGCGTGAACGCAGAATACCGCGTGACGAGCGATTGTTCCTTGTAAGTGCTAATGCGGGGCCAACTATCTGTGAAGCATGTCAGATCGTAAATGGGCGTGTTCTTACAGCAGACGCACTGATGTTTATACAGCGTGACGTTAGCCCCAATTTATTTCATCCAAATTGCAAGCATTACTTGGTAAGATCGTTCACGGAAACAACAACTACTTACAAGGGGAAGCACGGCCCTATCATGACTTTGAAGGATGTCCGGGCAGCAGCCAGAAAAAGGATAGGTAGAGGTCTCAGGTTTAGGACTAGACCAAATCCCCACGTAATTCATGTTTAACGATGGAGAGAAAACATGCCAGTTCCACCAAATGAGGGCACAGCGCCGGATGGCGGTCAGTCCCGTGATTTGTTAACAAATCCAAAAGCCCAAGACAGCTTTGATAAGGCTCGTGAGAGGGTTAATGTCAAGGCCGAAGAAGAGATCGCCATGAATAATGCGATCAACGAAGCCATCAGCGAAGGCGAGATCCGTGGTGAAGAGATGGTCGAGTCATTCGATCTCGACAAGTTCATCAAGGAAGCTAACGATGACGCTGAGAAGTTTGAAACAGATCTTGAAGAGGCAACCAAGATCAAAGAGATCCGTAAGAACGGGTTGAATGACGAGCAGAAGACCAAGCTCGACGAGATTAAGCAGCGTGTAGCCGAGCGCAGTAAGCCAAAGGAGGGCGATGTGCCAGTAGAAGGAACCAGTGTAACACCAGAAGACACACCACCTACCACAGAGACACCACCAGCGGCAGCAGCCACAGCTACCACAGAGACACCGCCAGACAAGCCTGCTGATGGTGAAGACCCGAACAAGCCTGATACGCCTCCTGTTGAGGGTGTTGACCCGGATAAGCTTACAGAGGTTGTTTCTAAGGCCGTGACTGAACAGCTCAAGCCGATTCAGGATGAGCTTGCTGCAACGAAGCAGGCCAAGGCAGAACTTGAGGAGAAGCTTCAGAAGGCGCAGGAAGTCACCAAGGAGATTAAGGAAGACCGTGATGCGCTCAAGAAGAAGACTAATTTCAACCGCTTTTCTAAGGCTGCTGGTATTTCTGGCATACCTGAAGACCTGCATGAGTTCGCTCATCAGAAGGCTCAGGCGATAGCCAACGAGGCTGGCAAGGAGCTGTCATTCACAGAGATCTTTGAGGCGCTCAAGGAAAGCTCACCGAGCCTGTTCCCGGCACCAAACACCAAGAGCGATAAGGATCTCGAAGTCAAGCCCGGTGCTACAGGCACAGGCAGTGGTGATGGGGGAGCACCCAAATCAACTGCGGCCCCTAAGCTTGAGAAGGCTACAACCTTTGATGAGGCACGTTCTAATCTGAGGGCGAGGCTTGAGAACGCTTAGGAATTTTCAGCTTTTATAGTTGAAAGTTTATACAGTAGTTTCTTACTCTACAGGTGCGATGGATTTCGCACCTGTTCTCTTTGTGCAAGGCTGGACAGCTACGGCACATTACCACCAAAATAGAGTTCGAGTCTTTTACAGGGAGATTGCATCATGCCGAATGAAGTCGGCTTCAATTTTAATGATGCTGCGGTCATGGTGAAGGAGGAGTTCGAGCCTACCTTCTACCGTACTTTCGTCCGTAACAACGTCTTCATGGAACTCCTCAAGCCAACCGAGGAAACTTACGTCGAGAAGGATATTACGTGGAAGGTGTACTACGCTGGTAACCCAGCCGCTGGTTCATACGCCGAAAACGATGATATCGGAATCGATCGTAACGACCTTGGCGAACGCTTTGATACCGCTCGCCTTGATTGGAAACTTAACGGTGTGCCAATTAAGGTCTCTGGTCTCGCTCAGGCGATCACCAAGAGCAAGAGCGCTATCATCGACGCACTGGCTGAGAACACGGAGCAGGCACTCAAGCAGCTCCAAGCCAACATGAACCTTCAGAGTCTTTCTGACGGCGTTGGCAATCTCAATGGAGCACATGCCAGCCTCGATTCAACAGGTAAGGATCTCACAGGGATTCAGGCCATGGTTGATGACGGCGGAGATGTTGGCACCTACGCGATTATCGATCGTAGCGTTAAAACGTGGTGGCAGTCGTATGTCCTACGTAATCCAGTCACGCCCGGAACAGCGCGTCCGATTTCAGAGCTTCTGCTTCACCAGATCCTGAATGAAGTCCGTGCAGTCCGTCAGGGCAAAATTACCCACATCCTCTGTAGCCCGAACGTGTTCACTCAGTTCGGTCTCCTGCTCGGTGTGGATCGCAGGTACACATTCGCACCTCACCAGTCAACGCAGCCACTGCGCTACGTTGGTGGTTTCGAGGCGCTGATGTTCAATGATGTTCCGATTATCTCTGTTCCTCTCTATCAGGAGAACAGGATGGACTTCATTGACCTTGATCTGCTGAAGTTCAAGATGCTTCTTGACTTCGAGATCGAGCCTCGCGATGCAGGGAACAAGGACGCGAGCATTATGTTTGCGAAGACCTATTCCCAGCTTCAGTACAAGAACAGCTTTATGGCTGGTTCTGTTAGAGATATTCAGACTACCTAGTAGATAGGCAGTGGATTCTCGTTATGATGGGGGAGGGGGAATTATCCTCCTCCCTTTGTCATCTTTCGTTGGAGAGTTTTTCAGGAGAAGAACATGCCAGAACAGACAGGGCTGCCACCAGCCCCAGAGGGCACAGTGAGAGCTGAAGGCCCACAAATCATCCCTTACGGCTCTGTAGGTGTACAGTCCTACGGCCAGAACCAACCCGACCTTGACCCGATGAAGAAGCCTGTTGTACAGCAGGTCGTTGATGCAGCTCGTAAGCGCATGAACGAATACATCAGGAACACCTTTGCGGGTGATCAGAGGGATGCACCAATTTACCAGCCGCACGAGGAGCTTCCCATGCTCATGATCGTCATGGAGGCGGCTGACTTTACCATCGAGCCGAGGCGTACAGATGCGCTTGTGGCCCTGAAGGAACAGATGGTTGACGTTGCTACCAGCAGACCTATTGAGGTTCTGTGGGAACGCTCACGACACCGCTTTGTCCCATGGGAGACACGCTCATACCCCGTGAAGATTGTGATTCAGCTCATGCAGCAGCTCAAGAATTACATCTACTCTGAGAAGATCGAGGATACGGAAATCCATGTCGATCCTCAGACTGGTCGCAAGAACGTGGTTCTCAAGGAGCTTGCTCCTCATGAGCGCGTGCAGATTGGTTTCATGAAGTTCCGTGATCCAACACCAGAGGAACTCGCGAGTAAGACCGATCACAGTTCAAGATTTAACGCACAGGTTACTCAGGTAACAAGTGCTCAGGGCGGTCAGCCGCTCATGGTGAACCTTGACCCAGCAGGCAATCGTATCGGCAATAAGGATGCCGTTGCTACAGTAAGCCCCGATGGATCGAAGTTCGTTAACCCCGGCGATGGTACTGTAAGTACATCCATGGCCCCAGACAAGACATTGAAGGAAGCGCCTTCCACACCGGATGACGCTGTTACAGATTCCACGAAGGTTCCACAGACTAACGCTGCTGCGAACTCTGAATCTGGACTTCCAGCACCACAAGGACGCTAACAAATGCCTACCGCAGAGGGCGCATTTTCGGTATCAGTCAATGCCAATGTGAAAGTCAAGGGACTTAAAAACAGGCTGGCGGCTGGTGCCGAATTCGCCCTAAAGCGGGTAGCTGAGCGCCTTTTGGTGGACTCACAAGCATTCGTACCAGTTCTTACGGGTGCTCTCAAAGACAGCGGTACTATTGAAGTTCAGCCCACGCTGAGGCAAGCCGTATCTATAGTAAGGGTTTTGTACCCCATTGACTATGCTGAACGACAGCATGAAGTGCCGTACAATCACCCCAGCCTTGGGTTCTATGGTGCAGCTAAGTACCTACAGAAGCCGCTGGAATTGTTCGGTAACTTTTATCAGAGACTTTTTGCGTTTGAAATGGAGCGCTACATCGAACTCCGAGGAGACGTGTAATATGGCATTTGGAGAAGACACTGGCCCATTTGATCTAAGCAATACGGATTTCGAGAAGGCTCTCGCTGGTGTGCGTTCATCCCGCAGAAACATCGCCACAGCATTAAAACGTGCTGACTCCATTGATCCCGCTGACATGGAATATCATATCGGCGGTTTGGTCGGTAACCATGGGTTCAGACGTGATTCTCTGTACCTTGACACCTCGTTGTTTTTTATACAGCAAGTGCCGTTTAATCTTGATGATAAGTTGCAGGATCTGTTGAGCCGTGGCAGTACCATAGACTACAGGATCGACGAACTCACCAATAAGATTGATGCTGAGCTTACGCAGATCTCTGCTGACCATGGGCGTAGTACGAGCAAGCTCAAACGTCTGATAAACAACGTCAAGGATCGTATCGATCGGCTAGATTTCTTGATCCGCAAGATTAGAAACGTCGCTAAGAATGCGTAAGAGGTAACGATGCCTACCAAGGAAGACTTCAATGGAATTGGAACCAGCCTGATCAAGATCAGGAAGGAACTCAATTCGTTGAGCTTTGACCTTGTTAAGAGCATGCTTCAGCGACTGCGCAACAGGATAGTCAACCTCATTGAGAACGTCGAGGAAGACCTTCGGGTTATCCTTCTCGATATCAATGATGTGAAGGGGCCGAGTGATGAGGAGTTTGATGAGGTGCAGGACGCTATAGCCTCCATTAAGTCACTGCTCGAATCATCACGACAGGCCGCACAAAGCAGCAAGCTACAGTCACGTACTGTTGTAAAGAATCTGGCCAACAAGTTGATACCGAGGCTAGACCGTTTGATAGCGCTATCACGCAAGCTCAAGAAGTTTGCCCGGAGAATGGACTAATGGGTTTTGAAGACATCAATCTTGTCTCTCACCCTAAGCGGATTGAGGCCGCTCTGGATAGGCTTGCTCTCAAGGCTCGTGTAGCCATGAAGTCTTGGATCGGTGAGATAAGCGATGATGGTCGTGTTGAGACGGCACAGGATGCGCTCGATGAGTGGAAAGGTTCTGCACAGCGTGAGCTTCTGAATGCTATGGAGGATATGGCATCACAGTTGTCATTATTCCTAGAAGAGATCCACAGGATGTTGGGTCGTGGTGAGGAGACGCTCACCCCTGATCAGGTCGCTGATCTTGAAGACATGACTGACAGGCATCGTAATAAGATCATTGCTGCGTGGCGTGCTGCTACCAAAGTCATTGACTCAGCAACGCTGTCACCTACCACGGATCTTACTAATGTGACGAATAGAGTTATTCCTTTCGCCCGGACTGCGATACGCGCAGCTCGTTCTTGGGGGAGAGGCGTTCAAAGATTTGGTTAAGGAGAGTTATGCCACTGATACTCACACACGCCTCATTTGAGGCCAAGATAGAAGGCCCATTCGGAGTGGATGTGGCCCGTGTAAGTGTACATCGTAGCGGTCTTGATCGTTACAGCGCATCAGCGTATGTGCCTTGTAACAATGCAGATAATGTCTGCTGCGATTCGAGCTTGAACCGGAATTTTGAGTCGTGGGAGGAAGCTCTCATGCAGGCAGCCAAGACGGCTGTGTTTGAAGTTAACAACACCAACGCACGTTTCTCAGGTGGATGGGAGCAAAGTAGCTCCTGCTTCAAGGAAGTCAATGAGGACGGCGAGGATGTAATGGTCAAGAGTGAAGGCGGCTATGAGCACGTCAAGACTGTTGACAACGAAGAAGTAGACATTGTGCTTCCTACTCGTGAAGGCAGGATCATGCCTTCCAAAGTACTGCTCAAGGAGGGCGGTCTTGAGGGTTTGAAGCGTTTTCAGGATAAACGTGAACGTGGAGTTTACACAGATCCATAAGGGGCAATCATGGCAATGAGTATTGCAGAGCTGGCCAGAGAAGAGTCGAAAATCAGCATTGCTGGTAAGAAAGGCAAGCGTGTAGCAGATATGCTTGCTGCTCGCGTAAAGACGCACGCCAGCAACTTCAAGAAGCTCAAGGTTAAGTTGGGCACGACTGTTGACAGAGCGCGTAACATTATCGGCCAAGCTATTGCCGACAATACTATTACGCCTCTTGAGGAAGCAGCCATTGAAGAGATTCTTTCTGAGGTTAAGCGTATTGACTCCGAGAGCGACAGCTTGAGAGATACCGTGAAGGCATCGCTGAAGTTGGCCAAGGTGACTGTCAATGAGATGAAGCCTCGCGTCAAGAAGCTGCGTAAAGCTGTTGAGAGTGACCCTAGTGCAAGGAAGTCTCTCGATCAGGCGCTTGCAAAGTTGTCGCAGCTTGAAGACGGCGAGCGCGAGATGAAGAAGTTGTTTGACAGCCTTGACGTTCTCGATAAGAAGCTGGAGCACGCAAAGAAGGCCATCAAGGACATCCTGCGCAGTCCTCTTGCTGATTACGTCAAGTTCTGGGCCATCTTCCACGCAGTTGATTTCGCCATTGCAGGCGTTCTTCTCCTTCTGCTTGGGCCGGGGCCAGCGATATTCTGGGCTGCTTGGGGAGCTATCTTCCTCGTAATCAATATCGTGGCTGGAGCTATTGCTGCCCTGTCTGGCGCTTTCCGTAAAAACAGGACTGTCACCTCTATATTTTGATTAAGGGCGAGCTATGGCTGACACCGTAACTGTAACATCCAGACTGATCGATCCGAACACCGGAGACGGTGTGCAGCTTTCTGATTTGACGGTCGAGGTTAAGAACCAGCTCCTTGAGGTGCAGGAGACGTTGACTTATCCTGCCGGAATTACGCAGGTCATCACAGGGTCTGATTACGCTTACAAGATAACCGACTACGATGTGACGGATAAGGACAAGTTCCCCGGCACGTACGTTATCTTTGCGTATGAGGGCATCGATCTTGCTACTGGTTCAACAACCACATGGAATGAGATAATCGGTGTCGGTACATCGTTTACGCCAACCGTCCCAGAGGGGCGTGAACCTTATGAGGACATCGCTGGCGCTACTGCGTTCTTCCAGACGCGCCTTGATTGGGATGATTGGGCACAGCTTGCTGTACCTGATCCAAACGTCACACTAAGGGCGCTCATCATGGCCAGCGATGACATCGATCGCGAGAAGTTCAAGGGCCGTAAGTACATTGCGTACGCTGTGGCCACTGAATTCGCTGATCGTCAGTTCCCGCGCATCTATGATGATTCTGAGATGCTTGCCTCATCCGTATCCGGTGTCATACCGGGTGAGATTAAGAACGCTACAGTGCTACAGGCGCTGTACCTGTTGAAGCAGCGTAAGCTTGGCCACGATATAGATGGCCGCTATGATCTGCAAATGCAAGGCTTGACCGGGATCACAAGAGGTAATAACTCTGAGAGCTGGGATCTGGCAAGTGCGAGGCACCACAGGATAACACAGGAAGCCTATCATTACATGAAGCCGTTCTTGGCTATGTATTGTGTCGATAATCCGGGGAGTCTGTAATGCCTGAGAGATTTGAGCCTGCTGATCTTCTAGTGATTGAGCGTGGTGCGCGTCACATGCTTGCGCTTGAAGAACGTATTGAGAAGGCTGAGCTTTCAAAGAAGGTTGTAAACGACAAGCTTGGAACCTTGGAGATCGCCATTCGTGCGGAAACCAAGAAGCTTGTCAAGACCCTGTTTGACACCGACAGGAGCATTGCACACGCTATCAAGAAGGTGGACGCGCAACGTAAGAACGTAGCTAAGTCAGGCGGCGTTGTTCCACGCACAGTTAACTTTGCCGGACAGACCATCTCGTTCGAGGAGCTTGATCCCAAGAGGGTTATTGAGCAGAGAGACCTTACCGACATGGAGCTTGCTTCGGTGAGGAACATTCATGCCTCACTTGATGAGCTTGACGATAGGTTGTCAGCTCTCATCGCTACACTCAACAGTGAGATACTGCTTGTGAAGTCGTTCTCCCGTAAGGTTGAGGTACTGCTGAACAAAATGCAGACCATTGCAAACAAAGGCGGCCCTGAAGCTCGCAGGATGGCGCAGGACGAACTCGAATCGATACGCCATCGTCTGGCAGAAGCTTCGAGATCTGTTGATGAGCTGAGAAAGACGCGCAGGCAGGTTGTCGCTGTCAAGAGGATGACAACCAAGGCCATGAATTTCGCTGGAAGGGTTCGCAAGCGTGTCGATGCAGAAACGCTGTTGATGATGCTCGCAGGAGGCGGGGCTGTTCTGTCAGTTCTTGCAGCGATACTTGGTAGCACGGTTGTCGGCGGTGTCATAGCGCTTCCGGCTATACTTGCGTTTGGCGCATCTAAGCTCTTGGAGATGATAAGGATCTTCAAGACTGGTGGAGATAAGTAATGTTCTACAATAGCTTCATGGTTCGAGCTGTAGTACCCGCCACCATTGCGCGGAAGCGTTCTCATCAAGGTCAGGTCTTGAAGGAAGATGAGGTTGAAGTGTGCTGGCCCTGCCACTTCGATAGGAACCGAAAGATCATCCGTGGAATCAACAGTGAGAACATTCAGCTTGATGCGATACTGGAGATACATGCTACGGCTGAAGTTGCCATGTACATGCAATCAGGCACGCTACTACGCTTCGAGCACGAGCGTAATCATTACTACAGGATCTATGACATTGACGAGCATCACGGCTTGTTTAACAACAATAACGTCATGAGCGCCCGTCTAGTACGTCAGGAAATGACGATACAATCCACACAGAAGCGAACGCTTCTTGATGAGGATGAGGTGTATGTCCTTACAGACATCAGCGATGATGATCCACCACCGCCAGACAAAGAGCGTAGGAAGTGGGGTTACTAATGGCAGCACCAACAGGACGCGACAAACAGCTTGAAGTCTACATCAGATCCAAATTCGGGTTTGAACGTGGTAAAGGCCCAAGGGTAACGCTAGGGCAGGCTGTGTGCCGCTTCATTGAACAACTTACTTTCCCTGTGGACATACCTGACCCTGTGGATGACATCTGCGGTCAGTATGGCATTACTGATTATATACCCAGTAAGATAGGGGAAAACACTTTTTATTGGTTGACAACTAATAAGACAGTTGACGAAGATAATTATCAGAAGACCTCGATAATGTGTCTGTCGGAGGGCGGGACTATCGAGTTTCCCGGTTCAAGGCTCCAGAAGAGTCAGAACCAACCCGGAGTGGTTCGCGTGGTCGTTGAATCCGCTCCTACCCAGCGTGCGATGGAAGTTGCACAACGGCTTTGGAGTCTGTTCTATCAGGACGTTTCGTTTCAGGCTTTTCGTACCCAACGTGATTTGGAAACAGGACTATTATCTGATACTGATGAACTCGATTTGGTGGTACATAGCTGTTTTCCAGCCGACGATGAGCCTCAAGTAACGGAAGTGTCTGAAAGCGGCATCGCTAAGGTGACGTTCAGACTCAGACTCATTTACAGTCGTGTTTAATTATTTAGGGAGAAATGAAGATGCCTGCTATTGCAAGAGCAACTGCGCGGCCCTTTAACCCACAGAATCTCACGCTCCCTTCTCGCATCTCTGCTTGGTTCGCCCCAGAGAACGCAGACGGCGTTCAGTCAGATTTCTTCGAGCTTGGCGATGTTGAAGACATTGAACTCAACATCACCGAGAATTTCGTGGAGAAGAAGTCTGCACGCCTCGGAACTTACTCTACGATTCGTCGTATTGTGAATGAAAACGCAGGCGAGATCAGCATGTCATTAACGGAACTGGTTGGCCGCAACCTTGAAATCCTTTTCCGTTCAGCGACGATTATCGATCGCAATGACGCAGATTCTAACTCAGCGACAGTATACGAATCAGCTCGTGTACGGCTCTTAGGCACCGCCGCCTCCGAGTTTGCGCTACCCGCTGTCGAGGGTGATTTAGGCGGAACCCTCAAAAACCGTGCCGTAACTGTCAGAGAGGTTACCTCCATCGACGGTGGAATCGTGTATGCCGCTGGTACGGACTACACGCTTACCGCTGCCAATGAAGGCACCCACTCCTCAGCAACCGTCACTGTTGGTGGCTTTACCTGTATCGCCACTGACACGCTCACCCTTCCGAACCCGGATGGTGGAGCTGACTACGTGCTGACCTGTGGAACCGACTTCGTAGACGGTGCTACCGCTGGTTCAACTGATGCATTGGCTGAGGACATCGCGAGAGCGATTAACGTCAATGCTGGCTCGCACTACACAGCCACAGTTGCAGCATCGGTCGTTACGGTTCAGGCCAATTATCTTGATGGTGTTGACCCCGACGATATCGTTGCCGTGGGCGCAGCACTCATCGCTGACGTTGGCGCTACCAATTCTTTCGCTGGTGGAGTTGCTACCACAGCAGCCACGCTTGAAAGAATTCAGCTCGGTAACATTGCAAGTGGACAGGAAGTTCGTGTTGTTTACACGTTCCTCCGTGAAGCCTGTGAATACAGTCTTCAGGACGGTATTGCCCTTCAGGGCGCACTCCGTGTCCAGATTCTGTCGAACAACGGCCCACAGGGCTTCTACGAGTTCTACAGAACTTCGCTTGCGATGAGCGGTGCTATCACCGTAAATCCGCAGGAGTTCCTCAAGGCTGGAGTTACCTGCACAATCCTCGACGATGGCGTTGGCCGTCGTGGTCGTTTTGTGCTGTTCAAGAAGTTCCGCGACTTCTTCGTTTCGCCGCAAGGTTCCTGCGTCTAACTGGATGCATATCCAGCATATGAACAGGGGTGAGAAATCACCCCTGTTTTTTCTTTCAACATACCCTCGTGAGGTTATCATGGTTACAGAGGTTTTGTCGCGGAACTTCTTGTAACAGTTTTTTCAACGATATTCTGGAGGATTTTGATGAAGAGAATAGAAACCGCCGCAAGTATGGAACTGGATCTATCTACAGGGCGTAAGGTTGCCTTGCAGGAGTTCACAGCGTTCCATGCGGTGAAGGTAGTAGGCAAGTTCAGGAAGATCCTGAAGACACTGCGTGATAGGAACATTCTGGATCTGTCACAGCTACAGAACGCTGATGGCGGTTGGAATCTTGAGAAGGCCATCGATTGGGCTGACGTGATCCTTGAGATCGCTGAGAGCAACTATGATGACCTTATCGGCATCATCATACAGGCCACTGTAGAAGATGAGAACTTCAAGGCGCTCAAGAAGGACGAGACAGAAGGCTTCTCAATAGCCGACATCTTTAACCTCACAAAAGCTGTCTACACCGTTAACGTGGAAAAGGGCAGCCTAAAAACAGTAGTCGAGACTTTCGTTCAGAAGAAAGAAGAGGAACCAGAGAACTCGACAGAGACCTCGAACGAGGAGTCCAACTCGAAGGAGGAGACGGAGAACGTCTAAGCTTCGCTCAGGGCGAGCAGGTGTTAGTGTCCAACGGTTTCACTCTGGATGACATCAGGTGGAACATGACCATGAAGGACTTTAAGACCTACCTGATCATCACCCTGAAACAGAAGCTTGATGAACAGAGAACTCAGTCGATGCTTCTTCTCATGACGCTGGGTTCTCTTATCTCGAAGGAAGTAGGCAAACAAGCTCAGGATCTCAGTAAGGAGGTTGCCAAACAGTCAGAAGACCTGACAAAAGAGCTTGAGGACATGTACATTGCAGTAGTTGACGAGGAAATCGTAAATACTCCTGAAGAGAGGGCCGCCCTTCAGGAAGTCAAGAGGCAAAAGCAGGTCGAGGAACGCGAAAAGAGGACTTGGAAGTTGTTACAGAAACTCGATATCGGCTTTGCAAAAATAACAGGTGCTCCTACGAATGCACCATGGGCGGTAGCGAATGCCGCTAATCTTCAATCGATGGATACAGGATCTTTGCTCTCTCAAGTAGGTAACCGTATGCCAGTTGGTCGAGGATAGCTATGGCAATCAATGTAGGTGAAGTAGCTGTTAATTTTGTCTCTAACCTTGACAAAATTTTCAAGCAGCTTGATGATCTTACGAGCAAGATCAGCAACCTTACTACAGGTAAGGCTGAAATCAAAGTTGTCATCGACAACAAGGCGATCCAGTCCCTCAGCAGCATTGAGCGTGGTGTAACCAAGATATCGGACATGGCCGATAAGTTTTCGAGCCTTGTCAGGACGATCTTCGATTCTCTTGATGGCCGGATGGGAAACACCGCCAAGCAGCTTCAGAAAACCGTAGGAAACACCGTTGAGAATGTGAATGCCAGTGCTGAGGATGGTATCACGCGCCTGTTCAACAAGATCTCAGACGGTACGAAGCGTCTCAGCCCACTAATCCTCGGTCAGTTGTTGGGTATCGCTGTTCTCGTTCAGAAGCTGGTGTCGAGTGGGTTTGACCTTGCGTCCCTTATACCCTCCATCTTCAAAACCTCTGAACGTGGCTCACTTATACTCGTAGACAGGTTAAAGGAGTTCACCAAGCTCGTTGTCACGTTGAACGTACCGGGCTTGATCAAGTTCCTTGCCAGCGGTGTGCAGGGGTTGCTCGGTATCAGCTCTGTTGCTGGCCTGTTGTTAGGTACATTCACGAGGCTGACATCTCTTACGCTTAATTTCCTGTCGAAACGCCCTGAAAACTCTCTGGCGCGTTTCACACAGTTGATTGTTGCGTTGAATGAGGGTCTTGTTGGTCTGTTGAACAAGACCAAGATCGCTATCGAGCGGTTGTTCTTCATCACGTCAGCGCTCACAACGATATCCTCAACAATCATCCTCATACAGACGGGTGTTACTGGCCTGAGTGGTATGATTGTGCCTATTGCTGGGTTCTTAACCACAGCGGTAGCGTTCACGAAGTTCATTGCTGCTAAGTTCAGCTCATTCTTACTGAAGTTACGAGCTGGGCTTGGTGATGGTCGTGCTGCTACGACATTGTTCCTGAGATCTATACGCCAGATGTTCCCGATCTTCCAAGCAATCGCTGAGAATGCGAAGGTTATCGCGAGGATCATAAGGGCGTTCGCTAAGGGCGGGCTACTGAAGAGGCTTAGCTCAGTAGTCAAGGAAGCCTCCAAGATCATCAGGATCATTAAGGACATCGACGGCAGGTTCAAGACCCTGCTCTCAATGGTTGACTCAGGCATCAACAAGATCAACACGTCGATACTCAACATGATCGATGTGATGAAGAACCTGATGCAGCAGGTACGAACCTCCAACCCTGTTAAGACAGTTGAGAACACTGGCAGGGCGCTGGTCAAGGTTAACAAGCAGCTCAAGAAGACAAAAGATCTCGCACCGAAGGGCGGCGAGTTCAAGATCGGTGTTGATCAGGGACGCATCAAGAGAACAGTCGTTGGACTCACCAAGTTCTTCAGCAAGGGTGCTCTTTCGGTTGTTGCAGGTTTGTTTGCTGCGCGTGAGTTTGGTGCTGGTGAATTTAAGACCAGAGCCGCATTGGCTATCGCACCATTTGAGAGTCAGGCCAAGAGCGCACTTAATGAGATAGCTGTTGCTGCTACTTCTGTATGGGATACGATTCTTAACCCTGCTGTTCTGTTACCGAAGATAGGTGCCTTTGTCGGAGACATCATAAGCTTTGTAACAGGAGCGCAAGGGCCGAACATTGGTCTACAGGTGTCCACTGCTGTCAGCAACCAGATTGTTACGGGGATTGCTTTTGGCGTAGGCGCGATAATCACACCATTCGCGTTGAAGGGCGCTAAGAACCTCATCGTGTCTGTGACCAAGGTACTGTGGGAAGAGACAACTGTATTCTTTAAGCGCACAGCGGCCCGTATTGGCGGGTACTTGGGCTTTGTCAGGGACAAGGTTGTTGGCTGGGCAAAGGGTCTCATAAACAACGTCACGTTCCTTGGCGCTCGTGCAGCTTCTAAGTTCTCAGACTTCGTTGTGCCTTATGCCAAGAAGACAGTCGATGTCTTCACCAAGGTAATAAGCTTGGGTAACGCTCAGGCTGATGAAGCTTTCCGCAACATGGCCAAGCGTGGTGGCAACATCTTCGTTGACACGTTGAAGGGTGTTGTTGCTGGTGCGGCTGCTGTCATTGTATCGCCGTTCAGTGCAGCCAAGACACTGAAGCTCGTTCGTATGTCGATCAAGAGCTTCGGCAGGGCAATCGCTGGTAGCTTCAAGCTGATGTTCGGTGCAGCAGAATTTGTTGCCAGTATCTCTGGCGGCATGATGTCTGCAATCGGTAAAGGTCTTGAGAAGGTTCGCAAGTCGAGTGTCTTCACGGGCATGTTCCGTCAAGGCCCGTTGATGGCTCTTGGTCTTCTCGCTGATACCATCGGCCCTGTTCTTGAGGGCGTAACCAAGGTTGGCGGTTTCTTAACGTCAGGTCTTGGTAAGGCGTTCGGTCGGTTCTCAGGTCGTAAGCAAGGCCCGCTGTCTAAGGAAGCAACAGAGGGTGATCCAGTTGAGCGTACTCTGGCGATGCAGAAGCAGCTCGCTGAGAAGGAAGAACTGCTTGCGCTAAGAAAACAGATCCTTGAGAAGTCTCAGGTCTCTGAGGGCTTACAGCGTAACCTGCAAGAGCAACTTGCAGTTGAGAAGCAGGCGCTTCTTGATGCTCGTATAAAAACAGAGGGTCTTGGCAAGATTGCCAACATAATCTCTACATCAGTAACCGACTTTGACTTAGCTCTCGAAGGTAACACCGAGATTCTTGGTAAGCTTGAGATTGAATTCAACAAGTACCGGGTTGCTATTAAGGAAGCAGCTAAGAACACCGAGCGAGCGGATGAGGAACTACGCAAGGCGAGAGCGCAGCGTGGTCAGGTAAAGGCTAAGCTGCACAATGAGCGCCATTTAATGGGGCCGACAGAGCTGAAGGAAACTGAAGCTGAACTGACAAGACTTGATAAGCTGGTTGACGAGCTTACTGCTGAATTAGCTAATTCGATTAAGGTCTCAAGAGAGACTGTTAAGAAGTCTTCATCCTTACAGAAACTTATTGATGGCATGGTGAAAGGTCAGGGCGCTGAGTCGCTCGATTTCGCCAAGCAGTTTGGCGGTGGTGTACTAGGCTTTGACAAGGCAGAGATTGAGCGAGTTCAGGGAGAAATTCGTAATGTTGGGCCAACGGTACGTAATCTAGTCGTTGAGTTTGACGAGGTTACTAAGGCTCTTGATGAGATGAGGATGTTCATCCCTGACGGGCCGCAGATGGATTCCTTCGATCAATCAGTAGCAAGCATTACGAATCAGTACAAGGAGATGATCAAGAAGGGTGAAGTTGTAGAAAATGACTTCACCGAACTTGGAACAATATCTGACCAGTTGAATCAGGTTATGAAGGATTCCATCAAGCCTATTCAGGACACTGGTAACGTACATGAGAGCTTGACTGGTGAACGCCAGAAGATTTCTAAGCGATTCAACACACTACTGACCGAGTACACCGAAGCTATACAGCGTGTGCGTGAGGACGCTAATTCCTTCGGCGGTAATTCAAGAGCATTCGGTCGTTTACGTTCTGACGTACTCAACTTGGTAGGACAATTCGGGATAACCGAAGATGTTGTTGGAGATAGCAACGCAGTGTTCAAGCAACTGAACGATCTGATGGTCGCTCAGCATAAAGAGCAGATACTTAAATCAGCTCAGGAGAAGGCTCGTACAGCGCAGCTCAATCAAGCAAGCAAAGCTGAAGTCGATGCCATTCTTAGGAAGGCTCAGGAGGAAGTCGAAAGCATCAAGACTCTCGACCAGCTTGATTCTGCGGTTAAGAGCTTGACGATGGAGGAACAAGAGCATGCCGCAATGTTGGAGGCTGCCAACGACATGCGTAAGAACGAGCTGAAGGTTACAGCTCAGTTACAGAAGGAACTCGGACTTACTGATGATGAGGTCATTAAGTACAACAAGGCTCTGAATCGGAATACGGCGAACATGAACGGTCTCGATAAGGACATTGCGTTCTTACGTAACGAGATCAAGTTCATGACGAAACAGTTTGGTCTACAGCTTGAGCAACCTGATGCATCAGGTGCTGCAATGCCTTCTACTAAGAAGGAGCTGAAGATGGCTACGACTGAAGCCTCTACAGCTCTTATTGAAGAGGCCGCGATTGTAGATCAGGTTGTTCTCAGCAAGAAGAAGCTCGTCAAAAATACCAAGAGAGCAGCAGCCGCACTTGGTGCAGTATCTAAGACCAGTACAGCTCAGGTCGCTAAGAACATCGATAAGAACGCCCTCAAGAAACTTCTGGCGGCGGTTATCGTTGCTGGTAAGGGTCAGAAGACAATACGCAAGTCCATTGCGGAATCAA
>Ga0180434_10004462_pt1 | contig 17039 bp, 14 predicted proteins | sample SS_ome_7_FD_132453 | JGI IMG/M metagenome (GOLD analysis project Ga0180434, IMG submission 132453) | Hypersaline lake sediment archaeal communities from the Salton Sea, California, USA - SS_1_D_2 metaG | ecosystem: Environmental > Aquatic > Non-marine Saline and Alkaline > Hypersaline >...
GGCCGGCATAACCGCTATCCGTATCTTCTGGGAACTAACATCGCCAAAGCACAGACGACCAAGACGGGTTGGCGTCGCGAGGTTTTTTACATTACGACCGCGAACGCCGAGCAGCTAGCGCTCTTCGTTTACCTTCACGAGTTGTTTCATTATCTGGTGAAGCTGGCCGGTCGTTCGCCCAAACGCAAGGAGGCCATGTGCGACCGTTTCGCGACGCGCGTGCTGGTTGACGCGTATCGCTGCCGCGTCACGCGCGACGACGGGACGGCGGTTTCGCGCGAGCTCTGGGATTTCAAGGATCTTACCGCGTTCGTAGCCGCGGCCCCGCGCGAGTCGCAGATGCGGCTGCCGTTGTTGGGGGCGATACCGGTAACTATACGGGCGTGAGGATCAATTCAAAATTCAAAGTGCAAATGGCATTGGGGGCCGTATCTTTTCGAGAAGTATTACGGGCGCTTTGGATCGTCGTTGGATTCCCGTTTCTCCTTGGCGTTCTCGGCGGTGAGATCACGGATTTCCTTTAGGAGACCGGCGATCTCGGATAGCTTCTGGTTCGTCGTCTTCATTTCCTTGATCATGTGCAGACGCTGAGCGCCGCTGTCGGGTACCTGTCCGTAAGCGGGCGGGGGTTGAGAGACGGCGTTCCAAAACAAGCCGCCGAGCAATAACGCCAGACCGCCCATCGCCACCCCGTGCCAGAACGAGTTTGATGCGAAGCGTTTCATTCTGAAGACCTCCTCATACGTTTCTCGCGGCAATCACCGCGCGTCGCCGTCGCGTGCAGCATGGCCGCCCTCGGCTGTGGTTGGCCGGTCCGGTGCGGGACGGCTGCCGCAAAGACTTATACATTCTTCGGCCTATGACCTTATCACCTTGTCACCCTGCCATACCACCTACCCGCTCGCTAACGTTCGGGGTACTGATCGGGCGTGTTTGTGAGCTTAATGCCCAACTCGTCGAGTTGCTCGGGCGCCACAATCGAGGGGGCTTCGCTCATTAAACAGGTCGCGCGGGCTGTTTTTGGGAACGCGATCACGTCGCGGATGTTCTCGTAGCCGGCCAAGAGCATTGCGATCCGGTCCAGGCCCAGGGCGATCCCGCCGTGCGGGGGCGGGCCGAATTTCAGCGCCTCGAGCAGGAATCCGAACTTGAGCTGCTGCTCCTCAGGCGAGACATCCAGGAGCTTAAAAACTTGCTCCTGCACTTCGCGACGGTGGATACGGATACTCCCGCCGCCGAGTTCGACGCCGTTGAGCACGACATCGTATGCTTTGGCGCGGCATTGACCGGGTTCGCTTTCCAGCAAGGGTACGTCCTCGTCGAGCGGCGCCGTGAAGGGGTGGTGCATGGCGTAGTGCCGCTGATCTTCCTCATCGTACATAAACATCGGGAAATCGACGACCCAAAGGAAATTCCACTGATTTTCGTGGATCAGCTTACGCTGTCTGGCCACGGTCTCGCGCAGCCAGGAGAGATAGCGACAGGTGTTGTCGAAGGTGTCGGCGGCGAAAAAGATGATGTCGCCGACCTCGGCTTCGGTCTTCGCGACGAGATCGGCGACGGCGTCGGGCGTGAAGAATTTGGCGACGCCGGTCTGGAAAGCCGGCTTGCCGTCGTCGCCGGCGACGACCTTAACCAACGGCAGGCCGCCGGCGCCGATGCCGCGCAGATCGTTGACAAGCGTGTCGGTTTGTTTGCGGGTCATGTCGCCGCCGCCAGGGAGACGGATGCATCGAACGACGCCGCCGGCTTCGACGGCGTCGGTGAAGACTTTGAATTCCATTTTACGCGTGATGTCGGTGACGTCCTTGATGCGCAGATCGTAGCGCGTGTCCGGGCGGTCGACGCCGTAGTCGTTCATCGCCTGCTGGTAGGTCATGCGCGGGAATGGCGTCGGCACGTCGACATCATGGATCGTCTTCATGACTCGTTGTAGACAACCCTCGACTACGTGCAACACGTCGTCGGATTGGACGAATGACATCTCGACGTCGAGTTGCGTGAATTCGGGCTGGCGGTCGGCCCGCAGATCCTCGTCGCGGAAACACCGCACGATTTGCATATATCGATCGAAGCCGCTCATCATCAGCAATTGCTTGAAGATCTGCGGCGATTGCGGCAAGGCGTAAAACGAGCCCGGATGTATGCGCGACGGAACCAGGTAATCGCGGGCGCCTTCGGGCGTGCTCTTGTTCAGGAAAGGCGTTTCGATATCGATAAAACCTTCCTGCTCGAAGTAGTCGCGGATGGTCTTGGTGATGCGGTGCCGCTTGATCAGCGCATTCTGCAAGGCCGGTCGGCGCAGATCGAGATAGCGATATTTCAGTCGGGTTTCCTCGTTCGTCTCGACGTCGTCGGCGATTTCAAACACCGGCGTGGCCGATTTGCTCAGAACATCGATCTCGCGCACGTTGACTTCGATCTCGCAGGTCTTCATATTCGGATTGACCAGACCCTCGGGGCGGCCGACTACCTCGCCGCGCACGGCGATGCAGTATTCCGCTTTGAGCTCAGCGGCGAATTCGTGGCAGCGCGGGTCGATTTCGGGATCAAACTTGAGTTGGACCAATCCTTCGCGGTCGCGCAGGTCGATGAAGAATAGTCCGCCATGATCTCGGCGGTTATGCACCCACCCGGTCAGCAGGATGGATTGCCCGATATATTGCGATCCGACTTCGCCGCAGTAACACGTTCGCTGGTTGTACGGCAAGGACACGATGGTTTCTCCTGGTTCAGTATTAATGACGTCAGAGTTTCGTTTAATATTGCGACAGTATTCATTCAGCGAGCGGCCGGGCGCCTTGCCGGAGAACTCCACAGCCGAGGGCGGCTATGCCGAGCATATAATGAGCAGTAACAGATCGCTCGTGCAGCGTCAATTCTACAGTAGCGTCCAACCCCCGCGTCGAACGTGAACGACAAGCCTTTTCCACGTTTGACGCGGGGGTTGGACGCTATGCGGGATTACCTGTATTTTCGCAAATTCAAGATCAATTCCACCTCGCCCAACGGCATCTTAAGAACCTCCGCGGCCTGAATCGGCGAGCGTCCGGCGTCGATCAGTTCGAAGATTTCACGAGAGCGCGGATCCAGCGGCGCATCCGCCGGTTCGAGCGAGTCGGCGCAGCGCTTGTCGTCCGGATTCGATTGGTTCGTAGACTCAGTATCGGGCGGCGCGGCGGCGGACGGCGAAGAAGACGATGCTTCAGAGGTGGAATCCGGTTCGCTTTCGCTCTTGCCCAAGATGCGTTCGAGCTTTTCGATCCGCTCGTCGGCGTCGTGGATGACTCTTTCCAGAACGGCGTATTTCGTGTCCACCTGCGCCGCCACGCGCCGCGACACTTCCTCGAGTTGGATTAGCAGCTCATCCATGGATGTTTGCAGCCGGCGCTGGTCTCGAAATCGGGCCATCTGATCGCGGGCCACGTCGCGGTTGCTGACTTTTCGAAATTGGTGTCGGCGCAAGAGCACCAGCATGATGGCGATCGCGCAGATCACGAGAAGCAGCGAAAGCAAGCCCTGATCCATTTTTTCCAGAACAGCGATGATCATTCGTGGCGTCCCGACCAGACCCGCAGAGTCTCCTGCTGAATTTCATTCAGGGACATTCCCGTGGCGCGAGCCAACGATTCGCAATCCTCGAACTCCGGCCACGCGCGGACGACGGCGTCGCCGCGCCGGCCGATTTTGACGCGAACGGGGCCGAAAGCGGTTTCCACCGTAACGAGTTCACGCGTCAATTTGCCGCGCCGCGTCTCATGGCGGCGTACTCCGAAGGTGCTGGTTTCGGTTAGAATCAGCTCTTCCAGCTTCGCGGCGTCCGCGGGACGGCACAGCACGGTCAGCAGTTGCCCGGGCCGGCCCTTCTTCATGATTATCGGCACGATATAGGCGTCGAGGGCGCCCGTCTCCAGAAATCGCCGACAAGCGTACGCTAACACTTGTCCGGTGGAGTCGTCGACTTGCGCTTCGAGGACGGTGATTGTCTCGCTGTCGCAGTCGTCGGCCGCCCGGCTTTCTCCCACGAACAGCCGCAGGATATTGGGTCCGTCAGCGTGCTCGCGCGTTCCGGCGCCGCAACCAATGGCGTCCAGCTTCATTTCCGGGAAACGGCCGAATTCGTCGGCGAGCGTGGTGAGCAGGGCCGCACCGGTCGGCGTGGTCAATTCGCCCTCGGCATCCCCGCCGATGATCGGGCAGCCGCGCAGCAATCGGGCCGTGGCCGGGGCCGGGAGCGGCAGAACGCCGTGGGCGCAAGTCACTGCCCCATGGCCGACGGGGATTGGCGCGCAGACGATCCGTTGCAGCTTCAATTCCTCGACGGCCGCGCAAGTACACACGATGTCCACGATCGCGTCCGCGGCGCCGACTTCGTGAAAATGCACTTTTTCGACGTCTATGCCATGAGACGCCGCTTCCGCTTCGGCCAAGCGGTTAAACACGCTTCGGGCGTTTTCCGCGACCGGCGGGGGCAAGGCGGCTCGATCGATGATTTCCAGGATAGTCGACAGGCGGCGGTGCTCTCGTTGCGAATCGGGGGCCACATTCACGTGGACCTTTGTCGCGGGAAAGCCCCCTCGTTTTGTTTTCTCCACGCTCAAATCGACCCCCGGCAACTCCAGCCGAGCGACGATATCTCGCAGCATATCCAGCGGGCAGCCGACATCGAGCAGCGCGCCGAGCAGCATGTCGCCGGCGGCGCCGCGACTGCAATCAAAAAAACCGATAGGTGTGGACATATCCCGTCGCCTATTAGGACTGGAGCGCGATCCAAGCCAAATCGCGTTTGGAAATAAACCGCGGCATCCGTGCGAACGGCGCTGATACTCGGCCGCGCATCATTTGACGGGCGGCTCGGGCGCCGAAGCCCGAGAAGGACACGGTCAGGGGCGGCTATGCTACATATTAACTGAATAACGGCGGAGCGCGAGCCTCGCTCGATTAACTAACCATCAACTTTGCCGGCGCGTGAATCGTGTCTGTCACGACGGTTAGTTCTCGGTGTTCTGAGCGGCGGAGGCGGGGACGACGCTTTCGGCGCTCGTCGGCGCGTTCCCCTGATCCGCGGTGCTATCCTGTTTCGGTTCCTGGCGCTCGCGGGTGAGGACGTCCAAGGTGATCTTCACCTCTTTTTTCTCGTACTCCTCGAAGGCTTTCTTGTTAGGCGCCAGAATCATGATCATGTGTCGGCCGTCCATGCTGGGCGGTCTTTCGACCTTGACCAAATCGCCGAGATCCCGGATGACTCCCTGGAAGATGGCGGCGCCGACTTCTCGGTGCGCCCGCTCACGACCGCGAAATTGCATGGTAAATTGGACTTTGTCCCCTTTACCGAGAAACTTCAACGCCCGGTTGATCTTGATCATGCGGTCGTTATCGTCGGTTTTGGGGCGCATGCGCACTTCTTTGAGTTGCTGCTCCTGGCTCTTGCGGGCCTTCTTTTTATTGTGATATTTGAATTTGCCGTAATCCATGATGCGGCAGACAGGCGGTCGCTCGCTGTGCGCCACCTCGACCAAATCCATTCCGGCGTCGCGCGCGCGGCACAACGCTTCGTAAGTATCGACGATGCCCAACTGGTTGTTTTCAGCGTCGATCAAACGGACCTGCGGGATGCGGATCTGCTCGTTCATGCGATAGTTGGATGTAGTTCCCTTAGCCATACACTCCCTTCGTTATTTGGGCGAAATCCGGCAAGCTTCGCCGGGCGCGGATGCGCCGCGATTGATGATTTCCAGAGCACACGCGGCCAGGAAATCGGGCAGGCTGACGCTGCCGAGCTGCTTGCCCTCACGCGTACGAATGTTAACGGTTTTGTTCTCGGCTTCTTGTTCGCCGACAACCACGATGTAGGGGGTTTTCGCCAGCGTCGCCTTGCGAATTTTGGCGCCGATTCGCTCGCCGCTTTCGTCCAGTTCGACGCGCAGATTGGCTTGCTGGCACAACTGGAAAACCTCGCGCGCGTAGGCGGCGGATTTTTCGCTGACGGTGCAAACGACCGCCTGGATCGGCGAGAGCCACAGCGGAAACGCGCCGGCGTAATGCTCGATCAGGATACCTACGAAGCGCTCCATGCTGCCGAAAAGCGTGCGATGCACCATCACCGGGCGATGCTGTTCGTTGTCGGCCCCGATGTAATCCAGTTCGAAGCGCTCCGGCAGGTTGTAGTCCACCTGCACAGTGCCGAGTTGCCATTCGCGGCCGAGGGCGTCCTTGACGACGAAATCGATCTTCGGGCCGTAGAACGCCGCCTCGCCCTCTTCCTCGCTGTAGTTCATTCCAGAGCCGCGCACTACTTCGCGCAATGCGTTTTCGGCCAACTCCCAGTTCGCGTTCGAGCCGATGTACTTGTCGCTCGCCGAATTCCGCAGGCCGATGCGCACGCGGAAGTCCGACAAACCGACCATCTTCAAAACGAACTGCGACAGCTCGCAACAGTCGGCTATCTCAGCCGGCAGTTGCTCGGGCGTGCAGAACACGTGGGCGTCGTCCTGGGTGAATCCGCGCACGCGGGTCAAGCCGCTGACCTCTCCCGACTGCTCGTAGCGGTAGACCATGCCGAATTCCGCCATCCGCACGGGCAGATCGCGGTAGCTGCGCGGCTCCGATGAGAACATCTGTATGTGATGCGGGCAGTTCATCGGCCTGAGCAGATAGCCGTCTTCCTGCGAAAGCCACGACCGCACGCTTTTCATACGCGTCTCGGCGGGCGCGTCGCTCGGATAGCCGGCCTGTTTGAGATCCTCGTGCTCCTCGGCCAAGTGAGCAAATAATTCGAGTTCCTTTTCGCAGGCTCGATCGCCGCCGGCGTCGCAGGCCAGCTCCCAGAGTTCGTTTAACCGCCGCGCCCGCTCGGATTCATAAAGGGGCGGGTACTGGGCGTCCTTGTAGTACGGGAAGTGCCCGCTCGTGCGGTACAGATCGAGCTTGCCGATATGCGGCGAGTAAACCGGCTGGTAACCGTGCAGCAACAATTCATGCAACAAGGCCTGTTCGAGGGTGTAGCGGATGATGGCGCCGCGCGGTTTCCACAAGACTAATCCCGTGCCGACAAGCGGACTGATCGTGAACAAGCCAAGTTCCTGTCCGATGCGGCGATGGTCGCGTTTCTTGGCCTCTTCGAGAAAGTTCAGGTGCTTCTTCAGGGCTTTCTTGTCGGGCCAGGTCGTGCCGTAGACGCGCTGCAGCATTTTTTTGGACGAGTCGCCGTGATGATAGGCGCCGGCTACCTGCATTACCTTGAACGCCCCGATTTTCGAGGTCGAGGGGACGTGCGGTCCGCGGCAGAGATCCTCGAACCTGCCCGGGGCCGGCCCGTCGCCGGTCACGTAGAAGCTCAGCGTGTCGCCGTCGGCGCGCTCGGCGTTGTCGATCTTGTATTCATTGCCTTCCTCGCGCAGCTTAGGCATGGCCTCGTCGCGCGACATCTCGTAACGCGTGAACGGTCGGTCCGCCTTCGCGATCTCCTTCATCTTCGCTTCGATCTTCTCGAAGTCCTCGGGCGTGAGCTTGTGATCGAGATCGATGTCGTAATAAAACCCGTTCTCGACCGGAGGCCCGTAGACCAATTTCGTTTCAGGCCAAAGCGCGCAAATCGCCTCGGCCATCACGTGGGCGCAGCTATGCCGGGCGACGTCGAGGCCTTCTTCGTCCTTGAAGGTCAGGGCGGCGAAATCAATTTCGCCCTCGTTCAGACGAGTATCGAGACCGACGACCGCGCCGTTAGCCTTCGCCGCCAGCGCATGTCGAGCCAGACCGGAGCCTATGGCCTCGATTACTTCAGCAACTGATACGGCGTCGGGGTGGTTGATAACATAACCGTCAGGCAGCTGGATCTTCACCATGGGATTAACTTTCTCATGGGAACAGCGTGCCGAATGCCGACTCGGAATGTTGAAGCATATAGAGTTGCGCACCTTTACGTTTCGGCGCCAGATCAATGCTTCCCGAGTCGCGCATTCGCATGGCGCGTTCCCGGGTTACGTTGTCTGTGTCCGAAACATCATCACATTCTCACTGAAGACTGGCACCCATGTCAGGCCCGCCTGCCATACTACCATGTTTATCGGTTGCGCGTTGGAAGTCAACCCGAACTTTCTAAACTTAGATAGGGCTGTGGAAATGGAATTTAGTGTGGAGTCGCTTGCGGGACCGGTTCCGGGGCTACTGATAGTCGTTACTAAATACTGAGGCCCTGGATGTCGGGAGATCCGCCCGTCTGGATCGCCCCTTGCTTGGCGTTGGCCTGTACCGCATAGCCCAGGGTCCACATCATCAGGTTCATCAAAGGCGTCATTAGCGACAATTCATTCGCCCATTCTATGAAAGTCAATCCCAACGACGGGACCAGGGAGGCGCTGAGTCCAACGAAGCCCGTGATGGACAAGCCGCCGCCTACGATAATCGTGACGATCATGGGCAGTTGCAGGCGGTAGAGCCAGAACATGCCGATGCCCAGCGTGAAGCCGACCGCCCCCACTATTAACGATTCGTTGTGTCTGATGCCGAACTGGTAAGCAAGATATTGTAGCAGGACTGCAAATGCGAACGCCGAGGATGCGATTACGGCCAAGCGATAACGCAGCAGTCCGATAATGCCGAAAACCGCGGCGAATAGGAACGATACCCCGGCGGGCAAGTCCGCCAGTCCGCAGGCAAGCATGCCCACGACAAGACCGCCCGCGGCGCAGGTCAGCGGCAGCAGAACCCGGGCGAATCTGAAACCCTGTAGCGTGAACAGGAGGCCCAGCAGGAACACCACAAGCGAGGTCGCGGTCGACCAATGAGCGGCGTTGCGGAATATCAGACCTTGGAAATCGAACACTGGCGGTCTCCCGGCGCCGTCTGGGCGCCGTCTCCAAAGTCAATTATCGAAAATATTGCACAAGAAAGCCAAACGCCGTTCGCCGATTGACGTGAGAGGCCGTCTCAAATCTGCTTTTCGACGCTGTGCAGCTTGTCTTCGATGGTTTGCGGTCGGTCGGTTCGTGTTCCGAAACGCAGCGTACTGCTGACTCTCGGGGCGCCCATCTCGTGAATCGTCTCATGGCAACGCTTGACGGCGTCGAATACAGCCTGCCATTCCCCTTCAATATTTGTGCCGTAGGCGTGCAAGCGGGTTTTCAAGCCGGCTTCGGTAAGCACTTTTTCGCAGGCGGCCACGTACTTTGAGACGGAAACGCCGACGCCGATGGGCACTACGCATAAATCCGCGATAACATTCATGTTCTATCTCCCGATATGGGTTTTTACGGAGCCGGGCCTGAACACGTCTTCAAGCCTCACGTATGATAATAACGAAGAGGTTCATGGTGAACGCGGAGTTTGAACAAGCTGATTCGAATCCGGACGATCCATCCGCGGATACGCGGGGCGCGTCGGCGCCGGGCCGTTCGGTTCGTTATCCCAACGCCTACGCTTGGTTTGTATTTCTCGCCGCCCTGGACGTCATCTTGACCTATCTAATCCTGCATCCGGTGCTGTTTTCACACAATGCAAACATGACCGAGTCGCGCGGCGCGGAGGAGAACGTGTTGGCCGGCTGGGTAATCGAACGGTGGGATGTTCCGGGAATGGTGGTTTTCAAGTTCGCGCTGGTGATCGTGGTGATCGTTTTATGCGAGCTGATTGGACGGCGCCGCGACATCGCCGGACGCCGGATGGCCGAGTGGGCGGTTGCGATTACAACGATACCGGTGATCGTGGCGTTGTTTCAGATGGGTACGGATTTGTACTTCTGGTTCTATCCGCCGCACTAATATAGATGATTGGTCCGCACGGCGGACCCTACAAAACTCCGCATGGCGGGGCGTTTGATTTTGAAGCGTATGTTTCGTCGGCGCGTTATGATTGGCGTCGTTGCGATCAGTCGAGGATCTTCATGGCCGACAGCGCAGTTTACCGCATCATGGATGCGAATTTGAATCGGGGGCGCGAGGCGTTGCGTGTCGTGGAGGAATACGCGCGTTTTGTTCTGGACGACGAAAACGCCGCCGGCCGAGTCAAGCATGTTCGCCACGGGCTGCGCGAGATAGCGTCGGCAATCGGCTCGAACGAGTTGCTGGCGGCGCGCGACATTGCGAACGACGTCGGCCGCGAGACGAAAACGTCCGGCGAGCAACGGCGCGAGCGTGTTGACGACGTAATCCGCGCCGCGTTCGCTCGTTTTGGCGAGGCGTCGCGCTCACTGGGCGAGTACGGCAAGTTGATTTCACCTCGCGCCGCGGAAATCGCCGAAGCGTTGCGATATCAAAGCTATGAGTTGGAGCAGGCAGTCGGCTCGCGGGGCGAGCAGCGCCGACGGTTTCGCGGCGTGAGTTTGTACGTGTTGTTGACCGAATCGTTCTGCAAGCACGGCTGGTTCGAGACGGCCGAAGCCGTTTTGCGGGGCGGCGCCGGATGTTTACAACTGCGCGAGAAGACGTTCGACGACGCCGAATTGCTGAACCGGGCGCAGCGTTTGCGCGAGCTGACCGATTCACATGACGCGCTGTTGATCGTTAACGATCGGCCCGACATCGCCCGACTTTGCGGAGCGGACGGCGTGCATGTCGGCCAGGAGGACTTGCCGGTCGCGCATGCGCGTCGCATCGCCGGGGGGAAAATGTTGATCGGCAAGAGCACGCACACGCGCGCGCAATTCGACGCCGCGCTGGCCGAGGCGCCGGATTATCTGGCGGTCGGGCCGATGTTTGGCAGCACGACCAAGCCGCAGGATCACATCGCCGGTCCCGAGACGTTACGTCAGGCGGCGGAACGGACCGACCTTCCGCTCGTCGGCATCGGCGGCGTGACCGAAAACAACGTCGGGCAGGTGACCGGGGCCGGCGCGGCGTGCGTCTGCGTTTGCTCGGCGGTGATCGCGTCGGATGATCCAGAGGCGGCCGCAAGCCGGATGATGAAATCCATCAAGGAAACCGCGGGTTAATCGTTGTCTCGCGTTGGCGAGGCGTCGTTGGGACGTTATCTTTGCCAGTGTCGGACAACAACCAGCACCATGTCCCGCCGGAGAATCACACGGGCGGGGACGCCCGTGCCACCCGACGTTATTCTCGGGACAGAGCACTTGGCCGAACAGCCAGGAACCTAGCAACGAATCGGCGATGAACCATGGCGACCAGCGAAGGCGACATCTTTCTGATCGAAGCCGTGCAGCGCGGCGACCAGGACGCTTGGCGCGAAGTGATCGGGCGTTACGAGGGGCGTCTGGTCAGTTTCGCTCGGCGCATGTTGGCGCAGCGCAGCGAGGCGGAGGATCTAGTCCAGGAGACTTTTCTCGGCTTGATGCGCAGCTTGCCGAATTACGACAAAAAACGCTCGCTCGAAACATATCTGTTCGCGATTTTGCGACACAAGCTCAGCGATCATTATCGCAAGCAAAAGACGGGGCGGCGGCAGAGCCTGGACGCGCTGGACATCGACGAGTCGCCGGAAGCGTGGCTTTCGTCCGAGACGCCGAGCGGCCATGTGGCGGACGCCGAGAACATCGCCGCCCAGCGTCAGGCGTTGGTGGATTGCTTGCGGACGTACGTCGAGCAATGTCGCGAGCAGGGGCGTTTTCAAGAGTTAATGGTCGTCGAAATGCTGGTGGTGCTCGGCATGCGGAACAAGGAGGTGGCCGAGGATCTCGACATGACCGAGACGGCGGTCGCCGGCGTGAAGTTTCGCGTGCTCGAACGTTGGCGACAGCTGACGCAACACGCGGATACGTTGCATGAGTGGCGAGAGGCCGACCTGGCCTCGACCAGCACGGTCGCGAAAATCTGGCGCGAGGAGGGCGTGTCGTGCCCGAAACGCTCGACGCTGGGGCGCTACTTGCTCGGCGCTCTCGATGATGAGTGGCAGAGCTACGTCGAGTTTCACGCGGATGTGGGCGCTTGCGATCGTTGCCTGGCCAATCTCGACGACCTGCGTAATGAGGAACAGGAAGAGGAGGACGCCCGCGCGAAGTTGCGCGATCGGTGTTTCGCGTCGAGCGTGGGTTTTTTGTCGCGGCGGCCGGAGTAATTCGGCGTCGGGCGCTTGCCGCAAAGATTACGTCCGACACGGGGGTCGGACGCTACTTACGGGGATCCTCAATACGCCACTGGCGGCGGCGGTTTGACTTCGTCGCCGAAGGCTTCGTGGACGATTTTGTTGGCCTGCTCGCGGCCGAACGCCATCGCTCCGGTCTCATCGGCGGGCGGACCAGGCATTGGGGCGGGGGGCGTCGCCGGCGGGCTCGACTCGTGGTGCAGATGCACGGTCTGCGTCGGGAAGGCGAACTCGACGCCCAGGTTTCGCGCCAAACGCACGATGTCGAGGAACAGACGGTGGCGCTCGCGCAGCTCGGTGCCCCATTCGGGCGTTTCGTGGAAACAGTAGAGCAGGATGTTGATCGCCGAGCCGGCGAATTCGTTTACGTAAACGTGGAAGTAATCCTTGCGCGTGTACGGATGCGTTCGGATGAGTTCGCGGATGCCTTCGCAAAAAGCTTCCAATTTTTCCGGCGGGGTGTTGTACGTCACCGAGATTTTGCACGAGATGCGGCGATAACGACGGCGGCCCATGTTGTCGACGCGCGCATTCATGATCGTCGAGTTCGGCACCGTGATTTGCGAGTTGTAGAAGGTTCGCAAGCGGCTGCTGCGCAAGCCGACCGCTTCCACGGTGCCCTCGACGTCGTCGACCTTGACCCAGTCGCCGACCTGGAAGGGGCGGTCGAGCACGACGTTGACGGAGCCGAAGAAGTTTTTCAACGTGTCTTGGGCGGCGAGGCCGAAGGCCAAGCCGCCAAGTCCGAAACCGGCCAACAGCGGGCCGATCTTGAATCCGAAGGCCGCCGCGACGAAAAGTACGCCGCAAGCGACGATAAGCACCTTGCCGGTTTTGTGCGCGAGCGGCACCAGCACGTCGTCCAGACGCGAATGGCTGGCGGCGGCCCGCGCGGCGAAATAGCCGGACATCACGTCCAACAGACAATAGACGGCTCGGACGCCGAACAGGACCGTCACGATTTTCAGCGTCCAGTCTGTCCAGCTTAGAACGGATGCTTCGAGATCGAGCAAGTGTACGCCCAGCCACCAGGTCATCAACATCGCGAGCGTCGCCGAAGGCATTAGCGATTTCCGCAGCACGCGCGGCAGCATGGCGGCGCCGCTGGTGCTGAGCAGCCACCGGCCGAACAACGGAAGGATGAACGTGGACAGGAAGCGTAGGATCAGGCCGGAGACGACGATGATCGCAAGGCCGAGCCACTGCCACATTTGCAGGCCGCCGGTCGAACGTTTGAGATTCGCCGGCGCCCAATACTCTCGCACGTACAGCGAGGGCAGTTTCCTGAAAGAGATGCGTTGGTCGGCGAACTCGGGCAGGATCGGTTTGCTCTCGAAGGTCTCGTAAAGCCGTTCTATGTCGCGGACGGTCGCGGCGGTGAAGAGCCATTCGCCGACGCGCTCACCCGCGCGCCGCTTGTCGATTTCGATGCGGCCGGCGGTGTGCTTGAGCAACGTGTAGGGCTCGGCGCTTTCGGGGTCGTTAGGCACGTCCTGGAGGACGATAACTTTGTGCCGATTCATGACCATCTGCAGTTTGCCGGCGAGGTTGGCGGCGAGCCACGGATCGGCGTTCGGCCCCAACGTCGACATATCGAGGCAACCGGCGGCGGCCGCCAAATCACCTTCGTCCATGGCCGACAAAAACAGGTGCAGCGTCGAACGCGGCGAACTCGTGTCGCGGTTCGGCGTAATCGAATCAACCACCGTCTTGGGGGATTCGCCGCTCTTGATTTTTTGCTCCGCCAGGGCGCGCAGTTCGCTCATCATTTCGGGAATACGTTGGACCGTCGTCGCGGAAAAACGCCAACGGGCGTCGGATTGCCTGACGATGATAATGACGAACGCGCCGGAACCGATCGTGACGGTTTCCATCTCCGGCGCCGGATTTTTCTCGAGCGTCTCGCGGTCAAATTCGCCCGAAGCGCGGAGTTCCGCGAATATCGCGGCGAGATCGTCGGCGTAGTCCGGGCCCCGCTGCTCCACTTCTTCCGGATCGACCAGCGAAAAATCCAGGCATTCCATCGCGTCGGCATATGAGGTCGTGTTTTGTGCCGTATCAGAGATGCTGACGAGGAAATATTCCACCAAGTGATAGGGAGATCGCAGCCGTTCGACTTCGGCGGAATCGTTGGGATCGGGCGAGGGTTGTTCCGGGAATGGTCCGACGGCGACGGCGGTTTCCGAGAAGTCGTCGAGTCGGGAGTGCAACTCCGGCAGCGCCGCGACGGTCGCCGCCGCGAAACGCCAGAGGCGGTGCGCGCCGTCTTCGTCGGGCTGTGGTTGGCGCTCCAGCGTCAGCAGAAGCGGATCCTTGCCGATCGTATGCGTAGGCGCCGTGGGATCGTCGGGCAGATTGACCGGGACAAAGTGTCCCTCGCCTTCGAGCCGATCGAGAATGTCCTTCAAGTACACGACGTACTGATCGCCGTTCTCGATGCGGACGTCCGGATCGACGCGCGACCAGTCCAGACAAATCGAGGCGGCCTCGACGTCGTCCATTTCGAGAGCTTCGTAGAACGCCTGCACGAGACGCGCCGCCGACGGCAGCGGGTTGGGCGTCTCGGCGGGTTGCGTGGCGGCCGGCAGCGATGTCGCGGGTAGTGAAGCCGGAGTTTCGGCTTGGTCCTGCTGTTGAGCCGCGGCGGGCATAATGGAGGCGTATGCCAGAGCGACGCCGACGCCGATGAGTGATTTACGAAGCAATTTTGCGTTCATATTGTAATTAGCCCTCGCCGCGGCTGTTTCGCTTGCGTTTCGCCATACTCCGTCATGTCGTCGTAATCTATGAGTATCGCGGCGCGCGCTCAAGGCGATTGGTTGAGAATCCTGGATGGGGACTCTGGCGATGTGTTCGTTGTGCACGGAGATCCGACGCTACAAACCCGCTCGCTTGCGCTCGGGGCTCTGATTGGGCGGTTTTGACGGTTACTTCAATAGATGACGCACTCTCCGGGGTACGGCCGACACGGGGGCTCGACCGTTACGAAAGAGGGTTACGGTCGACACGGGGTCTCGGCCGCTACAATTTTATCTGTTGTCGCCGTCGAGCAGGTCGCCGATTCCGCCGAGGATACTGCCCTCGCCCTTGCGTTTTCCGCCGACGCTGGCGGCCATGATGCGGTTAGCGAGTCTCGAGAACGGCAGCGACTGGAGCCAGACTTTTCCGGGACCGGTCAGGTTTGCGAAGAAGAGTCCCTCGCCGCCGAAGAGCGTGTTTTTGAATCCGCCGACGAATTGGATGTCGTATTCGACGGTGTTTTGAAAGGCGACAATGCAACCGGTGTCGACGCGCAGGCGTTCGCCGGGGCCGAGCACTTTGTGGCACAGCGTTCCACCGGCGTGGACGAAAGCCAGTCCGTCGCCGGTGAGTTTTTGTAGAATGAAACCCTCTCCGCCGAATAATCCCGCGCCAAAACGCTTGGTGAAAGCTATGCCGACGGTTACGCCGCGCGCCGCGCAGAGGAACGAGGCTTTCTGGCAGAGCAATTCGCCGCCGAGCTGCGACAGATCCATGGGGATGATTTTGCCGGGGTATGGGGCCGCGAAGGCGGCTTGTTGCTTGCCCGGTCCGACGCCGCTGAAGGTCGTCATGAAGAGCGATTCGCCGGTGAGCACGCGCTTGCCGGCGGTCAGGACTTTGCCGAAGAGTCCCTGATCCTGTTGGCTTGGATCGCCGAACTTAGTTTGCATTTCGATGCCGCTGGTCATGTACATCATGGCGCCGGCTTCGGCTATGACCATTTCGCCCGGATCCACTTCGACTTCGACGTACTGCATGTCGTCGCCGAAAAGCTCGTAGTCGATTTCGTCGGCCCGGCGCCGGCAGGGCGCGGGCGGAAGGCTGTCGGAGACGGGCGGTGCGGCGGCGCGCAGGCCGGGCATGGCTTTCGCGGCGGTCCACGAACTCAACCCGGGGCCGTATATCAGCGTGTCGTCGCCCTGCAGCGACGGCAGTTTAGCGATGAGTTCATTCCGAGTCAGCGGTCCAACCGACTGGCCGTTGTCCACGTAATACCATTGTGCATCCGACATGCTAATCAACCTCTATTTAGCGGGGCTTTGAAGAGGAATTCGGCGGGCGTCGCCGATTATTCGGCGTCCTCGGCCGCGGGCGCCTCAGGCGGCTCGTTTTCTGGCGTTTGCAATTCTTCATATGGCGGTTCGGACGGTTCTTGAGCCGTCACGATCTTGGCCGGCGGGCGGCGTTTGATCTGATTGCCGGGGCCGACCTGGGCGATGCGCACGACCAGGTTTGCGGGGATCGTGACGCAGTTTCGATCGCCCCAGATCTCGACCTTCCCGAGCGAACACTGATCGTCCACATCGATTATGTTCCCGACGCCGATAATCGAGAGCTTGGTCAGGCGCGAGCCGGTTTGAACGACGACATTGTTGTTGTCGCCGGTGACGCCGAGCTCGCCGTACCATTGCCCAACCTGCGTCAGATTGTGTCCGACAATTCGATTTGTCGAGGAGCATCCGACAGCGCCCAGCAACAAAACGGCGGTTGATAAGATCAGGCAAGTTCTAATCATGGTCGTGTCCCTGTCGTTAGTCTGCTTCGTTTAACCAGCCTCACTACATGGTAAAAATGTGCGCAAACAATGTATCCTGTTCGACGTCGTACGGCTAGTGCCGTCGCGGGTTCCCAGCCAGCAAAATAAAGCCCGGATACGCGATTTCGGGAGAAAATTCGCTGGTCGGTGAAAAAAGCTTCAATCGAGCGGTTTTTACGATTAGAATATGGATAATCAACAATAATAGTTTCCGGGGTGTCAGGGGATGCATCTGGCGTAGCACGGTCGGAGTATGGGCATTTCGATCGAATGAGTTTTTTACATCGGGGAAAAGGTTCGTGGGAGTAATCTACAATGCACAAATCCAAATTCAGCAATAAAAGACTAGCGGTCGCGACGTTGTTCACGCTGGGGGCGCTGTGCGTTGCGGCCGACGCCGGAGCGCGCCGAACCGGCAGGCTCTTGGTCGTAGTACCGAGCGGATTCA
>Ga0180434_10004463_pt1 | contig 17037 bp, 13 predicted proteins | sample SS_ome_7_FD_132453 | JGI IMG/M metagenome (GOLD analysis project Ga0180434, IMG submission 132453) | Hypersaline lake sediment archaeal communities from the Salton Sea, California, USA - SS_1_D_2 metaG | ecosystem: Environmental > Aquatic > Non-marine Saline and Alkaline > Hypersaline >...
CGGCTTTGTGAGCGGCCGACAGGGCTACGAGCAGTTGACGGAAGATTTCGCGGATCGTGTCGGGATTTTGGAGGTCGATCGGCGATTCGATCGATTGGAGACCTGATTCGCGGTGCGGTTTCGCCTCATCTGACGCTTGCTCCGGACTACGTCCGACACGGGGGTCGGACGCTACGGATTTCAGGTCGGACGCTGCGGGGCGGCTCTTTATCACCTCGGCCAGCGAGGGGCCGTCGACGTATTCCATGGCGATGAAAGGTACGCTGTTCTCCTCGCCCACGGCGTAGACCGTGACGATGTTCGGGTGATTCAGGGCTGCGGCGGCTTTGGCTTCGCGCGTGAAGCGCTGCAGGACGTGGCGGTCGTCGCCGATGGTCGGCCGGAGGATCTTAAGCGCGACGAAGCGGTCGAGTTTTTCCTCGTAGGCTTTGAGCACTATGCCCATGCCGCCGCGCCCCAGGTAATCGACGATCCCATAAGCGCCTAGTTCGGCGGCATAGCGCGGGTCCGCGCTTGGCGTGAGCAGGCCGCGCGCGACGAGGTCGTCGATTTTGTCGTCGGCGGTTCGCAGTTCGCCGAGCAACTCGAGATGTTCGCGCAGGTCTTCGGCCAGGTCGGGATATTGCTTGAACAGGTCGGATTCGTCGGTGCTTTCGCCGCGCGCACGGCGCGTAAGGAATTCGTCGAGCGCGCGGCCGATGCGGGCTTCACGGATTTCGTCGTCGGCGTTTTGTGATGCGGTTTGCGCCATGAGTTCAGGAGTTTAAGATGTTTCATGCAGGTCAAGCTGCTTCCGCTTGCTCGCATGACGTCTCGCACTAGCGGTCCGCGGGCGAGACGCCCGTGCAACCCGCACATTTCCCGGCGTCGAAGGACTAGGTTACGCGACGACGGGAGATACATGCACAAGCGTATATCAGGTACAATAACAGGGTCGCCGGTTCGGGTATAATTTCGACGCCGGCGAAACCTAAATCGCCGGTGACGATGGTGTTCGCCTGCGCCCCGCCCCAGATGGTTGTCGTTAAAACCGGATCGCCGCCTTCCGGCGCGATTGAAACCAGTGTTTCATCAACCGGCGCCAGCGCCGTGAAATCGAAAGTAGTCAGGAGCACGCCGGCCGGGGTAACGTCGACAGCATCTCCCAGAGGCGCCCAGGCGCTGTAGAAGCCGTCGCCGTCGGCGGGCGGCACGATTTCATTAAGACCGTGCGGATCGCCGGCGGGGAAGCCGGAGCTTAAGAGCTGCACGGCGCCGTCGGCGTCGAGGCCGTCGAGCCGCAAATACGCCGGATCCCATGTGAACACCATGTCCAGCGCTCGCAGGAGTTGGGTTTCTCCGTCGCTCGTATAGGCCCAAAGGCCGAGAGCGACGGGGTCGTCGACGTTGACGACCTGCGCCAGAGCCCGGAATTCGAGATGAATGGGAAACTCGTCCGCCGGCGCGGACGCCGCGCTCACGACGGCCGCGATGAAAAGACAAGTCGTATATTTCCGCGTCAGCACCTTCCTCCTCCTCCGATACGGTCACTGTTACGGTTGCGGTTGTTGTTCCTTTCTTTCGTGTTCTCCAAAACTGACGCCGCTCTCGTCGCCGTGCGTCGACTGGTTGGGCGTCAGTTGGATCGGGCGGGGCTTGTGCGGCCTGGCGCCGTTTAGGAACTCTCCGATGTCCGCTTCATCGATCCAGCCGTCGTTGTTCAGATCGGCCGGCGCCAGATGTCCGAGCCCGCGTTCGTGCAATTCCAGTACTGAGATTGACGCGCGCGGCCCGCCGCCGCCGCCAATCATGCCGCAGCAGAGCGATTCGTCCTCGTACAGGAAGTATGTTTGGATGAAGGTGAAGTCGGCCGAGTCGACCAGGCCGTCGCTGGTGATGTCGGCGTGCGGCCAGACGGTGGCGCAGGTCGTGTTCCCCGTGCCGTAATCCGTCGCCCAATCGTTCACGAAAACGGTGTAGTCCATGATGTCGATGAATTGCGGCGGGGCGTAGGGCGGCACGTCGTCGAAGAGATTGCCGCCTATGAGCGAGTCGTCGTCGCCCCCGCCTCCGGTGGCGTCGGTCAAATCAGCGTCGTACAGCAAGCCGACGACGGCGAAGTCGTCGCTGTCCATGCGCCAGAGCGAATGTAATCCGTCGCGAACTCGCAGGCAGTCGTACACGCCGCAATCGACCAGGACCGAAACGCCGGTTGCGACGCCGTTGGTGAACGTGATTTCCTTCTCGACGGTTTCAGAGGCGCCGAGATCGCAGTCGTGGAACTCGAAGGTGATGCAGCGGGTTAGCGTGGTCTGCGACACGTTCATGAGTTCGACGTCGGCGATCAATTCGTTGAATTCGCTGACGGTGACGGTTTGCGGAGCGCTGCCCGTATTGCCGCATTCGTCCGAGGTTTCCCAGGTGATGGTGGTCACGCCGTAAGGATAGGGATCGGCGAGGTCGAGCGCGTCGGAGCGCGTGCCGGTGACGGTCAGCGAGGCGGTGCAGTTGTCCGTCGCGCCGCCGGCGCCAGGATCGACCGTCGCCGTACACAAGCCGGCGTCGGCGTGGACGCTGATGTCGGCCGGCGGCGTGACGACCGGGTCTTCGTTATCGACGCGGGTGTTGTAGTCATAATTTGTAAAGACGCCGCACTCGTCCTCGACGCGGACGGTTACGACGGCGCTGCAATCGCCGACCGTCGACGCGGTCAGCGTTATATCATTGGGATCGGAGCAATTGTCGGTCGGGCTGGTGGTCGCGGCGATGGCCGCGGCTTCGGCTTCGGCTTCGGTGGCGTAACACGCGTCTACCGTACCTTGCGTCGCCGTCGGAGGCGTGTTGTCCACGCGCGTGTTGTAGATGTAATCAGTGAACTTGCCGCACTCGTCCGTAACAGTGACGGTGACGACCGCGCTGCAATCGCCGACGGTGGCGGCGGTAAGCGCGATGTCGTTGGGATCCGAGCAATTATCCGTCGGGCTGGTGGTGGCCGCGATGGCGGCGGTCTCCGCTTCGCCGACCGTGGCGTAGCAGGCGTCGATCGCGCCTTGCGTTGCGGTCGGAGCGACGTTGTCGATGCGCGTGTTGTAATCGTAATCGACCGAATTGTCGCACTCGTCAGTAAGCGTCACTGTAACGACCGCGCTGCAATCACCCGCCGTCGCGACCGTCACGACCAGATCGTTGGGATCGGTGCAGTTGTCGGCATGGGCGGTGGTGGCCGCCAAAGCCGCGGTCTCCGCCTCGGCCGCGGTGTCGTAACAGGCGTCAATCGAACCTTGCGTGGCGGTCGGGGCGTCGCTGTCAACACGAGTGTTGTAATTGTATTCAGTATACTTGCCGCACTCGTCCTCGACGCGCACCGTGACGACGGCGCTGCAATCGCCGACGGTCGACGCGGTTAGAACAATGTCGTTGGGATCGCTGCAATTATCCGTCGGACCGGTCGTGGCCGCGAGGGCGGCGGTTTCAGCAGCGGCTACCGAGGCGTAGCAAGCGTCGATCGTGCCCTGAACGGCGGTCGGAGCGACGTTGTCGATGCGGGTGTTGTAATCGTAATCGACAGAATTGCTGCACTCGTCCGTGAGAGTGACGGTTACTACGGCGCTGCAATCGCCAACCGTCGCGACCGTCACGACCAGATCGTTCGGATCCGTACAGTTGTCCGCGTGAGCGGTGGTGGCGACCAGCGCCGCGGTTTCCGCCTCGGCCGCGCTGTCGTAACAGGCGTCAATCGAGCCTTGCGTGGCGGTCGGGGCGTCGCTGTCAACACGAGTGTTGTAATTGTATTCAGTATACTTGCCGCACTCGTCCTCGACGCGGACGGTCACGACGGCGCTGCAATCACCGACGGTTGACGCGGTTAGAGCGATGTCGTTGGGATCTGAGCAATTATCCGTCGGGTTGGTCGTGGCCGTGACGGCGGCGGCTTCGGCCGCGGCGACCGAAGCATAGCAAGCGTCGATCGTACCTTGCGCGGCGGTCGGCGCGACATTATCGATGCGGGTATTGTAGTCGTAGTTGGTGTAGTTGCCGCATTCGTCCTCGACGCGAACGGTCACCACGGCGCTGCAATCGCCGACGGTTGACGCGGTCAAGGTGATATCGCCCGAATCGGCGCAATTGTCGATCGGATCCGTGGTGGCCGCGAGGGCCGCGGTCTCGGCGTCGCCGACGGTGTCGTAGCACGCGTTTATCGCGCCCTGCGTCGCGGTCGGCGCCTCGTCGTCCAGCACGTCGAGGTCAACGAGCAGCGGGTAGATCGGCGTATTGAGATCGTCACCCAAACGGCTGGGCGGATTGTGCTGGCGAAAAGTTATCAGGTCGGTTTCAGAACAAATAGGCGCGAGGGCCTGGAACGTCAAGACCGCCATGCGCGTGTCGCTAGACGTCCCGCTGGCGCCGTTTTGCAAGCCGGCGGCGTAATCGATCGTTCCGGCTGTTTCGTTCACAGCGCTGTAAACCGTTACGGTGAAGGGATAATCGCCCGCCGCCGAACTCTGATAGTCCAGCAGCGTTTCATCGTATGAGAGGAAGAACTGCCCGCTGACGATGGTCGCGGTCTGGTCGCGCATCCAAAGACCGATAGTGACCGTGTCGCCGGTGCTGTAACACTCGGCGTCAGCCTCGATCGTCATTCTGGGGTGAACGCCCAACCAGGGACAATAGTCCACGTTATCACTGACGGCGCCGCCCAACTCGCCCGAGCTTTCCGCGACGGCGTTGAGCATCTCCGCCACCGTATAGCTGCCGCAGGTCGCCAAAGTAACCTCGTTCGTGCCGCCGTCGGTGTCGTCGGGACCGTCGGGCGAATGCCACCAACAGCTCTCGGCGTCCAGCACACCGGTCGCCAAATTCAACACGGCGTAATTGGAGTGATCGACAAAGGCGTTGTTCTGGATCGAAACGGACGTCCGTGTCGAAAGATCGCCGGCCAGCACCACGACGCCGTTGAGGCCGTCGCGCAGGATATTGCCGTCCACAGTAATGGCGGCCGGAGTGTTGGAATGCGGATTCTCCTGCGTCGAATAGATACGGATGTCGCCATACCCGGCGGCAGCCGCCAGATTGGCGTTGACGACCTCGTTATCTTTAATGTCGATCACGTCGGTGCATTCGGCGTCGATCTGGATGCCGGCGAGCTGCGTGTCGTGCACGTGGCAGTCGAGCACTTCCGCGGCGTTGGCCTGCATCAGCAAGATTCCGCCGTCGTTAGTCGGTCCGACATCACAATATTGGATGGTCAGGTTGTCCATGTTCTCGGGACGCATGCCGGCCCAGGCGCCCGAGGCGCTGGTGGAAAACTCGCAGCTTTCGATCAGCCAGCCGTCGCAAGACGGCCAAGTGTGATCGTGGTGATAGGCCCCGAAACCGTGCCCGGAAACGGCGTCGACGACGACGTCCTCGATGGTGACGTTGTCGATGTCGCCGTCGATTACCTCGATACCGGCGTTATCGCTGAGCTCGCTGGCGTTGCTGTTCTGGATCGTGACGTTTTGGAGCGTGGCGCCGCTGGCGCCGGTTTCAAATAGAACGGCGGCATAGACTTGGTCGGTTCCCGTGTAAGGGCCTTCGTATCCGGCCCCGTTCGGATCGATAATCACCGAGCCGCCGCCGACAATGGTCAAATCCTTGTCGATGCGCACCTGTTCGTTATACGTGCCGGCGGCGATGTTGATGCGATCTCCCGCGACGCCTTCGTCGACGGCATCCTGGATGCTGCAATACACGACCGCGTACGGATCGGCCTGGCCGGAGCCGCTGACGCAGGCGCCGTCATTTACGTCAACGCTGATCACGCCCGCCCAAACGGCCGGCGCGCACAGCAGCGCACTAACGAATACACCTAAAATCCCTTTCATGCCGTCTTTCTCCTTTGCTGGAAGCTGTCACGCGCGAACTCGTACGTTCCTAAATAAGGACACGGCGAATCCATCCGGCCGTCGGGGGCAATCGCGCGGACGCTCGGCGACCGCCGGCGTCCCATGCTCGTTCCTTGGCGCCGAGATCCCACCGCCCCATGATCACCAATACCTGATCAGTGGTTACGAAATGCACCTCAGTCCCGACCGAATCGGTAAACGCGCCATGAAGTCAATTTTGTACCGTGCACGTGTATACTACAGCGCCGGGGCGAGTGTTTGGCATGAAATTCGGGTGTTTTTTCTAGGATACGCGGGAACCAGCGCGACTGGGCGCCGCTATCGGCCGATAATCAAGATTTTATAGGGGTTTACCTGTAGATGCGGCTTACGGCGTCTCTCGCGTACGATCAGGCCAAGCCGAGGATGGCGTCCTCTTCAGCCTCGGCATCCGCCTGCTCTTCCACGTCGATTTGCCAGCGTCGTCGTTCGGTCGCCTTTCGCAAATCGGCGAGCATGCGCTGGTGAAGTTCGATGGAGACCGACTCGCCGGCGTGTCGGCGTTCGATTTCGCGCAGAAGCGAGCGATCCGCCTCGGCGACATGCTCCAGATCTTCACTCAACCTGGCCAGGCAAGCCAGAACTACGGGATCGCACGTCTCGGTGAGGCCCGCGCATATTTGCGAAGCCGACGCCGTTCGACCGGTCTTCCAGCCACGTTCCACAAAACTCACCCAATCCTCGTAGGGCGAATCAACTTGCAGCGGCTGGTCCGACCAGTTAATCGCCGTAACATCGTGATCCCGGAGGATACGCGTCTGTTCGATATTCGTGGCCTCGGTAAACATGAGATCGAACCGGCGCCCAGGGGAATATTTCAATCCGTAAGACAGCGACCAGCGCCGTCGCGTATAAGCCGGCAGCGCCCCTACGACGGCCGACAGCACATCTCGAGCGCACCGCGCTCCCACGACCAGCAGTCGGCGCTCGGCTAACACGGCCGCCAGGATCCGCGCGGCGTGACCCAGGTCGCGATCAGACGGAGCGGCGCCCCGCTCGGCGCGCGTCTCGTTCAAAGCGATCCGCCCCTGCTCCAAGCACATGGGGGGCTTTTTCATTTGCTGGTCATCAAAGCATTCGCGCAAGGCGTCTTCAATTGCGAAGAGATCGCAGCTCAGGCGCCTGAAAACGGGCGGATCGAACAAGCACACGTGGGTGAACACGCGGAATCCGCCGCGAGCGGTGTGTTCGATCCCCGCCGTTCTCGATAAAAAGACGCATTGCCGACCGCCGTTCAACGTAAAACACGCCATGCCTGTCGCCTCATTTAAGGTGCTGGACAGGCTTCCGTGCGACGGCGCGCATTGCACGATTTCACGTTTTTCATCGGGCGTGACGCCCTTGCTGGCCGCGACGATGCGATACCCCTCTCCCATCGGCGAACGAATGGAAGTGAAGATCGCCTGATCGAACGACAGCGTCGCGACGGCGTCGTCCTTCGCGTTTACACTTGATCCACCAACCATTCAAAAGGCTCCAGGACTCCCCGCAGGGCGGTGTGCAGCGGCACGGGCGTGACAACGTCGTCGCCGCCGGCGGTCGCGTAGGCCAGCGATCCGACGACGCTGGCCGCAAAAAATCCGACGCGTGAAAACCGGGTTTCGCAGAGGTTCCACAGCCGGTTGAGGTTCGCCTCGGCGAAGCGCGCGGGATCGTCAAAACACTCCGGGCAATAATCCGCCTTGGTCAGCACGACCGCGATCGGCATGCCGATCTTCGCGCCGCGCTTGCACACGAACAGCGTGTCGATATAGCTCATCATCTTCAAGGCGAAGAAGTCCGGCTGCGACGAGCCGTTGGCCGCCAACGCCGCGTCAACCAACAGCAACAGCCCGGAAGATTTGTGCAAGAGATTTTGAATGATGCGGAAGGTGGAGGGCGACGCCACCTCGGCGGCGATCGCCTCGCCGGCCATGTCGGGCATCAGTAAATCGATCCACTTCGCCCCCCCGCCGCGTTTGCAGACCTGGTAGTAAGTCCATTTCCATTCGTCCAGTTCCATGGGCGTTTTGGGCGGAAACATGCGGTAAGCCATGTGGCTGACGACGGTTTGCTGCAAATCGACCGAGTATGCGCCGCGCGGCACGGCCTCGAAATCATTCGCGCGTTGCGAGAGCATGTCGAGCAGGAATCCGAGATAGACGGTCTTGCCGACGTTGCTGTCGCCCAGGATGCTGACCATTTGCGGCTCGTGTTCCTGAGCGCGGGCTTCGTAAACGAGAGCCATCGGCGCGGAACATTCCGTGCAGAGGACGGCGTCCGGCGGATTCGGCGTCTCGCAAATCAGACACGCGGCTCTTTTGGGGTTGTTTATGAGATTCTTTGCCACGACATCTCCTCGCGTTTTACGCGTGGAATTCAAGTCATTCAGCTTTCCGGGATGTCGATCGCGCAGCGGAAACCGACGTTATGTCGGCGCGCGACGGCGCCCATTCCGGATCGAAAATTGCTCACGGCCTGCCATGGGAAATATGTATCAAAAGCGCCGCCGCGAATCACCTTCAACAGCGTATCGCCCATCACGGGCCGCCCGTCACGATCGACGGCCTCGAAGTCCGAGTCGGTCCATTCCCAGGTGTTGCCGATCAGTTGCAGCACGCCGTTGGGCGCCGCTCCGCCGGGGCAGGCGTTTACGGGCATGGCGCCGCCGAGGCCCGCGGCCCAGATGTTGCAAAACTTCGAATCGAGCGCGTCGCCCCAGGGATAGCGACGATTGACATGGGCGCTGCTGCGGATACGCCAGGTCGCCGCCATCTGCCATTCCGCTTCGGTCGGCAAACGATAGCCGGCCCATTTCGCATAGGCGGCGGCTTCATAATAACAAACGCCGACTACCGGGTGATCGGCGAGATCGCGATGATGTCGCCCCTTCTCCCATAAGCGCGGCCCGGGCTCCTCGGTTATGTCCTTGAAGTCGATCAGGTGCGGCCAGATATCCTCCGGCCAGAGCTCCAGGTTGTCGTAACCGTCGTCGTCGACGAAGTACTGATAATCGGCGTTGGTGACGGCGTAGCGCGCCAGCAGAAACGGCTCGGTCTCGACATCGCGTTCGGGAGCCCCGGGCTCGTCGAATATCGACATCACGATGGAAACATAGCCCTCGGGCGTCATCGCGAAATATGCGTCGAGCAAATCCTGGGCGGCGTCGTATGTTTTTTTGAAATCGGGGTGGTCCACCCACTTGGCCCGCCCTTTTAATATAGCGCCGAAACGTCGCGCTTGCATGGCGCGCACCAACGGATCGTTCGACAGCTTCGGCCTTTCCGCCGGCACAAACGGTCGTTTCTTCATGACCGCGGGCGACGAACCGGACGCTTCTTTTTTTCTGGTGAACAGATTCATGGGCATTGGACCGCGCTCTCCTCGATACGAATCAACCCGCGCCGATCGCGCGTCGTTTGGCGTCGCGGCAAAGCTTCTGGAACCGTTCCAGTGAATCGCGCGCCTTGGTTTCGGCCGGCTTCGGCAGATCGGCGTCGGGATTTTGGTCTTCGTCGGCGCTCGGCAGGAGATCGTCTTTCTGCTCGCCCAGGTGATCCAGTTCGGATTCCAACTGCTTTTGGAGGCTCGCCAGGCTCAGTTGCGCCTTTTCCAACTCGTGCATTTTGGCGTCGCAATCGCCTTGAGCCGCGGTCAACCGAGTCTGTTGCTGATCCAGCTCTTCGCGACGCTCGTCCAGCGTGCTCGACAATTCATCGAGCTCGGCGCCGCGCGTCTCGATCGCCTCGACCTTTTCGCGTAACTCCTCCATCTCCCGCGTGCTGACGGCCTCCTTTTTCTCAAGCGCCTCCTGAAGCTCGCTCAATTCCCGCGTGCGCTGCTCGATCTGCTCCGACAATTGGAGAGTTTCTTGTTGCGTTTGGTCGAATTGCTCGCGGCGCCCTTCGAACTCGGCGGTTTGACGCTCCAATTCCTCCGCGGCAAGCGCGACCTGGCTTTCCTGCTCGGTGATCTCGGCGTTGCGCGCCGCGATTTGTTTTTCGCGAACGTCCAATTCCTCGACGGAGACTTCCAGGGCGCTCTGTTGTTCATCGAGACGCCGCGACTGTTCCAGCTGATCGGCTTGCGCTTCCTCCAGCTTGGCTTTTTCCTCCGCCTGCAGCTTCTCGTGCGTCGCCAACGCCTCCTCGCGCGATTCGTATTGGGCGCTGATGTCCGTCTCGCGTCGGGTAAGCTGCTCGTTTTCCTGCTCCAGCCGCTGGTGGTATTCCTCCAAGGCGTCGCGGCACTGCTCGAGCGCCGTCGCCCGCGCGGCAAGCAATTCGCGCAATGTTTGCATGCCGGCCACGACATCCTGGCCCAATTGTTCGAGCGCCTCGACGTCCACGCGCGGAGCACAGTCGTTCTTTTTGTCCGCCGCCCTATTGCTCATTGGTTTTTCTCCACCATGATTTACGTTGCCGGGTCTTCTCGTCTTGCGCGGGCTTTTCATTCTTCATTTCTTCGAGCAACTCCCGCACGCTGCGTCGGTTATTGCACAGTCGGCGTTTCACGCGAATCTCCGCCGCCGTCTCGTCGTCCAGCGACGCCAGCAGCGTTTCGTCATCCTCGGGCTCCGGCGGCTCGACGTTATCGCCCGCAGCGCCCGCGACGTTTTGCTCCGTCTCGCGCCCGGCGTCGTCGCTCGGCATCTGGAACATTCCGCCGACCGATTCGACTTCCGCCTCCGGTTCATCATCAACCGGCGCGGCGGCCGTCACCGGCTGCTCAACGACCGCCTCGACCGCATCAGCGGCCGGCGTCTCATCCGCGGGCGCCTCGGCCGGTTCATGGGCGTCCTCCGGAAGCGCCCGCCGCGGTTCGGGAGTCGCCGGTGCGTCGTCAAGCCGCCCGAGGCCGTCGGAGATGACGGCCTGGCCTTCCCTCATGGCGCTAAGCCATTGCGCCAGCTTGGCCTCCAGTTCCGTGAGCGCACCGGCGACGAGCGCGTCGCCTTCGCGCAGCGCGGCAAACTGGTTGTCCAGTGAGTGTGAACTCATCACGCTGTCGTATGTATCGAACGGCTCGGCCATTAACGTGCGTAATGTCCGAGACCGGTCGGGGAACTTATAATATGAGGCGTTCGAGCGGGCGAAGCCGATGCAGTCCGCCGTCCCATAACATCTAGACATGAAGCCAATCGCGGTTTCTTGATTTGATCAGGCGCCGCACGGGCACAAGCCCATGGTCTTTCTGTTCGGCGCCGCGGACTTTCTTAAACTCATTTACCGGCTTTCATTCAACACCCCAAACCAGATGTCCGAAAATACTTGGGGGTAAGTTATAGGTACTGGCGCCCGAGAGGCTGATGGACAAAAGCTTGATCCCAAAATCGCAGCGCGACATGGCTGTCGATCCGAGGATTGAACCATGTGATGCGCCGTGTAAGCCGCCGACAATTGTCAAACCTGCCTTGCCGGTGCTGCGCCTCGATGCGGGTAACTTGCGAACGGCGACGCGCAATATTCGCTTGATGCACTTTCTAGAGCGGATCGCTCTGCGGTTTAACGAGGCCGGCTTGCCGCTGATGGCGCTGAAAGGCGCGGCGCTCAACCTGACGCTCTACCGGCAGCCGCACGAGCGGCCGATGAACGATCTGGATCTGATGGTTCATGAGCGAGATCTGCCGCGAGCCCGCGAATTGCTGGCTGAAATTGGCGCGCGGCCGGGCGAACCGCTGGTTCGGGCGTACTTTTTCCCTCGCTATTACTACGAAACCGAGTACACCGCCGGCGACCTGTTTCCCGTCCGAATAGACCTGCATGTTCGACCATTGCGGCCGCTGCGTTACGGGCGGTTATTGCCGTCCGAGGCGTTCTGGCGCCGCGCACGTTCGATCGCCGTCGGCGACGCGACGGTGTTGATTCCCGGCGACGAAGACATGCTGATTCATCTCGCCGCTCACGCCGCCGTCCACGGCTGCGTGGACGGTAAATGGCGAGAAGACATACGCAAGTTGATCGACGAACGCGGGAAATCCATCGACTGGGATCGTATGTCGGCGAAGGCGGAGCGCTGGGGTTTATCGCTCCCCGTGCGCGAGACGCTCGAGCACTTTTACGAACAAGCCGCGCTGCCGGCGCGCGTGCTGCTAAAGCTTGGGCGGGTGCGTGTAAATTGGCGCGACCGTCTGGCCCTGCGTCAGGCCCCGCGCGATGCGGAACACGCGGCCATGCACGTGCTGGTAAACGCGCTCTGCACGCCGGGACCGCGGTATGTGCTTGGCTATCTGTTCGCGACGCTGTTGCCGGACAAGGGGCACATGGCGACATGGTACACCCGCCGTCATTTCGGCTGGCTGGCCTGCGCGCATTTGATCCGTGTTATACGACCGCCGCTGGCGGGATTGGTTCGTGCATTCGGACAAGTTCGCCGAAGCACGACCGCCGAGAGTGAATCGCAGCAAGTCGAGATGCTGACGGCGAACAAACCGCGAGAGATGAGACGACCGGATGGAGAATGACCGGATACAACCGGATATGGAGCAGGCCGGTCGGCTATTGGACGCCGAGACCGACGAGTCTAGGCCGACGCGGCGCGGGTTTTTGACGGACGTCGGTCGCAAAGCGCGTTACGCCGCCCCGATTATTCTCACGCTGACCGCGGCCTCGCAACGTGTCTGCGCCAGCGAAGCCGGCCCGGCGCCGTCGTGTACGCCGTCGGGCAGCGCGTGCGCCGTGGACGCTGATTGCTGCTCGAATCGTTGCGATAATCCCGGCACCGGCAACTGTCTGCCGCCGCTGTAGAGATCTCGGCGGACGAGGCGCTCGCCGCCACCGCGAGTGACGGACGCCCACCCGCTCGCTGGCGCTCGGGGCTCTGATTGGTTACGGCGGACGACGCGCCAGCATGACGAGTAAAAGTGCGCTTGGGATAGTATTGGATCTCCTAATCGAATGGACTCGAAAACTCGACAAATCAAGACGAGAAGAGGCGCCGACGTTATGAGGCGACATCGCCTGCTGATCGCCGGAATGGCGGGATGCTGTCTTTTCGGCGCATGGCTCAGCGGCGAGTTGCTGATTCAGCACGCGGGCGACGTCTGGAACGCGCCGGCCGCTGCGTCCGGTTTGCTGGCTTCGCTTTGCGGCGCCGCGACCGAGCTCGGCTTCGATTGCTCCAAGAACGCCGCGAACGCGTGGTCGGAGATCCGCCTGCCGCTAATCGTTCCCGGGGGTGATCTTCTGTTGCACAAGAAGATCGTCACTGTCCCGGTCGCTTTCGTCAGCCTGGCTTATTTCATTTTCATGGGCTGCTGGACGGTTTTCATAGGATGGCCGCGGCCGTACGCGCGCAAGCCGCATCGGCTGCCGCTAGCGGTCGCCGTCTGCGGCGGGCTGGTTTCGTTATTCTTTTTGAGCCTGATGGTTTTCGGGCAGGCGCCCTGGTGTTTGCCGTGTTTGGCGGTTCACGCGGCAAATATAGTACTGGCGGCGTTAACCTGTCGAATGGGCGCTGCGCGGCGGGGCGTCACGGACGCCGATCGAGGCGAGGCCCGGAGACGCCGCGTCCCGACGCGTGAAGTCGTCAGCCTCGTCGCGTTTTCGATGATCCTGGTCGCGGGCTTGTGGATATACCGCTCGGAGCAACTCGCGTTTCGCCGACAATATCGAAAGTTGACGCCTTACCGGAATTATGTTTTGGACTTGCAGCGGAATGCGGATTTTCTGACGCGCGAGTATCTGGCGCAACCGCGGCATGAAATCCCGCTCACGGACGAAGCCGCGGGCGAATCCGATGCACGGCTAGTGGTGTTCACCGATTTTCAGTGTCGAAGCTGCTACTGCAACTGGAACCGGATCAACACGCTGATCATTGACGCATTCGAGGGGCGGCTGGACATTGCACTCAAGCATTATCCTCTGTGTACGGAATGCAACGACTCCGCCGGCCAGAATATCCATCCGGAAGCCTGCGCGGCCGCTTACGCCGCCGAGGCGGCTCGGCAGCAAGGCGGGGACGAGGCCGCCTGGCGGATGCACGACTTGCTCTTCCAGCATCAGAAGGCGTTGAATGAACGTACGTATCGTGATTTGGCGAAGCGTCTTGGCCTCGAAGCTGACCGTTTCGTAAGCGACATGGACGGCGCGGCCGTGCGGCGGATCATCGCCGACGATATCGCATTGGCGCGTCGGCTCGGTGTTCGCGGCACTCCGACGATGTTTCTCGACGGTCGCGAGGTTCCGAATTTGTGTCGAACGCCGGTGTTCTGGAGGGCGATGGCGACGCGTTATAAGGGGGGAATAAAAAGTGAAGAACGTCTGGTGCAAAATGTAAGGCGTCAGTTTGCCGCCCGATCGCAGGGCTCACGCAGCCGCGGCACGCATGCCGACGTAACGGGACGGGGCGATCACGACGCTGCATTGGAGGGCGAAAGCACCCGAGCAGTCCTCGGCCGACACGGGGATCGGCCGCTACGTCTTCAGGAGGTCGCGCAATGACGCGTTCGGGGCGTCACAATTCGCCGGCCTGGACCGGGCGCTCCGCGAACATTCTCGTGCCGCGCCGGCGCGACGACGCGCGGCTCGAGATACTCGACGACGAAGGCATCCTGGTGGCGCCGAACGGAGGCGTGCATCGGTTGAATCACACGGCGTTGCTGGTGTGGGAGTTTTGCACCGGACACGTGACCACGCTTCAGATCGCGAAACGCCTTTCACGCGTGTATCGCGTCGATTCGGACACGGCGTTGGATCACGTCGAGGAGACCGTGGCCGCGTTCGCTGAACTGGATTTGTTCGAGGGGGAGGGGAAGAGTGAATAGTGAAGAATGCAAAGTGCAAAGCGAAAGGCGGCTGTCACCCGTACAATCGCACGGCTCACGGAGCCGCGACACGCTTGCCGAATGCGGCTTGGAGGCCGGGGCGCCTCTAAAAAACTACGGCCGACGCGGGGATCGGCCGCTGCATCGCGGCGAGCATAAACTGGCGCTGCATTACCGCGTCGGCGACGTCGATATCTCGGTGCAAAGCGATTACGCCGAGGCGCTCGACGATTTCGAGCATCTCTACGGGGCCTTCCGAACCGATCGTCCGTCTGAACATGCGATCGTCATGCAAGCCAAGGCCGACGAGCGCTCGCTTTTCGGACGCCGCCGTTACTCGATCCACGGCGACGGCGTGCGTATCTTCGGCGCGCGTAAGGCGACCGAAGTATTTCCCTATCTCGAATGGGGAATCAACTGGCGGGTGGTTAAACGCCGCCGGCAATTCCTCCTGCTGCACGCCGCCGCGCTCACCCGCGACGGCCGCACGATGATGTTCGCGGGTAATTCGGGCTGCGGGAAATCCACGTTGGCGGCCGTGTTGTTGTCGCGCGGATGGGAGTACCTGGGCGACGAATTCGCCATGATCGATCCGACGACGTTTGAAGCGCATCCGTTTCCGAAAGCGCTATGCTTAAAATTCGGCTCTTTCGACATCGCGCGCCGACTGAACCTGACGCTCTTTCGTCGAAAACACTATTCTAAGGATTTCAAGGGGCCGGTCGGATACGTCGATCCGCGCGCCGACGGCGGCGCCGCGGCGACGACCCCGCGAGCGATCGACTGCATCGTGTTTCCGCGGTTCGAGCCGGACCAGACGCCCGAACTTCAAACCATGCCGCGGGCGGCGGCGGCTTTCGAGCTGGCGCGCTGCACATTTAATCCGGCGGATTTCGGCGAACGATTGATGCCGCTGCTGTGCGAGTTCACCCGCCGCGGCGAATGCATGCGAATGGCGTCCGGCGGCGTCGATGAGACGGCGGATATGCTGGAAACGCACGCCGCGGCCAATTCCAATAGCGTATTAGTGCATGATTGATTAAACCGTAGCGCCCGAGCCCCGCGCACTGTACCGTCCAGGCCCCGTACCGGACGTAGGAGTATTGAAACGTCTACGGCCGACAGGGTCTACGGCCGCTACATGAAATGGAATGCGTCCTAGCCGCGCCCGTCATGTTGCATGGCTTGCCACATACGCCAAGTCGTCGGATAGAGCGTATTGATTCTTTTCTGCGCCTCGACCAACTCGGCCTCGGTGCAAGTGCTCCGTTTGGATGAAAGCTTATGCAGCAACTCGCGCGCCTGGTGTTTGACGACATTCGACGTGCGCAGCGTACGTTCCACATGATCGGTCACGAAATGAACCGTCATCTGCCGCTCACTCGATAATTTCGACAAGAGCCGCACGCCCGGCATCGACGCCGCGTTGATCCAATATTGGTACGTGAACTGTTGGCGTTTCGCCACGTTCAACATGAATACGACGACCGTGATCGGAGACATGTCCCACGAGGGCAAGCGCATATCGATCACGCACGGCCGCGGATATTGCGCCAAATTCGGCTGGGTCTCGCGCACGTATGCTTGCACGCCGGTTTTACTGGCCTGCAGCAGCATACACCCTGACGGTTTCTTCATAATGGCCGGCGGCGTTTCGACAGGTTTCATGCCCCAAGCATCCTATCCACAAAATGTAGAGTTATCCCTTGATATCGTCGGACGTTACGCAATCGATCATGAGAACAAATGACGAGTCCGATATTGCATAGCAGCCAATCCGATCCTGTGCTTCGTCAAGGCTTAGCTGGCGGAGCGGGGCGCCGGCGGCGGCAAGGAGCGAGGCGACGATCACGTTAAAGACGCGTACACTGTACGGGGGCGCCGGCACGCTCGCACGAATGCAAGCGGCGTGATCGCAAGCCGGCTCGCCGCTGATTTCTTACACAGGAAAAGAATGAATTGATCAACCAAGCCATTCGCAATATCGCCATCATCGCGCACGTCGACCACGGCAAGACCACGCTGGTCGATCAGATGCTGCGGCAATGCGGCCAGTTTCGCGGCGCGCAACTGAAGGGCGAGCGGATCCTCGACTCGAACGACATCGAACGCGAGCGCGGCATCACGATCCTCTCCAAGAATATCGCCATCGATTACCGCGGCGTGAAGATCAACCTGATCGACACCCCCGGGCACGCCGACTTTGGCGGCGAGGTCGAACGCGTGCTCAAAATGGCCGACGGCTGCCTGCTGCTGGTGGATGCGTTCGAGGGTCCGATGCCGCAAACGACGTTCGTGCTGCGCAAGGCCTTCGAGTTCGGCCTGCGCCCGATCGTGATAATCAACAAAGTGGATCGTCCAGACGCGCGTCCCAAGGACGTTCATGACGAA
>Ga0180434_10004464_pt1 | contig 17037 bp, 16 predicted proteins | sample SS_ome_7_FD_132453 | JGI IMG/M metagenome (GOLD analysis project Ga0180434, IMG submission 132453) | Hypersaline lake sediment archaeal communities from the Salton Sea, California, USA - SS_1_D_2 metaG | ecosystem: Environmental > Aquatic > Non-marine Saline and Alkaline > Hypersaline >...
AGACCCGCGCCTCGTCCGCCCGCACCGCCTGCGCTCCAAGGCACATCACCATCACCAGCATGTAGGGGCCCAATCTCATTGGGCCGCTCCTGCGCTTCTGTTCCCCTGGGGGCGGACCTCCGCGCCCGCCTTGGGCCTTCCCCACGCACACCCAGCGGGCTACGCCGCCTCCGTGAGCCGGCGCTTCGTGTACGCGATCAGGCCGCCCGCGGAGATCAGTTCGCGGATGAACTCCGGGAACGGCGCCGCCTGGTACGTCTTGCCCTGGGTCCGGTTCTCGATCCGGCCCGACGCCACGTCCACCTCGATCTCGTCGCCCGTCTCGGCGTCGCGCGCCGCCTCGGGCGCCGTGAGCACCGGCAGCCCGATGTTGATCGCGTTGCGGAAGAAGATCCGCGCGAAGCCCTCCGCGATTACGCACGACACGCCCGCCGCCTTGATCGCAATCGGCGCGTGCTCCCGCGAACTCCCGCACCCGAAGTTCGCCCCGCCCACGATGATGTCGCCGCCCGCGACCTTCGTCACGAACGCCGGGTCGGCATCCTCCATGCAGTGGGCGGCCAGCTCCTTCTCATCCGTCGTGTTGAGATAGCGCGCCGGGATGATGGCATCCGTGTCCACGTTGTCCCCGAACTTGTGCGCCTTGCCCTTGAGCGTCATGACCTCGCCTCTTCACACCTGCAAATGTCCCGGTTTCCCAATGTCGTCGCTCCCGGCCGGCGCGCCCTGCGGAAAGATGCGCCCCTCGCGCCGGATCGGCCCCAAGGGCTCACACTCCCTGCGCAGGCCGATCCACGCGGCGAAGGCCACGCCGGCTCCCACCAGCAATCCCGACCCGTAGAGAACACGCTGCCAGAGTCCCTCCACAAGGCGCCCCGCGCCGAAGGCCATGACGCCGGCCGTCACGACCGGGCAGAGCAGGCCGATCCCCGCGTCACGCCAGCGGAATGCCCGCTTGCACTGCGCGATCTCGATCGCGCAGGCGAACGCTCCCGCCGACAGCACGAGCAGCATCACCGCGCCCAGCGCCATCCAGACCATCCCGAACGCCCGCCACACGGGCGCCAGGAACGGCGGCCCGGAGAACACGGCCCCCAGAAACACGCTGATCGCTCGCGCCAGCAAGTAGATGCCGGCCGCCAGCATCCAGCCCGGCGCCAGCGCCTCGTCCTCTGTCCGCGCCACCTGGCGCTCCTCTCGGCTGCGTTGCCTCACGTCCCGGCTGCGCCGTCGGCGCGCATAGGAATGCGCGCCCTACAATCCCAACTCCTCCGGCCCGCCGATCCGCCCCAGCACCGCCGAGGCCGCCGCCACCGCCGGGTTGCTCAGGTACACCTGGCTCTCGGGGTGGCCCATGCGCCCCACAAAGTTGCGGTTCGTGGTGGCGATGGCGACCTCGCCCGCCGCCAGGCACCCCATGTGCCCGCCCAGGCACGGCCCGCAGGTCGGCGTGCTCAGCGCCCCGCCGGCCGTTACGAAGATCCCCGCCAGCCCCTCCGCCACCGCCTGCAGATAGATGGCCTGCGTCGCCGGCAGCACGACGAGCCGCACCTCGGGATGCACCTTGCGCCCCTTGAGCACCTCCGCCGCCGCCCGCAGGTCCTCGATCCGCCCGTTCGTGCACGAGCCGATCACCGCCTGGTCTATCCGCACCTCGCCCACCTGGCTGATGGGCCGCGCGTTCTCCGGCAGCGACGGAAACGCCACCTGCGGCTCGATCTGCGAGACGTCGAACTCATGAGTCTCCGCGTAGACCGCGTCCGGGTCGCTCTCGTACACGACAGGCTCGCGCCGCGCGCGGCCGGCCTCGTAGGCGCGGGTTGTCTCGTCGGGTGCGATGATGCCGCTCTTGCCGCCCGCCTCGATCGCCATGTTGCACATCGTGAAGCGGTCGGCCATGGGCAGCGCTGCGATGGCCGGCCCCTTGAACTCCATCGCCCGGTAGAGCGCGCCGCTCACGCCGATCCGCCCGATCGTGTAGAGGATCAGGTCCTTGCCGCCCACCCACCTGCGCCGCTCGCCCGTGTACACGAACGCCGCCGACTCCGGCACCCGCAGCCAGACATCGCCCGTCGCCATCGCCGCCGCCAGGTCCGTCGAGCCCACGCCCGTGGCGAACGCGCCCAGCGCGCCGTAGGTGCAGGTGTGCGAGTCCGCGCCGATCACGCAGTCGCCCGACACCACCAGCCCCTCGTCGGGCAGGAGCGTGTGTTCGATCCCGCCCCGCCCCACCTCGAAGTAGTGCGCGACTCCCTGCTCGCGCGCGAACTCGCGCATCGCCTTGCTCATCTCGGCGGCCTTGATGTCCTTGTTGGGCGTCGAGTGGTCGGGCACCAGGGCGATCTTCTCCGGGTCCGCTACCTTGCCCGCGCCGGTCTTGCGGAACTCCTCTATCGCGATGGGCGCCGTGATGTCGTTGCCGAGCATGAGGTCGAGTTTCGCCTGCAGGAACTCGCCGGGGCGCACCTCGGCCTTGCCGCAGTGCGCCGCCAGTATCTTCTCCGTGATGGTCATTCCCATGGTGCGTCTCCAGGTGGGTCGGTCCCGCTATTATAGCCGCCGACGCCGCCCTTGTCACCCTGAGCGGCGGCGAGGGGTCCCGGCCGCCTCCGCTCGGCGGCGCAGCGCATGCGCCCCTCTCCCTTGATGGGAGAGAGGGTGAGGGTGAGAAGCCACGCCGCTCCTCTTCTCTTGGGGAGGCCTGCCCCGCCTCGGCCCCGAAGGGGACGCAGCCTCCTCTTCGGCAACTCCCTTCCGAGGAATCGCACTCCGCCGCGCCGAACCACCCCCGAAACCAGCAGGCTCCGAGGTGCGCCATGATCTGCTACGTGCTGCTCTATCAGCGAGACGAACTCATCCAGCAGAACGGCATGGAGGTGAAACTCCGCATCGAGGAGACCAGCGGCGAGCCGTGCCTGGTGCTGCACTACCTCGACTTCGGCCCCGACGTCGTGAGGGACCTGCCGATCACGGCGGTTCTCTACAGTGGGTTCGGGCGGCCCTACGCGGGCTACGACGTGAAGACGTTCCTGCCCGTCGCGGAGGTCATCAAGGAGGTGGACGTGCCCCAGATGGGCTTCTGCGCGGGGCACCAGTTGATCGGCTTCGCCTACAACCGCGACCTGCGGCGGGTGAAGCGCCTCTACGATGAGCCCATGCGGCGGCTGCGGCGCGGCGAGCCGGACTGGTACCCCGAGTACCACCCCGGCTACTACAAGGAGCGCGGCTTTCACCCCGTCGAGGTCGTCCGCAAGGACCCCCTCTTCGCGGGGCTGGGACGCAAGCCCATCCTACCGCAGGCGCATTTCGCGGAGGTGAAGCGGATCCCGCCCGGCTTTGTGCTGCTGGCCGGCACCAAGGAGTGCCGCGTGCAGGCCATGCGCCACCGCTCGCGGCCCCTCTACGGCACCCAGTTCCACCCCGAGAAGTACTCCAAGCAATACCCCGACGGCAAGCGCGTGCTGCAGAACTTCTTCCGGCTGGCGCGCACGCATTGCCGCAATCGGCGCTGAGTCTGCGCCTGGGGGAGAGTGCCTCGCCCGGGTCAGGTATACGGCCGTTGCTGTCCACGGTCGCGGCTGGCGCAGTGCGGCGACTTCGCGTGCCGCAAGGGACAGCACGAGACATCACACGGAAGTGGGGGCGAAGATGAAGAGACGCACCAAGATAGTCCTCATCGTGCTGGCGGTGCTCCTAGGTCTGCTGCTCGTCGTGGGCGGGTGCGTCGCGGCGCTGTTCATTTTCGACATGTACGACCCGATGCGGCTGGCGTTCTTGGTGAGCTTCGATGTGGTCAACGAAAGCGGGGTTGATCTCCGGATTACGCCGATCGGCATGTTGGAAGGGAGCGGCTACTACGGCCCGCTGCCCAGGTACCGAGACAGATTCCCGCCGGCCAAGAGGTGGCCCGAGAGATACGAGATACCGTTGAAGGCGGCCCATACTCTGAAAGTCACCTATGACTGCGATGACATCAACTTCCGGCACATTCTGGTGCGCTCCGCGTCGGGTGAGGTCTTCATCGTGGACACTGACAAGAAGGGAACGCGCGGCGTCTGCTACGGGCCCCAGAAGGACGCATATACGATCCCGCCGCTGGCCGAGTTGAAGGAGGCGCCGCCGGAACTGATCCGCTGCACCGAGGGGGAGTACGTCTGCTACTCCGGAGCCGTGGAGTATCCCGAACCGCCACCACGCCCTCCGGAATGACGAGAGCGGCACAGGGGCAACAGGGAGGGAGACGGGCTACCCCTGGCGCGTGGGGGAGAAGGGGGCAGGGTCGAGGGGCGGGGTGTCGCCGGCAATGAGGGCGGCGATGAGTTCGCCGGTGGCCGGCGCCAGCGCGATGCCGTCGCCCTCGTGGCCGCAGGCGGCGTAGAAGCCGCCCACCTGCGTCTCGCCGATGAAGGGCAGGCCGTCGGGCGTGTAGGGTCGCAGCCCGGCGAAACTGCGGATGATGTGCGCGTCGGCCAGGCCGGGGGCGACGCGCCGCGCGTGATTCGTGATCGCGGCGATGCCCTCCGGCGTGACGCCGCAGTCGAAGCCCGCGAACTCGCGCGTGCTGCCGATAAGCAGGTTGCCCTCCACGGTCTGCTCGACGGAAAACGAGACGAGCGTCTCGCCCGCGGCGGGGTTGCCCGGGCGCGCCTTGTGGGTGAGGTAGCAGCCGCACACCATGGCCTGCTCGATGAGCGGCGGCAAGGGCTCGCTCACGAGGAGTTGGCCGCGCCGGGGGGTGACGGGCAGGTCGAAGCCGGCCAGGCGCGCCACCTCGCCGCCCCAGGCGCCGGCGCAGTTGACGGCCGCGCGGCAGGCGATGCGCCGCCTCGGCGTCTCGACCGCCTGCACACGGCCCCGCCGCAGCACGATGCCTGTGGCCGGCTCGCCGGCGACGACTTCGGCGCCCAGGCGCTGGGCAGCCCGCGCGAAAGCCCAGGTGGCGCGCAGCGGGTCCACCGTGGCGTCGGTGGGCGAGAGGCCGGCGCCCAGCAGCCGGGGCGACAGGAAGGGGAAGCGGCGGCGGAGGTCGTCGGCAGCGAGCCACTCGGAGGCGGGTAGGCGAGATTCCTCGCGTCGCTCGGAATGACAGGGCGGTGCCCCCCGCCCCGGCCCTCCCCCGCAAGGGGGGAGGGAGTGCGGCGGGGCGTGGCGCGGCTGGGAGACAGATTCTTCGCTTCCGCCTTCGCTGCAACTACGGCGGACAAGCCGCTCAGAATGACGGGGGCGGTCAGGATGACAGAGGGGGGCGGCGAGGGCGGCGCGCTGGGCCTGGGTCTCGATGAGGACCAGCCCGCCCCGGCGGCGGTAGTGCAGGTCGGCATCGAGTTCGTCGGAGAGAGCCTCGAAGCGGGCCGCGCTGTGGCGCGCGAGGTCGAGCACGGGGCCCGGGGGCTTCGAGCGCAGCCAGACGAAGCCGTCGCAGGCGCCCGAGGCGCCGGCGGCGATCTCCTTGGCCTCGATGAGCGCGACGCGCAGGCCGCCCTTCGCGAGATGGTAAGCCGCGGAGGCGCCGATGATCCCGCCGCCGATGACGACGACGTCGCGGGCGCGCGTCATGGCGCCTGCCGCGGCGCGCCGATGTCGGGCAGAACGCGCCGCAGGTCGTCGAGCGAGAGCGCGCCCTGACGCAGCACGACCGGCGGGGACTGCGTCAGGTCGAGCACGGTGGATGGCGCCCCCAGCGGGACCGGTCCGGCGTCGAGCACGACGGCAAGGTGCGGGCCCAAGGCCTCGAGCGCCTGCGCCGCGGTCAGCGGGTCGGGCCCACCCGAGCGGTTGGCGCTCGTGGTGGCGGGGGCGAAGCCGGCGGCGCGGATGAAGGCGCGGGCGACGGCGTGGTCGGGCACGCGCAGGCCGATGCTGTCGCGCCCGGCGGTGATGGCGGCGGGAACGCTCGGTGCGCGAGGCACCACCAGGGTGAGCGGGCCGGGCCAGAAGTGATCGGCGGCCTCCTGCGCTGCGGGCGGCCAGTCGCGAGCGAGAGCGGGCGCATCGTCGGCATCGGCCAGAAGCAGAATGAGAGGCAGGTCGCGGGGCCGGCCCTTGGCGGCGTAGAGGCGGTCCACGGCCGCAGGGTCGCCGGGGTCGCAGGCCAGGCCGTAGACCGTGTCGGTGGGGAAGGCGACGAGCAGGCCCTCACGCAGAGCAGCCGCAGCGCGAGCCATGGGATCGGGTTCGGGCGCGCGCGGGCTGACCTGGAGCACGTGGGGCATGGCGGGCTCAGGGCGAGGGCTGGCGGCCGAGTTGCTCGAGAGTCTTGACGCGCTCGGCCTCGGCCAGGGCCTCGAAGACGGGCAGAAATGCGCCGTCCAAGATGGCGGGGAGCCCGTGCCAGGACTTGCCGATGCGGTGATCGGTGACGCGGTCCTGGGGGAAGTTGTAGGTGCGGATCTTCTCGCTGCGGTCGCCCGTGCCGACCTGGGCGCGGCGGTTGGCGGCGATCTCGTCGCCCTGCTCGCGCTGCAGGGATTCGAGCAGATGGGCGCGCAGCACGCGCATCGCCTTCTGGCGGTTCTGGAGTTGGGAGCGCTCGTCCTGGCAGGTGACGACGACGCCGGTGGGCTTGTGCGTAACGCGGACGGCGGTGTCGTTCTTCTGCACGTGCTGGCCGCCCGCGCTGGAGGCGCGGAAGGTCTCCCACTCGAGGTCCTTGGGGTCTATCTCGACCTCGATCTCCTCGGGTTCGGGCAGCACGGCGACCGTGGCGGTGGAGGTGTGGATGCGCCCGCTGGCCTCGGTCACGGGAACGCGCTGCACGCGGTGGACGCCGCTCTCGTGCTTGAAGAGGCGATAGGCGTCCGTCGAGGCGACGGAAAAGATGATCTCCTTGAACCCCCCGGCTCCGCCCGCCAGGCTGCGGTGGAAGATCTCGACGGGCCAGCCTTGCTGCTCGGCGAAGCGCGAGTAGGCCCGGAAGAGGTCCGCCGCGAAGAGCGCCGCCTCGTCGCCGCCCGCGCCGGGGCGGATCTCGACGAAGACGTTGCGGCCCTCATTGGGATCGGCCGGCAGCAGCGCCAGGGCGAGTTCCTGGTCGAGTTGCTCGCGCTGGGCTTCGAGGGCCTCGAGTTCGGAGCGGGCCAGGGCGACGAGTTCGGCGTCCTGCTCGTCGCGCAGGACCTGCTGAGCCTGCTCGATCTGATCGAGCACGATGCGCAGGGCGCGGAAGGTCTCGACGGGCTTCTCGAGTTGGGCCCGCTGCTTGGAGACGCGCTTGAGTTCGTCGGGGTTGGCGTAGACCTCGGGCAGGCCGAGGCGCTCGCCGAGCTGCTCGTACTCGCGTTCGAGGGCTTCCAGTTGGCCGGCCATGGGGTGGGTCATGAGGAGGGGGCCTCCGCGGCCTCGGCGTCGAGCACGGCCTGCATGGCGTGAGCGGCGACCTCGACCTGGTCGGGGGCGGGCTTGCGGGTGGTGATGCGCTGCAGGAGCAGGCCCGGCCACGCGATGAGGGTGTACCAGCGGGGGTCGCGGCTCCTGCCCGCGGCCTTGATGATCTCGAACGCGACGCCGGCGATGATCGGGATGACGGCGATGCGCGAGAGGATGCGCACGTGCCAGTCGGGCCACTTCATGAAGGCGTGGACGATGACGCCGACGACGATTACGACGGCGATGAACGCGGTGCCGCAGCGATTGTGGACGGTGTCGAACTGGGCGGCCTCGGAGAGGGGGCGCCCATGCTCGTGGGCGTTGACGACCTGGTGCTCGGCGCCGTGGTACTCGAAGAGGCGCTTGATGTCACCCAGGTTCATGATGAGGAGCAGGTAGATGAGCAGCACGACGAGACGGATCACGCCCTCGATGAGGTTGAGTACGATGAAACCGGCAGAGTGCCCGGCGACTGCGGCGGCTCCGGACGCCGCGCGGGCGACCAGGCCGCCCGAGAACTTGGGGGCCACCATAGTGGGCAGAATGACGAAGAGGCCGATGCCCAAGACCAGCGCCAGCACCAGGCTGCCGGCGAACATGAGCCGGTTCATGGGGCGCTTGCCCTCGCCTTCCAGGGCCAGGTCGGCGGAGAGCAGCATGGAGCGGAAGCCCAGGGCCAGCGCGTCAATCAGCGCGGGCGTGCCGCGCACGAAGGGAACGTCGAGCCAGCGGCGGCGCGAGAGGATCGAGCGCACGGGTCCGGTGACGACGCGGATCTCCCCGTCGGCAAGACGCACCGCCGTGGCCATGGCGGTCTTGCCACGGATCATCACGCCCTCGATGACGGCCTGGCCGCCGTAGTGGGTCTCTTCGCTCACGTGCATCGCCCCGAAGACGCAGCAACGCCGCGCCGACGCGATGCCGGGCGCGGCGTTGGCGACTGGATGGCGTTAGCGGTTGGCGGCCTTGCTTCGGCGCTGCGTGGGCTTGCGCTCGACGCCGGCGTACTTGGCCTTGAAACGCTCGACACGGCCTTCGCTGTCCACGATCTTCTGCTGGCCGGTGAAAAAGGGATGGCAGTTGGAGCAGATCTCGACGCGGATGTCGGCCTTGGTCGCGCGCGTCATGAACGTGTTGCCGCAGGCACACGTTACCGTAGCCGGGCCGTATCTGGGATGGATCTTGTCCTTCATTGCCGTCTCCAAAACAGAACTCCGCTGATGGAGCGCGAGCCCTCAGCGGCCTCTTAGTCTACCCCAGGCTCAGCGCCCCGTCAAGCCCCGCGACAGGGGACGGCCCGGCGGGGGTGGAAACCCCTTGCAGCGCGGGCGCCCCAGGCGGCCCGTCAGAGCGTGATCGGGCCTTGCAGCCGCCGGAAGGTGGCGCCGGACCGGGCCGGGGCGCACCTGGCGTTCTTCGGCGCCTGCGGGCCCAGGGCGACGGATGCCGGAGGCCTCGCGCGTGGACGAGATGCTCGACTTCGCGACATCCGACATCGAAGGCAAGGTAAGCGACGCCTTCGAACTCCAAGCCAAGCCTCAGGAGGCGACCCCGTGACCCCCAACCCCTTGAAGCAGGCGCTGGCCGCAGGCGAGTTGCAGATCGGGCTGGCCATCACCGGGCCGGCCAGCCCGGAAGTGCCCGTGATCTACAAGCAGGCGGGCCTCGACTTCATCCTGATCGAGAACGAGCACCTGCCCAAGTCGCTGGAGTCGGACGAGGTGGTGATCCGCTCGGCACGGGCGGTCGGGCTGCCCGCTCTGGTGCGGGTGCCGGACGCCGAGTATCACCTCATCGCGCGCACGCTCGATACGGGGGCCGGCGGGATCATCATGCCGCGCGTCGAGGACCGGGCCACGGCGGAGTTCGTGATCGAGTGCGCGAAGTTCCCGCCCGCAGGCCGCCGGGGCTTCGGCCTGGCGCCGTTCGCGACGGGCTACGCGGAGGCGCCGCTGGGGGAGATGGCCGCCCACATCAACGCCAACTCGGCGGTGCTGATTCAGGTCGAGAGCCCGGGCGCCATCGAGCAGGCGGCGGCGATCGCCTCGGTGCCCGGCGTGGACGCGATCGTGATCGGGCCCGCGGACCTGAGCCTGCGGTTGGGGATTCCTGGGGAACTCGATCATCCGCGCTTCGTCGAGTGCGTCGAGGCCGTAATCGCGGCGGCCAAGCAGGCCGGCATCGCCTCGGGCATCTTCATGGGCGACCGGGAGCGCGTCAAACGCTACATCGAGATGGGCATGCGCTGGTTCTCCTGCGGCGGCGAGGAGGGCCTCATCCGCGCCGGCGCGCGGGCGCTGGTCGAGGATTTGCGCGGCGCGACGTAGGAGAGCACCTCCGCCTGTCCTGAGCGCAGCCGAAGGGCGTGCTCCCGCGGGCGGGGAGGCGAGCCTGCGCAACTCGGGGCGCCGATGCGTCGTCTTCACTCAGGCGGGGAGAGATGATGGGTCCGTGGCCGTTGCTGGTGATGCTCGGGTGGGGCGCCTGTATGGCTGCGACTTCCGCGCAGTCGGCCGCCGTTCGTCTCGACGCAGTCATCGGACTGCCCGCCCGCTGGGGGGTCACCTCGGTCTCGCCCACCGGGGAGCACGTGATCGTGCGTCACGAGGTCGGCGCGGAGGCCGGGGAGCACCAGCCGCAACTCGTTGACGTGCGCACGGGCGCTGCGAAGACGCTCTGCCCCGACAGGTTCGCGTACGATTTCGCTTGGGCGCCCGACGGCAGGCAAATCGCCCTCCTCACGCTGGCGAGAGGCGGCCGTCCGCCGGTTGGCCTCGAAGTCGTTGATCTGTCCGGCAAGGGGCTCCACCGCATGCGGCTGCACTCCGACGACCTCTCGTGGGCTGGGGCGCTCACCTGGTCGCCCGACGGCAAGTGCCTCGCCTACTGCGACGAGTCGTCTGCCACGTGTTCTCCGGTCGTCGTGCTGGTTGACGTTGAAACCGGAGCGCGCGAGACCGTCATTGACGGCAACCTGACGCACTCGCTGGCGTGGGAAACGGTGGCCGACCTCGACTGGTCGCCGGGCAGCGACGCTTTCTTCGTTCTGGCAGCACCCACCCAGGGGGCTCTCGCGATGGGGCTTGGCAGCCCCTATCTCGTGAGACCTGGACCAGGCGGCAGCATGTGGGCGATCCGGGTCCCGGCCATGGTGTCCGCAGGGCTATGGGCGCGCGGCGGGAAGGCTCTGGCGCTCCTGGGGGACGGACGGCCCGGCGATTCCCGGCTCACTGACCTGTGGATACTTCCCCGCAGTTGGGGCGATACTCCGTTGCAGAGGCCGGTGCTGCGGCGGGTCCACGGCTCGCCGGTGTGGGTAGGCCCGGAGACGCTCGTGGCGCTCGCCGAGGCGAACCAATCGCGGGAACATGCGCGCGCGGGTTCGCTCGCGTTATGGCGGGTTGTGATCCGAGATCGGCGCAGAGAGGAGGCTGAGGGCTCCGTGGGCGAGCGATACGCCCATGCCGAGAGACTCGGCGGGCCGCTGGATGCTGGCTACTACTACGACACGCTACTCGCGTCGGCGGATGGCGAATGCGTTCTGCTCGCGGTGCGACGGAGAGATGGCGTGGTTTCGCTGGTCGCGGCGGAGATCGCCACCGGGCGGACGCGGGAGTTCCGGATCGCCGATTCGCAGAGACTCGACCCGCAGGTGCACATCTACGTGTATCGCTGGACGGGTGACCGCGTCCTGCTCGCCATCCGGCAGTGGGATGACACGCCCGAGGAGTCGCTCGTCGTCGCCACGTGCCGGGTAGGTGCCGCGTGCAAAAGGCCGGATTCCCCGGCAGGGCAAGCATCCCTTCGCTCGGAATCACAGGTGCAACCGGGCGAGGCCGGATGGCCGCGCCCCGGAGAGGGAGGCTGACTTGACCCATCGCGAGCGGTGGCTGCGGACGATGCATTACCAGACGGTGGACCACGTGCCGGACGTCGAGTTCGGCTACTGGACCGACACGCTGACGGCCTGGCACGAGCAGGGGCTGCCCCGCGAGATTGACGACAACGGCAAGGCGGACCTCTACTTCGGGTTCGCGCCCACGGGCGGCGCGGGGAGCGACGTCGGCCTGCGGCCGGGCTTCGAGTCCAAGGTGCTCGGCGAGCGCGACGGCCACCGCATCGTGCGCGATTCGTCGGGCGTCACCTACGAGGAGCACACCGACGGCGCCTCCTCGATCCCGCACTACATTGACTTCCCGCTCAAGAGCCGCGCCGACTGGCCCGAGTTCAAGCGGCGCCTGGACCCCTCGACCCCGGGGCGCCACCCGGACGACGAGGAATGGGCGCGGCGCAAGGCCGCGTGGGCCGAGCGCGACTACCCGCTCCAGGTGAACTTCGGGAGTCTCTTCGGGTGGCTGCGGAACTGGGCGGGCTTCGAGGGCATTTCGGTGATGATGTACGACGACCCGGCGCTCGTGCACGAGATGATCGAGTGCCTCACCGAGTTGTTCATCACGGTGCAGCGGCGGACCCTCGAGGAGGTGCAGTGCGACGCCGGCGCCTTCTGGGAGGACATGGCCTTCAAGCAGGGGCCCATGATCTCGCCCAAGATGTTCGACGAGTTCCTCGTGCCCCGCTACAAGCGGATCACCGATCTCGCCCGCAAGCACGGCGTGGACGTCGTCATCGTGGACTGCGACGGCAACATCAACGACATCGCTGGCCTCTGGCTCAAGGGCGGGGTCAACTGCATGTTCCCGATCGAGGTGGCCGGCGGCACGGACCCCATCGAACTGCGCCGCCGCTGGGGCAAGGAGATGCTGCTCGCCGGCGGCGTCAACAAGCGCGAACTCGCCAAGGGCAGGCGCGAGATCGAGGCCGAGGTCAAGCGCCTCGAACCGTTGGTGGCGGAGGGCGGGTTCATCCCCCACGTAGACCACCGCGTGCCGCCCGACGTGTCGTTCGAGAACTACCTGTACTACCTGAAGGTCAAGCGCTCGGCCTTCGGCATCCCCGAGCCCCCGCCGTGGGAGGCGCGCCGGCCGGCGTGAGCCGCCTGCGACGCGCCCCGCACGCCGACGCCCCGGGCCGCGAGCCCGGCGGCGCCTACTTCTCGGACGGCTTCTCCGCGGCCGCGCCGGCGGCGCGCGGCAGCAACTCGAACTCGTCCACCGTGGCGCCCGCCGTGTCAATGACGCGCACCGTCGTGCGCTCCGGCCCCACTTCGGCGAGCATGTAGGTAACCGCGCTGGCGTACTTCACGCTCTCGGGCAGGGGCGCAGCGTCGGTGGGACGGGCGTTGCCGCCCGCGACGCCGCCTGTCACGAACTGCACGCCGCCGGCCGCGGCCCGGTGGTAGTGGTGGTCGTGGCCGTGGAACACGGCCGAGACGCCGTAATCCTGGAAGACGCTCCCGAACCGCTCGCGCAGCCGGTTGGCGCTCTCGACCCGGCTCGCCAACACGCTGTAGACCGGGTAGTGGAAGAAGACGAAGATGTACTTCGCCTTCTGATGGCCTTCGAGGTCCTCGCGCAGCCACTCCATCTGGCGCTGCCAGTAGGCCTCGCACTGCTGCGCGTAGCGCGCCCTATCGCCGGGGGTCAGGGTCTGGTTGTTCTCCGGCAGGTAGGGGCCGGGGGAGTCGACAACCACGAAGTGCGCCGCCCCGCGGTCGAACGAGTAGTAGCGCTCATTGCCGGGTAGGGCGAAGAAGTCGAAGTAGAGCGCAGAGTGCCGGTCGTGGTTGCCCAGCACGGCGTAGTAGGGCGCGAAGCGCATCAGGTCCGCGTTGATCTCGAAGAAGCGGTCCCAGTCGAGGATATCGCGTCCGTCGGAGACCAGATCGCCGACGTTCAACACGAGGTCGGGCCTGGCGGCGATGATGCGCTCGACGATGGGGCGGTGCCAGGCATTGTCGCGGTTCTGCGTGTCGGCCACCACGGCGAACGAGAAGGCGTATTCGCCCTCGGGCACGGTGGTGAACATGCCCCTGCCCGCATCGCTGCCGTCGCCGAGCACGTCGTAGGTGTAGGTAGTGCCGGGCTCCAGGTCGCGGATGCGCACCTCGTGGTGCTGGTACTCGTGGAGTGCGACCGCGTCGCCCTGGAGCGGCGCGACGGTCACCTGGCCGGACAGGGTGGCCCAGCAGATGGTGGCGTTGTCGGTTGATACGTCCTGCACGTACGGCCCGATGGCGATCGCCTGCTGCGCGACCGCCGCCGAAGCGGCCGCCAGCAGCGCGAGCAGCACGAGCGCGCGCGTCGTCTTCCTCATCCACGTCGTTGCAGCCATTCGTCCGTTCTCCTTTCGGCGCTGGCCGCGTGCCGGGCAAGGCGTGCGGCCAGCCGATCACAGACTGACTTCGGGCCTCGCGATCGTCCCTCCTGGCGGCATGTGTGCGATGGAGCCCACGGCAGCCGCGCCCACTCACGCGGATGACTAGCATTGCCGAAGGGTCAGGCGCTCGGCCTTCGGCATGCCCGAGCCCCCGCCGTGGGAGGAGCGGAGGGGGGCGCAGCGTTAGACAGCGCGCGCGGCGCGCGGTCTTGGCCGAACCGTAGGGGAGCCCTTCCACGGGCTCCCTGGGTGGCCACCCTTCGGCATGGCTCACGGTGAACAGAGGTCCGCCCCTACCACCACCAGATCGCTCGGGGTGACCCGCTGCCTACAACGTCACCTCCACCGTCACAATCTTCTTCTTCGGCACGTTGAGCGTGAGCGACTTGCCCGAGGGCGACAGGTTCTTCTCGGGCTCCTCGTTCAGGTTGGTGAGGCGGGCCTTGCGGATGCGCTTGGGCAGCGTGACCTTGCCCGCGATGGCCTTGTCGGTCGGGTTGAAGAGCCGCAGGATGAGCGCGTCGCTGCGCTCGGCCCGCTTGAAGGCGCTCAGCACCAGGTTGGCCGGCTCGACCCGCAGGAACGACATCTCCTTGGGCAGGTCCCCCTTGTGCGGGCCCACCTGCGCGACCTCGACCGGCAGGTTGAGCCGCTCGGCCTCGCGGTAGGCCTCGGCCTTGTCCCACGCGCCCGCGTGGGGGTAGATCGCGTAGCGCACCTCGTGCTCGCCGAACTGCTGCGAGAGCGTCATCTCGGGGTGGCGCTCCCAGCGCCAACTCACGGTGCAGATGGCGATCTCGTAGGCCCGCAGCAGCGTGAGATAGATGCGCCGGTCGGGCGTGTCGCTCACCTCGTACTCGCGCAGACCCTGGTTGAGGATGGCCAGCCCGAAGCGCCCGTCGCTCACGTCCACGAAGCGGTGCTGGGGATGGGTGGGATTCCAGGTGAGGCGCCACGGGTTGTCAGGGCCGCGCGCGATCTCCCGCTCCACGACGTCGAACGCCACCTCGGCCGCCGAGACCTTGGCCGGAATGTGCGTGGGGAAGGCCACGCGCAACCGGTGGCGCCGGTGCTCGTTGACGAAGCGGGTGGCGACGTCCACCGAGCGCGCTCCCTTGCGCAGCGTGATGAGCGAGGTGATGCGGAAGGGCTTCTCGATCTCGCTGCGGGAGGCCGTGTTGCCGAAGTTCTCGAGCCGGCGGACGTAGTCGTCGTCGCCCTCGACGATGTCCACGGGGATGTCCATCAGGTAGTCCACGCGGAAGCGCGCCAGCAGCGGCCCGGCCTCCTCCAGCGCGATCGCGGCCGGGAACGCGAGGCTCGAGATGAGCCGCTCGTGCGCCGGCGGGATGTGCTGCCAGGCGTGCCCGGCCTCGCCGCCGTCCTCGAAGTAGTGCAGGCCGTCGTAGGGCCGCCCGGTCGCTTTGTCGGTCACGCAGAGCGTGCCGTTGTCGTTGAGGCGCACGATGAGGTGCTCGTTCTCCATCGTGCGCTCGCCGACCAGCAGCGAGTCGGCGGTGCGCAGCGGCTCCTCGCGGGGCACGAACCGATACGTCCGGTAGCCCAGCGCGGGCAGGTCCTCGGCGTCGAGATGGAGTTCGATGCGCTCGGAGGGCATCTCCAGCGTGGCGTCGCTCAGGTGCCGGACCACCGGGGCACCGTCGCGGCGCGAGACCTCCTGGTGGGCGACGGGCTTGCCGGTGGCGGCGTCCGCGATCTCGAAGTGCTTCACGGGGTGCTTCTTGTCGAAGTCCACGAAGGCGGTGAGCACCTCGGAGCGCGGGTAGGGCGAGGGGTTGAAGGCCGTCAGCAGCACCGTCTCCGGCTTCTCGTCGCCGTTGTTGATGCGCAGTTGGATCTGCTGGCAGGCGCGCCGCATCACGCCCTGCGCGATGTTGCGGGCCTGGTCCAGGCGATTCATCATGTCGCGCTCGATCTGGTCCACGCCGCTGCCCGCGATCGAGTCGTGCGGGTGGCATCGCAGCAGATACTTCCAGGCGAGATCGAGGAACGACTTGGGGTAGGCGGCGCCCAGCGTCGCCGCCGCGGCGGCCCACGGCTCGGCGCAGCGCTGCAGCGCGTGCTCGGTGGCGGCGTTGGCGCGCTTGGTGCGCACCCGGCTCGAAGTCACCTCGCCGAAGAGGTGGACGTGCGCGCCGATCCAGCGCGGCACGCGCCGCTCGCCGCGCAGGACCTTCAGGTTCTTGGCCTCGCGCTTGACCTTCTCCAGCCAGTCCGGCATCGAGGAGTGGAAGAGCACGTCGCCCTTGGCCAGCACCTTCTTGGCCTCCTCGACGATCTTCACTTCGAGCGGGTCGGGCTCCGTCGAGTCCATCCCCTGCATGTAGGCCAGGTAGCGCGTCGTGGCGTGCTGCAGTTCGTCGCGCTTCAGGTTCGCCAGCGCCTCGCGCAAGTTCTCCAGGTCGAAGCGCTTGGGCGGGTCCACCACGAAGTGATGCCCCATGTAGCGCTCGGGCGAGCAGAGATGGAAGGGCAGGCCGCCCGCCGTCCAGTCGTACTCGCGCTCCGTGATCGCCTTGCCGTAGATGGCCGGGCGGTACACGCTAAAGTAGAAGTTGTAGCGCGCGTTCGAGCCCATGCGCGAGCCGAAGAGCCGCGTGCCGTCCGGGCCTTCGAGGATAAACTCGGACTTCGTCTCCTCCAGCGTGACGCCGTGGTAGAAGAGGATCGAGTCTATCCCGAAGCCCGCGTACACCTGCGGCATCTGCGAGGTCTGTCCGTAGGAGAACGGGCTGTAGCCGATCTTCATCACCTTGCCGTAGGCCCCCGCGACCTGGTGCCCCACCAGCAGGTTGCGCACCAGCGACTCCCCGTTGACGCAGAACTCCTCGGGGCACGTGTACCACGGCCCCACCAGAAGCCGGTCGCCCTTCACGTGCTTCTCGATGGCGCCGCGCTTCTCGGGGCGCACCTCCAGGTAGTCCTCGATAGGCACGGACTGCGAGTCCATCAGGTAGGCGTGGTAGCGGGGCTCCGTGTCCAGGATGTGCAGCAACTTGTCCATGAAGTCCACCAGGAGCATGCGCGTCTCCTGGAAGTCGTACAGCCACTCCCTGTCCCAGTGGGTGTTCGAGATGACGTGCATCTCGTAGCCGGGGGCGCGGCCCTTGGCGGCCGGCCGGCGAGACGCGCTCGGCTTGCGGGGCTTGCGGGCTCGAGGCATGGATGGCGGCTCCTTGTCGAGAGATCGCTGGGAGGTTCGTCGCCGGCGCCCGCTTTCCTCCACCGCGCGCGCAAGAGGACGCCGCCCGCCCGGGTGGAACTGCCCTCCGGCGCCTTCCGCCTCGCCGAAAGGAGATCCCGATGTCAGCCCTCGACCCGCCCCTCTCCACCGGGCGCGACCCTGTCCTCGGCGAGCACGGCTTCTGGGACTAC
>Ga0180434_10004465_pt1 | contig 17036 bp, 18 predicted proteins | sample SS_ome_7_FD_132453 | JGI IMG/M metagenome (GOLD analysis project Ga0180434, IMG submission 132453) | Hypersaline lake sediment archaeal communities from the Salton Sea, California, USA - SS_1_D_2 metaG | ecosystem: Environmental > Aquatic > Non-marine Saline and Alkaline > Hypersaline >...
GCGCCCACGCATTGACACTCATGAGCTGGACGACGTTGAAGCCTTTGCTCCGGGCGTCGTCGAGGTAGCGCAGCACGTCCTCGCGGCTGAGGTTCTGGTGGAGCGCCCAAGGGGTGTCGGCCATCCAGAAGAAGGGGCGCCCCTGCTCCGTGACGAGGAAGCGGCCGTTCCCGCTGACCTGCAGCCTCGGCGGGTCGGCCGGTCGCGCGGTCGCGATGCCGGCCCAGAGCAGCGCCGTGAAGCACGCCGCCGCACGCCATCCCGCAGCCCTGCTCCTCATCCGTGACTCCTCTCGTGGCTCGCTGCTCGCCGTCCGTCTGCGCGCCTGGCCGAGGCTACGGGAACGCCTCGGGCACCGGCCCGGCGCCCGCCTGCCGGATCTCGGCCGGCGTTGGGCCGCCGCAGTCCTGACCGTCGCCAGGGAGGTTGGCACAGATCGGGGGGTGAGTCAAGGCACAACACGAGCATCCCCGCCCCCACGTTCCGGCTGGTCGCCCCTGTCCGGCGGCAACGCTCCCGCGGCGCGAGGCCGTCCGGCTCTTGACCCATGGGGGAGGTGGTAGCCCCGGCGGGGTTTTGCCAGTTCGCACCGGGTCTCTTCCGCCAGTCAACTACGCAGTCCTGCTGCCCAGACGCACCCGCAAGCGGCGCGGCGAGTCGGCTGTGGGGGTGCCGACGTGACGCGGCCGCTCTGGATCGAGGAAGACGAGGAATGAAGGCACTCACACCAAGGGAAGCGCGGTTCGTGGGCGAGTATCTGGCGGACCCGGAACTCAATGCGACGCGCGCCTATGAGCGCGCAGGGTATAGGGCGCGGGGCGCATCCGCCCGTGTGGGGGCGTGTCGGCTGCTAACCAAGGCTAACGTGGCGGCGGCTATCGCCAGAGCCCAGAAAGAGCGGGCGCGGCGTGTCCAGGTCACGCAAGACGAGGTGATCGAGGGCTTGCGGAGAGAGGCCAGGGGCGAAGGCCCCGACACCACGGCCTCGGCGCGGGTGACGGCCTGGGATCGGCTGGGGCGGCACCTCGGGATGTTCGTTGACCGGGTGCAGCACGAAGGCGAAGCCAAGCGGCCTGTGATGGTCGCGGATCGGCTAGACGAGGCGACGCGAAAGGAGATCGCCGGCCTGGAGAAGCGGGTAAGGGCGCAGGAGGACGCTGGCCTTGGGGCAACGCCCCCCGTGGCCGGCGCGGCGGGCGATGACGAAAGGGATAGGCGACGATGGGCACACTGACGGCGAGGCGGCAGCGGTTCGTAGAGGAGTACCTGGCCGACCCCGAACTGAACGCGACGCGGGCTTATGAGCGGGCAGGCTACAAGGCGCGAGGCGGGGCGGCGAGAGTGTGCGCCCACAGGCTGCTGGCGGACCCCGACGTAGCCGCAGCCATTGCGGAGGCGATGCGCGAACGGTCGGAGCGGGTGCAGGTGACGGCCGACAGTGTAGTGCAGCGGCTTGACGAGGTGGCGAATCGCTGCTTGCAGGCAGTGCCGATGGTGCAGAGCGGGTTGCCCACCGGGGAATACCGCTTCGACTCAGCGGGGGCGAACCGGGCGCTCGAACTGCTGGGCAAGCATCTCGGCATGTTCGCCGAGAGACGTATCCTGGAGGGCGGGGAGCGCCCCGTCCGCGTGGAGGGACTTGGTGACGCTTTGCGCGACGCCGAGGTCAGACGGCTCATCGCCGATCTCGACGCTCGACTCGCCGATCTCGGGGCCGATTCGTAGCCCGGCGGCATTCGCCACGCACGCGAGCGGTGGGCAGTGGGTGCTGGCCCCCCGCCTCGAACGCCTCAACCGGGGGCTTCTCCGCGTGGCAGGCGGGCACACTACGCGGCAGGCGCTCGATGCTGGCGAGAGGCCTGGGCGCTTGGCATTGGGGAGACGACGTGCGGCATAGGTACAGCGATGAAGAGCGCGCGGATGCGTTGCTCGCCTTGGAAGCCAACGGCGGCAACCTCTCGCGCACGGCCCGCCAGATGGGCATTCCGCGGGCGACGCTGCGGTTGTGGGCACAGGGGAACGTGGTGCCTGCCGTGACAGACATCTGCCAGGCAAAAAAGGGGACCCCTGGGCGACCGCCTGGAGGAGATCGCCCACACCCTACTGGACAAGATTATCCCCACTGGTACAGATGCCGCGACGGTGAGCGTTGAGAGCGCCAAGGACGTGCGAGACCTACTCATTGCGGTCGCGGTGTGCATTGACAAGGCCCAACTGCTGCGCGGAGAGCCTACGGCGATCAGCGAGAGTCGCAGCGGCAGCACCGACCTGAACGGCCTGACGGATGATGAACTCGCCGAGCGAATCCGGGAACTGCGGGCGCGGCTGAAAGAGGGCGGGGACGGGCGCCCCAACTAATACGGCGATGGCGCGGCCTCACAGAAGGCGTGAGACCCTGCGCCAGAGGGCGTGTGTGTGCCCAGGATCGCCGTTCGCTGCGCGGGAAGGGGTAGAGTACCCCTCCGCGCGCGAGACAGGCCCACAGAAGGCCGTTTCTTCGCGTAGAAGCGGCACCAGAGGGCCTGCTTTGAGGAGGTCGGGCTTAGGAAGGGGTAGAGTGCCCCCGCGCAGGGACCGACCCCGGAAAGGGCGTCCCGGGGCGGGTTCTCGCTGAAGCAACGTCGCCTGCCCGGTCATGCCGCGTCGGCCCCGAAGGCCCGCGCCTTCTCGCGCAGATCGCCGTCGAAGACGTGCAGGTAGACCGAGGTCGTCGAAACGTTGGAGTGGCCCAAGGTCTTCTGCACCTCGGCCAGGGTGAACCCGCCCCGCAACATCTGGCTGGCCCCCGTGTGGCGCAGCGAGTGCGGGTGTACGCGCCACTCGATCCCCGCCCGGTCTGCCAGGCGCGCCACCATCTGCCGCACGTAGGACGTTGACAGCGGCCCGCCGGCCAGGGTGCAGAACAGGGTCGCAGCGCCCTTCGGGCGCACGGCCAGCCAGGCCCGTAGAACCTCTACCTGGGCGTCGGAGAGGTACACGGTGCGGTCGCGCTTGCCCTTGCCGCGCCAGACGTTGACCTTCCCCTCAGCCAGGTTCACGTCGCGCAGTTTGAGGGTCAGGGCTTCGCTCACGCGCAGGCAGGTGGTGGCGCCCATGATCGTGAGCAGCGCCCGGTTCCTGCGGCCCGTGGGGTAGCGGCGGCTGGGGATAGCCAGCAGCGCCCGCAGTTCCTCATCGGTGAGCACCTTCGGCAGCGTCCTGGGTGTCATGGCCGGTTTCCCTCCTTCGTGCTGTTATAGTTGCACTTCCCAATGTTTCTGACACTATATACCACCTCCTGCGCGCCGTCAAGCACAAAGCGCAACTATTTCACAAGAAGCGCGGCGAGCATCGGCTGGCGAAGGCCGGCCACGGCAGGCGAAGGCGGCGCGGCGACGGAAGGGGGGGGCGTCGGGCACGAGGTTCCGGGCAAGGAGGGAGGGGCGATGGCTGAGGTGAGTTTGGCAGCACGGTTGGGGCGGCTGGAGCGGGAGAACCTCAGGCTGCGGGTTGGCATGGTCGCGGTGCTGGCCGTGGTGGCGGCGCTGGTGTGTGTGGCGGCTACGAGTCCTGTGCAGAAGGCAGTGAGGGCGGAACGGTTCGAGGTGGTAGACTCGCAGGGCAGATCGCGAGCCGCTCTGGATGCGGCGGGTGTAACTCTCCAGCGGGAAGATGGGAAGATCGCAGCCATGCTATTCCTGGGGACCGATGGGTCGCCGGGGCTTCATCTGTACGATGCACGAGGAAGGCCGCGCGCTAGGTTCATGCTGCGTGGCGATGGTGCTGCGGCCCTTGAGCAGTATGCCGAGGACGGGAGTGTCATATGGTCTCCCCCGTCAGCGGTCTTGCGCGCAACGCCGCCTTCGACGGGCCGTGCCGGACTGTATCCGGGTGTTGGCAGCGGGCATTGGGTCCAGCAAAATATCGAGTCGGGCCACTTCATATTGCTGGAAGACGACTCCTTGTGGGAAGTGAGTTCTCTAGATAGGATAGACGCCACATTGTGGCTCGCGACAGAGAGCATCACTGTCCTTGACAACGGGGGAGGGCTCTGGCCGTACAAACTGGTCAATACCGATACCGGCGAGGCCGTTGAAGCAAAGATGGTAGGGAATCGGTAAGTGACCGAACAGGCACGCGCAACCCCTCGGGCCGTCTGCATCATGCCACGCAACGCGGCGCGGTTCGCGCACGAACCCATGCCGCCGCTGGGTCTGATGAGCATCGCCGCTGCACTGGAGGGGCTCGGCGTCCGCGTGTCTCTCTACGATGGGCAGGTGGAACCCCTTAGCCATCTGGATTCCTTGCTGGCGGACCCGACGCATCTAGCCTTGATCGGCGGCACCACGCAGCAGCGCTTCGAGAGTTTCGCGCTCGCGCGGCGTGCTAGGGCGAGGTGTCCGCAGGCGACGGTTATCTACGGCGGGCCACACGCGACATTCGCCGCTGAAGACAGCCTTGAGGGAGAGGCTGCGATTGACATCGTATGTCGCGGGGAGGGAGAACGAACGGCCGGGCACTTGGTCAGCGCCATCATTGCCGGAGAGAACTTGTCCTCGGTTAGGGGGATCAGTTGGCGTTCCGATGGCCGGGTGGTCCACAACGCTGATGCAGACCTTATCCCTGACGTTGACGAAATCGCGCCGCCGGCTCGGCACCTGGCAGACATGGCGCGGTACTTGGGCGTGCGAGACGCCTACGGACGGCGCATAGCGCATGTAATGTCGGCGCGAGGGTGTCCCTACGAATGCACCTTCTGCTCGGCGAGCGTGATGTGGAGGCGACGCTACCGCGCTCGGTGTCCAGCCCTCGTCGTCGAGGAGATCGCACAACTGGTCAAACGCTATCGTGTAGAGCACGTGAAGGTGTTCGACAGCACCTTCACTGTGGATCGGACACATGTGGAGGCCTTTATCGAAGCCCTCCGGTGTGCTGGCCTTGACCTAAGTTGGGAGTGTGAAATCCGAGCAGATACGGTGGACAGGCCATTGCTCTCCGCGATGCGCGCCGCCGGATGCACCGACGTACAGTTCGGCATAGAATCGGCAAGCGAGCGGGTGCTGAAGACGATGCGCAAGGGCATTACCCTGGGTCAAGCGGAGAATGCCATCCGGTGGGCGCACGAACTTGGCATCCGCAGTCATACCTTCTTCACGTTCGGGCACCCCACGGAGGCCTGGGAGGACGCCTGCGAGACCATGCGCTTTCTGCGGGCGCATGTCCGCTTCATCGCTGATCCGGTTGCGGGGACCGGAATCGTTGTCTATCCGGGAACCGAAGTGCATCGGTTCGCCGTTGAGAATAGATTGCTGCCAGAGGGGTTCCGTTGGACCGCCCCGTACTGGGAGGCGCGCAATCCGTCGCTTGGCTGCGATCCCTTCGTTCCTATACTGATTCAGCCACAGATGGGCTGGAGGGAGTTAGGTGCGATTCGTAGGCGGCTCCTGTGGCTGCGCGTTACCACGCCTCATGTCTGCGCGTATCGGCTGCGTCGGTTGCGTGGAGTCCGGGACGCAAGAGCCGCCCTCCGTTCCGTGCTCTGTGTCTGGCGACCCCCGTGAGAAGATCGGGCTCTGAGCGGAATCGGCGAGCGGTCAGTGCGCGCGCGGACGCTCTCAGCGAAGAGGAAGTGCCTACGGGAGGCCCTAGAACGGCGCTTCGGTTGTCAAGGGTGCGCCGGCGGTGGGCGAAAGGGGCCGATTCGAGGGGGTGAAGGGGGCAGGGTGCGAAGGGCAAGCAGCAGGCGTTGGTGAGGGCGGTGTGTGAGGAGCGTGCGCGGCCGGGGGAATGCGCAGGGCATTCGCTGCGGTGGGCGAATACGCCCCGCAGAACGCCACGGAGGGAGGGCAAGCCATGAAGCACAACCGGCGTCTCAAGGTAGTGTTGACGGCACTTGCGGTGATCGCACTCCTAACACTTGCCTTCCTCGCCACCGGCGGCATCTACAGGGTCGTGAACGTTGGCGGCGGGCGCACCTATGTCGTGAACCGCCTCACCGGCAACGTGCGCATGGTTCAGGGTGACGTGATAACACGAGTGAAGACCGAGGCCGAAGCGAGGCGCGACGAGGCAGAGGCTCGGCAGGAGATGGCCAAGCGAGAGGCCCACGAAAAAGCGCAGAGGATCATGGACGCGGCGCGCGCCGCCGCTTGCCTGTACGTTGGCGACGACGCGACAAAGTTGTTTCATAGCGTCACCGAGTCTGACTGCCTAGCAGGAGTTGCGGAGCCTGTCTACCTGGCCAGTCTGCTGGAGGCCACTTCTCGCGGCTTCTGGCCCTGCCAGAAGTGCCTTCCGTTGAGCGTCGGGAAGGTGAAGGTGAGGGATACTCGCGTCCTCAGGTGGCGCAGCAGTGGCGCTCCGGTTGCCTGGGTGGCGAAGAAGGGCGATTCGCTCGCAGTGTTAGGCGGGGAGGACTCATATTACGCTGTATGGCTGGAGGAGCCAACCACCGGGAAGCGCGTTGTCGGCTGGATTGCTCAGACTGCTGTAGCGGTCGGTGAGCCGTAGCAGTTAGCGCTCCGCAAGAACCCGCCGTGTGCCTTCACAAGAGGGCGCTTCAGTTTCGAGGGGTGGAGAGGACCTGGGCGAAGAGGGCCGGTTTCGGGGGATGCAGGCCGAAGGCGCGGGAAACGGCGCGCTAGGATCGCGCAGGACGCGCGCTTCGAGATCGTCGAGGGGTGGGGGGGGGGTGCGGGCGAGTCAGCGAAGGCGCAAGCCCAAGGCGGCGCCGGACTCCTTGAGGACCTCGATTGGCCCGACGGTCTCCCCCTCCTTCTGCTTGCGACAGTAGCGCGCTCTGAAGTCCTCACGGAGTGCGCGTTCGCGCGCGGCTGAAAGAGGGACAAAGAGTGTGAGAACCATCCGGTTCCAAGCGCGCTCTGCGGGGCGAAGGTCTTTGCGGTGGGCCGCCTCGCGTAAGTGCCGTGCGCTGGAACCCCTGTGGCTGCGAAGGCTCCGATTCTCTTCCTGCTCGACGTAGAGTAGAAGGCCCCGAAGGAGCGGAACGCAGACGGCGTGCTCGGCACCCAGGCGGTCAAAGGGGAAGTCTAGCAACCATCCCTTGATCGCCCGCGCCCTGGGGGGCAGCGGGGGCAGCCACATTTCATGTAGAAAGGCGCGGCTGTCGTACCCTTCGCGCTTCTCTTTTCGGCGCTTGGCTTTGGCCCGGAAGTACGCGCGCCTGAATGCTTCCGTCTCGGGGGGGTCGTACCTGCGCTCCCCGCCCAGCCCTGCCGCAAACTTGCGCTCGACTTCGTTCCAGACCTCCGTGGTTGTCTTCCAGAACTCGGCGTCACTCCTGAAAGTGTAGCCTTCCTCGCGCACCGCATCCCGGAACTGCTCCACGAAGGAAAGGAGCCGCGCTTGTGTCAGTCCGGGTTTCTGATACCGCCGGTAGGACGGCCCTGGCGGACGGCCCCTACGCCGGGCAGCCTTGATCCCGAATGTCCGATCAAGGTGGCCGTGCTTGACGGCGGCGGCCCAGACCTCAGCGGGCGCGCGCCATTTCGCCTTTTCCTCGACCGCCCGGCAGAGCGCCATCAGGTAGGAAAGTGACACTTCTATTCTATTCCTTGCGAGGTTTGAGGGCACCGGGCATACTTCAGATGCGGCGTGAGGTCCGCGTTCCACTGTGCAGATTATACCAACCTGAAGCGAACATGGCAAGCCGGAAGTGAGGAGGGAAGCGACCGATGGCAAGGGTGGCAACGTGGCTGACAACCGGGCGGGCGGCGCACGCGCTTGACCTGAGCGTTTCAACCGTCCGCAGGTGGTGCGAAGCCGGGCGGCTACGAAGCAGCCGAGTGGGGCACGTGATTCTGGTTCGCCGCGCCGATGTGGAGGCGCTGGCGAGGGGTCGGCCGCAAGCGCGCGCGACGGGCGACGAGGAGTAATCGCGGGGCCGGGGCGGCCCGGCAGCGTGCAGCGCGTGGCAGGCGCCCGGCCCCGCTTACCGGGTTCGCTGCGCCGGGGCGTGGTCCCTCCCGCCCCGGCCGGCGAGCCGGAGGACATGATGAGCAAAGGCACAGAGCAAGGCGATGAGCGGCGCCACTGGACAGAGATCCCGAATGACGGCTTGGACAGGTTGTTGCGGTCGGACCTTACCCTGTCGCAGCAGAAGATCGCCTTCCTCGTTTCTCGGTTCACCCACGGGTTTGGCCGCGCCGAGGCGGAACTTCGGCAGGGATTCATCGCTCAGCGAACGGGCCTCTCCAAGCGCACGGTGCAGAACGAGTTCGCGGCCAGCGGCCGGCTATTCGGTGAGGGTTGGCTCGTGAAGCGCAAGATCAAGGGGAAGGCGTCGGCGCTGGCATGGGGGCCGAGATTGACCGAAGCCGACCAGTCCCTCCGCCAGGGCACTGCTGTTCGGGCAGACCACTACCCTGGGGAGGGTAGTGGTTCCAGCCCACTACCACTGCGGCGAGGGGAGGGGACCACTACCCTGGCGGGTGCCCCCTATAAACGAAAACATGAAACGAAAGTACCGAACGGCGCGCTCGAACTTCTTTCCAGGTTCCCTAGGTACAAGCCCAAGCCCAGCGACGCCGAGCGCCTGGAGCGACTCGCGGCCGACTTCTCCGATGTTGATCTGACAGAGGAAGTTGCGCTCGCTGCCGACTGGTGCGCCGCGAACCCCTCTCGCGCTTGGCGCGACCCTCTCCTGGGGCTGCGTCGTTCCTGGCTGCCGCGCGCCCGCGAGAAGCACAAGGCCGAAAGCCAGGCGGGGAAGCCCGCCATAGATCGCGCGGAGGTGGCGCGGCAAGACCGGGAGTTGGCCGAACGCCGCAGGAGGACGAAACTGTGACTACCCTTGCTGACCGCATTCCGCCCCAGCACCAGGAGGCCGAGCAGGCCGCGCTGGGCGCGATGCTCACCGAGAAGCGTGCCATTGCCGAGGTGCGCACTTGGCTACGGCCGGCCATGTTCTACGGCACGGCCCACCAGAAGATCGCCGAAGCCGTGTTTTCACTCTTTGACCGGGGTGAGCCGGTGGATGTGATGACCCTGAACACGCACCTGCGCGACCAGGGTGCGCTGGACGAGGTGGGCGGAATGCCCTACCTGATGACACTGACGGACGCCTGCCCCACGGCGGCCAATGTGGGCAAGTACGCCAGCGCCGTGCGGGATGCGGCGACGAAGCGGGCGCTGATCGCGGAAGCGGGGCAGATCGTGGCGGCGGCCCATGACACGGGGCGCTCATGCGAGGAGGTTCTGGCCAACGCTCAGCAGCGGGTGGCGCGGATCGCTAGCGAGGGGCTGCCGTCGCGGTGGGAACCGGCCCGCGCGGTTGTGGGCCGCGTGTTTGACAGCATCGAGGAGCAGATGCAGGCGGGGCAGGGCCGTCACCCTGGGGTGAAAAGCGGCTTGGCGGCGCTGGACACTGTGACCGGCGGCTGGCAGAAGGGCGAATTGGTCGTCATCGCGGCCCGGCCGAGCCACGGCAAGACCGCGCTTGCCCTCCAGTTCGCCGTGGAGGCGGCGAAGCAGGGGGTGGGGACGGGGTTTGTGACCTTGGAGCAGAGCGCGGAGTCGCTAGCGCGCCGGATGCTGGCGCAGCAGGGCGACGTGCCGGCGTCGGAGGTGCAGTTCTCGTACATTGCCGATGAAGTCGAGTGGAAGCGGCTGACGGATACCTGCGGCGCGCTCTATTCGCTGCCGCTTCACTTCTGGGACGTGGGGAGCGCCGGCGTAGGCGAGGTGCGGGCGCGGGCCACGGAACTGCACGCGCGGGAGCCGCTTGGGTTGCTGGTGGTGGACTACCTGCAATTGCTGAAGGTGCCGCGCGGGGGCGACACCCTGCGCGTGGGCGTGACCGAGAACATCCGGGGACTGAAGGCGCTGGGCAAGGACCTGCAAGTTCCGGTGATCGTGCTGTCTCAGTTGACGCGCTCGGCAGAGCAGGCGGGGCGGCGGCCCATGCTTTGGGACCTGCGGGAGAGCGGCGCAATCGAGGACACGGCAGACCGGGTGCTTTTCATCTACTTCGAGGAGGCGGAGCAGCGCAAGCAGGGCGGGCCGGCGTGGCTGCTGTTGGAGAAGAACCGCAGCGGCGAGTGTCGTGACTTCGAGGTGCATTGGGAGCCGACACGGATGCGCTTCGCGGAGCCTGCGTTGGAGACAGTCGGGGCGCGCGAGTGGTGAAGGAGTGATGGGGAGGGCGGCGGGTCCCTGAGCGGCGGGAGTCATGGCGGGGTTTGAGACATACAGCGGACACGAGGCCGGAGAGCACGCGGACCCTTGGGAGGAGTTCGCATCGGCCCTGGCCCAGGCGATAGAGGGCGCGATCATGCAGGAGATCGAGGGGGGCCGGTCATTGCCGCAAGCGGGGCCTGGTGGTAGGATAGCCGGGCCGCCCGGCCCGCAGGGCAGACAAGGCCGGAGCAGGCGGAGGCGACAGGGATGAGTGCCAAGCCGACGTTGCGGGCCGCGATCTACGCACGCTACTCCAGCGACTTACAGCAGCCTGTCAGCATCGAGGACCAAGTGCAACGCTGCCGGGAGTATGCGGAGAAGCGCGGCTGGGAGGTGTCGGAGGAGCATATCTACACCGACGAGGAGGTAAGCGGCAACGTCAGCAAGGCACGGCCCGGATACCAGGCCATGCTGGGGGCGGCGAAGCAGCGGGCCGTCGAGGTCGTCCTGGGTGACGAGGTAAGCCGCTTCAGCCGGGACCCTGCCGAGGCCCTGTGCCTGGAGAGACGCCTGCGCTTCTGGGGCGTCGGTTTGGTGGCCATCGCCAACGGCATTGACACGGTCGCCAGCCCGAAGGCGGGCAAGACGTTGATCGCCGTCAACGGGATCGCCGCCGAGGCCGAGCGGGAGATGAACGCCGAGCGGCAGCGGCGCTCGCTGGCAGGGTACGTGCGCCGGGGAATGCACGCCGGCGGCGCGGTGTACGGCTATCGCAGTCGTGAGGTGAAGGAACGTGAAGGGGGAGCGCCGGAAGGCACGGGCCGGACTGTCGGCCGCGAACTGGTGATCCACGAAGAGGAAGCCGAGGTCGTGCGGCGCATCTTCCGGCTCTACGCGGAGGGGAAGTCGGCGCGGCAGATCGCCAACCTCCTGAACGCCGAGGGAGTGCCGCCCCCAGGGGCGCGCTGGAAGAACCGTACCACACGCACGGCGCGGACCTGGTCGCACACGGCGATTGCGGGCTCGCGCAGGCGTGGCCTGGGCATTCTGAACAACCTGAAGTATATCGGCCATCTGACCTGGAACCGCAGTACGTGGCCGACCGATCCCGACACCGAGAAGCAGGTGAGCCGGGAACTGCCGCGCGAGGAGTGGGTAGAGCAGGAGGTCCCCTCGCTGCGGATCGTGCCGCAGGACTTGTGGAATCGGGTGAAGGAGCGCCAGGAGGCGCAGGCGACGCCCAATAGCGCGGTGATGCAGAAGAACCGGGCGCGACACTTGCTGTCGGGGATGCTCCGATGCCACGAGTGCGGCTCGAACTACACCTTGGTCAACCGCTACACCTATCGCTGCGGTGGGCGCGCCACGCGGGGAGAGGCGGTGTGTGGGAACCGGCTTTGTGTCCCGGTCGCGGCGGCCGAGGAAGCCGTGCTCAATGCGGCGCGCGATAGGCTCTATGAGCGCGGGTTGGTGGAGAGGGTCCGGCAGCAGGTCACTGACGGCCTGATCCGACGCGCCAAGGATGCGAGGAAGCAGGACGGAAGAGAACGGGAACTGCGGGCGGAACTGGCGCGGGTCGAGGGCCAGATCGAGAACGTGACGGGGGCGGTGCGCGATGGTGCCTGGCGAGGTCGGGGAGGAATACACCTCAGCGCGGACCTGGAGCGGCTGTTGGAGCGCAGGGAACGCATCGAGGCGGACCTGGCTGCCAGGCCGGAACAGGACGCCGCGAGGTGGGAGGCGATCCTGGCGGCTGTGCCTCAGTGGGTGAAAGCCTACGTGGATGACCTGCGGCGGCTGCTGGCGAGCAGGCAGGTGGAGACGGTGAAGTGGGGCCTGGCGCGGCTGGTCAAAGAGGTCGTGGTGGAGCCGCACCACGACGGCGGCGAGATCACGCCGAGGTTGCGCCTCGTGGGCTCGCTGGAGGGCGTCCTGCGCCTCTTCGCGGATAAGTGCGAACTTGGTGGTAGCCCCGGCGGGATTAGTTCACGGCTCCTTCCGCCCACGCAGGTGAGCTTCCTGCTCCCCTCGGTGCGCGGCGTGCGGCGTTATCAGCTGGCCGCGGCCGTGAAGTCAGCGCTTCGCTTCGTGCGCCCTAGCCACCTCCAGCGGCACGGCGTTGCCGAGTGCTTCGCAGCGCGCTGACGCCGAGGCCACCTCTCCCAGGACGATGCAGGCAAGGTACCCTCAGTTCGGGCCGCGGCATTTACCAGTCCCGCTACGTCACTGGGGACAATGGCGTTGCCGCGAGTCTCATGCACGATGTGGCAGTGCCGCATCGGCAGCGACACATGGGGATGGACGCCACCGGACCGAACCGTGTTCCCGACGCGGCGGCCTCTACCACTCCGACGGAACGAGCTGGACCCCGCCTGTCACCGATTCTCACGCCGAGCCGCTTGTCCCCTCCGTGCACCCGCCCTCTGAAGAACCATGCTGATCGTCGGCTGCCGGTCCTGCTTCGTTCGCTGCTCCGGGGCCGCGCTGGGTGGCTCCGCCGGCACTTGACTCCTCGGGAGGAGGACGCACCGGCGAGCTGTTGCCTTCGACCTCCGCTGTTCCAAGCCAAGGCACCAGCTTTCGCGTGGTTTCCTCTGACGGAATGACCTGCCCCGCCTCACAGGTGCCTTGAAGTTCAAGTAGCACCTTGCGGACGTTGAAGTCCAGCCGTATGTTGTTTCGCACTCCGGCCTCGTGCACGTCGAAGAGCGAGAGGAAAAGGCTCTCACAGGTGGACTGCATCCACTGCAGCGGCGGATCTCGCTGCTGAGTAGCCTCGCGGATCCCCGTGACGATGTGCGCGTAGCAGAACAGGCCAAACTTGCTGAGCCGGAGACGGTCCTCTCTCGTGAACTGATCGTCTGCCAAGACTGACGACATGACATGGTTAAGCTTCTGCATGGCAAAACGGACACGGCTCAGGCCATTGAGGTCAGCACCGAGCGCCGCGTCGCGGGCAACCACGTGAAGCTGGGGGCCGAGCCGCTCCAGAGTCCCGACCATCTGCTCGACGCCCTTCTGCTGCAATGCGCCCTCCAACTCACGGCACAGCGCGCGGCTGCCGTACACTTCACTTCGTGTCTGCTCATGGATATGTGCTATGAGAAGACCGAAGACGCCGAAGAAAGCGGCGGCCAGACTGACAAGATCCACCGTGAGCGGCACGGTGTCACACTGAAGAACTGCTGCAACAGCGCCCGGTGACCACGAGGGGGCGAACGCGTACACGATGCTCGGGCTGGCTTCTCCAGGCGAAGGTAGCCTAAGAAGCAGCCATCCTACGGCAATCAGAACCATCATGCTCGCCCCCACCAGCGTAAGGAACCCTGTTCCGAAATAAGCCCCTCGGTCCTCAGGCTCAATCAGCCCGAAACGCTGGATATGCAGGCGGATCGTTGCAGCAGCAATCGCGGCAACCGCGATCACCAGAGCGATTACGGCACTCGCCATTGTCTGAAGCATCGCGACGACGCGGTCCAGATCAACCTGGCAGTGGGGTATAGCCTGTCTCCAGGCTAATGTCGCAGTCACACACGAGAGGACCCAGAACCCCAAGACAGTTCTAGCCCTCGGTCTCTGCAATCTGGCCCTCATGCGCCTGACCTCAGCATGACCGCGCGAGGTCACTCAGCAGCGAGCGAATACAGCAGTTCCTCGGTAGCCGCGGCCCCAGGTTCGGCTCCCATCGCCTTCTTCTTTCTCTCGAACCGGAGCCGGATGGTTCGCACCTCAGTCCCCGGGAGCATATGGAACGCCAGTTCAACCGTGTCTCGGTCGGTCGGCACGACCCCGCTTGCCTCTTTGCCCAAGACCAATAGATCTTGGATGCCGTCCGTCAGTTTGCGCCACACGCTCTGACGCAGGTCCTCGGATGCTCTGGGGCGCGCTGCGAACAACAGCCGACTCAATACCACTTCCCCGTGGGCGGCTGCCGCTTGCTCGGACGGAATGAGCACGAGGTACTCCGCCACCCGCTCCTCATCCAGGTCCCACACAAGGCGCTCGTATTCCTCCACGAGCTCCTCAACACCGTCCTTGCGATCATCCATGCTCAATCACCCTCCCGATTGTGCTCATCGCGACTCTCCCGTGAGCGCCGCTGCTCTGCTCGTGGAGCCAAGCTGGGCGCTCTGTTTTGCACGCGATCCTCTTCCTGTTCTTGTCTCAGCAGAATGTGGTGGAGCCTCTGCCGAGCGCGGTGCAATCGCTGGCGCGTCGCTGCCTCGGTGAGTTTCAGGTCCTCCGCGATCTCCTGGTAGCTCTGTCCCCAGAAGTAGCGGCGCAGGATAACGTCCTGATCGTCATCGCCCAACTGGGCAACGGCGTTCCTCACTGCCTGCTGCACTCCCACCATCTCCGCGACACGATCTGGCTCAGAGATGCTCGCCTCAGGATCAAACGCAAGCCGGAGCTCCGACAGCACTTCGACATCATCGACCGGATAGGACATCTGACGCCTCCGCTTCTTCAGCACGTCTGACAGATGATTCCTCGAAATCCGCCATAGCCACCGTCGGAATTTGGCTTCTTCCGCCAGTTGTTGACGTGCTCTCCATACAGCGACAAAGATGTCTTGAACAGCGTCTGCAGCATCGTCTTCATTGCCGAGTATGCCAAGCGCAAGCCCGTGTACCGAGCGGAAGTACCGGTCGTAAAGGACACGGAATGCCTCCGGATCGCCTCTGCGCAGAGCCTCGACGTGCGGAGTGTCATCTGGTGCCCGCTCTGACCCTGTCCGTTCCGGCTTGCCTGCTGAGGCAGGGCGGCTAGCTACCTGCGCCACGGGTTCTGACGGCTGGTCTCGAGGACGCATCACTACCTCCTTCGGACACAACGCGTGAAGTCAGACTTGGCGGCAGACGACGGCGGCCATCGGTTGCCGCGGAACGTGAGGAGCGCAGGCACAGAAGCACTGTGGACGAGAGCCACAGCAAGAGTGCATGTCAGAGGCTGGCATGATAGACCGTGCGCCCTGAATGGCACCAGGTCGCAGTTCGCCTCCTAGTCCCTATAGGTATAGACTGCCGCGCCGACTACTCTGTGACACCAGACCTGTGCGATAGGAGACTCTCGCCAGCCGCTCTTCACTTCTCCGTGAGGACCTGCGTCTCGTCCACAAGCCGAGCGATGAGAGCGCCCTGATACACGGATGGATGGACCCGGAGCGAAAGCAGCCAGCCTCCCTTCTCCACGGCTTCTCGGTGCTCTAAGGCATTGGTCAGATCGACAGTGAGCCCGACTGGCGTTCCTGACGCAACGTACCCGCCGACCGGACTGTGAGACATGAAGACGCCCGGTATCTGGCTGAGAACGTGCTTGAGGTTGTCCGGTGAGACGACTATAGGCCTCGAAGGCTCGTCAGGGACCGGGCGGTCACGGCTCATCGGTATCAATGTGCCAGCGGCCAGACAGGCCTCTTCGGAGTCCGGGGCCGAGAGCATCCCAAGGGACGTCAGAAACGCATCAATGCCGCGCAGCAGGGAGTCGCAGACACCTTTGTTGACGCGCTCGCTAGAGCCACCCATCAAGATGAATGCAAAGGCACGCCTTCCGACAAGAGCCGCCCGGTGTGCAAATACCGTGCTGAGAATCCGGCGCGGATCGCCCGGCGCCTCCCGGTCAAAGCCGCCCGCACCCTCAAGCCTCTTGGGCCAGATGAAGGGCAGCCTGAACCTTCGCGACAGGTCTTGGTATTCGGCAGCAAGGGACGCATCACTGGGTTCATAGTACCTGACCTGCGGGGCCTCGCGCATGTACCGGTTGCTCGAATGGATGTCGATACAGAGTTGCGCCCCATCGATGGCTGTGAGTACTGCAGCAGCGAGCTTCTGGGGTGAGGTGGCAACGGCTCCTTGATTCGGCTCGCTAACCCTGCCGAACTGCTCGTAGACATCAACGTTGTGCACGGGCCACGATCTGCGACCGATGTCGAATCCGAGGCTGTTCACCAGGGGGATTACCCTTATTCTCGACCGAACACGATGCGGAGAGGAAGCCAGGCAGGACATCAGCTGCGCACAAGCGGCCGGACCGTTTACCTCGTTGCCATGTATGCCTGCCACTAGAGCGACCTCTGGAGGGCCCTCGAATCGTGCCGGGAAGTCGTACGCAACGATGGGCACAGATTCACGGGACCACGCAGGCACGACCGACTCTAGTTCCCTCCTATGAGAGTGCAACATGCTGCTACCCACCTCGGTAGTCGCAAGCGCTCACTCCAGCACCGTAATCCGGCGTCGCCAGTCACCCTCCGTGCAGACCAGCGCCAGCACGTCGTCCGCCGCCACGATCGGCATTCTGCGCAGCGCAAGTAGGTGGCCCGCCGAGGTCACTGCGATCTTGTCTTCCACCTTCTGCTGAGCATCAATTGGCCAACTGAGAGTGCCAAGCTCCATACCCTCGTCAACCCACATGCCGAGAGTCAGCTCGTTCGCCCGCTCCTCGCTACGTCGGCGAAACAGCCCCCCATGGGGTGCCAGAACAGGCCTGATCTCAGACGACAATACAGACAGAGGAGTGTACCCTCCTGTGACAGGCATCCTATCCTGCGCAATGTCGGCGTCAAGTATGCCCTCACCAATCATCAGACTCAGTAGCCCAGACACGCACTGTCGACAGAACTCGTCATCCAGAGTGAACGTCGTCCCTCCCTCGATAACCACAGCTGGAGTCCCGCGTTCGAGCAGCACTTCGGCAAGTGTGGCTCGACTGCTGGCGTCCATCCGTCTGTCACGCCATTCGAGAACCGGGAGATTCAGAAGGTCTGCCTTCCCCGCAATGGCATCAGCCATCTGCCTTCTCTCACCCTGCGGTATCCTCCAGGGATACGTCCGGCAGTGAGGCAAGAGATCCAGTTCTGTGCACCCTGAGTGGATATCCACGCACATCGAGAGCCCGAGCAAGAGGTCCAGCAGCTCGGA
>Ga0180434_10004469_pt1 | contig 17029 bp, 11 predicted proteins | sample SS_ome_7_FD_132453 | JGI IMG/M metagenome (GOLD analysis project Ga0180434, IMG submission 132453) | Hypersaline lake sediment archaeal communities from the Salton Sea, California, USA - SS_1_D_2 metaG | ecosystem: Environmental > Aquatic > Non-marine Saline and Alkaline > Hypersaline >...
AGAGGTTCCAAGTTCGTACCGCTGAAGTGATGATTATGGAGAGGTATACAACGGAATTTGACAGGGAAGAATTCGCATGCGCGAGAGTGGAGGATGCAAACGTATCCTACAAGGACCTGTCAGAAGTATGCGGAAGGATAAGAGGCAAGAACGCTGACTGGGCGGTTGAATTCCTTGAAAAAGTCAAAGAAGGAAAAGCGGCCGTTCTTTACAAGAGACACTGCAAGAAAATCGGACACAGGAGGGAGCTTGGCGGAAAGAAAGGAAGGTATCCGAAGAAGGCATCCGCAGCAGTCCTGAAAGTCCTGAAAAGCGCGATGGCAAACGGAAGAGTAAGAGGAATGGGCGAGACCTACGAGATAGTTAATGCGGCTGCAAACAGCAGGTACCAGTACGGCCGTGTCGCACCGAAAGGAAGGTGGGCGCGCTCCGACTATGAGACTGCAAGGATTGAAATAGTATTAAGGCCTCTTGAATCCGTTCCGAAGGGAGTTGAAGTAACTCCTCCGAAAAAGGAAGCTCCTAAAGAAGAAAAGAAGCCGGAGAAACCTGAGAAGCCGGAGAAAAAGCCGGAGCCCAGGAAAATAGAAGAGAAACCTAAGGAAAAACCGAAAAAGGAAATGAAGAAAGAAGAATCTAAGAAGGAAGAGAAAAAGCCCGAAGCTAAAAAGGAAGCTCCTAAAAAAGAGGAAAAGAAACCTGAAGTGAAAAAGCCGGAACCAAAGAAAGAAGAAAAACCTGAAGTGAAAAAGGAGCCTGAGAAAAAACCCGAACCCAAAAGGGAGGAGAAAAAATCTGATGTTAAATAGGTGTAAATATGCTTTATGAAGATAAACTTATTGAAGAGCCGCTTAACAAGTACAAGCTGATGAAATTCCTTGAGAAGAGACTGGACAGAGTCGGCCTTGCAAGCGTCGACATCCAGAGGACTCCGATTATGACCAGGATTACTTTAGAAGTAATGAATCCTGCAAGAATCATCGGACGAAGGGGTAAATTCATCAACGAATTCACTGAAGTAATCAAGAAGGAATTCGAAATCGAGAACCCGCAGATAAGCGTTATCGAAGTCAGGAATCCTTACCTTGAGCCCAGAATGGTTGCAAAGAAGGCGACAAGATACATTGAAACCGGAAAGAAAGTAAGAGCCGTCCTGCACTTCATGCTAAGGGAAATCATGAGGTCCGGTGCAATCGGCGCTGAAATAGTCGCTTCAGGAAAAATCGGAGCAAAAGGGGCAAGGGCCAAGAGGCTCAGGGTTTCCGCAGGCTACATCCCCAAGGCGGGAGAGCCGACGAGGCTTATCAATGAAGCCCACATCAACGCAAACACAAAGTCGGGAGTTATCGGAGTGCTCGTAAGGATAGCTCCTCCGGGAACGGTATTCCCAGACAAGAAAACAGAGCCCGTAGCGCTTCCCAAGGTAATAGAATCCGCAAGGGAAATTGTAAGAAGGAAAAGGGAGGAAGAAGAGAAAAGCGGCGGAAAGAGAGACGCAGGACCGCCCAGGAGAGGACCCTCGAGAAGAGGACCCCCGAGGGGAAGAAGGAGGTAATGTTCATGAGTGTAATCAAGAAATCTGATTTGAAAGCGATGTCTGCGAAGGAAGCGGAGGCAAAGATAGCAGAGCTTGAAAAAGCAATCCTTGAAATGCACGGAGAGGGTAAAAGGGAGAAAATTGCTCCTTTGAAAAAAGCGATTGCGCAGCTCAGAACAAAGCTTGCGTACGGACCTGCTCCGAAAGCCAGGGAAAAGAAAGAAGAAGCTCCTAAAAAAGAAGAGGAGAAACCGAAAGTTGAGGAAAAACCGAAGGAAGAGAAACCAAAAGCTTAAATATTTCAGAGATATAAACATTATAGGTGAGTATTGAAAAATGGCAGACAGATGTCCTAAATGCGGAATGCCCAAGGATCTTTGCGTTTGCGAGGTTCTTGAGAAAGAGGGAGCAACGAAAATCAAAGTTTACGTAACAAAGAAGAAATTCAGGAAACTTGTTACCATAATCGAGGGAATAGATTCTTCCCAGCTTAATTCTACGGCCAAAAGCCTGAAAAACAAGTTAGCCTGCGGCGGGACTGCCAAAGAAGGAAAAATAATCCTTCAGGGAAATCACAAGAAGAAAGTACCTGAGCTTCTTAAGAAACTGGGCTATCCTGCGGAAAGCATTGAAGTTGCATGAGGACGAAGAAGAATATTCTTTATTCAACTTTTGTAGGTCTTCCTGTAGAGATAGTCAATTCAAGCCAGCACGATTTGGTAGGAACGAAAGGAAAAGTAGTTGACGAGACGAAAAATCTCATTATAATCGAAAAGAAGGACGGGAAAGAGATAAAGGTGCAGAAAGTTTCATGCGTTTTCCGTTTTACCCTTGACAACGGGGAAACTGCCGACATTGAAGGGAAGAAGATAGCTTTCCGGCCCCATGAAAGGCCGAAGAAGGTCTAGCTTTTTTCTATTATTTCAGAAAGTTTTTCTCCGGAATAAGGATCTATAATACCGCGTTTTTTTACTTCTTCAAAGGTGTATGGAACGCTTTGTGCGATTGAATGTTCCAGGGTTTCAACGGACACTCCCTCAAAATGCATTACCCTATTGCTCTTAACACTGGGTTTGTGTAAAGTGCCTTCGATTGTTCCGAAACTATCAAAATAGTTTATCATGTCGTCTGTTTTCAGATATTCTTTTATCCGTAAATAGGCCTTATATTTCGAATTGGCTTCATGCGTATGAAGCATGACACTGCACACAACATTTATGTCTTCTATTCTGTCAATCATTTTGCCCAATTTTTCAAAAGCACCGTCAACAGAATTCTTGTAGTGCGAGCTTTTTGCAATTACAAGAACGCAATAAGGATCTTCAAGCATGTTTAACGCCGCTTCCCTCACATCCCGGTCCTTATGGAGCGCCCCCACATAAGCAAGAGCCAGTTTGTTGCTGCTCAGCTGTGCAACCGCCTTTAGCTTTTCCGCAGTATCCGGATCATCCAGCATCCTCACTATTTTCGGAAGGTTCCTGTCCTGCCCGTTTGCACGTTCGGCAATGCGCGGTTTTTCATTATTTCCGTTTCTTCGCGTTCTCCTTCTCTTCGGTTCCATACCCTCACCCGTTAAACCATATATGGGTTTTGCATTATAAATATTACTAATTCTATTATTCCCATGCTTTGGATAACTTTTCTAGGCACGAGCGGTTCTGCTCCTACTGTTGAAAGGGGTATGCCAGCGATAGCACTGAAGTATGAAAAAGAGCTTCTTGTTTTCGACTGCGGGGAGGGAACGCAGAGGCAGATGATGAAATACAAGGCAGGATACGGAAGCACGAATGCAATTTTCATTTCCCACCCGCACCTTGACCATTATCTTGGTGTTTTCGGATTGTTTGAAACACTGAATCTTATGGCAAGGCCGAGGCACAAGATTTACCTCCATTCTTTCGAGGAATTGGGAAAGGCGATGGAGGAAAAATATCCTTTTGTCGCATACGCCCCGGTGAAAAAGGGTGTAATTTACAAAGGCGAAGGATTTGAAATCGAAGCATTTTCCGTAAAGCATACGAAAGGGGCATATGGATTCATATTCAGGGAGAACGACAGGGTGAAATTCCATGAGAAAAAGGCGCATTCGCTAGGGCTCAGGGGAAGGATGTTCTCGGAAATCCAGAAGAAAGGATCCGTTATGGTTGGGAAGAAGAAAGTCAAACTCGAAGACGTGAGCTGGACAAAGAAAGGAATCAAGGTTGTTTACAGCGGGGATACCCTTCCATGCCCCGACTTATCCAAAGCCGCAGAGAATGCGGATTTGCTGGTATGCGAGGGAACCCTTGACGAATCTTTGAAGGAAGAGGCAAAGGAAAGGCTCCACTGCACGATGGAGGATGCGGCGGAAATCGCGAAAAAGGCAAAAGTAAAACAGCTTGCAATCACTCATATAAGTCCCAGGTATTCGGATAAAAAAGAACTTGAAAAATTCGAAAAACCGGTGAAGAAAATATTCAAAAATACCGTTTTCGCATATGATGGAATGAAAATGGAAATCAAATGAGGTGTTATGATGAGAGGTTTGATTTTAGGATGCATATTGCTTGGACTGGTGCTTTCAATGGGATGCGTTGACCAGATATTCCCGCAGGAACAGCCGCCGCCCGAAGAGCCGGCCCCTGAAGTTCCGAACCCTGCAGCAGAAAACTGCGCTGACAACGGATACGGATACAAAATAGAGACAGGAGCATCGGGTGAATACGGAGTATGCACCTATCAGGGAGAAGAATGCGATGAATGGGATTTATACAGGGGAGACTGCTGTTTCCGGGATTCCGACTGCCGGTGCAGTGCGGGAGAAACCGCGGAATGCGAGAATAATGAATGCAGCTGCATCGCTCCTGAGCCTGAAGAAAACGAGACAGAGCCAGAGCCCGGGCCGGAGCCCGAGCCGGAACCTGAAGAAGCAGCACCGGGGCATACAAACAAGACAGTGGGCGAACTCGTAGACTACGGGCTTGCGAATGTTAACTCCGAATTCTACAGCGAGCATCCCAGCGGAAACTTCCAGATCGAAACTTATACCTGGGTTATAGGAAGCAGGGATATCAAGCCAAATGAACTTCCCGTAGGCGGAACCGGGGACGTCGCAATAAGGTTCAACGGCGACAAGGACCCGAATATGAAAGGATTCGGATTCAAGTCCTACATTCCGATGGAAAACGGTGAGCCGGTGGAGGATTCGCTTGTGGAGTCCAGGGCGGTGGGGGTATTCAGCTCCCAGTTCCCGATGATACACATATACGAGACCAACGGAATGACGCTGAAAATAGACTATTACCCGACCGGAAAAACCCTTTACGGATGCGTGATAGAAGACAAGGAGGAATATCTTGCGGAGGATGACAGCCACGTGATGCTTTATTATTTCTACTGTGTTGACACCGGCCCGCTCGTGACTTCCTGATTTTTTCTTTTTCTTCTTTTTTCTCTTAGTAAGCCTTAAAAAGAATATCACAGTAGTGTATGCTATGTCGGTCCAGAGGCAGAGACCAGGAGAAAAGAGCATGCTAGGCCAGAGAGTGGCGGCAAATATATCGCTACTGCAGAAAAACGAAAAGCTCTGGGGCGCGGCATTGATTTTCCTTGCAAGTTTGTTCCTTCTTGGAACCGCCCCTTTCTATCCTCTTTATCTGGTTCCATTACTCGCACTGCTCTGCGGGGCAGTAGCCTATTTCACCAGGCCGACTTTCGGGCTTATTCTCGGCCTGCTTATCGCATTTCCCGCGGTGATGTACCAGTCCGCGCTTTTCGCATGGCTGTTCTTATTGATAATAGTGGTCGCTCTGTTCGAGGCGTTCGACCACTGGAAAATAATTTCAGTCCTCATGATATTGGTAACCGCGCCGTTCGCATTCGGCCAGGTACCGGTATTCGGATGGATAACGATTCTGGGAATGGTAACGGCTTCGCTGTATTTCGGCTCGAAGAAAAGCATCCTTATCGCCGTTCCTTCTGTTCTGATAATACTCCTGCTTTCATCCATCTGGGTGGTTGAAAACAACGCGTTCATGCCGATTAATCTTGACCTTTACGACAAGATACCCGCGCTTTCGTTTTCCAGGGGTCCGGTCGAGCTGGGAAGGCTCGGAGCGGAATTTTCAGGGGCCGTAGGAAACTTCGCAAGCTTCCAGAACATGGGGAACTTCTTCAATTCCATCGGCATAGTCGTTGGCAACCTGGTGACTGTTCTTGTAGCCGATTCGGGAATTGTCCAGCTAATCGGCTGGGCCCTCGTGCTTTTCATAGTAAGCTATGCTTCCGGAAAGCTCGAAACAAGGCCCCAGCTCATTTCCAGCCTTGCGCTTCTCATACTTCTTCCGTTTTATTTCGTTGCCGGACTGATATCGCAGACCGGATTCAGCCTGGGCTTCCTTATCGCGATAATACTTTCAATCGCCGTTCTGGGAATAACCGAGCATTTCGGAATAAGGATTTCGCGCGAAGCCCAGATTCAGAGAAAGGACAGGCTGAAGGCATACGGAAAGTTCGGAATGGCTGACATAGGGATAGGCGAAGGGGAATCTCTTGACGACGTTGGAAATTACACTGATGTAAAGGATGAGCTGAAGGAATCGATACTCATGCCCCTGAAGAAAAAAGAGCTTGCGTACACTTACGGAATAAAACCGCCGAGCGGAATACTGCTTTTCGGCCCTCCGGGTACTGGTAAGACCATGCTCATGAGGGCTTTGGCAAGAACTATGAAATACAATTTCATTGAAGTCAAATGTTCCCAGATTCTATCACAATGGTACGGAGAATCAGAAAAAAACCTGGCCGAGGTGTTTTCCAATGCAAGGAAAACCGCGCCCACCATACTTTTCTTTGATGAAATAGATGCTCTTGGAAAGAAAAGAAGCTCTGCGGGAACCGATGAAGTAACCCCGAGAGTTCTTACGACTTTATTGCAGGAAATGGACGGTGCGGTTAAATCGAAATCAAGCGTAATAGTAATCGGCGCAACCAACATCCCGAATAAACTGGACCCTGCACTGCTGAGGCCGGGCAGGTTTGACAAAATAATCTACATGCATCTTCCGGACAAGGAGGGGAGGAAGAAGATATTCCAGATATCAATAGGAAAAACCCCTGTTGCGGACGATGTTGACTTTGACGTTCTTGCAAAGAAAACGACAAGGTTTTCAGGAGCGGACATAAAGAACGTGGCGGTTGAAGCGAAAAGGCTTGCGGCCAAAAAAGCAGCCTCAACAGGCAGACTCGTCCCGGTTTCAATGGCTGATTTCCTCAGGGTTATTTCTTCCGTAAAGCCCAGCACGGGACTTGCACAGCTCGACGAATACGAGCAGTTCAGGATGGACTTCGAAAGAAGGACCGGAGTTGAGGAAAAGAAACCGGAGAAAAAGGAAATTACATGGAATGATGTAGGCGGACTTGAAAAAGTGAAAAAGGCATTATTGGAAGCGATTGAAATGCCTCTTCTCCATGAGGATTTGATGAAGCAGTACAAGGTGAAGCCGAGCAAGGGCATTCTTTTGTACGGCCCGCCCGGAACGGGTAAGACTCTGACCGCAAAAGCGGCTTCAAACGAACTGAATGCATCGTTCCAGTCCCTGAGCGGAGCGGAACTCATGAAAAGAGGCTATCTTGAATCGGTGAATGTTGTGCGCGAATTGTTCAACCGCGCAAGGGAGAACACTCCCGCGATAATATTCATAGACGAAATAGATACCTTCGCCCCCTCAAGGGGAAGTGGGGGCGCATCCGAAATAACAGGACAGTTATTGAATGAGATGGACGGAATGAAGGAAACGAAAGGAGTGGTTGTAATTGCAGCAACGAACAGGCCCCAGGTCCTTGACCCTGCGATAATGAGGCCCGGAAGGTTCGACAAGATATTCTATATTCCTCCGCCCGACCGCGACACCAGGAGGGATATATTCGCGATACACCTTGGTGATTTTGCGAAAGGAGTGGACCTCGACAAGGTCGCGGACATCACGGACAATTTCACGGGCGCTGATATAGCTGCAATATGCCAGGAAGCGAAGATGTCCGCATTAAGGGCTAAAATAGCGGGAGAGGAAAAGCAGGTGACCACCGAATTGGTAGAGGAGATAATAGAAAACAGGAGCCCTTCGGTCACTCCCGAACTGATAAAAGCATATGAAATGTTCGCTGCTTCGAGAAGGGGAAAAGGGAGGAAAAGGAAAAAGAAAGGCGGAATGTCCGGATAGTTCTGTTTTTAATTGTTTTGTGGTAACTTATTAATCGGAGAGGTTATGCGTATAGTGAAAAAACAGGCAGGCAGAGAGAAACCAAGGCTCAGGCCGAACCCTGCCGCGGAAAGCATTATGGGCTGCGCTCCGCGCGCACCAGGAAAGCACGATGACAATGAAAGTGCCGTGGTGATAAACATTTCCGCACTTCAGGGAATGCTCAAAAACATGAAGGAGGGCAATTCGCTTATTTCCGGAACAGATGTCTGGAACAAGCTCATGGAGACCTACGGATATGCGCTCCAGATAAAAGATGATAAAAAACGCGCTGATTCTTTGAGAAAAACAGCAAGAGAGGAATTGAGATTCATAGATGCTGAACTGCTTCCTGAAAAATGCAGAAGCGAAGCGCTTTCATACATGGAAGATGCGTACAATCTGGCTTCTTCAGGAAATCATGAGGATTTGAAACTCCATATAAAACAGAATCTTGAAGAGCACGGTTATGAAATTCAGAGATGAATTACCATGCACTAAGGGTTTCTATGGAAGTCTTTATCTTTTTGACGAGTTCTTCCTCGGGGTAGTTTGTCGCATTCGGGTATGTGGTGTAATAATATCCTTTCAATATGTAAAACAACGCGCTTTCCCTCCGTGAAGGATTGTGTTCGGGAATTTCCACCTTGAGCGCCCTATTAACGGCCTCGACCCAAAGCCTGCTTACCTCGTCGGTTTTTTTCCACAACTTCCTTAGCACGTTTTTGGCAAGCTCTTCCATTTTTCCGTTTGCATACGCATCCATCAGTTCGGTTTCGCCTTTTATCACGGTGTCGTTTGCAAATATGCCGCTCATTTCAAAATAAAGCCTGACTATTTCTCCCGCCCTGTGCACCGCGCCCCTGGTTCCTCTCTTTTCCCCGAGTTTGATATATGCGAGAAGCTTTTCCTTTTCAGAATCCGGAAGCTTTGATTTTTTTACATTTTCTTTCATCGTCTCTATCTTGTTTATGTCATAAGCCCATGGGGATTCCTCTATCTCTCCGCGTAGCATCGCTGCCCTGATTCCGACGCTGCTGCTTGATTTTGCGATTCTTGAAAACCTGTTTCCGGGTTTGTCATTATTGTTTCCGGGCGGATCATCTTTTCCTTTTCTTTTGTCTGCCAGACGGACCACATTACTAACCATTACATATCACCGCGTATAACATTTTAATTGAACCATTTTATAAAGGTTTCTTACGTCGTTAATTTAACACAAATTAACACTTATTATAATTATAAATCAACACACTCCCCTTTAATCATCCGGCATAAGATATATATTGGTATTTAATCCATTATTTACCGGTGTCCGTCGATGTCCAGCAGTACTCCAGATTCTGAAAAAACGTTCAGACTTGTCCCTACCGAGCAGGAAACCCTCCACAGGGTGAACAAAACCCTTTCAGCTATAGAAAAAGCCGTTTCCGTATGGGACGCATCCGCTGAAAAATCCCCCGCACTAAGGCCAAGGGTCGAGCACCTGAGGAAATTCCATACCGTGCTTACCGCATGGGAAAAGAAGATGCTGATCTCCATAAGCAGGAGCGAAAGCAGGAAAAAGCGGGTTGCACTGCTCAGGGAATTCACGGAAATATGCAGCATGTACGCATAGGTGTAGCTTTTGCCGGTACAAAAAGAAGTCAAGAAACCCGAACAAGCGGTTACCGAAGCCGAACAGGCAATGAAATCACTGGTTCCTAAACCCGCGCCCAAGCCTCCGGAGCTCGAACCGCACGAGCAGAAGATGGCAAAGGAGCTTGACAATGCTTACGACGCTGTTGCGGAGCTGGGCTCATACGCGGAAGAGCTCGGGCAGGAGCTTCCGATTGACGTGGACCACGAAGCCGAACGCCTGCTTGCTTCGCTTGAGCAGACGAAACTCAAGGAAAAGGAAATAATGGGGGTTGCAAGGTATGCGGATGAAACCGAAGACATAGAAAAGACGATCAAGGCCGCGCAGAAGGCGGAGAAGGAAGGAAAGCACGATGATGCGGTCGGGCTGATAAAGACCGCGCAGGCCAAAACAGTCCTTCTGGGAAACATAATATCACTGCAGCGGGGCCTTGCTGTTCTCGGCGCGCCTTCCGAAATAATAGATTCTGTAGAAAAATCATACCAGTTTTTCAGCAAGGGGCAGACCGAAAGGGGAAACCTCATCCTGCAGTCCGTGAACCTTTACATGCAGTTTCCCGAAGTTTACAGGAGCAACAAGAACTATTCCAAAAACCTCGTTGATTTCATTTCACAGGTTTCCGGCGGCAAAAAAATAAACATGGAGAAATCCATGGAATACTTCGATTATATCTCGCAGGAAACAATAAAGCTCGCTAACAGGCAGGCTCTTGAATCGGTTGTTAAAAACGACAAGCTTTACGAAGAATTGGCCTACGTAAACCAGAATTCGGCCGGGGAGCTGAAAAAGCAAACCGGCGAGCTTCTAAAGAAAATGGAAGAGGTCAACAAGAGGCTTTCTGACGAGAAGACTGCGGGTTCGGTGACCGAAGAGGAACTGCGGGCATTGCACCAATCCGCATCGCTTGCATTGAACGCGTACGGGCTTATCGGAAGCATAGGAGACGAATACAAGGAAACGCAGAAGGCAATGAGCACTTTTTACGGAAATGCCCTGGAAGCTTCGATGGACGGGAAAACAAAGGAGGCCGAACTGCATGTTTTCGCCGCGCAGGAATATCTGGTCAATTCCGGGGATAAAAAATACAGGAACGGCGTAATGTCCGTAAGCGTCAAGCTGGCGGGTGGAAAGATCAGCGCGGAAGACGCCTATGAAAGCTTTTACGAAGGACTTTCCAAACGTGCGGAAAAGCTTGCGGAAAAAGACAAGGAGCTCGGTAAATTCGCGGGCTCTCTCAAGCCCGGAAAAATATCCGACCTTGTTGCGCTGAGGCAGGCCGTTCTCTTTTCAGAACAGGCAAGCGCGAACATGGACAAGGTCGATGAAAAGAAAGCCAGGGAATTCCTGAAAAGAGGCTATTCGGCGCTTGGAAAAGGAAATCTCAATGCGGCATCCGCGCAGTTCGAACTTTTCAAGTATTACGCGAATACCGGCTACAAGGACGGAATAGAGAACATATCCAGGACCCTGCAGAAGAATCCTGAAAACGGCATGGCGCTTGCAGGACAGTTTCTTTTCCTGATGGAGGTCAACACCGGGCTGTCTGGAGCGCTGCAGAGCTCGGGAGGCTCCGCAAAGCAGTTGGTGCAGGATACTCTTTCATACAACGGCGGAATGATGGAAAAAGTGCTTTCGGGAGAGCAGCTTACCGAGGATGAGCAGGTAATCGTCTACCAGGTTTCCCAGATAACATACACCATGGTTGAAACCACCGCGGAAATGGAGAAAGAGCGGAAAGACGAGGCAGCCGAAATATTCGGGCAGTCGATAAATGCTGCAAAAGCGGGCGAATCGGACAAGGCGGTAACCCTTGCGCAGGACGGGATAATGTTTGCTTCGCTTGAAACCGCGGACCAGGCTTCGATGACGAAATTAACCGGGCAGGTCGCTTCAGGAGAGCTTTCGGTTTCGGATGCTTCGTTCATTGAAGGAATATACCAGTCCAAAACGGCCAACCTTGCGGACCTGGACAAGAAAATAAGTTATCTTGAAGGGCTTTCCAAAAGGAAAACGAAGGCGGAGGAGCAGCTTGCAAAGGAAAAGGACCCGCTTAAGAAAAAACAGCTTAAGGCAAAAATAAAAAACCTTGAAAAAAAGATAAAGAAAAACGAATCGTACCTCAAATATCTGAAATCGGTCCGTAAAAATACTGCTAAGTTCTATGACATGGCGCTGCAGTTTGCTGAAAAAGGGGATTATAACAGCGCTTCGTACATGGCCAATGCTGCCCAAATGTATGCTTATGCAAAACTCATGCCAAAAGAGGCAAGGAATACCGAAGAAGGAAAAGCGGCAGTAAAAACAGCTGAAGAAATTTACAATGCAGGTGTAAAAGCATTAAAAGAAGACAAGCCGCTTGCAGTATCTGCCAAGAAAGATGCCGAACAGCTTGGAATAGAGCTCGCATCCGCATCAAACAATATTTTTGCAGCAGAACTGAAAGCAGACAGCAACGCCGTAATCTCGGCTGCAAAGAAAAAGAAATACCTGTATGAGAATGCGGATTATGATTTCGCGATGCAGGCTTCAAAGAATGCCGTTGAAATCTATTCGCAGGGGCAGGAGAATTTCGAAAAGGCATTAAAGCTCAGGGAGCAGGGAAAAGACGAAGAGGCGGCGGCGCTCCTCGAAAAGGCATACGGACAGATGGACTATGCCAAGAAGCTCATGATGGTTACGGCGCAGTACAATTATTCGGTGATGTTCATGGTTACCGAAAACAAGACCGCGGGCAGGGCGGACCTTCTTTCCTCAATGAAATTGTACTACGCGCTTGCAAACGATGTCGCTTTGGATTCTTCAGGCGAAATACTTATCGACGAACAGGGAAAGCCGGTTGCGCTTGATGAAAAGACGAAAAACATTTACATAGAGGATGCGCAGAACCTGTATGTCAGCGGGTACGGTGATGTTGAAGGGCAGAAGGCGGTCAACAAAAAGGCAAGGGGAATACTGAAAGGAGTGAAGAATGCCGAACAACTGCTCGCGGAAGCAGCGGTTCCTACTCTGGGTTCGGAACAGAGGGAATGGATTTCAGAAGGGCAGAAAAGCCTCAAGGCGGCGAAAAAGCAGGCCAAAAAAGGAAAGCTGAAGAAGGCGTCGCATAATCTTGCAAAAGGCACGGGGCTTGCTGAATGTACGAAAGGCCATTCTACTTCATACGATTACCAGGAATATCTTGAGAAAGACCAGAAAGAGGCTTACAAGAATGCAGGCGCAAAAGTCGCAGGCATCGTTGCCCCCATACTTCCGAACATGCCCGTATCGGATACCGGAGAATCCACACTGCTTGTTGATACTGCGGACCAGCTCGGCTTTATTCCCCCCGGCCTTACCTCATTTGACGGTGAAAAATACAGGGAGGGATACGGCATTGCTGCGGATTTATTCATGGAAAACGACATAAGGACCGGAAACGAGGTGCTGGGGAGCATAAACAACGACATGCATCAGTCCTTCGGAAAACAGTACGTGGAAAACCATACGGTTCCAAACCAGAAAGCCGCGGACTTGATGGCAACTCTTTCGAATAATGTCCCCAGTCTGCTTTCATTGCCTGAGCCGCAGACGGAAGAATCCCCGGCTGAAAAGGAAGCCCGTTTCCTTATAGACAACAAGTTGATAGCTGAAGTCGGGCCGGCAATGCAGGCAGAACTCGACAAATATTCCGATGAATTTTCAGGAATAGTGGACATTTGGAACCAGGTAGGATTGGAAGTGGTCAATGCAGAAGGTGTGATGATAGTGGTCACTGCAGAAGATGCAATAAAATATGAGAATTCATATATTTCTGCATATCAGTCAAGGGCAAATGCATGGGAATTTGCAATGGGCGAGGTAACCGGAGCCCAGGAAGTGCTGCAGGCTGCAAGCAGTGCAAATCTTTATTCAAAAACAAAAGGCGTATTCAAAGGAGCAAGCATAGAGGCCCTGAACGAATCGGCGGACACCAGAATCGCGATGGGCCTTGAGCTCCTTTCAAATTCGGATAATCTGGACGGATATTTCGAAACAAATGGAATTGAATTCGCTGAAAAGCTTTACGATGAAAGGCAGAAGGAATACAAGGCGCTGGGAGACCTGGCTCTTTTCAAGGACGAGGTAACCGGATATTCCGCAACTCTTGCAACCATGGATACTGAACTCACATTATGGAAGGCAGGATATTCGCTTCAATGGGAAATAACGGAAACCGGAAAGGTAACGAGGAACGTAGAATCGTTTGCAAAAGTGAATCTGGACCCGGTTGCAGATGAGGCCAAGCTCGACGTGATAAAGGAAGCAAGCAGCAAATTCGGAATGATGCGCTCCACCATCACCTCATCGCTTATCGGAAGCGGAGGTTTCTGGTCCACGATGTTTTCGGACAAGGCGCAGACCGACCTTGTTGAAGGATGCACTGCAGCTGCAATCAATTACCATAATGCGGCGGAGGCGGTAATAGAAGGGAAAAGCGCAAAAGAAGCGAACAAGATAATGGCAAAGGGCGATGCATGGTTCCTTGAACACGAATACGAAGCATCGCCTATGGATATTGCATGGGCCGCTGCAAAAACAGGAGCAGCAGGAATGGCGCTCGGTCCTCTTGGAGCATTCTGGATGGGCTACAGCAGCTACAAAAATCTCAAGGCAAAGGGAAAATCACAGAGCGAGATAGAAAAACTGCAGAAGAAATTCCAGAAAACGGAAAGCTACGGAAGAATGGCGAGAATGGGCTCCAGTATCATCGGAACAGGGGTTTTATTCGCGCTTACTCCGGCTACTGCAGGCCTTTCCGGGCTTGCTGCGGCCGGAATAATGACCATGGAATCCACCGCAGGGCTTGCGGAATACCACCAGAGCACCGGCGGATGGGACTACATGAGCGAGGGCCAGAAGGCGTTGTTCGTTTTCGATATCGGAATGACCGTTGCGATGGCAGGACTTCCTGTCGCGGGGCTGGTTATCGAGGAAGCGATGATGGGCTCTATGGTTCTGGAGGAAGTTGTGATGGGAACCGCAAAGGTCCCCAAGAGCGTGCAGGTTGCGGGAAAGCTTCTTGACTGGACCGGAAAAGGGGTTCTTGCTGCCGGAACTTTCAGGGGGGCTCTTGATGCGGGGCACATAATAGACGCTGTAGAATCAGGGCAGATGTCCATGGCAGAAGCGACAATGACTTTCGGGAACATGACACTGCCGATGCTCCAGATGGGCCTGCACTCTTTCAGGATTTCAAAGACCGTGAAAAGGGGAGGGGCTCCCGAATATGTATATCGTGACAAGTTCACCCAGTTTGCCGAAGGGGTTCTGCTGGGTACTCCGATGGATGATGCATTCGCGCATTACATGTCAAAGGAAATGCTGACTTTGTCTGAAATAAAATATAAAGTAAGCGAAGTTGAAAAAAAAGGACAGCAGCTTTCGGACCTTGCGCAGTACAATAAATACAAAGCAGAACGCGAAGCTGTAGGAAAGCCGATGGCAGTTGCAGAGGAAATAAGCATACTCGGAAGCTTTGTTGAATTCTCAAAGAAAAACCCGGAAGCTACTTTTGATGGTTATATTTCGCAATCCAAAATAATGGAATCCAATGCAAAGGTTTCAGAAAAACAACCCGTGACCAAGGTCGCGCAGCTTAAGATTCCTGAAAAAGAGGTTCCTGCTGTTGAAGAGCTGAATCTTCCGGATAAAGTTGCATTAAAGAAATTTGAAAAACTGCTTGAACCTTACGGCCTGGAGGGAAAAATAGACCGGCAGAAGCTTCTTGACAATTATTCTGCAGAGAAAAAGAAAAATCCAAAGCTTAATTTCGAGGAGTATGTAGGAGCCGACCTCAAAAATAAACAGCTTGATGTAGAAAAACTTGTTGAAGTTGGCGCGCTAAAGCCCGCTGCAGCCGAAGAAGCAATTCCGATGCTCAAGGCAGTAGGAGCGGAAATAGTTGCAGAGAAGCCCGGTGCTCCTGCAAAGAAAGCGCCTGCTCCTGCAGTTGAAGCAGGCGAAGGAAAAGTTGTTGGTTTTGCTCCCGCCAAGAAGGCGGCTCCTTCCTACGAATATCATTCCCCGGAAACCGTGAAAAAACTGGAAAGCTCGTTTGAAAAAATAAGGAAGGCCGCTGAAAAAGGGGAAGTTGACGTTGAAACTATTGCGGATTATATCGTGGATGCGGTTTACGTAGGCAAGGAAGGGGCATTTTTAAAAGACAGGGAAAACGTGTTCATGGACAACCTCATCGCGGAACTGGTAAAGCTTCCCGATGAAATGAGAGGGGATATAGACAGCGCGGTCAAGCTTGCGCAGGAAAAACTTTCCGCAAAAGCGGACAAACTGAAAAACAATCTTCCCCATAAAATGAGCAGGGACTACGTATCCAAATCCATTGAACTTTCAAGTGCTTACAATGATGTAAAAATGCTGGATTACTGGTTCAGGAAGGACTTTGACGAACAGAAGGCAAATTTCGGATTATACGGCAAGAAAGTTAAAGGAAAATCCGCGGAAGCGGTTCTTTTCGAAGGCGTTCAGGGATCGGTCACTAAATTCGAGAAATGGCTCTATAAACAGGAAATTATCGGAGGCACTCTTTATGATTATGCGATAAAAGGAAAATCCCTCCTGGACAATATAGTGAACCCGACCGTAAAGAAAATAATCAGCAAGAGCCTTGAAGGAGTCAGAAACGCCGTCATGCTGATGGAAAACAAGGTGCTTGTCGACAAATTATTTGACGCGGAAGCAAGAAAGGCCGTTCGTGAAAAGGCGCAATCGCATTTTGAAAATTACATAGAAGAGCCTTCGGGCGTAAAAGTCGCCCTGGTGAACATGGACAAGGGTTTCACCTGGCTTCTCAATGCGATAGGAAACGTGCGCAGTGAGAGCGGTCTTGCGGGAAGCGCGGTCGGGGACCTGGGCCTGTTCATCTATTTCGAGGCAATAAGGAGGCTTGACGGAAAGTACGGTGCTATGCCCCACAAGCTTACAAGCCAGGGCGATGAAGGGCTTACCCTGTTTACCGGTGAAAATGCTTCTGAAAATGCACAGGAATACGTGAGGCTTCTCGGGGAGGAGATAAAGAAAGTGTCTAGTGAACTGGGAATAAATGATTCGGTCTTCAAGGAATATCTGGACAAGTTCACTGCGGAAGTGATATCGACCGAGGCGGTTTACACATATGACAAGGAAACCGATACGTACGGAGTGAAATTCCAGCCTCTTGACGAAGCCGGAAAACCGATTAAAGAAGAAAAGCCCGCTTCTCTTGGCGCCCTTCTCAGCAAGCTTGAAGGGCAGGAAACCATAGGCAAAATCAGGAACAGGGCGAAGGAGCTGAGGAAGCTTAACATGCACAAGGAGGCGGAAAAGCTTGAAGCCCGCGCGGATTATCTTGAAGGATATCTTGATGAAATTGTTTCAAAGCTGGATGACCTTGACGTTCCTGAAAAAGTGAAAACGATAAAGGATGCGAAAGACCTTCCGGAAGATAAGAAAATTGAAGAAACCGTCCTTGCAAGAATAGATGTTGACAGCGATTTGTACCAGGCGCTTTATGCGATGGCGGAAACGAACGGGAAGGGAGTGGGCCATGTTGAAGAGCACAACGTAGGACCTTCGGTTTTAAATCAGATGGGACATCCTGTAACCGATTATTTCAGCGCA
>Ga0180434_10004470_pt1 | contig 17029 bp, 9 predicted proteins | sample SS_ome_7_FD_132453 | JGI IMG/M metagenome (GOLD analysis project Ga0180434, IMG submission 132453) | Hypersaline lake sediment archaeal communities from the Salton Sea, California, USA - SS_1_D_2 metaG | ecosystem: Environmental > Aquatic > Non-marine Saline and Alkaline > Hypersaline > Sediment...
ACAACATGTGTCTGTTGGCATTATAGGGAGATAATCGTTGGAAGTGAAGCGATTCTGCGATATTAGGGGAAGACCTCCACTGGTGCAACAGGTCGTATCGTGGATAGAGCGCTCTTTCGGATCTCAGGTTGTTTTTCTGGTTATTCTTCTGCTATGCAGATCCGACGGTTCATATGCTTGATTGACACTCGGTGCTGTAGTAAAATCCGGTCACCCAATGTCCCGTACGCGGATGTTGCGCACCATTGTGGTTCTGAACTATTCATCCGGACCGTTGTGCGAAAGATTGAGGAGGAAGGTTATGCAAAGCGATCTTGAGATTGCCCAGAGTGCGAATATGAAACCTATCTGGGAAATTGCCGAAGCATACGGCATTCAGCGAGATGAACTTGAGCTTTACGGTGATTACAAAGCCAAAGTGAAGCTTGACATATTGGATCGTCTGAAGGATGCACCTAGCGGCAAGTACATCGATGTGACAGCGATCACACCGACACCTCTGGGCGAAGGCAAGACGGTTACGACCATAGGCTTGTCACAAGGCTTGGCCAAGATCGGCAAAAACGTCATTACATGTATTCGCCAGCCGTCTCTCGGACCTGTGTTTGGGATCAAGGGCGGGGCCGCCGGTGGCGGTCACTCCCAGGTCATTCCGATGGAGGATTTCAACCTCCACCTGACTGGCGATGTCCATGCGATTTCTATGGCGCACAATCTTTGTGCCGCTTTCATTGACAATGCTCTGAAGCGAAAGAATCGCCTGAATATCGACCCGAAATCCATCAGTTGGCGTCGTGTTGTGGACATCAACGACCGCTGGGCTCTTGACAATGTGGTGGTCGGTCTTGAAAACGGTTTCACCCGACAATCGGGCTTTGACATTACTGTTGCGTCCGAGCTTATGGCAATCCTGGGTCTCACCAATAGTCTAAAGGACATGCGCGAGCGAATTGGTCGCGTTGTCGTTGCCTACACTTATGACGGTGAACCTGTAACGACCGAGGACCTGAAGGTTGCAGGCGCGATGACGGCTTTGATGAAGGACGCATTGAAGCCAAACTTCCTTCAGACACTCGAGCACACGGCCTGCTTTGTGCATGCCGGACCGTTTGCCAATATTGCTCACGGCAACAGTTCGATTCTCGCAGACATGATGGCAATCAAGCTGGGAGATTATGTGGTAACGGAAAGTGGTTTTGGCGCCGACATTGGTATGGAGAAGTTCTTCAACATCAAATGCCGTTACAGCAATCTTATCCCGAGTTGTGTTGTCTTGGTTGCAACAATTCGTGCCCTCAAGATGCACAGCGGCAAGTTCACAGTTGTGGCGGGCAAGCCGCTCGATCCAGGCCTTATCGAGGAAAATATCCCAGCTCTTGAGGAGGGATGCTCCAACCTCATCAAGCACTTGGAGAATGTGAAGAAATTTGGTATCCCGGCAGTTGTCGCTGTAAACAAGTTTACGACAGATACGGCCGCCGAGGTTGAAGCTGTCAAGAAGATTGCTATGCAGGCTGGTGCGGCTGCAGTGGCGACGAGCGATGTCTGGGCCAATGGCGGTGAAGGCGGCCGCGAACTGGCGAATGCTGTCGTTGATGCTTGTGAGATGGAGTCGAACTTCGAGTTCCTCTACCCTCTTGAGATGTCGATTGAAGACAAGATCAAGAAAATCGCAACAGAGATGTATGGTGCAAAGGACGTGGCTTTTGCTCCCGAAGCAAAGAAGAAGATGAGACTTTTCACCAAGAAGGGCTTCGACAAGTTGCCCATCTGTATGGCGAAGACACACCTGTCGATCAGTCACGACCCCACGCTGAAGGGAGAGCCAAAGGACTTCGTCTTCCCAGTTAGAGATGTACGGGCTTCTGTTGGTGCTGGATTCCTGTATCCACTTTGCGGTGATATGCGTACCATTCCGGGTTTGCCTAGTCATCCCGCTGGCGAAAAGGTGGATATAGACGAAAAGGGCGACATCGTCGGATTGTTCTAAGGTTTGCTTTGACGAGAGGCGTCGGGGTTGACACAACCTCTTGGCGTCGTAAGATATGCATATCAAAAGCGATAGGGGCGCTCGGTTTGCGCCCCTCTCGTTGTTCCGAACGGTGATTTCGAGAAGAATTGTGTATGCTATATGTATTGCCAAAGAAAATGTTAGGGGGGCGTTAAGGCCCAGTTAGTGTTCTGTGTTCCCTGGTTTTGTTGGGTATCTGTTTCAGAAAGGCGCCGACCCACGCTGGGTTAAGGTGTGCTGACCTATGGAGTTTGAATTTTCCAGTATTGCTCAAATTGTCGGGGGCGTGGCTCTTTTTCTTTATGGGCTTTCTCTTTTCTCAGACAATCTCAAGCGTTACGCCGGAGCTCAATTGAAGCTCCTCTTGGGCCTGCTTACGAAAAACCGATGGTCCTCGATGACAATCGGGGCCTTTGTGGCATTCGCGATGCAGAGCAGTAGCGCTGCTACGGCACTTATGGTCGAGCTGACTGGGAGCGGACTTCTCAATCTACCTCAAGCTCTTGCTGTGTCTTTGGGGACCGGTGTTGGTACTTCAATGACGGTCCAGCTCATAGCCAATTTTCGACTCAAGAACTTCGCCTTGCTTTTCATAGCGGTCGGGGTGCTACTGCACTTTGTTGCTCGCAGACGAGGTGGACGTGCCATGTCGGCTGCTCTGATGGGGTTTGGAATGATCTTCTACGGCATGCACGTCATGGAAATGGGCTTCGAGCCTTTGGGTAATTCACCAGAATTTGAGGCTGCGTTGCAGCATTTGGCTGCGACACCGTGGCTCGGCATCGTCGGTGCAGCAGTGTTGACGGCGATCATTCAGGCCAGCGCAGCAACCATTGCTGTTGCCGTCAGTCTTGCTACTGCCGGGGTACTGGAGCCTTCCGGTGCTGTGGCGATAGTCATCGGAGCCAACATCGGTACCTGTGCGACCGCCATGATTGCGAGTGCTCGGACGGGTCGAAAAGGACTCCAAGTTGCTCTGGGCAATCTTTCGCTCAAGGTGTGCGGCGCGATTCTGTTTTCTCTCGTTTTTGGTTGGGCTGTTGTCCTTGCCGGATATCTCGGCGACGAGCCACGACGGCAGATCGCAAATTTCCACACGTTTTTCAATGTGGCAGTCGCGCTTGTCTTGGCGCCGTTTGTCTACTACTTTGGAAAGATCGTTTTGAAGTTGTTGCCGATTCGTGTTGGTGAGGAGGACTACGGTCTTCAACACGTGGACCTGAAAATGATCGATCCGCCCGGCGAGGCTCTGGATAGGGCATGGCGCGATGTAGTCCTGACGGCAGAGCGAACGGCGGCCATAGTGAAGAGGTCGCGTGATCTGATAGAAGCGCCTGATCGAAATACAGCCGAATTGTTGATTGACAAGGACAATGAAATTGACGATGCCGACGAGATTCTCACGATCTATTTGTCGCGCATAGGTGCTCGCAAATTGTCAGCGCAAGAGGCAAAACAGAGGACAGCTCTTCTCGGGATATTGCAGGCTTTGGAACGAATAGGCGATCTTGTTACCAAGGAACTGGTTCCCGGCGCCGTCCAGCGCATCGAGAAGGGAGCTTCGTTTGCCATTGAAGGTGCCCACCAACTGCGCGATTGGCACAAGGAGATCGCTCGGTTTGTGGATTACGCCGTGGCGTGTGTTCGAGGAGATGATGTGAATCATGAGAACATGATCGGCTCGGACGAAGTTGAACTGGCTACTCGCAGGCTTTACCACGGACATTACGAGCGTGTGAGCAGCGGCGTACAGGCAGCGCTAGGCACTACTTCTCAGTTCACCGACGGTGTTGCAGTGCTTCGACAGATTCATTTTCAAGCGAGCGAAGTTGTAAGACTTGCGGCTGAACTGAACGGCAAGAAGTCACAATCATGATCTACGTCAGATCGCAGTCAAATGTCTTGTGATCGAAGTCACGGTTTTCAGTGACCGCAGGGCTTTGCTCGAACATAGAAACAGGAAGGGCAACAGAATGGCTTGGAAGATTGGCGGGATATTTGGGCGATCAGCATTTGGACCGATTTACGAACACATGACAAAAGTGCAAAGCTGTGTGGATCAGCTCCCAGCACTTATAGGGGCATTTTGCGATGGTGATGTTGACAAGGCAAACGAAATCGCCGGCGAGGTTCATAGATTTGAGCGAGAAGCAGATCTTATCAAAGTGGACATTCGTCACCGATTGACAACCAGCGTATTCTCAGCCACGGAACGATCTGACATCATGACGCTGCTGCGCGCACAGGACAATGTGGCCGACAGGACCGAGTCCGCTGCGGGCATGATGCAAATGAGAAAAACACAGGTTTCGGAGGGGCTGCGTCCGCATCTCTTGGACCTCGTTCAGCAGATATTGCAGGGAACCAGCATCGTGTCCCAAGCCGAGAAGAAACTGGACGATGCTGGCGACGTCGTGCTGAATGGTGAAGTCTCAAGGGATGCAAGGGAGGAGCTGAAGCAGTTCTACGAGCTTGCTCACGAAATAGCTACGAGTTCGAGAGTAGCATTGGGTAGGCTTTTTGAACTTGAGAAGACGCTCGATCCGATAAGTGTGATCTTCTTGATGGAAGTAATACGCTACCTTGGCCGAGTCTGCGATGCGCTTGAGAATACGTCCGACGTCTTGATGCGGATGATCGCACGAAAATGACTCTGGTTGCCGGTGTCAATGGGTGTTTGTGGAGTCCTTCCTGCCAACAGCTCCGTACGCTCAGTCAAATCGCACAACACTCTGGGTGGAAGTGCCGTACGCGAGGTGGTATCATGGGTTTTTGTGGCAATTGAAATCCGCCTCAGAGCTTACATCGGAACACGACGCAGAGCGGGTCTGTGCTACAATCGCTCACATTGCTAATTTATCCAGATTGCCGAGATCATATATTCAATGGCGAAGAAACAATTGGAACAGTCATTGGCGCAGTCAGGGACGGAAAGCAAAGGCCGACGGGTCCTGGAAAGACTGATTGGTGCCCTGGACGCACTTCCTTCGTTGTTTGCGAAAGGGATGAACGCAGCCTTCCGGACTTTGCTGGGGGGGTCTCAGATTGAGAGGGAGATTCTCCAGCTTCAGCCGATTGTTGACCAGGTGAACTACTACGGCGTTTCAATTGCCGATCTTTCAGATAGAGAACTCGCAGCGAAAACCGATGAATTCAAAGAACGCCTGGCGGCTGGGGAAACACTGGACGATATCCTGCCCGATGCCTTCGCCGTTGTGCGTGAAGCCAGCTCTCGTACGATAGGGCTGCGTCACTTTGATGTTCAAATCATTGGCGGCATCATCCTGCATCAAGGCAAGATTGCCGAGATGGTTACTGGCGAGGGCAAGACGCTTGTAGCCACGTTACCGGCGTACCTCAATGCCTTGGCGGGTCATCCTGTCCACGTTATTACCACAACGGACTATCTGGCGCAACGTGACCGTGACTGGATGGGGCCGATCTATGAGTTCCTGGGCCTGACCTGTGGAGTTATCTACAGTGAAATGCCGGAAGTGCCGAATCGAAGGGATGCCTATAGGTGCGACATTACTTACGGCAAGATGAGCGAATTTGGGTTCGACTATCTGCGGAAGAATCTCGAAAGCCGTCTCGAGTATCAGGTACAACGTGAGCTAAATTACGCCATAATTGACGAGGTCGATAGTGTTCTTATTGATGAAGCTCGCACACCCCTGATTATTTCGGGTTCCACCGGCGTGGACCCCGGCAAGATCTACTCTGTTGTCAAACGTATCGTCGATGAACTGACTTTGGGCATTGATTATACGGTAAATGAGAAAGACAAGACCGTAATACTCACAGACGTCGGTCTTTCGGCTGTCGAGGAAGCGGCTCATCGTGGGATTTACGAGGGTGACAATCTCGAGTGGACGCACTATGTGGAGCAGGCGATCCGCGCCAAAGAATTGTACAGAGAGAACCGCGACTACGTCATCAAAGACGGTGAGATTGTCATAGTTGACCAATTTACCGGTCGATTGCAGGTTGGCCGTCGGTGGAGCGATTGTCTTCACGAAGCAATCGAAGCAAAACACGGACTCCGTGTTCGGAGCGAACAGCGCACTATCGCCACCGTTACTACGCAGAACTTCTTTCGACTATACAATAAGCTTGCCGGGATGACAGGAACAGCCCTTACACAGGCGGAAGAGTTCCTTCACGTCTATGGTCTCGAAGTTGTACCGATTCCCACACACATGCCTTTGCGTCGGGTTGGATATCCCGATGTCATCTACAGATCTGAGGAAGAGAAGACCACTGCAGTTGTCGAAGAAATCGTGAGGTGTCACGAAGAGGGGCTTCCGGTTCTGGTCGGCACCACTTCTGTTGAGAAATCGGCTCAACTGAGCGCGAAATTGAGCAAAGAAGGGATTGCTCATGAAGTGCTGAATGCAAAAAACCACGCCCGTGAGGCCGAGATCATCGCACAGGCCGGACAAGTCGGAGCTGTCACAATCTCAACAAACATGGCTGGTCGCGGCACGGACATTATGCTTGGACCAGGTGTGCTTCTTCATCGAGATGGACTTGACGATGCGGACATGGAGATCCGGTGTCGTGGTATCGACCATAGCGGTCGGGAGGTTTTCGGCGGGCTGCATGTCATCGCTACCGAGAGGCACGAAGCTCGCCGTATTGATGACCAGCTCCGTGGTCGCGCAGGACGGCAGGGAGACCCCGGTTCATCAAGATTTTTCCTTTCTCTCGAAGATGACCTGATGCGGCTGTTCATGGGTAATTGGACGCGCGACTTTCTTCAGAGATCTGGCATACCGCCTGGGCAGCCTATTGAGTCCGGCATGGTTACGCGGGCGATCCAAAAGGCACAACAGAAGGTGGAGAGCCGGAACTTCGAGATGCGTAAGGGTGTGCTCGAATACGATGAGTTGATGTCTGAGCGCCGCAAAATCATATACGGTGACCGGCAGACGCTCGTGGAAGGCGGGACAAAAGAGTCACTCAGGCAGCTTGTCAGCGGACTTCTCGCTCGTCACCTGGACCCGAAGTGGGAAGACGGGGATGCTGAGGCATATGTTGTCGGACGTAACTACAAACCGTTCGCTGACGCGTTGGCTGCATTTGCCGTGGACGTATCCCGAGATGAATGGAACAAACTCAAGCGCTCAGAACTGCGAAAATTCCTGGCTGACAAAGTGCAGGACAATTCATCTGTCATAAGAGATCGTGCTGAGAGTGGCCTCAACAAATGGGTAGATGACACACTCAAGAAACGGGCGCCTATAGGGTCGGAGGCGTTTCCCACTGAATGGGATTTCGATCTTCTTGCTGAAACGCTGAGAAGGCTTGGCGTTGACAAGTCAACCGAGCAATTGAAGATCGACGCACTATCACCCATTGTGGAACTCGTAACGAAAGCATTTGGCGATTCTTCGGAAGGTAAGAATCGGGAAGGGATCGTGCGTTTGTGGGTTGAGAACGCTCTGGAAATGGACGCAACGATGGTTTGCGGCTCACCAGAGTGGGACATCCTGTCAGTACAAATATACGCGGGAGCTCTGGGCATTAGTCTGATGGCCAGCGATCTGAGCGGACGAGTACATCACAAGTCGAGGCTTTCAGAGCTGCTTGTGGGGAGAATCCTACAGGCACCTTGGTGCAAGGAAGGAAGAGCTACAGCAGAACGGCTCGCCACAGCGGTGACATGGGTATATCTGGGTTCTGCGATGCTGAAGCAACGACCAGGATTTGAGCATTTCTGTTACTGGGCGAAGCATCGGCTGGACATCGGTATCGAGCCCAGTATGGTTGCAGAGGCAGTCAACAGCGTTCGGCAAGGATGGATCGATAACGCTCTTGAGTCAAAGGCAAGAAAATGGAAAAGCGGAGATAGTCTGGAGCAAATGCTTCTCGCTATTGCCGAAGAATTCCTGAGTATGGACCTTTCGGCAGCCGACCGAAACTTGACAGGCTTGGTTGAGGGGCATCCAGACCTTCGCAAATCGGATGAGATAGACTCTTTCGAACTATCAAAACTCAGCTACGATGATCTGCGACAGAAGCTCCTTGATGTTTTTAAGCCATTAGTCTGTCGACAGTACGATCCGATTGCTGTCGAGCCGCATCTGCTCAACTCACTAGAGAACGGAATAGACGTTGTACTGGATCGTCTCGTGTCAAGGAAAGAGCTTCTGGGTCTGGCTGATGAGTGCTACGCCGACATAGCGCAGTGGGCGGGGAAGCTGGGGCTGTCGATCCACCGCGATAAATGGATGGCACTTGGCGAGGAAGAACTTGTCCACCACTTCGCCACGCAGGCTCTTGAAGTATGGCAGGACAAGACCGACGCTCAGATCATTGAAGACGCGTTTACGGTAGCTTTTGATCAGATGACTGACGCCTCAGGCTTTGGCGAACAGTCTTCGTATTCATCTCTCATCGCGTGGGGCACTACCTGGACCGGAGAAGCTCCAGTCTCAGGTGGACTTGCAGAGGGAGATGCTTCCCGTCTCGATCTGGAACGTCGGCGCGCTCTTGACGCAAGAATGAAAACGAGACGCCGTTCCTTGTTGCAGCAGACGCGTGAAGACACAAAGGGTGTTGAGCAGCACATCAGCGAGAAACGCAGTGATATGCGAAAGCAGTTTGTCGGGGAACTCGGCGATGTAGCAGCTGAAGTGAGCGACAACGTAAATGAGCAAGTGGAATTCCTGTGCAAGCTAGCATTAAGCGGGTACGAGCGAGCGGCGGGGTCCTTGGACGATGTCCGCTTTGACCAGCTTGCCGGATGGTTGAGTGAGCACTTTGGAATTCAGACGAGATCATCCGACCTCGAAGAAGCTGCATACGGCGTTGACTCTTCACTGAACAATTACATCAACAGCAAGCTGCAAGGACAGTTTGCTCGTCGCAATAGTGATCGGATGGTTGAGGCCACAGTTGATAGCGTGATGGCGCTCTTCGCGAACCCCAAGGAATGTGTTTTCCGCTGGAATCTTTCAGCACTGGAGAAATGGGCACACCACGCGCGTATCGACTTTTCCTGTGAAACCGCCGAGGAAGAATTTCATGAGATTGTCAAGCAGTTCTTCCTCAACGGTGCACAAGCTCGTCTCGAAGGCTGCTCGCGGCGGGTTGCAGTTTTCTCAACGATTCGCAGTGCGTTCTCCAGCCTTCTGAGCGTAGTGTTCTCCGCCGAAGGCCGACACTTGAACGAGCTTGCTGCTCATATGGGAAGGCAGTTTCAGCTTTACGGGATTGCTCTCTCAATTGACCACTACAGAAGGCTTTCTCAAAGCGCGATAGATGAGGCCAAAAAGGCGGTTGCAGCCGAGACTTCGACTGAACCTGAAGGCGGGTCTGAAGCGTCTTCCTTTGGCAAGTCTTCGGAAGACATTTCTGAGGCTGAGGAAGTTGATCGTGGCGGAGCGTTGAATGAGCGTCGTCTTCTGCAATTGTCCCGTGTAGCGCCGAAATACGAGCTTACACCGATAGAACTCAGCAAGAGAAGAGGAGACGCAATTCGGGACGTTCTCATCAGCGAGGCACGACGTCTCTTCTTCGAAGCACGAAATCTCCTCCCACAACGGATTGCGGAGTTTGGCGGCGAAAGCCTGCTTTCGCGTGGGCGGATGCTCTTGATTCACACCATTGATGAACGTTGGATCGAGTTTGTGCATGCGATGAGTGCCCTTCAGCAGGGGATTGGCTTCCGTGGTTACGCTGGTATTGATCCGAAAGTCGCTTTCAAGAAAGAAGGCGGCGAGATGTATCTTGCCATGGTTACGGAAGCCAAGGAGAGCTTTGCTCGATTGTTTGGCGCTACGATCAGAGGGGCTCTTGAAGGACAGGCAAGTCGCGTGACGAGAGCATATGCCGGCGGAACCGCTTTGCACGATGAAGCTCAGTCGGCCTACAAGATTGCAGCTAGCGGTCGCGGCCAGGGAAGGGAAGATGACAGGAAGTCGATGCCGTTGCGTGTCGAGAAACCGCCAGGTCGCAACGACCCCTGTCCCTGTGGCGCGAAGGACGAACACGGAAGACCCATCAAATACAAGAAATGCCACGGACGAACAACGTGAGCACCTCATCTTTTCTGGACGCGCTGTACATTGCCGGCCTGACGGTTTCTTCACCGTACTATGCCTGTCGGATGATAGGGAGCGACGCGTATCGGTCGGGTCTTGCCGAACGATGGGGTCGGCTGCCGGACGGATTTCGTGTCGATGACACGATCTGGATGCATTGTTCGTCTGTTGGCGAAACGATGTTGACACGAAAACTGGTGCCCGAGCTTGAAGATGAGTTGCCTGAGTATCACGTAGCGCTTTCGTCTTCGACAGAGGCCGGATATAATACTGCTCTCAGTTGTTTTCCGAATCGAAGGGTATTTCGCCATCCGTTGGATCTGAGTTGGGTTGTTCGGCGGGTTCTTCGGGCAGTGAATCCCAAGGTGCTCGTGTTGGTTGAACGCGAGATCTGGCCTCAGCTTGTGCTGGCGGCTGCCAGCGAGAGTGTCCCCGTGGCACTCGTCAACGGTCGAGGTGTTTCGGAGAGATCTTTGTGGTGGTACAGGCGCTTTGGATCGATCACAAAGCGAGCGTTGAGAGCTATTTCATTGTATCTAGTTCAAAGTGATCGAGATGCTGAGTGTTATAGTACTCTAGGAGTGCCTGACAATAGAATACACGTTGCCGGCAATCTGAAGTACGACAATGTAACAGTCGGATTTGACCGGTTGGCTTCTGAGGACCTGCTCTCGAAGATCGGTTGGCAGACCGGTTCTACCGTTTTCGTAGCGGGAAGCACCCATGAGGGTGAGGAACAGAGCATCCTGAGAAGCTATCGTGAATTGCGTTGTGAACATAGTGGCCTCAAGCTGGTAGTGGCTCCACGCTATGTTGACCGTGCCGCGCAAGTGGCGCAATTGCTGCAGGAAGCAGAATTGAGCTTTGTCCGCTGGTCTGAGATCAAGACCGGCAGAGGTTCTGGGCATGGTTGTGAGGTTGTGCTGGTTGATACGATCGGGGACCTGACGTCCCTATATGCAATAGCGACTGTGGTGTTTGTGGGAGGCAGTCTAATCGCCCACGGGGGGCACAACGTAATCGAACCCGCAGCATTGGGGCGTCCCGTGTTGATCGGACCCCATTATGAAAATACGGCTGAGGCAGTTGAATTTCTTGTCGAAGCGAAAGCTGTGTGCGTTGTTGATGACTCGAGCAGTATGACAGTTGCGGCTCGTAGTTTTCTTGATTGCGCGTTACGCGCGGAATCCGTCGGCAAAGCGGGGCAGAGGTCCATTCGGCAGAGGCAGGGTTCATGCGCTCAGCATGTTTCGTTTCTTAAAGCATGGTTGCATGATAGCTTCAATACAGAAGGAGCACGTAGGACATGAGTGAACAAGCAAATAATCGCAGACGCGAGGGAAAGCATCTTTTCACCTCTGAATCTGTGGCGATGGGGCATCCTGACAAAGTGGCCGATCAGATCTCTGACGGGATTCTTGACGAAGTCATGCGTCAGGACCCAAACGGTCGTGTTGCAGTCGAGACAATGGTGGCGACAGGTCTCGTGATGGTTGCCGGACAGGTTACGACGAGCTGCTATGTCGACATACCAGCGATCGCAAGAGAGGTCGTCAAGGAAATAGGCTACAATGACGCCCGGACTGGTTTTGACTATCTCACATGTGCCGTGCTCACCAGCATCGACGAGCAATCTCCTGATATTTCGCAGGGCGTTACCGAAGGAGAGGGTCTGCACAAAGAGCAGGGTGCCGGTGACCAGGGTGTCATGTTTGGATATGCGTGTAACGAAACACCGGAGATGATGCCGTGTCCTATACAGTTTTCCCATCGGATAGTGGAGCGCCTGGCGGAAGTGCGGTTGAACAATGAGCTAAGTTATCTGCGACCGGACGGCAAGTCTCAGGTGACAGTCGAGTATTTCGACGACAAACCGCAAAGGGTGCACACTGTGGTCGTTTCAGCTCAGCACGATGAAGACGTTGCTTATGAGACCTTGAGAGATGAGATTATCGAGAAGGTTGTTCACCCGGTTATCCCAAAGGACATGCTTGACGACAACACAATTTACCATATCAATCCCACGGGACGGTTTGTGCTTGGCGGCCCCCATGCCGATACCGGCCTGACCGGCAGAAAAATTATTGTCGATACTTACGGCGGGCGCGGCAGCCACGGTGGCGGCGCATTTTCCGGCAAGGATCCGACCAAGGTTGATCGTACGGCTAGCTACATGGCTCGTCACATAGCAAAGAATATTGTTGCTGCGGGCATAGCGGAGAAGGTCGAGGTCCAGTTGGGATATGCTATAGGAGTTGCCGAGCCAGTGTCGGTCTATGCATGTACCGAGGGCACGTCCGTAATTCCGGAAGACAAGATAGAGGCGATGATAAAGGAGCTATTCCCTCTGACGCCGAGACAGATGATCGACTATCTCAATATGCGTCGGCCTATCTACCGAGAGACCGCTCGCCATGGACATTTCGGTCGCGTGAACCCCGATTTCACCTGGGAAAATACAAACAAAGTAGACGAATTGCGTAAAGCCGCTGGACTGTGAGAGATCAAGGTCACAGTGTGGAGGTGTCGAACCTCTGCTTTGTATTCATCTTCGGAAAGGACGGTTTTGTATGGATTATGATATTAAGGATGTTAAGCTGGCATCTGAAGGAGCACTTCGAATTGCCTGGGCTGATGATCAGATGCCCGTATTATCAATAATCCGGAAGAGATTCCAGAAAAACAAACCCTTGAAAGGGGTTTCTATTGCCGCCTGTCTTCATGTTACAACAGAAACGGCTAATTTGGTGCGCACGCTCAAGGACGGTGGCGCTGACGTAGTCTTATGTGCGTCCAATCCGTTGAGTACGCAGGACGACGTTGCCGCCGCGCTGGTGAAGAAGTACCACATTCCGGTATTCGCGATTCGCGGGGAAAACAACAAGACATACTACAAGCATATTCTTTCGGCACTGGACATCATTCCTGGCATCACGATGGACGACGGAGCCGACCTGGTCTCGGTGTTGCATACGAAGCGAAGAGGACAACTGTCGGAAGTCATGGCAGGCTCTGAAGAGACAACCACAGGTGTTATTCGTTTGCGCAGTATGGAGAAGAACAACGTACTGGCCTATCCTATGTTTGCAGTGAACGATGCGAAGACAAAGCACCTATTCGACAATCGTTATGGGACTGGACAAAGTTCCATGGACGGCATTATTCGGGCGACAAATTTCCTCGTGTCAGGCAAGACTGTGGTTGTGTGTGGCTACGGGATGTGTGGTCGAGGCGTAGCTTCGCGGGCAAAGGGACTTGGCGCGCACGTGATTGTCGTTGAAGTGGATGCTTTGTGTGGCCTGGAGGCCAAGATGGACGGTTACGAAGTGATGCCCATAGCTGAGGCGGCCCGAAAGGGCGATTTGTTTATCACTGTCACAGGTGATATCTCCGTACTGAGAAGCGAACACTTCAAGGTGATGAAGGATGGCGCGATCATCTGCAACTCAGGACACTTCAATGTCGAAATCAACATCTCCCAACTGCGTAAAATGGCGAAGTCAAAGAAGCGAGTAAGACAGAATGTCGAGCAGTTTACTCTGAAGAACGGTCGACGGATAAACTTGCTTGCAGAAGGTCGCCTTGTCAATCTTGCCGCTGCCGAAGGACATCCCGCCGCAGTGATGGATATGAGCTTTGCCAATCAAGCTCTTTGTGCTGAGTTCATAGTCAAGCACCACAAGAAGTTTGAGAAAAAGGTGTACGTCGTGCCAGAGGAGATCGATCGACACGTTGCGCAACTCAAGCTGAGGTCGATGGGTGTCAAGATCGACAAGCTCACTGCCGAGCAGAAGGAGTACCTTGCTGCGTGGCAGATGGGTACATAGATCTTTCGAACAGTAGAATGTCTACGGTACTCGGGGAAGGCTGTTTTCAAGAAACAGCCTTCCCCGAATCTCTTTTCTCAGCCATGAGGATTGCTAGAGCAACTTTCTCTTGAAGTCTCAGTCTTCATCTGTGGTATGCGTGGCGGCGTATGCTCGCATGTCAGATGACGAGCAGTATTGTCGGTATGGTTTTAAGGAAGGCAGCGTGGTCCGGCCTATACGGCAGCCATTTCTGTGAGAGGCATGGATTTTGGGATGATCGTGATGCCGCCCGGGGTGACTGTGAATTTGCTGCTATCCTGTTCTCGATCCATTCCAATGATAGCGCCGTCGGGGACAATAATGTTTTTGTCGATTATGGTGCGATGAACACGGCAACCCTTTCCGATCACAACACCGTCAAATAGGACGGATTCAGTGACGTGCGCGTGAGACTCAATGCGCACGCGTGGCGAAAGAATAGAATTCTCCACACGTCCGCCGCTGATAATGCAGCCAGCTGATATGAGCGAATCGATAGCTGTGCCTACGCGGCCGTCAGGGTCATCCTCGTTGAACACGGTCTTGGCCGGAGGGTGTCCAGCATGATACGTATGCACGGGCCAGTTGCGGTCATACAGGTTGAAACTGGGGGTGACATGTGTGAGATCCATGTTTGCTTCCCAATACGCATCAAGCGTTCCAATATCACGCCAGTAAGCTACTTCGCCTTCCGGAGCTTGAAACGGGAAGGCAAAGACTCGGTTTGCATCGACCATTTCTGGGATTATGTTCTTTCCAAAATCGTGGGCAGTGTCGCGTTTGGAATCTTCAATTGTGCGTCGTACGAGGACGGGCGTTTCAAACAGATAGACCCCCATCGATACGAGGCATCTGTCTGGTTTGCCCGGAAGAGTGGGCGGATCATTCGGCTTTTCCCAGAAGCCGATCACGCGGTGGTTGTCATCCACCTGCATGACGCCAAAACGTCGTGCGCTTTCTCTGTCCACCTCCATACAAGCCACCGTGAGTTCGGCTTTGTTGTCCTGGTGTGTCCGGATCATGTGGGAATAGTCCATTCTGTACACATGATCTCCGGACAAGATTAGGACGCGTTCGGGACGTTCGACCTCCAGTGTATAGATGTTTTGGAATATGGCGTCAGCAGTGCCAAGATACCAGTGTTCCACATTTCGCTTTTGAGGTGGGACGGTGCATATGAACTCGCCGAACTCGTACCGGAGTTTGTTCCACGCGAGATTTATGTGACGCTGAAGAGAGATCGATCGGTACTGCGTCAGTACGTACACGCGCCGCACTCCCGAGTTGACACAGTTGCTCAAGGTGAAGTCGATAATCCGATAAATGCCTCCAAATGGCACAGCAGGTTTGGCGCGTTCCTTGGATAAAGGGTACAAACGCTCTCCCTGTCCACCGGCCATGACGATTGCGAGCACGCTCTTTAGTTCACTGGGATCCACTGTAAAGTCCTTTTGCAGGTTGCGATGTCCCCGTTCAAATCTTTTGTCACTCTTTGTCACCTTTGGGTTGACCCAAGACCTTACTGATGGTGGTCTTCAGTTCCGTTAGATCCGACGACTTGATGACATACGCATCGGCAGACCACGACATGAAATTGTCCTTGTACGATGCATAAGCCGTGTTGAGGATAACGGGAATCTTATTGTCCTGTCCTAGGATGCGGCCCATTGCTTCTATACCGTCCATCCCTGGCATGGAGATATCCATGACGACGAGATCGGGTTGGACCTTTTCCGCCTGTTCGATAGCTTCCTTACCAGTTGAGGCGCAGAAAACTTCGTATCCCTCGGCCGACAACTCCTCCTGATAGAGTAATTGTTGATGAGAATCGTCTTCAACCAAAAGAATTTTGCTCATGGTCGTTTTCCTTTCCCGACAGCAGGATGGCTGTCAACTATTTCAGCGGTACCGGCAAAAGAACAGTGAAGATGGTGCCGACGTTTTCTTTGCTAGTGACCGAGACCTTTCCGTTGTGGTTTTCGATAATCTTCTGTGTTACAGCGAGCCCCAGCCCTGTTCCGTCCTCTTTTGTGGTGAAGAAAGGACTGAAGAGCTTGTTCATGACCTCCGGCGGCATTCCTTTGCCGGTGTCTCGGATGTCGATGCGCACATCTCCGTCATCGATGCGCGTGGACACGTGAATGTGGCCTTTGTGGTTCAGCGATTCAACTGCGTTTTTCAGGATATTCAGAAAAGCCTGCTTCAATTGTTCTGGATCGACCAGCAGCTTCGACATGTTGTCGGAAAACTGTCGCGTAATGGTGACTTGTTTTCTGTCGATTTCATGTGTCAATAAGGTGATTGTCTGGTCAAGGACCTCGTTGATATCCGTCGGGCTGTACCAGGGAGTTGAGGGCTTTGTGAAGTCCATCACGCTGGCAAGTATACGTTCCAGACGGGTTACCTCATCGACCACGATCTGAGCCGGCTTAGTACAACGATGGTTGGTGCCCAGCGTGCGGCAGATTGCTCGTGCAAATCCGCCGATTGTTACCAGAGGATTTCGGATTTCGTGAGCGACGTGTGCTGCCATTTCGCCGATGGCTGCAAGCTTTTCACTGCGAACGAGACGGTCTTGAGTTTCCTCCAGACGCTGGTACGCTTGCTCGAGTTTTCGGATCTGATTTTCCAACTTGGCGTATGCTTCGGCGTTTTCCAATGCCAGGCCCGCGTGGTTTGCAAAAATGGCGAGCATTTCCACACGCTGCTCGGTCAGCGGCTGACGACTATAGAGGTTGTCAGCGAGAATAACACCAACAGCCTCATCTTTTGCGACCAAAGGTACGCTGACAAATTCATTGGCGCCCATGAGGTCGCCAAGGCGCTTGCTTACTCGCGGGTCGTTTTGTGCATCGGTGACAAGGAACGGGCGCTTCTCACGAATAGTGAGCACCGGGAGTTCCTCGATCTCGTCCAGTGAAAACCGCATTTGCTTTGCCAGAGTATGGAGAGGCAACTCTTCCTTCTCGGTCGGCTGAGAGGACTCAGTGAGAAGCTCTGTCAGACTGCGATTTCGCGTTCCCATGTCTTGCCAGATGCGGATAGCATCTTCAGCGCCTGCTGGACCGACCCCCATTTGGCCTTGCAGAGCATTGTCGTGTCCGCTTACCATCAACAAGAAG
>Ga0180434_10004471_pt1 | contig 17023 bp, 11 predicted proteins | sample SS_ome_7_FD_132453 | JGI IMG/M metagenome (GOLD analysis project Ga0180434, IMG submission 132453) | Hypersaline lake sediment archaeal communities from the Salton Sea, California, USA - SS_1_D_2 metaG | ecosystem: Environmental > Aquatic > Non-marine Saline and Alkaline > Hypersaline >...
AGGCCGTTGGGGTGATGGGTCGCCAGAATATCGGCCAGACGGTCGGCGGCGCGGTCGAGCAGGGTTTTTTCACCGGTCTGCGACCATTTTTCGTGGCCGTCGCGGCTGATGAGCGACGGCAGCGACTGGGTGGTTTTGACGTGTTTCAAGGTATGCGCGTGGGACAGGAACTCCCCGCTCAGCGCCGCTTCCGCGATGACATCCAGCGCCACGTGCTCGTCGTCCACCACAATGCCCTGCTGCAGGCGTCGGATCATATCAATAGCTTCATCCATAATCACGACCATGTCCAGCGACCCGGTCAGGCCGAAATCCAGGTAGCCGACGTCATGGTTCAAATTGGAGCCGGACACGCTGGACATATACGTCAACAGACCGGCCTCAAAGGTCGCCTGCCCGTCCGGGATCTGCGAATCGGTGGTGCCGGCGTAGCCCCAGTTGGGCAGATTGCAGTATTGGCTCATTTCGACCATGGCCAGATAGGCCATGAGATATTCCGGCGCGTTGTAGGAGCACTGACTGGTGCGCATGTCCAGCACCGCCGCCCCCATGCCCATCAGAAACGGCGCGCCCGGGGACACCAGCTGGTGAACGACCAGCCCGAACAGAGACTCCGCCAGCCCCTGCACCACATGGCCGGCAACCGTCATGGGCGCCGTGGATCCGGCGATGGGGGCGGGCGAATAGATCACCGGCATGCCGGTCTGCGCACAGAACATGAGTTTGTCGATGCTGTCAAAGGGATGCTTGAGGGGGCTGATGGGTTCGGCGTAGTGAATGGTGTAGGGTTTTTCGCGGGCCGCGGCCTCGCTGTTGCGCAGCACCTGGCAGATGCCCCACATGGCGGATAGATCGCGGCGGCACTCCGCGGTGTTGACAATCGGCTTGGTCGAGTGCTGCACCATGGTCCAGAAGCTTTCGAGATAGGCATGGTGCGGATTGAGCTCCCGGTCGTGCGCAAAGGACATGATAAAATCGATGTTTTTCAGCGCATCACACACGGTTGCGGCCCGGGCCACATCCTTGAGCCCCGCCGGACGGCGCTGCATGCTTTTCGCGTCAAGACTGAACATGAGATCCGAGCCGGTGCCGAAGTAGGTGCGTCGGCCGCCGACATTCATGGCCGGCCGGCCGTCCCGGTCATATACGGGAATGTCGGCCGGCGCGCTGGCAAGGGCTTTTTCCACAAGATGGCGCGGTACGGTCACCCGATGGTTTTCATCGATGCCGCAGCCGGCTTCGGCCAGGAGAATAAGGGCCTCTTCGTGAAATAAAAACATGCCGATGCGGCTCATCAGCTGAAGCGCCGACTTGAAGATCTGCAGTTTGTCTTTCGGGGACAGAACACTCAGACAGGGTTGAAATGCAGACGATTCTAAAAACATGATTTTTTCCTTTCCATCGGGTGCCCGGCGGGCACCCCGTACGTGGGCAGCAAAAAATGTCGTATAGCAGAGAAACGAAGTTAAAGCAAAAACAAATGATTTGCAGATGCCCATTTCAAAATCGCCCGCAATTTGTTATCATTAGAACGTCTGTAACCATTCCGTGGCGGGAGCCGCGTTTCTCGCACCGTATCGGTTTTGGACGGCATTACCGGCAAGAGATACAGACGTTCCAGTATTTTTTAACCCAACGTTTAAAGATCAGGAATTTGAAATGGATTTAAAGGGGCTCGGCGGCGGTCTGTACACACCGCTTTCCTCCGCGGACATCGAAACCATTCATGCGGCCGCGCTGCACATTCTTGAAACCGTGGGGATGGGCTTCGATACCGGCCTGGAAGACCTGCTGGATACGCTGGCGGACGCCGGCGTGCGGGTGGATCAGAAAAAATCCCGGCTGTTGTTCCCGCCGGCGCTTGTCATGGAGTACACGGCGGCGGCGCCTGCGCGCGTGGTTCTCTACAGCCGGGACGGGAAAAACGACCTGGACCTGACGCGGCATCAGGTTTACCTCGGCACCGGCGGTGCGGCCATCAGCATCCTCGATCTGGACAGCGGTGACGTCCGTTCCACCCAATTGGCGGATCTGTACCATCTCGGCCGGCTGGTGGACCGCCTGGACAACATCCATTTTTTTCTGCGGCCCTGCATCCCCACGGACATTCCGGAAACCGAATACGACCCCAACGTTTTTTTCGCCTGTTTCAAGGCCACCGCCAAGCACGTGATGGCCGGTGTCAACGACACTGCCGGCCTGGAAAAAGCGGTCCAAATGGCCGCCCGGCTGGCCGGAGGCACCGACGAACTCGTTAAGCGGCCATTTTTTTCGATTGTGACTTCGTTTGCCATCAGCCCGCTGAAACTGTGCACCCAGTCCACGCAAATCATGCAGGCGGCGGTGCGCAGCGGTATTCCAGTGGCCCTCTCGGCGGCTCCCATGTCCGGATCCACCGCACCCATGACCATGGCCGGCACGCTGACCCAGCTGCATGCTGAACAGCTGGTCGGCATCCTCATCTGCCAGTTGACCCGCAACGGCGCGCCCGTTCTTTACGGCGGCATCCCCGGCATGGCCAATTTGAACACCATGGGGTATGTCGGCGGAGCTGTGGAGTGCGGCATGATGAATGCCGCCGCCCATCAGCTGGCCCATCATGTGGGCGTGCCCAACTACAACTCCGCCGGTCTGTCCGACGCCAAAATACCCGATACCCAGGCCGGCTGGGAAAAAGCCCTGACAACGGTTCTGGCCGTCATGGGCGGCGGAAATTACGTCCACCACGCGGCCGGCATGCTGGCGTCGATGCTTACCGTGGCCTATGAGCAGTACGTCATCGACGACGAGATCATCGGCCAGTGTCTGAAAGTGCTGAAAGGCATCACCGTGGATGCCGAGCACATCGCAGCGGATGTCATCGCCGCGGTCGGTCCGGGGGGCAACTACATCACCACCGACCACACCCTGAAACACATGCGCGGTGAATATTTCCGCGGCCGCGGCCTGACCGATCAATCCATCCGGAACCAGTGGGAGCTGATGGGCGCCAAAGACACCCGCGAGCGCGCCAGGGAAATGGCCCGCGCCATTCTGGCCTCGGCCACGGAAACGTACATCCCCCCGGACATGGAAGCCGCGATGCGCCGGGAGTTTAATATTTCCGAATGTTTGCCCGATTGAAACAGCGTGTCCGCGATTTTCACACTCGAATTTTTTTGTTGATCGTAACGTTGGCAACTTCTTTTACAACACATTAAATCATATAAATTTTCAGGCCCACGCCACCCGGCATTCAAGGAAATTCCGCCCCGTACACGCCGGATGAGCGACAACCTGCAAACCGACACGCCTGAAAATTTATCGGAGGAACTATGAGCATCAAGAGCTATCCGTGGATACCAGCCAAAACCTGGTATGCCCTGCGAAATCGCTTTAAATTGACCATGCCCCCCCGCGTGACGGCGGATTATCTGGCCTCGCTGCTGGGCATTTCTCAAAAAGCCGCCGCCAACATCATGCCCCATTTAAAAGCCGTCAAATTGATTGAGCCCGACGGGCGGATCAACCAACGCACCAGCCGCTGGCGGGAAGACGAAGCGTATGTCGATGTCTGTAAACACATCCGGCACGAAATATATCCGACCGCGCTGCTTCAGCTGGCCCCCGGACCGGCCACCGACCACGCAGCGGTGGCCCGGTGGTTTGTCGACAGTGCCGGCGCCGGCCGCAGCACCGCAAAAAAAATGGCGCGGTTTTACCAGATGCTCGCCAGAGCCGACACCGCTGAAGACAAGCACATGATAAAAACCGCCCAGGAGAACAATTTTTCCGACCCGCCGGCGGACGGCTTGCCCGCTGCAGCTTCCGTCCCCCAATACCCGCAGACCGGTGCACCGCACCCCGCCGTCCAGCTGCATCTGAACATCGTCATTCCCCCGGACGCCACCACCGAACAGATCGACACCCTCTTTGCCAGCGCCGCCAGACACTTCAAGCAGCTTCGGTTGGGAATCAAAATGGCGTGATGTCGGAAGCCGGCCTGTTGTCGGGGTCGCCCATGAATAAAGGCCGAATCAGACCAGGGTCGTTGCCTTGATGGCGGCACGTATTCCCTTGACAAAACGCTATCATTTGCCGCATCATGGGCGATGGAAAGCGCTTTTTCATCCCTTATCCCTTTATCTCTTTCCTTAAAGTCAATACCATTTATGCGGTAAGGAGAAAATCATGACATCCATCCGTACGGCGAGCATTATTCTGATCGCTTTGTTTATCAGCATTGCAAACACACAGTCAGCTGAAGAGCATGAGATTGACCCGACGCGCAACGTACGGGAAGCCTTGCGCAAAGAGGGACTGACCGCGCATGCAATACCAATCGCCGACTCTCACAAGGGTGTTGCGCCTAAAAATTTTGTAAATCGCAGCGGTGCTTCATACAAGCCGTCTTTTAACGAAGAACCATCGATTCCCGCGCAATGCTGGATAGAGACAAGTTATGGAACGCAGAACGCGTGTCTTTACTGTCACACGGACTCCCTTGCCAAAACAGAACATGGCAACGCCTTTCCTCTCGGAGAAGACCAGGTCTTTTATAGCTTTCCTTCACCTGGTCTGAACAAAGTGCTGTGGCGCAACACAATTTTCCCTCAGGAAATTGTGCAACGGCTGCAGGAGGAAGGCATCGCCCTGCCCGACAACGAAGATGTCGCCTACGTACGCCGTGATAACTGGCAGCCGGCCTACGAAAAAGCGCGTCAGTACGCCGACGCAGAGTGGCTCAATAAGGATTCCAGTAAATTTGTTTTGTTTCCGGCACTCAATCCCATACATCTTTTCCCTTACAGCGAAAAAGACCCGAGCGGCGGTGGTGTGCATGGCTTTATCGATGAGAATGGATTTGTTCGGGATGAGAAAGGGGCGTTTACCGGCTGGCGCGCCATAAACTTTTTCCCTTACGGCATCTTTACTCCGCACTCCGGCAGTGTAAGCGGAATTTATATCCGGCTGGCGCCGATATTCAGAAACGAAAAAGGCAAATTCAGCAGGAAAATTTATGAAAAAAACCTTGATCTTCTTGAGCGGAACATCAAGAACCGTCCTTGCAGCGAAACGCACTATTGCGGTGATGCGTCCAATACAAGGATGGTAAGCGGTTTTTTCCCGGTGGGTACGGAATTCGCGCATCCGCTGCATTATGTGGATCTCAATGCGGATGGCGAAGTCGGCAAAAAACTGGACGGGGTCGTCGACAACAAGACCACGACGTACGAATTCCCCGGCACGCGCTCGCGTCGGCTCAAGGAGATGCGCTACATGTATAAATGGAAGGACGTTGGTCTTGAGGATATAGACGAAGACGCGCATTATGAGGATGTTGTCATCGGGCACGAAGGTCAGGGCTGGGTTGACAACAACGCCGGCTGGTTGCTCTCTGCCTTTATCGAAGACAGGCACGGCGAATTGCGCGCACAGACCACCGAGGAGTTGATGCAGTGCATCGGCTGCCATGGAAAGGTGGGCAACACGGTGGATTCGGTCTGGTCTTTCCAGCGAAAACTGCCCGCAGAGAAGGGCTGGCGTGAAATGGATTACGGGTCCTATGACTCAAAAAATCCACGGCGCAGCCGTCTGCAGGATTACATTCACACGGGCACTTCCATGGGAGAGTTCGGTTACTTCTATAACGCCGTGGTCGGCGCCGATCTCTTCGGTACCATGCCCGTCGAAGTTGCTGATCAGATCAAGGTTTACGTCGCCGCCAGCGGGGGCGTGCTCGATTTGATCTACCCTATAAACGTGATATTTGATGACAACCTTCTCAAGGACATGGCCGCCGCCGGGCGCCGGGCGCATCTGCTCGAACGTCAGAAGATTATTCGTTCTTATGTAAACGCTCTCGGTTATCTGGATCAGGACGAGAAGACAGGCGAAATTAATATCAAGGGCAGCCTGTTATATCCGTCACCGGAAACGATGAAAAGCAATATCAGCCTCTATCGGAAAATTGTACTCGACCAGAGTTACAATTTAGGCAAAGCCGTCTTTGGATCAGAGTCCGACAATGTGCCGTTCACCTTTAGATCAGACGGCACGGTAAAAAATGCCGCCGGCGAGATCATCCCCGTTGGTGAGATCATTACCAGCCGTCCTTACGACGAAGAGGGGGTCGGAACGACGCCGACCGGCATTGTTGCGGTGAACGACAAGGGAGAGGTGGTGGACGCGGCCGGCAATCGGGTTGATATCGCGTCCAACCCTGAAAAAGCAGTTGGCCATATCTCAACCGGCGGCACCTTCGATACGATGTACAATCCGATATTGAGCGACATTCCACTCAAGCCTGGAAAAAACCATTAACCTGGCGGCATCATTGTTTATACCCTGTGTTTCGAATAGAACGGCCGTGTCCGGACGGCCGCGGCCGGTTGATTCTTCGGCCCGGACATCGGGGCATGTATCCCCTTGACAAACAAATTTCCTTTTGGCATATTATTTTTTTGAAAGTAAGCGCCTGTCTCTGATCAACCCATGAAGGGTTGTCCGAGAGCGAAGCGGTGCTGTGGACATTGCCGGCTAAATCAGCACTGCATTTCAGACACTGCATTGACACGAAGGCCACGAAGGTCCTGCTGGATGCAATCCGGATCTTTGTGGCTTTTTTATTGGCAGGGGAAAGAATACTGCCGACAGCCCGGGTGGATGAAAAAATCATGGCTGTTGCCAAATAAGATATATGTCCTGCCATCAACACAGCAACTGCAAGGAGTTTTTAATGAAACACTACCGCATCATGCTACTGCCGATCCTGTTGGCCCTCTGTCTGGCCGCTGCGGCGCAAGCCCAGGCGGTCAAAGACGCTCTGGGCAATAAACTTGAGATCGCCGCTGGAGTGGAAAGGGTCATCTGCTCCGGCCCCGGCTGTCTCCGGCTGCTGGTCTACCTGCAGGCGCAGGATCGCGCCGTGGCGGTGGACGACATGGAGACCAAACGCTCGAGGTTCGATGCCCGGCCCTATGCCCTGGCCAATCCGCAGTTCAAAAAACGGCCGACCTTCGGCGAGTTCCGCGGACACGACAATCCCGAACTGATCCTGACCCTTACGCCGCAACCGCAACTGATCTTCAAGACGTACGCGGGCATGGGCATGAACCCGAAGACCCTGCAGCAGAAAACGGGCATACCGGTTCTGCCGCTGGAATACGGCAATCTGGACAACGGACGCGAAACGTTCTTTACCACGCTGCGGACCATGGGCGCGGTTCTGGGTAAGGAGCAGCGGGCCGAGGAGGTCATTGCCTTTTTCCGGGAAGCCATTGCCGATCTAAAGCGCCGCACCGCCGGCATCCGTGAAGAAATGCGGCCACGTGTGTACATTGGGGGCGTGGCCATGAAAGGCCCCCACGGCTTTCACTCTACGGAGCCGGCCTACCCGCCCTTCGGCTTTCTTCATGTCGCAAATCTGGCCGCGACCGGGGCTGCCGGCGGCAAGGAACTCCGACACGCCGACATCGCCAAGGAAAAGATCGTGGAGTGGGATCCGGACGTCCTGTTTCTGGATCTCTCCACGCTGCAGATGGGTGAAAACGCGGGTGGGCTGCATGAGCTGCGCACCGACCCGGCCTACCGGACGCTCACGGCGGTGAAGAAAGGCCTGGTATACGGCGTATTGCCCTACAACTGGTATACGACCAATTACGGTTCTGTGCTGGCCAATGCCTATTTCATCGGCAGGAATCTGTATCCGGAGCGTTTCGCAGACATTGATCCCGCGGCCAGGACAAACGACATTTACACTTTTCTGGTCGGAAAACCGGTGTTCGCTAAAATGAACGAACTTTTTCAGGGACTGGTCTTCCGTCCACTGTCGATGCAGTAGCATGCACTTTGACGACGGACAGGTACCGGAGGAATACCGGCGCTACATCGGCTGGAAGATCGCCTTCATTGGGGCCACGGCAGTGGCCCTGGCGGCGGCGCTGGTGGCGTCCATCTCCCTGGGCGCGGCCGATGTCCCCATTCTCTCGGTGGCCAAAAGCCTTTTGGGCTGGGAGGTGCCGCGGCGGCACGAAGTCATTATTTTGAACATCCGGCTGCCCCAGGCCCTTGCAGCCATGGTCGCCGGCGCCGGACTGGCGGTGTCCGGGGCGGTAATGCAGTCCATCCTGCGCAACCCTTTGGGATCACCTTTTACCCTGGGTATTTCCCACGCCGCAGCCTTTGGCGCCGCCCTGAGCGTAATGCTCTTCGACACCGGCGCCATGAGTTCGACCAGCATGGGGGCGGTGACGATCACCCGTCCCATGCTGACCCTTTGCACCGCGCTGCTCTCCAGCATGCTGGCCGCAGGGGTCATCGTGCTCATCTCACGGGTGCGCGGCGCCACACCCGAGGTGATGGTACTCACGGGCGTGGCCCTGGGAGCGCTGTTCACCGCCGGGACCATGTTCCTGCAGTATTTTGCCGACGACGTTCAGTTGGCGGCCATGGTTTTCTGGACCTTCGGCGATGCGGCCCGGGCCACCTGGCCTCACCTGGGCGTCATGACGGCGGTCTGTCTTGCCGGGGCGGTGTTTTTCATCTGCAACGCCTGGAACTACAACGCCATGGACGCCGGAGACGAGACCGCCAAGGGCCTGGGGGTGCGGGTGGAGGGCGTACGTCTGCTGGGCATGTTCCTGGCCTCGCTGCTCACGGCCGTGATCATCGCCTTTCTCGGGGTGATTGGATTTGTGGGGCTGGTTGTGCCGCACATGGTGCGCCGCATCATTGGATCGGACCAGCGCTTCCTCCTGCCGGCCGGCATCTTTCTGGGGGCCCTGCTGCTGCTGGTATCGGACACCGTGGCCCGGCTCATACTGGCGCCCAACGTCCTGCCGGTGTCCGTGCTCACGGCTTTCATGGGCGCGCCGGTATTCATCTATCTCATCATGAAGGGGCAGCGACGATGACCAGCCGATACAACAGCATGCTTAGGGTGCAGGACCTGCATTTCAGCTACAACAGCCACCCCGTGCTCTCGGCCATCGACTTTGGCGTGGAGGCCGGAGAGCTTCTGGCTATCCTCGGACCCAACGGCGTGGGCAAGACCACCCTGCTCAAGTGCATCAACACTATTTACAAACCAAAGGGCGGCTGCGTTCTCCTGGAGGGGCGCAACGTGCTCGAGCTTCGGTCGGCGGAGATCGCCACCCGTATCGGCTATGTGGCCCAGAAAAGCGAAACCAGCCGCTTCACGGTGTTCGATGCCGTGCTGATGGGGCGCATGCCCCACGTGCGCTGGAAGATAGGAAACCATGACCTGAAGATCGTGGATGCGGCCCTGCGGCGTCTGGGGCTTGCGCATTTGCAGCTGCGCTACATCGACCAGATCAGCGGCGGTGAACTGCAGAAGGTGGCCTTGGCCAGGGCGCTGGTTCAGGAACCCGGGCTTCTGCTCCTGGACGAACCCACCAGTTCACTGGATTTGCGCAACCAGATCGCAATTCTCACCCTGCTGCGCCGCGTGGTGGATGAGCATGGCATCGCCGGGATCATGACCATGCATGATCTGAACACGGCCCTGCGCTTCGCCCACAAGTTTCTGCTTCTAAAAGACGGTGCGGTTTTCGCGACCGGAAGGGTAAAAGAACTCACCAGTGACATGGTCGCGGAGGTCTACGGCCTGCGCGTGGACATCCATACCATCGGCGGCTATCCCATCGTCGTCCCCATGGACTGCGATACAAATCACCCGCATCCGGGCCACACCGCCGAGCCCCATGACCACACCCCGTAAAAAGTAAGGAAGGAGCCGGATCTGGATAAGCCGACCTCCTTCGCGCTCCGCGTCCCGCGTGAAGAAAGCCTGAAAACGCCTGCCGACCGGGCTACCGCTGCTGCAGCAATTTGCGCAGATCCCTGTCGATGTCGGCCGGCAAATCCGGCGGGACGTGGCCGGCGATCATCTCCTCGCAGCGCCGCCGGGCGGTCTCGGCCATGTGGACGGCGCCTTTTTCCTGCCAGTTGTGGAAATTGTCCCGGTTGGCCAGAACCGGCTGAAAAAGCGCGCTTCTAAAATGGCGCAGGGTGTGGTCCTTGTCCAGAAACTGACCGCCGGGCCCGACATCCTTGATCAGCTGCCCGGCCAGGCTCTGCGGGTTGACGGCGACACCTTTCTTCATATGTCTGACCGCCCCGCAGGCTTCGTCGTCGATCACGAATTTTTCATAGGATATACAGTTGTAGCTTTCCAGGATGCCCGCTGCATGCAGCACAAAGTGCACGCCGCTCACATGTGCCGTCAAAAGATTCATCATGGATTCCTGGGCGGCCTGCACATCCGGCACCTTGGCATCGCTGACGGCACCGCCGGCCCTGACCGGAATGTTGTAAAAACGCGCCATCTGGGCCGTGGCGGCCGCGTTGATCGCCATTTCCGGCGACCCGGCGCTCAAGGCGCCGGAGCGCATTTCCGCATTGGAGGAAGAGCCGGAAAAAACAACCGGCGTCCCTTCACGAATCAGCTGGGTCAGAACGATGCCGGCCAGAATTTCCGCGTTCTGCAGTGCCAAAGCGCCGGCCAGCGTCACCGGCGCCGTCACCCCGATTATGGCCAGAGAGGAAATCAGCTGCGGCTGGCCGGCACGGGCATATTCCATGATGGCGCCCAGCATTCTGGATTCGTAGGTCAGGGGCGTCAAGGAGCACAGAATACTGATCATACGCGGCTTCTCCGCCAGCGCCGCCGCATCGCCGAACAAAATGCCGGCCATTTTGAGGCTGTCTCTGGCGCCTTCGGTGCCCATGGCGCTGCCCATGAAGCATTTGTCCGAATTCTTGATGGTTGTGTACAGCATCTGCAGATGGCGGATTTGGTGCGGCACATCGTTCGGCTCCACAACGGTTCCGCTGCAGATGTCCTGATGCGGGCTGGCATGGGTCAGCTTGACGAAATTTTCGTAGTCCGCCAAAAGCCCGAGACGCCGCCCCCCCTCGAAACTGGTGACAAAGGGCGAACCGTACGCCGGCACGAAGGCCATGTTGTCACCGCCGATGATCACATTTTTCTTTGGGTCACGGGCATAAATGGTAAACGAGGAGGGCGCTTTCCTGATTTGTTCCTCGACCATTTTCGGCGAAAAGAAAACCCGATTGCCTTCAACGCGGGCACCGCCCTTGGCCAGAACATCCAGCGCCGGCGGAAAATGGAAATCCACGCCCACGTCCTTTAAAATATGCAGCGTTGCTTCGTGGATCTGCTCCAGCTGCGGCCGGCTCAACAATTCAAAAAATTGCATTTGGCGCTCGCCCTGTCATTTTAAAATCGATGGTTCTTTCACATCCCCGTCTGCAGAAAGCGGTTCTTTGGGGAGCAATTGCGGTTATTAGCAATTATATGCAATAAAATCGAAGAGAAATTCAAGTTATGCCCCGAAATAGACACAAACAGGAAAAACACATCTGCCTTATCAATCTGAAAGAAATAATGTCAATGCATTTTTTATGAAATTTTCTGAAAGATTTATTTGAACCATGCCCCCGGTCCGCTGAAACAACATCATTTCAGGCGAAATCGGGAATGGCCTGCTTGACCCCTTTGGTGACCAAATGCAAGTGGTCGCGCATGCTGCGGGCCGCATCCGCTTCCCGGCCCTCCGTTATACCGGCGACGATCCGTCCGGCGGTTGCAAGGGCGATGTCGATTTGAAACAGCCGTTTGGAGTGAAAGCTGTCGTAAGCCCGGTAGACCCGGTGGAGAATGCCCTTTGTCATTTCGGCAATCATGGCATTGCCGGTGGACTGGGCCAGAACCGTATGGAATTCAATATCCTTTTCGGTAAAAGCCTGCATGTCGCCGGCGGCGGCTTTCATCTTGAGAAGCGCCTTTTGAATGCGCTCCAGATCCTCCGGCGCCGCCCGTCTGGCGGCCAGCCGGACCGTGTTGCACTCGAGGATTTCCCGGACCTCCACCAGATCGACAATGTTGGCCGCTGTCTGAATGTCGTTGAGGTCGAACCGGGCGGCATCCCGTACGGAAATGTTCTTTTTCAGAAAAGTGCCTCTTCCCTGAACGACCGTTAAATAGCCCACCAGCGCCAGGGCGGAAACCGCTTCGCGCACGGTCGAACGTCCGACGTGAAACATCCCGGCCAACTCCCGTTCGGTCGGCAGCTTTTCGCCGGGCTTGATGTCCCCCCTCTGGATGCTGCTCAAAATTTCCTGCATCACCTGCTGTGCGATGGAATGACGTTGAATTGTTCTGTAATTCATCTGCTGCTCCAAAATATTTGCGTTTGACCGCAAATATTTAGAAAAAATTTCATGAAATATTCATTTTTCTATTGACATGATCTGCCACATCTGTCAAGTCGATAATCAGGTCATCATACCAATTGTGGGCCGTCAATCCACCCTGAAATCAAAACGGTCGGCAGTTTTTCAGGGAGCACATCACATTCCGTTCTGTTTTCCCCGCTGGGCATGCCGGCCACAGCACGTTGCTTGAAAGGAGGGAGAAGCGATCAGTCGTTTTCGCGAGCACCATTTTCCGAAAATCTTGAGCAGAAAGGAGCACATAAATGAGAACGAACTACCGCGTCAACACCGGCGTTCGCTTCGAAATGCTGTCGCCGGATCAAGTGCAGGCATTGTTCGATGGCGTTCTACACACACTGGAGTACACGGGGCTGGATGTTCACCATGAAGAAGCCCGCGGCATTTTAAAGGATTTGGGCGCCCGGGTGGACGGCATCCGGGTCTGCATCCCGTCTTACCTGGTCAAACGGGCCCTGCAGGAGGCACCGCGCAGCTTCACCCTTTTCGCCAGGGACGGCAATCCGGCCAACAACATCCACATCGGACCGGGCCGCGCCCACTTCGGACCGGGGCCCACCCCCCCCAATTTCATTGACATCAACACCCTGGAACGGCGCCCCTTTGTAAAAGACGACGCCCGCATTGTCGCCGCCGTCGTCGACGGTCTGCCCAACATCGATTTCTGTGAATCCCTGGGAACCATCAGTGATGTGACCACCGCTCTGGCCGCTTCCTATGAATTTGCGGAAATGTTCCCCAACACCAGCAAACCCATCGTGGCCTGGAGTTTCGGCGCCGAAGACGGTGAAGACATTCACAAAATCGCCGCCGCCGAAGCCGGCGGGCAGGCGGCCTTTGAGCGGCGGCCCACTTATGTGCACTACTGTGAACCGATTTCACCGCTGTTAAGCGACGAAAAAGCGCTGGACAAGCTGCTGTTCGCGGCCAGACACCGGGTGCCCCTGATTTTCACCCCCTGTGCCATCGCCGGTGGAACGGCGCCGGTCACTGCGGCCGGCATTATCATCCAGGCCGCCGCCGAATCCTGGATGGGGCTGACCATCGCTCAGGCCGTCCAGCCGGGCCTGCCGTTTTTCATGGGCGGCGTTCTGTCGGTCATGGACATGAAGGACATGATCTTCTCCTACGGCGCACCCGAGCTTTCGCTGTTTATGGCCGGCCTCACCGAACTGGCCCACTACGCCGGGCTGCCGCTGTGGCAGACGGGCGGGTGCACCGATTCCAAGATTCTGGATGAACAGGCCGCCATCGAAGGGTCGCTGTCGTGCTTTTTTTCCGCACTGACAGCCGGAGACCTTTGCCATGACGTCGGCTACACCGAAAGCGGTATGACCGGCTCCATTCTGCAGACGGTGATGATGGACGAAGCCATCGGTTATTCCCGGCGCATCACCCGCGGTATCGAGGTCAACGAAGACACCCTGGCCACGGACGTCATTCACAATGTCGGACCCAACGGCCACTATCTTTACGAAAAACATACGCGCCGCCATTTTAAGACCGAATTCTGGTATCCCAACCTGTGCGACCGCCATAACTTTGAAGAGTGGGAAATGATGGGCAAATCCCCCATGCGGGATCGCGTCGTCCAACGGACGCACGATATTCTCGACAGCCACAAGCCTTCACCGGTCAAACCCGAAACCCGGGAGCGCATTCAAGCGGTTTTAAAGGCCGCGGAAGAGCGGGAAGCGAAAAAAAACACCGCATAACATGCCCTAAACGGGCATAAAGGAGGACTGCCATGAGCGAACATTTCAACCGGATTTCAAAATGTATCATCGACGGGGACGATGAAAAACTGCCGGAACTTGTCCAAAAAGCCCTGGACGCGGGACTGAAGGCCCAGGATATTCTGGACAACGGTCTGATTGTGGGCATGAACGAGGTCGGCGTGCGCTTTAAAGGCGGCTCCATGTTCATTCCCGAAGTACTGATGTCCGCCCGGTCGATGCATGTAGGCCAGGAAATGTTAAGAACCCTTTTGGCGGAAAGCGGCGCCAGCCGACTCGGTAAAATCGTACTGGGCACGGTAAAGGGCGATCTGCACGACATCGGAAAAAATCTGGTGGGGATGATGTGTGAAGGCGCGGGAATTGAAGTGATCAATCTGGGGTTTAATGTCGAACCCGACAAGTTCGTCGAAGCCATCAAGGAGCATCAGCCGGACATCGTGGGCATGTCGGCGCTGCTGACCACCACCATGCGCGCCATGGGGCACAGCATCAAAGCCATCGAGGAGGCCGGCCTGCGGGACAAGGTGAAAGTGATTGTCGGCGGTGCGCCGGTGGATGCCGCCTTTGCGGAGCGCATCGGCGCCGACGGCTACGGGCACAATGCCGGCGCCGGCACGGAGCTGGCCCGCCAGCTGCTCGGTGCGGCCTGACCTTATTGAAAAGACGCTGGATCCTGGTTGCTGGATGCTGAAAACTGTATTCCCAGGAACGCGCAAACGGAGAAGGAGACAAGTCATGCAAGTTCATAAAACCAATTTTTTGATCAACGCAACGCCGCGGCTGCAGGTGCTCACGGAAGACCAGATTGAGGCCATCTACTACGCGGCGCTGACCGTTCTTTACGAAACAGGCGTGCGGGTCTACGACAAGGAAGGCGTGGATATCGCGCATTCCGGCGGTGCCATTGTGGAAGACACCACCGACGACAGCAGCCTGGTGAAAATCCCGCACTACGTGGTGGAAAAGGCCCGCAAAACCGTTCCCAGCAAGGTGGTCATCACCGGACCCGACCGCCGCTACCGGATGGAGCTGTTTAAAAACCAGATTTACTACGGCGGCGGGTCCGACACACCGTATGTACTGGACGCCTACACCGGCGAACGCCGCCGCGCCACCTACCAGGACGTCAAAAACTGCGCCCGCGTGGCGCAGGCCCTGCCGAACTATGATTTCCACATGTCGCTGGGCATCACGCAGGATACGGCGGTGGGGACCTACGACCGCTGGCAGTATCTGGCCATGCTGGAAGGCACCAGCAAGCCCATCAACGTCACCGCGGTCGACCTCGAAGGGGTCCGCGATCAGCTGGAAATGGCCCACATCCGGGTCGGCGGCCGGGAAGAATGGAAGAAAGGCCCCATTTTCTCCCTTTACATCGAGCCGGTTTCCCCGTTGAGCCACTCGGAGGAAGTGGTTCAGAAGCTCATTTTCGCCACGGACAACGACATCCCCTTTGTCTACACGCCCTGTCCGCTGGCCGGCGGCACAGCCCCCACAACACTGGCCGGCCTGATGGTGCAGGCGCTCACCGAAAGCCTTTTCGGCATCGTCATCAGTCAGATCCGCAAACCGGGCGCCCAGATCATCATCGGCGGCCTCATGTCGAACATGGACATGCAGAGCACCATCTATTGCTACGGATCGCCGGAAATGGCCCTGCTCAGTGCGGGCTACACCGACATCACCAAATGGCTGGGCGTGCCCGAGTATGAAACGGCCGGCTGTTCGGACGCCAAGCTCTACGACGAGCAGGCGGCTATGGAATCCACCATCAACATCGCCACCGCCGGTCTTGTGGGCGGCAACATGATACACGATGTGGGCTATCTGGATTCGGGTTTGACCAGCTCCATGGAACTGATGGTCTCCTCCAACGAAATTATCGGCATGATCAAACGCATCCTGCACGGCATTTCGGTCGACGACGGCAGCATGGCGCTGGATGTCATGGCCGAGGTGGGGCCCGGCGGCCACTATCTGGCCACGGACCACACCATGAAACGTTTTAAAACCGAAATCTGGCAGCCCGATCTGATCAGCCACGAGAACTGGGAAAACTGGAATTTGTCCGGAAGCAAACGCTTTGGGGAGCGTGTCAACGAGCGGGTCCGTCAAATTCTGGAAACGGAAACCGAACCGCTGATGGACGATGCGATGTTCAAAGAACTGCGGCGCATCTGTGAACTGGCGGACGCACGCCACAAAGACGAAGAGCTCGACATGAAGATGTTTACCTAAGGCGTGGGTGTATATTCGCGGCATTTATCCACATCGAAATCGGGATCGAAGGCAATGGGCCGCAGGATCCCGGGGTTCAAGGGTCCGAGGGTCCAAGTGAAATGTGAACGCATTGGTAAACCCTTGGACCCTTGAATCCTTTTTCTTCAGACACCGACAACAACGCATAATAATATCAAACCGTTCTGACAGGCACGTATTGCACACCCATCCCACATCCCAACCGGCGCTTGTGCTGGGAATCGACACCGGCGGCACCTACACCGACGGGATGTTGATGGACTATCACGGCCGCAAGGTGCTGGCGACCTACAAAAGCATCACCACCAAACGCGATTTGTCCATCGGCATCGAAGCCGTCATCGAGGGCATTCATCTTCAGGATCCCGCACAAATTCAGATGGTGTCCATCTCAACCACCCTGGCGACCAACGCCATCGCTGAAAAAAACCGCAAGCGGGTGGCGCTGCTGCTCATCGGCTACGATCCGGAACTGATTGCTTCCTTTCAAATGGAAAACAGCTTTGCCACCCGCGACTACCATTTTTTCAACGGCGGCCATGATCTTTTCGGACGAGAACAGCAGCCGCTGGATCTTGACGGCATCGCGGCGTGGGTGAAAGCGCGCATGCACAAGGTGGACGCCGTTGCTGTTTCCAGCTACTTCAGCCCGCTCAACCCAACCCATGAACTGCGCGCTTTTGAAGCCATTTCCAACATCTGCGATTTGCCGATCGTGCTGGGACATCAGCTGTCCACCCGGCTCGGATCGGTGGAGCGCTCCACCA
>Ga0180434_10004472_pt1 | contig 17023 bp, 23 predicted proteins | sample SS_ome_7_FD_132453 | JGI IMG/M metagenome (GOLD analysis project Ga0180434, IMG submission 132453) | Hypersaline lake sediment archaeal communities from the Salton Sea, California, USA - SS_1_D_2 metaG | ecosystem: Environmental > Aquatic > Non-marine Saline and Alkaline > Hypersaline >...
CTTGACGGAAGAAAAGTTGATGAGTTAAGGAAAATAAAGATACAGGTAGGGATGATTCCCGAGGCAGACGGTTCGGCATTCATAGAGTGGGGAGGAAACAAAATCCTCTGCGGAGTGCACGGGCCGAGACAGTGTTTGCCCAAGCATACTTCAAATCCGTATAAAGCGGTAATAAAATGCAGGTACATGATGTCACCGTTCGCGTCCCTTGAGGAGCACGGAAGGAGCGGACCTTCCAGAAGGAGCACCGAGCTTTCCAAGGTAATCAAGGAAGTGTTTGATAACGTCATACTGGCGGAACAGTTCCCCAACACGCAGATCGAGATATACATCGATGTACTGCAGGCAGAAGGCGGAACAAGGACCGCTTCGATTGCGGTTGCTGCTGTCGCGCTTGCCAATGCGGGAATACCCATGAAAGACATGGTTTCCGCAGTTGCAGTCGGAAAGGGAGGGGACGAGCTGATAGTGGACCTCGGAAAGCTGGAAGACAACTTCGGGCAGTCGGACGTACCTCTTGCAATATCCGCAAGGGACAAGGACCTTCTCCTTGTGCAGATGGACGGGCTTCTGACAAGAGAGGAAATCGAGAAGATTCTTGAAATGGCCGAAAAGAGCGCCGATGAAGTGCACAAGCTTCAGGTAAAGGCTCTGAAAGACCATTACACTGAAGAAAAAGAGGAGGAATTCAAATTATAGGTGATAATTATGGGTGACGAAGCAAAAGAACTGGTTATGTCCCATATAAGAAGAGACATGGTCAGCAATTTACTTGACAAAGGAAAAAGGCTGGACGGAAGGAAATTCGGGGAATACAGGGAAATAGAATTGCAGAAAGGAGTTATCGATACGGCTGAAGGTTCGGCTCTTGCCAGGATAGGGGATACTATGGTTCTCGTTGCGGCAAAATTCGACGTTGCAACTCCTTTCCCCGACCGGCCCACGGAGGGAGTGTTCATGATGAATTCAGAGCTTCTGCCGACTGCAAGCCCAAGGTTCGAGACCGGGCCTCCGAGAGAGGACTCAATCGAGCTTGCCAGGACGGTAGACAGGGCGATAAGAAGCGCGGAAATGATAGACGTGAAGAGTTTTTTCATAGAGCCCGAAAAGGTCCTCGGATTGTTCATGGACATCTATGTGCTGAACCATGCGGGAAACTACGTGGATACCGCGACTCTTGCCGCTACCGCCGCGCTTACCGATTTAAAGATGCCGAAAATAGAGAATGCCGCAATAGTAAGGGGGGAATACACCGGAAAACTGGAGCCCAAGGTGCTTCCGATTTCAACGACCCTTATAAAAGTGGGAAACCACTGGATTGTTGACCCTACTCTAAGTGAAGAGCAGGTTACCGATACCAGGATAAATATCGCCACGACTGAGGAGCATGTATGCTCGATGCAGAAGGGAGAGGGAAGCATGACCAAGGACGAGCTCCTTGCCAACATCGACATAGCATTTAAAAAGGGTTCCGACATAAGAAAGATACTGCTTTCGTAAATAACAGGTGCCTAAAATGAGGACTCCGAAATACGGTGCAACAATAAGAAAACTTGCAGGCAAGGCTATAGATGCATCCAGGACCTGGTACGAGTGCCCAAAATGCCACAAGAGGAAAGTGGTCAGGAGGGGGAACGCACTCTGGAACTGCAGGTCGTGCGGCGCGCGGATTGCCGGCGGGGCATATTCCCTGAAGACTGAAGTTGGGGAGGTTGCGGCACGTCTGATAAACGAATATTCGCGTACATATCGCTAGGTGTGAAAATGGCAGAATACAAGGATTATAAGACAGGGGAAACCGCAAAGGTCAACGTCGACAAGAGTTTCGTATTCCCATCTACGGGCGCCAAGGTACTGCTCAAGATCAGACCTCCTGTTGCAAAGGAGATCAAGACCGACTAATCATGATAACCACGAGCAGGTATGCATCCGGAGAGACGCGCAAGGCAGCCAGGAGGATTGCCGGAAAGCTTGGCATACCTTACATCAGCAGGGGAAAAAAGACGATAGAGTCAATAGTAGAGCAGGCGCGTAAAAAAGGGGAGTCCGAAGTCCTGGTGGTAGAGGAGGAAAAAGGAATTCCTTCCGCTGTTTCCGCCATAGAGGTAAACGAACTGGGGGGCTGGAAATGGACCTGGAAGAAAAAGGTAAGCGAATATGAAGGCTGAAATTTCAATTGATTTCAAGGACGAGAAATCCGCCACTGCAGCGGAAAAGGCGGTAAGCCACGAGGGGACAGTCGGATCCCGCTCTACTTCCGAGATTAAAAGAAAAGGAAAAAGCGTGGTTGTAAAAATCATCGCGGACGACGCAGTGGCCCTGCGGGCGACTATGAATGCATTCATGCGCGAATTCCAGGTATTTGAGGATATTCTAAAAAGGAAGATTTGAAAAGGATGTTGAATTAATAGAAAAAGATGTGAGATTATGACAGAGAAAAAAGATACCGCCGATCTTAACAAGGCGCTTATGGAATTCGAGAACATGGAAAAACAGCTTGAAGTTCTTCTGATGCAGAAAAACCAGCTCAGGGTGCAGCTTACAGAGACAAAGAATGCGAGGGAAGAGCTGGAGCATGCGGCAGGAGACGTGTACAAGTCGATAGGCTCGCTGGTAATGAAAACCACCAAGGACAAGGCCGAAAAAGACCTCAAGGATAAGACCGAGCTCATAGAGGTCAAGCTTGTCGCGATTGAAAAGGAAGAGGAAAAACTCAGGAATGCGATCAAGACCCTTCAGGAAAGCCTCCAGAAACAGATGAAGGAGTATGCAGCACAAAAGAAATAAGGAGACATTCGATAAGTTTCTCTCCGCTTTTAAAGACAAAAAACTCGTTATCGCCACCCACAGGAAGGCGGATATTGACGGCTTGATGTCTGCACATACTTTGAGCAAATTACTGCCGGGCAGCGTTATCGCCGTTCCCGACGAGCTTGATGACGGTGCTGAAAAACTTGCCGGAAGGCTGGGAATAGATGTAAAGGTAATAAGCGAATTAAAACAGAATGACTTTGACGGAATGGCCGTTGTGGATACCAGCGCGTTCACGATGATTGAGGATGCGCGCAAATGGAATGTCGTATTGATTATAGACCATCACGAAGCAGAAGGAACGGATATGAGTGCGGATTACGTTATAATCGAACCCGAGGCCCCTTCCACTGCGGAACTTGTCGTCTCGCTTGCAGGATATGATTCTCTAGACAAAGAACTCGCTTTCGGACTTTCTTGTGCAATAATAGCCGATACTGCAAGATTCAAGTCTTCGACTGCGGATACTTTCGAGATTCTAGGTAAATTGATGAGGATATGCAGCGATGTTCCGTATACCGAACTGCTTGAATATGGAGAGCCTGAATTGAAGCCGACTGCAAAACTTGCTGTTCTCGAAGGCCTGCAGAACGTTGAATTCGTATGGCATGCCGATTATATCATTGCCACAAGCGAGACAGTGAGCAATGAAAGCGATACCGCTTCCCTGCTTGCGGAGGTTGCCGATGCTGGATTCGTTGCAAGCTGGAAAAGCAGGGAAAAAGAGACTAGGATTTCTTCCAGGGCAAGCAAAAGGCTTCCCGTAGGCTTGAACGAGGTTATGAAGGAAGTGGGTGAATCATTCGGAAGGAAAGGGGGAGGCCATAAGAAAGCTGCCGGTGCTTCTGCGGACGGGCATCCCGAAGCAGTTCTTAAAAAATGTGTTGACGTATTAATTACCAAGCTTGAAGAAAAGAGGGTTTAGAATGAAGAATGTTCTCGTGGGCGGACAGTACGGAGATGAAGGAAAAGGAAAACTTGTTTCGTTTCTTGCAATCAAGGATGATCCTGATGTAATTGCAAGAGGTGGGGTAGGCCCCAATGCAGGCCATGAAGTCCACTACAAGGGAAAGAAGTACCCGATGAGAATGCTTTCCTGCGGTTTTGTTAATGAGAAATCAAGATTATTGACCGGTGCAGGAGTTGTCGTAAATCCCGAAGTGTTTCTTAAAGAAATTGAAATGATAGGCGGAAATCCTGAAAGATGCGGTGTTGATTTCCGTGCAACCTGGCTTACCGAAGAGCATATTGAAAGAGACGGCTCGCAGACTCCCGGCAAGATAGGAAGTACTAATACGGGATGTGGTCCTGCTGTGATGGAAAGAGCGGGAAGGGTTGCTAAAAGGGTTGAGGACTGCCCTGAACTGAAGCCGTATATTACCGACGTTGTCAAGGAAGTTAATGAAGCGAAAAATGTGCTTGTTGAAGGTTCGCAGGGATTCATGCTTTCAGTTCTTTACGGAACCTATCCCTACGTTACATCAAAGGACGTTTCAGCAGGAACGATAGCTGCGGATGTGGGACTTGGTCCTAAGAATATTGATGATGTTATCATGGTAATCAAATCATACACCACAAGAGTAGGCGGAGGTCCTTTCCATGGGGAACAGGACAGGGAAGCCGCTGAAAAAGTGGGAATGCAGGAATATGGAACAGTTACAGGAAGGCCGAGGAGGACTTCGTTTGAACTGCATTGGGATGATTTAAAGCTGGCTGCAAAGGTAAACAGCGCAACCCAGCTTGCGGTTACAAAAATTGACATTAAATTCCCAGGAAACGAGGGTGTCAGGAAATACGGGGATTTGACCGATGAAGCAAAGAAGTTCATTGAGGAAATTGAAAATAGATTAGAGGTTCCCGTTACTTTGATAGGAACAGGGCCCGATACAGAAGACACCATAGACAGAAGGGAAAAAGTATTGTAATATTAATCATGCCGAGATCTCCTTGAAACTCCTGTTTCAAGTCTCTCGCCTCACATTCATTCGCCGAGATCGCATAAAGCCTTGAACGTGTTGTTCAAGATTTTCACGCAAGGCGTGAAATCCGGTAGTGCGCGCGCCTGGAATTGCGCCTTTTAGAAAAAGGCGCCCCAAAAACTTGTAAGCGCGTCCCTTTGGGATTGGGAGTTCAAAAGCTTTGAAAACTGGCGTGTTTTTCAAAATTTGCCAGCAAAGCTGTCAATCTCCCTCTCGGCGTATATTTTTTTCTAATCTTATCCAAAAAATAAATAAAAGAAAGAAGAAGATTATCTCCTTCTTGAGCTGCTTCCCTGCATCAGGAACCAGTATGCTGCGGCTGCAATTATCACAAGGATTACCAGCCCTCCGATAATCAATTCCCAGCCAAGTCCTTCTTCAGGCATTTCTTCCTCTCCAGCACCTCCTCCTGTATCTTCGGTTCCTTCAGCACCTGCGTCAGTTCCTTCCTCATCAGTGCCTTCTTCGGGCTCGGGTTCAGGTTCGGGCTCTGCTTCAGGCTCTGCAGGCGGAGTCTCTTCGGCAGGAGGCTGTTCGGGCTCGGGTTCTTCAGGAGTTTCTTCCGGTTCTTCAGGAGCGGGTGGTTCTTCTGGAACTTCCTCTTCAGTTATTTCCTCAGTAATTTCTTCTTCAACCTCTTCCTCAGGACACATTGTGTATTCAAAGGAATAAGGATTCATGTAATAATAGCCCTCTTTGTCGATAGTAACACGATAATCTCCTGCATTTGGAACAGTAAACTGTACTTTTCCATCAGAATCCGTAGTCTCACTTCCGATAAAAAAGTACGGATCACGCTTTGCAAGGTCAACCTCTGCTCCTACTGAGGGATCTCCCTTGTATTCAACAGCAACTTCAACGATATTGTCCGGGCAGATTACCTCATGTGAAACAGTAAGGGTCTTCCTCTCCTGCTTTGATCCCCCTCCTGGAGAAGGAGCAAGAGTGATGTTTCCCATTGGTCCGAAAAAGCTTCCGAAAACGTTTATATCTGCAAATACATAGTCATTGACAGTATCCACACCAAATGAAGTTGCGAAAAGCGATGGATCTGTAATCCATGTACTTCCATCGTGTTTTCTTATATTAAGGGTTGTTTCATCAACACCGAGAATCTCTACGGGTGTATACGGAAATTCGATATCAAGGAATGAAGATCCCGGACTGTTTTCCGTTGCCTCGACAAATTTACCTATATTTCTCAATCCCGGCGGGTCATGCACCGGAGTTGATGAAAAAGTAGACGGAGTTCCGTTTTCGAACAGTTTAATCTGGAAGGTTATCCCACCGTTCGAATCTCCATAGTTGCTCATGTTGTAGAAATAAACTATGAATACCCTGTTAGGTGCAATACCCTCAACACTGTAAGAAATGTTTCCCGGACTTGTATTCGGATTAATGTCGTTCCAGGTTCCTGCAATCATGTAATCGGTTCCCTGGGTGTATGTCTGGGTGCTCATATCCCTTCCACTGCAGCAGGCGCTGCTGGTTGATGATGTAGTACCGCTGTTTAGGTAGATGAATCCGTTGCTGCTTATTTTTATTACGTCGTTATTTCGTCCGTACATATACACATTAAACGGAATCGGTATGTCTGCACTGGTATCATCATCCCCAAGAACTACAAGAGTAGGTGCAGTTAATGGATTCACATCCACAGGAATCGCCTGCTCAATCGCATTTCCTGCATTGTCAAAAAGATATACGCTTGCCCCCACGTAATCGGCTGATGCTGGTCCAAAGGTATTGATATCCTGTGTTCCTGTATTTCCATCGGATATTCCGACAGTTTCATCTGAACCGTCATTGTTGCTCTCGGAAACATGAACCTCAACACAGGGATTCCCTTCAGTAACTACACCAACCTGCGTAGGAGTAGCATATCTGAGGTCAATGTCCTCAGAATCGAAATTAATCGCAAACGGGCCAAGGTCAAAGTTGGTTGCGGGATTCGGAGTTGAGCCGAATTGTGAGCTGAATGCCCATTCGTTGTTGTTCTCGACTACATTGTCGTTGAAACTGTTGCCGATACTTCCATCAAGCTGGAATCCTCTTCCATTATTGCTTGAAGTGTCTCCATCAAAGGTATTTCCAATGGTTCCTGACAGATAGAAACCGTACCTGGTATTGCCGTATGCATAGTTGTCTGTAAACGTATTGCCTGTTCCGCCATTGATACCGAATCCGTCAACACCATTGTTCTCTGCGCTGTTTTCTATCAGTTGGGCGCTGTCCATGCTGTCAAAGAACATACCAGTTCCTGCATTGTTGCTTGCATCATTATCATAGACAAAATCATTGTCTCCCTGGAACCAGAGTCCGTCCATTCCCCAACCTGTTCCGGAAAATCCGTTTCCGTTGAAGTCTGAGTTTTCGACCATTATGTTATTGCCGATTATCCATGCACCATAATCACCATTGTTGATGAATTGTGAATTGTTTATCACTACATTATTACAAACTGCAGGTCCGGCTATCGAACCTCCAAGACCGCATGAAGGACCTACCGGGCCTCCTGCCTGTGTAGCGATAACATTATCAAAAGTTATGCCGGTTGCAGTATTCATACATACTATATTGTCAGCAACAGTACCCGGAACAAATGCTGTTGTCATCACAAAACTGGAATCAACCACATTGACGTTTGTTGCCGCGTCTATGTAGAGATTTCCTACATCCGGCCTGGAATTGGGTGTTCCGAAATCCTGGAGAGTACAGTTGATAATCGTTACGTTATTGGTTGCCGGAGCGATGTAAATGCCGATATCGCTCGGTCCCATGGTGAATCCATCGATTGTCATCCCCTGGCAGTCAACTACCACGTTAGAGGACCAAACTTCAATACAGTTAAAACCGCTCGGGCCAGGACCTAAAGCAGCATTATAACTCATCAGAGGGCCTACACCTATATAAGTTCCGGGAGCACCAATAACTATTGGTGCTACATTCTGGCAGTCAAGAGGCTGTCCTATACCAAAAGTAAATTGAGCAAAAGAAAAGCTTGATATCGCTAAAATCACTGTCAGCATCACAAATATGTTGGGTCGCATGGTCAAGGACTCAAATTTAATATTTATAAAGTTTACTTAAAGGGTCTTCCAATACACTTAAAACGTTTATCTGATAAACCGTGATATGCACCTCCCGCACAAAGGAATTACCATAGCCCTTGACCACGGCAGGGGAGATTACTCGTTCATTTCCCATGCGCATTCCGACCACCTGAACGGCATAGGCAGGCAGAGGAATTTCATTGCCAGCAAGGAAACCTATGATTTGGCGGGGCTTAACGGAAAGCTTGAAATTCTTGAGGATACGAAGCTGATTGATGCAGGACATATTTTAGGCGCAAGACAGCTTGTTGTCGAGCATGACGGGCACAAAACCGTTTATACCGGGGATATTTCAGTAAAGCCCAATATCTTCGGAATGCAGGCTGAAATTCCCCAATGCGACCGGCTGATAATGGAATCAACTTATGCGGACCCCAAATATGAATTCCCTGATAATTTCGAAGTATATGCTTCTGTAGGCAAATGGATAAACGACAATGACAAGAGTAACATACTGATAGGAGCTTATGAGCTGGGAAAGGCGCAGGAAATGGTGAAAGTAATAAATGAATACTGCGGAATTGCCCCGGTAGTCCCTGAAAGGACCGAAGAGGTCTGCGGTGATTATGAAAAGTACGGCATTAAGCTGGACCGCGCGGTTGTAGGGAGCGATGAAGCTGAAGAGCTCATGAAAAGAAGATTCGTTGCAATCGTTCCGATGAGGCATGCAAAAAGATATTTCGCCCACAGCATGGCCGAAGCTTTTGAAAGAAGGACTTTGGTCGGTGTTGTTACCGGCTGGGCATTGAAATACAGATTCAACGTTGATGCCGGATTTCCCCTGAGCGACCATGCTGATTTCAATGATTTGCTTCATTATACTGAGAGTACTGGTGCTAAGGAAATTGAATTCTTCGAAGGAGACGGCAGCAAGTTGATTTCTGCGATGAAGAACAGGATTATAAATCCTTTACTGAATAAATGAAAACCTACTAACGGTGGCCATTGCTTGAACTTCGTTCAAGGCTGGCCATTCGCTACGCTCATGGCCACGGTAGTGTAGTGCTTTAATGCGCACAATGGTAACATGGGGGCCTGTGGTGGCCTTTTTGACCGCTGTCCTTCTAAGGGCAAAAACCCCAGGGAAAAAGCCCTGAGGAAAACAAGTCGGAAAGGTTCGCTGAAAGCCCTAGCCCCGAGTTCGATTCTCGGCCGTGGCCCTGTTTTATAAAACAGGTACGCCCGAGAAATTTATAATTTCTCGATCGTGGCCCTAAGCCCTTGGTTTTGAGTTGCAGGTCCTCTGTCCTGCCTCAAGGCCTAGGGACACACTTAAAGCTCTGCTTCAAGGACGTGGCCTTTGATTTTTATTGGTGATTTTCTGGATATAGGTATTGCAAAGATTTCAAAAGATACAAGGATAGCGCTTGTTCCCGAAGATGTGAAAAGGCTGGTTGATGCGGGACACTCAGTTTTCATAGAGAAAAATGCAGGAGCTTCAGCAGGATTTTCAGACGAGGAATATGAGAGGGCAGGAGCAAAGATAACCGATTCTGCCTGGAACTATGAGATGGTTGTAGGAGTTAAATCCCGGGCAGAAGACCCTTACAGGGAAAACCAGATTTTCATGGCATACCTTCATATTGAAAAAGGCCAGAACAAAGACCTGCTTGAAAAACTGCTTGAAAAGAAAATAACATCATATGCATTCGAGGAGATACGTGATGAAAATGGCCGCAGGCTTGTAAATCTCGGTTATGAAGCGGGTGTTGTGGGGATGTACGAAGGCCTCAGGACATACGGGAAAATTGCGGGAAGAAGCGAACTTGAGAACCTTCCGCCGATAAGGGAAACGGGAAAGGATAAAGCTTATGATATTCTTTCAAAACTTAATCTTAATGAAAAGCCCGAAGTAGTTATCATGGGTTATGGAAACGTTTACCGCGGAGCTAATGAAGTGCTTGAAAAAACAGGAATAAAACCGTTGGTGCTTACTGAAAAAGAGACGTCGCATATGCAGGATTACGCGCCTTCGGCAGACATACTGGTAAATGCAGTAGTATGGCTCCCGGGCCAGCCGCATTTGGTTACGAGGGAAATGCTCAAACTGATGAAGAAAACCGCATTGATACTTGATATAAGCTGTGATGAAAACGGGGCGGTTGAAACCTGCATACCCACGGACTGGGAAACCCCCACTTACAAGGAGGAAGGAATAACCCATTTCTGCGTTGACAAGCTTCCGAATGCCATTCCAAAAGAATCCTCAACCCACCTCAGTTCAATGATTATAGAGCATGTGCTGAAGGTTGCAGACGGAGAAGAATTGAAAACAGGGATGATGACCAAAGACGGGAAATTCGTTTACAAGAAATAATCATTTCCATTTTGCTATTTCCGCTATTATATATTTTGAAAGATTGAATTTTCTTTTCCGGTCCTTCATGCTTGGGAAACCCGGAAATGCATTAACCTCTATTATCACCGCACTATGGTCGGTATCTGGCATTATGTCCACGCCTGCAAAATTAAGGTCCATCGCCTTAACCGTCCTCAATGCGTTTTTTTCCGCTCTTTCCAGGAGTTTTTTGGGAATGCTTTCCAGGAACTGCTGGTCTTCTCCTCTGGCGCCCTGGGAAATGTTCGTCGTTATCTTATCGTATTCATTGCTCCTCGGATAGATGTAAAGGACTTTTCCGAACGCAACGTAAATCCTAAGGTCGAACTTCCTGCCTCTTATGAGAAACGGCCTTATCGCCTCCTCTATAACTACATCATGTTTTATAAGCTCCTTTATGAACTTCCTGTTTCCCGTTATCTCCCTGAACTTCCATCCATAATCCGATTTTTTGCTGATTATGTGGCTGTTCTGTGCCTTGAAATTGGTGAGCCAGTAGTTTCTCTCAAGGTAGGTTATCCCTTTTCCCATCGAGCCGTACCGTACTTTTATGAAAAGCTTCTTGCCCGAATCCACCAGTTCAAGAATTTTCCTGTAGTCTCTTGTTGAATAATGCTTAGGGACGGAAATGCCGGCTTTGGCAAGAATCCGGTTGGTCTTTTCCTTATCCCTTTCGACATAAACATTGTCAGGGCTGTTGATGAAACGGATTTTCTTGTCCTTGTAAAATTCCCTAAGTATCCTGCCGGTTTTTTTCCAGAATTTCCTGAACTTTATGAAATAATTCCTGTTTCCGTAAACTTCCCTGCTTTTCCTTGTTTCAATATGGCTGTCCCAGTAATCGAAAGGAAAGAAAAAATAGACTATCAATTTTTCTGTTTTTATTTTCGGAAGCTTTTTTTCAAAAACTGCATCGTAATCCACCGTTTTGAAATTGATGCGGTGCTTCCTGAAAAGCCTGCGCTGGCTCAGGAACTTCTTGAATGAGTCAAAATCTTTCTTATCTCCTATTGCTAAAACTGTTTCCATTGAAATCATCTAAACTAAAGGTAGTGAGAGTATCCTCTTGCTATGCGATATAATAAAAACCTGAGTGAATTCTAAACGCTGTGGAAATTCCCGTCCCTGTCCCTTTTGTATTTATGGGTGGGATTGGTCGGGCAGGTCCAGATTTCATCATCTTTCTTTGTAAGCTCTGAAAACAGTCCTTTCTTTATGTGGCATTCCGGGCATCCTGGCATAATTAACACCTTTGTCATAATTCAACTGGTCGGATTCAGATATATGCAAAATAAATTTATAAGGATTTTGCAGGGCGTTACCAACATTAATTAACTTATTCTTCTATATACGCTTCATGAGTGCGATATTGAGAGTAGTACTTGATGCGCTTTTGCCGCTGAAGCTTTCGGAAGTGGAAATTGCAAAAAAACTCGCGGATGTGGCCAGTGTTTCTGCTGCAGACGTAAACATCAAAGAGATGGAAAAGAAAGTCCAGACGGCCAAGATAACCCTTGAAGGAGAAGACATAAACATGGATGATGTAATGCTTGTCCTAGACTCCTCAGGCGTATCTGTGAAGAACATAGACAGGGTTTCGACCGGCAAAAGGCTGATAAGTGGTTAGTTTGTCTCCCATCAAAAAACAGATTAAAAACATAAGGAAATATCTGAGAATTTCAGAAGGGGGAGGATTGCTCAGGCGCTATTTCGTGATGAATGCGTTTGACGGCGTGCTTACGATGGTGGGTGTTGTAATGGGCGCATACGTAGCCGGAGTAACCGACTTCGCGCTTGTGATTGCAATAGGAATAGCAACTTCTGTAGCAGTAGGGGTGTCCGGCTTGTGGGGTGCATTCCTGACCGAGGCTGCGGAAAGAAGAGGCGAGCTCAAATCCATGGAAAAATCACTCCACAGGGAGCTTAAAGGCACGGAAATAGAAGAGGCGTTCAGGGTGACCACCTACCTCACCGCGGTAGTCTTCGGCTTGTCGCCCTTTATCGCAGCGATTACCCTGCTTCTTCCTTTCGGGGCGTATATGGCATTCCCGACCGAGGAGGCCACTGCCCAGGAGGTTTATCTCGCTTCATTCGCCCTTGCCGGAGTCGTTTTCGTGCTCTTGGGAATTTATCTTGGAAGAATATCCAGGGAAAGCATGGTATTGTCCGCACTTAAGCTGCTCCTGGCAGGAGTGGTGTGCGTCATAATAATAATGCTTCTTTCAGGAGGATAAAAATGAAGACGTACAGAATAGTTTTGTTTGCGATGATAATTCTTTTCCTTTTTCTGGTGGCTCCGTATTTCAAAACCAATATTTCATATTTACTTAATCCCTCCTCGATAGACATCCTTGCATCCGGCCAGTGGGTTGTAGTGCTTATATGGATTGTCGTGTTCTCAGCATTCACTTTGTTTTTGCTTTATCCCAGGAAAAGGGGCGCATGGAAGAAATATTCCGTTATTTACATCGCATATATAGTCGCTTTGTTCACCGAAATGTTCGGATTTCCGTTGAGTTTGTATTTCCTTTCCACTTTCCTTCCAGGAACTCCGCTTCCTGAAGAGCCGGTGAGCACGGTTATAAACTTCTCATTCTTCGGGCAGGATTACAGCCTTCTTATGACTTCCCTGATTGCGGGATTCGTTACTGTAATAGGCGGAGCTTTGGTGGTAATAGGATGGAAACAGATATACGATGCGGATGAATTGGTTACAAAAGGAATTTACGGGTATTCAAGGCATCCGCAGTACGTGGGAATGGGCGCCATAATCATTGCATGGCTTTTCGCATGGCCGACGATACCGACTGCAATAATGGCGGTAATATTGTTGGTTGTATATTTCAGGCTTGCAAAAACAGAGGAAAAAGAGCTTGAAAAGGAATTCGGAAAGAAGTATCTGGATTACAAGAAAAAAACCCCTTTCCTGTTCTGATTTTACATCTTTAATGCATTCCAGAGTGCTGCGAAGATTGCTCCGGTAATCGCACCGCAGAGGAAGAAGCCGACCACGCCGATTATGAAGGTCACCACATCAAACGGCGCTACTGCCAATGCCGTTGATATGAAGTGGAGCTCCATGAACCAGTTGATGAACTGGCTTCCGAAGGCAAGCATCACTACCGCCCAGCCGATGTACCAGACCGCAAACAGCAATCCTAGGGTCACAGCCACTTTCTTTACATCTATGTTTCCGGCCATAGGCTAACAATAACATAATCAATTATAAATATTTAGTTAGGAAAAGTTTAGCATGAAATACGGCCCATTACTCCTATTGCTTTTGCTCTTGGGGACTGTAAGCGCCCAATATGACATGGAGTTTATAGAGTATTACGGCCAGGGATGCTCGCACTGCGCGAGAATGTCCGAAGTAATGGACGAATCTATTTCAACAACCTATTCCGATTACGATATCAACGTAGTGAAAAAAGAGGTTTATTTCGACGATGTTAACAGGCAGGAACTGCTTAAGCTTTTCATAAGATTCGGGATGGACCCGAGCGTGAGGGTTCCGATTACCTTTGTTGACAACCGCTCTCTTATAGTAGGAGAAACGAGCCGGGAAAGATTCGAGGAGATAATGGATGCGCACCTTGAGAATGAAAGCCTTGCAGGTGTTTATACCCAGCTTTCATTCGAACCGGTTGAGAACGGAGTAAGCGACGTGGGTACCGGAACACAGCTAACCCTGATAGTTCTTCTGGGTGCTGCGCTGGTTGATTCGATCAATCCATGCACTATCACGGTGATGGTTCTGCTTCTCGGAGTAATCCTAATGGCCGACGGCAAAAAGAAAATGCTCCTTGCAGCGATTACTTTCATCACAGTTATTTTCGTAGCATATCTTCTGATGGGCCTGGGAATCCTTACCGCGATAAGCAATACCGGGCTGGTAACCGCATTCTACTACGTCGTTACCGCAGCCGCATTGCTGCTTGCCCTTATGGAATTCAATGCATACCTAAGATATAAACCCGGATTCTTTTCCGTTGAAATGCCGATGTTCATGAGACCTTACCTTAAGAAAGTGATGAAAAGCGCGACTTCCATTCCCGGGGTTGCGGTTGCAGCCCTTGTATGCTCTTTGTTCCTTCTTCCCTGCTCTTCGGGACCCTACCTTATGGTCCTCAGCATGATTGCGGAGTCGGTAACCGTGCAGGCACTGCTCTATCTTGTGGTTTACAATCTGATATTCATACTGCCCATGACGATAATAGCGCTGGCCGTATATCTCGGAAGAACGACCGTTGATGAGATAGGCGACATGAGGGAGAAGTACATAAGGCAGATACACCTGTTTTCAGGACTTATACTTCTCGCGTTGTTCGTGGTAATGCTCGGAAAGATACTCGGGGTTTACTAGATTTGAAATAAACACACTATTAGAAACATTTTTAAACAAGTAATACACATAATGCACATATGACAAATATAACATTATATGTGCCGGACAGCATATATGAGAAAATGAAAAAGTACAAGGAATTGAAATGGAGCGAAATTGCACGCGAAGCGATAGAAGAAAAGATAAAACAACTTGAAGAGGCGGATATGCGGATTTACGGGCTTAAAAGACTGTTGAAGGAAGGGGAAGAAGCAGATGACCTATTCAAATTTTAAACATGGAGATATAGTTGTAGTGAACCTGCCATTTACAGACTTTTCTGATATCAAAAAAAGACCGGCAATAGTAGTAAGCAGTAATAAATTCAACAGGCGCTCCAAAGACGTAATAATTGCAAAAATTACAGGAACGGAATTTTCACACGGATTGAGCATAGGGATAACAAACGATGATTTGGAACAAGGAGAATTGAAAAAAGAAAGTTATATCGACCTGAGTTTAATTCTGACAGTCGAAAAGAAACTCATGGGAAAGCCTATTGCCAATGTTAAAAAGAACATCAGCACTGAGATAAAGGGAAAGCTTTCTGAATTGTTTGACATTTAGTGGGATGGCAGCAGGTCTTTTTTCCATTTTCCGGAATTCGTTATTACCTTCCTGTAGAAATCCATGAATGCATCGGTTTCCGTTCTTATGTAATCATCTATTGCATCATAATTCTTATTCTCGTAATAATCCCTGATTACGCTTCCTGAGCAGGGCTTTGAGCTGAATTTGTCAAGCCCGGAGCCCTTGAACTGTCCTCCGTTAAGCATCACTGCAAGATGCTTCATGTCTATGTACGGCATGTTATAGAAATCTGATTCGCTCATCATCGTTCCTATGTATTTGGCGAACTTGAACCTGAAGAAGTCGAATTCAAAGCCTAAATTGAAGCCCACGGGGATGAAGTCCCATGTTTTCCTGTTCTGCATGAATCTGGAGTAGAATTCCTTTACGATGTTTTCCTCGGAGGATTCCCAGGATTTCAATATCGTCAAATCCCCAACCGGCTCGCCATAAGGGTCTATCTTCTGGTACTGGATGGTTATTATCTGGTCCCTTAAAGGGTTAGGCCTCGGGCATATGGAATGTGTTTCAATATCGAGGTAATATCTGGGCATGAACTCAATTCTCCGACAACATTTCTTTTAAAAACCTTCCCTTATTTAACTTTATCTGCGGTTTTTGGCGTTAGTTCAGGGAACTGTGTTTCCCGAGCGAGCCGCAAGGTGATGCTCAATGAAAAGAGCGAATATCAAGAAGTTAAAGACTAGAAAGGATAATCCTTCGCTTCTCTCTTTGATAGAGACGCTGAACAAGGATAAGAAATCAATATGGAAAAGGGTAGCCTACGAACTGTCAAAGCCCAGGAAGGAAATGGCAGAGATAAACCTCAGCAAGCTCGATGCCTACGGAAAGGAAGGCGGAACTGTAGTTGTTCCGGGGAAAGTCCTCGGATCCGGAAGCCTGAGCAAGAAGATGACTGTTGCTGCATTCTCATTCAGTGAAAGCGCTAAGAAACTCATAGCGGATTCGGGAGGAAAGGCCGTTTCAATCGAAAGTGTTTACAAGACAAACCCCACAGGCAGGGAGGTCCTCATAATCAGGTGATACTTATGATAGTCATAGACGGAACGGATGTTATTTTCGGAAGGATGGCGACCCAGGTGGCAAAGAAAGCGCTTGAAGGGGAAGAAGTCCACATAATAAACTCGGAGAAAATCATACTAAACGGAAGCCCTCCGGTTATAATAAAGAAATACCACGAGAGAAAGAGGGCAAAGAACAAGGCAGACCCGGAAAAATCGCCCAAGTGGCCGAAGGTTCCGCACATGCTCGTCAAGAGGATGATAAGGGGGATGCTTCCGAGGAAAACCGCAAAAGGCACTGCTGCATACAAGAGGATAATGGTCTATACCTCGAATCCCAAGCAGCTTAAGCCGAGTGAACTGAAACTGAAGAAGCACGACGGGATTTCACCGCATATTACTGTACATCGTCTATGCAAGATGATGGGTTACATGGGTTGATATTATGACTGCTAAAAAAGAAGAAAAAAAGAAAGAGGAGCCTAAAAAAGAAGAAAAAGCTCCTGAAAAGAAAGAAGAAAAACCAAAGGAAGAGAAGCCTAAGCCCGAAGTAAAAGAGGAGAAGCCCAAGAAAAAGAAAACCAGGAAGAGAACGGGCAAGAAGAAAGCAAAAGGTCCTAAAGACAAGGTAGTAGTTGCAAGAGGAAAAAGGAAAGAAAGCCAGGCAAGGGCGAGAATCCGGAAAGGCAGGGGGGAAATCAGGGTAAACAGCGTTTCAGTTAAATCATACGGCAATAAGTATATAAGGTCAATAATCAGGGAGCCCTTGACTTACATGGGCCCTGAAGTAAACGAACTAGACA
>Ga0180434_10004479_pt1 | contig 17004 bp, 17 predicted proteins | sample SS_ome_7_FD_132453 | JGI IMG/M metagenome (GOLD analysis project Ga0180434, IMG submission 132453) | Hypersaline lake sediment archaeal communities from the Salton Sea, California, USA - SS_1_D_2 metaG | ecosystem: Environmental > Aquatic > Non-marine Saline and Alkaline > Hypersaline >...
CACCTTCTCGAACTCCGGATGATCGTCATCCCAGTTCACCCCGTTCAGGCTGTGATGCGCCACCACCAGCGCCCTCTTCCCTTTCAGGAAATTCCACAACTCCTCCGTCCCCGCCTGATTGTTCAGCGGCTGCTCGTCGTTCGGGTACAGGATATTCCTGTGACCCATCGTCGTCTTCGCCTCTTCCACCCCCAGTACCGTCACGAACCTCCCCGGCTCGTTCCACCTCTTCACCGAGTCCTCGATCTCCTGCCACTGTTCCGGCGTCATCCACTTCTGCCACGGCCTGTCCACCGTGGACGTCTCGTAATGATTGTGATCCACTATCGCAATCAGGTCCGCCCCCGCCACCCTCTTCGCGTGCGCAAAAAACTCGTCCGGCGTCCCCAGCGAATCCGACATCCCCGTGTGCGAGTGCGTGTCCCCGAAGTAGATGAACTCCTTCCACCCTTCAGTCTTGCAGTCCGTCGGATTGCTCCTCGTCCTTATCGTGCCGTCCGCCGTCTCCGCCGTGACGAAGAACACCCCCTCCTTCCCCAGCTTCAATCCCCGCACCTCCTTGCAGTTCCCGTCCTCCTTCGTGAACTCCACCGTCCCCGGAATTTCACCCCCCGAAGGCTCCAGTGCCAGTTTCACCTTCCCCTCGAATATCTCGTGTGGAGGATTGCCGAACTCATCCAAAAACGACAGCCTCACCGAAATCTCCTCCCCCACCTTGCTCCTCGAAGCCACTATCGCCCGCAGCTTCGCCGGCGGCCCGGCAAGTATCTCCAGCTCGTACCGGCTCTCCCTCTCCATCGGCCTCTGCGGCCCTCCCGCCGTCTTCGATACGAACACCTCCAGGCGGTTCCGCCAGTTGTTCCACTCCGTCTGAGGGAACTTCTGCACCACCACGTTCCTGTACTCCAAACGTATCACATCCCCTTGTTCCAGCCGCGTATGCACATGCGCCGTCACGTACCACTCGATCGGCTCCCACTGCGACAGCCTAACCTCCATCGGCCCCGCCCCGCAGTAACCCTCCACGTACCCAGGATCGTCCGGATCGTCCATCTGCGGCTGAGACCACGTCCGCGGCAGCGCGAACTTCACGCTCCCCCCAGGCTCGATACCCCCTCCCCCCACTGCGAACTTGATGACAAAATCCTGCTTGCTCCCGACCCTTATCTCCTTCGACGGACGAATCGTCGCCTTACCCGTCGCGTACCTCAAGTCCTCCGGACCCGCATACGTCCGAAACGTATCTTGGAAAACCACATCGTGCGGAAGCACTCTCGCTATCTCGTCTCTGTTAATCATCTCGCTCTTCTCCATCGCTGCTGTCTCTCAAGACGTACCGATATCGCAACACTCCTATACCAAGGAAATCCCTCAGTCCCGCCCCGGGACTTCTCAGCCCCCCAGCACCCCGAGCGTCCCCCCGCCCACAGTGGGCCGCGGAGTGTCCGCTCCCATCGGCTGCGGCGGTAGATCCCTCGTCCCGATCGAACGCACCGACCCCGATATCCCCACCGCGCCGCCTGCCGCCCCTTCCGCCACTCTAAAGAGCAGCTTCGCCACCTCCACAAGACCTGTCACCGTAGGCTCCACCTTCGGCATGTTCATCAGGCTCATGAATATCTTTCCCTCGCCCACATCCTCGTACTCGAAATACGGCAGCCCCAGCACTCCCTGCAATCCTCCCACGAATTGCAGCACCTCCGCATTACGACGAACCTCCAGGCTCAGCGCACCCAACTCGCTAGTGCCCGCATTCACCAGCACCGAAACGCTGAACATGTCCCCCTCGCGCACCGACTCCCTTCTCATCAGCAAATCCACCACTCCCTTCGTCGACGCGCCCGAAATATATATCCGCCTCGTCGGCGAAACAACCACCCCGCCTGCACCTATACCCCTCACTCTGAAGTACATCACCCCGCTGTTGTCCACCGCCTTCCCCACTACCCTCTTCCACGCTCGATCGCTTATCCCCAAAGGCGAACCAAACACCCCGCTCAACCGCGGGTACGAAACCGTATCGCTCCCCAAGCTGAACGTCCCGTCAATCGAGAACTGCACCTGGAAGTTCTCAACACCCACCGACGCCGTCCAGCTCACCGTCGGACCCGCCGCAGGCGAGACTATTGCATCCGCCGCCGGTGACAGTAGCGTGATCTCATCCACCGCACCCGCAGCCGGACCCAGTGCCATCACAAGTCCGAGCCAAGCGACAAAAAGGAACGCACCCCAAGTTCGCCTTCGTAGTATCATCGTAAAACCTCCGAAAACGGCCCCCTTTCCCGCCAGACGCATACTATATTCCCACCCACACCCCCAGTCAACCATAATTTCTCGCCCGCCCACACCCCTCCACTCCATCCCCACGGCCAAGAAACACAACGTACGGCCGTTGCTTGCCCCACCCTCAAACGCCCGCACCGTAGGGGCGCCGCTGTCCTCTGGACAGCCGCTTGCCGCGCCCTCTCCTCGCCCCGGCAATACCACAATCCCGTGAAAATGATCTGGCATCACCACAAACGCGTCCAAATCAGCCGACCTGAATCGCCTGGCCACCTCCTCCCATGCACGCACGACTTCAATTCCTGCCTCATTCATGAACATCCCCCCGTCGCGCACCTGGGCAAACAAACATTCTCGCTTCCACGCACACGCCGTGATGTAGTACCAACCCCCCGACGAATAATCGAACCCCTGCAGCCGAATCGACCGCCTCTTACCAACTACAGCCCCTCTCCTCTCACCATCTCCTCCGTCTATCATTCCTCATCTCCCGCATCTTCCAAAAGGACAGGGACATGATAGTGGACATAGCCGTCGACGACCACTCTGCCACGCGAAATCGCGAGCACCAACCCTCGCCGCCACAAAAGAACCGGCCCGAAGCCCCTTCTCAGGCCTCGGGCCGGTCGCTCAAAACTCACCACCCTCTACTCAGCGCACCGTCTCTATCTCACCTGCGGCGCTCGCTGATGGTAATTCACTATCGGCTTCGCCGGCGTCGGCGCGGGACGCTGGTCCTGGATCGACACGTGAATCGCATCGCTCCCCAGCGCCACGCCCTTCCCCTTGATGCTTCCGCTCACCAAGTCCACCCCTCGCCCGCTACCCGGCGTATCCTCGTACTTGCTCTTCCCCTCGACCACGCGCCGGATGAACCCCTCCACGTCCTTCTCCGTAACCTCGCTCCGCCTCTTCTCACTCAACTCGCCTCTCGGCAGAACCAGATCCGTCGCGTATCCCTCGATCAGCTTCTCCTGAAGCTCCTCGAAAAGATCGCGCCGCCCGAACAATTCCAGACCCATCACCCTTCCCGTTCTCGCATCCGCCACCGCAATACCTATCGTGTCAGGAGGACTGAACTTCCCCAGCTCGTCGTGAACCTTCTGATACCTCTCTTGCACCTCTTCCGAATCCAGCATCTCGTCGAGGCTGCTCGTCGGGCTCGATACCTCCAACGCCGCACCCGTTCGCTGCACGTTGTCCCACACCTGCTGCTGCCCCGCGCCCCTCTTTATCTCATTCTGCATGCTGAACGACACAATGTTGCTCGAACCCTTGAACTCCCTCTTCCCGTGCCACCGGCTCTGCTCGATGCAGAACACCGGGACCGTCACCTTCTGCTTTGATTCGATGATCGTATCCTGCTTCACCACTCGCGTCTGTCTCCCTCCCTTGATGATCTCCCCGCTCATCAGCAGCACCGTCTTCCCCCCCGTGTTCTCCATCAGCACCTCCGGAACCCTCGCCTGCTCCTTCTCCCTTATCTTCAGATATCCCCCCGCAAACGCCTCATCCATCGTCGCCCAATCCCCCGCTGCCTGCTTCCCCGAATACCGAATCGGGAAAACCACCATATTCTCGTGCATCCGGGGCTTATCCACCGTCAGACCTGCCAGCAGCCTCTCCACTTCCGGCACGTGATCCGTCTTCACAATCGCGGGTTCTAGCGTCGGCTTCGCTTCCTCCGCCCTCGTAAGACCCATAACCCCCGCCAGAATCGCCAGCGCCGCCGCCACCGGCCACGCCGCTCTCGGTGCTCTTCGCATCATCTTGCGCCTCCTTTCAGACTCGCCGCCACGCGGCCATCCTGCTTTCCATAAGGTTGGACGCAATATCCCCACCCAGGTTCCCTGAAAAAAGCCCCACACCGCGAACACGCCTCCCCGCCACCCCGTAATCGTCAAAACCCCTACTCGTCCCCCCAGTACGTGCTGACCACGGCGTCCTTCTCGTCGAACTGCACATAGAAGACGCCTCGGGGGCGTTTGTTGTAGATGTAGAGCTTCAAAGGAGGCGTGACCCACGCAGTCACGAACACGCTCCCCACCACCGTCGGCTCTCCAACCTTCGCTTCTACCTCTTCGGGAGTCATGCCACGCGTGATGCCCATCGTATCGCCGCGATAGCGGCCCGGAGGAATCTCGAAGGAAGTGGCGCCCTCCAGATCAGGGTCTAGCTGGGCAGTTGGACCAGCAGAGCTTGCCTCTTCCGCGGGGCGTTCACATCCTGCAACCACACTTGCACAAACGAACGCGAGAATTCCCGTGAGCACGATGCGGCTTTTCATGTGCCGTCTCCCTGCGGCCGTAGAACCACCTCCACTCTGTTGGACGCAGCATCCCCCCTCAGGTTCCACGAAAAACCCCGCCCCAGAGGGGACATAATCGCCAACGCCCGCCTTCAAACTCATTCCCCGTCCTAGCGCCGCCCTGTCCGCCGTAGCCTTGCACAAAGGCGGGCCGCCGCACCCACCCTCGCAGGGACATAATCGCCAACCCATGCCCGCTAACTCCCTGGACACCGGCTACCCCTCAGAACTCAATCCCGCCCCCTAAGCCGCCGATTGTGTCCCCCTTCTACCTGGGACACAATGCGAATCCTCGCCCTATTGCCACACGGCCCTCCGGAAACTTCCCCCAATCCCCGTCCCAACACACCGGCGTCCGTTTGTGCCCCCTTGCAGCATCACTGTCCTATCCGCCGTAGCCTTGCACAAAGGCGGGTCGCCCACGTTCCCATTACCACTCAGGCCGTTCCAGCGGATACCTCCCGTACTTCCCCACCGCCTTACGCAGCGCCCCGATATGCTCCTCCGGAAACGGCAGACACTGATCCGCCGCGCAGAAGTACCCCCCCTCTCGCCCCAGTTGCCACAGCCGCTCTCGCACCTCCCGCTCGATCGCCTCCGCCGGCCCCTTCATAATCGTCACCGTGCTCACTCCCCCTTCCAGCGCCATACGCCCCTGCGTCGCCTCTCGCACCCGCGTCAAATCATTCGCCGTCGCCTGCACCGGATGAAGCACATCCACCCCCAGCTTCATGAACCTCTCCAGCATCCACTCCACGTTTCCGCACGAGTGGAACCGGATCATCACCCCCCCCTTTCGATACACCTCGAACAGCCGCTCGTACTCCGGCATCAGAAACTCATCCACGATATCCGGCCCCAGCAGCGGCCCCGTCTGCGCCCCCATGTCGTCGTTCGGAGCCACAAACTCCACCCCCACCTTCAAGTAATGCTCCGCCATTCCCAACTGGAAATCCATCACTCGCCGCAGCACCTCTCTCACGAACCCCGGCTCCGTCCGGAAGTACACCATCAGATTCTCCATCCCCACCAGCATATACGCCTTCTCCCACAGCACCTCTCTGTGGGACCCCATCAGGAACACACCCTCCCTTCTCTCCCTTTCCGCCACCCGGTACACCTCACTGCAAAGCCGCTCGTCATTCGGGTCCGGCCATTGGTAATCTCTCAGAGCCCCCACATCCGCCAGAGGATATTCCCCCGGGAAACCCATAATGCTTTCCAGCTCTCTCCGCCACCCCGTCCCCCATATATCCTTCCATCGCGAACCCACCGGCATATCCGGCCCTCCCCCCTCGAACCCCTCGTGCTCGCACCCGAAGTATCGCACGAACCGCCACGGCGGTGATTCCACCACCCGCTCGGGGCTTCCAAACCGAATAATCCTCAGCGCATTCTCCCGCTCATCCATCACGCCGCCCATTCTACCAGACCGCTCTCATCCAGTCCTTGATCAGTCGGTAGGGCGTCCGGTATCCTCTCCAGCCAGCATGCATTCGAGAACCGAGGTCCCTGCTCAAATGTCTGAGAGTAGTAGGAGAGTCACACATGCGCAATGAGTTCTACGGAGACAAACGCGACCTTGTCAAATGGGGCTCACTCCTCCATCTCGCCGAACTCCACAACATCAAGCTCATTCTCTTCGCCGCCTACCTCCGTCCTGACACGACTGCGCTACAGCTCAACGTCCTTCGCAGCCGCACACAGCAGACCATCCCTCTCCCAAACGCAGTCTGGCGACACTTCCGCAACGTCCACGACATACACGACCTCGGTCGCGCCGCGGGGATCACCATCGACATCTTCGACGACCTCTTTCAGGACCGCGAAGATTACACCCGCAGACTCATCAAATGGATTCAGAATCGCCCGAGCAGGAAGATAGTCTTTCTCGACCCCGACAACGGTCTGTCGCCGCAGCGCCCTGACCTCAAGCACGTCAAGCCCGACGAGATCGCGCAGATACACGGCGCAATGGAACCCGGAGACGTCGCTGTTCTCTATCAGCACGCGCGCCGCACAAAGACCTGGCTCGAAGACACCCGCGCACAGTTCGCCCGCGCTGTGGACGCAAACCCCGACTCGATCGTCACCATCCACTCCCCTGGCGTCAGCGATGTCGCCTTCTTCGCCGCCGCCAAATCTGCATAGCTAAGCCCCCTTGCCCCCAGTCCCTCACGTGCTATCATCCGCCCATGGACCGCAACTCCGAAAACCTGTCCTCTCGCATCGGCGTGGTTTTCCAGAGCACCCTTTCGAAAGGCTCAGACAAACTCCGCGCCGCCTGGTACGTCGGCTACGACCACCTCGGACGCGGCACCGAATCCATCGAGTACGTCCCCATCCTCCACTACTCCGGCGAGCAGACCCTTCCCTTTCTCGACCGCCGTCCCCCCGAACTCAAAACCCCCGACGGCCTCCGCGCCTACGTAACCGAGAACCACGAACGCTTCCCGCCCGGAACCACCTGGCTCATCGGCAACGAAGTCGGCTTTGCGCCGAACGGCGACACCCGCTCTCCGCATCAGTACGCCAGGGACTACCACGACGCATACGAAGCACTCAAATCACTCGACATGGACTACCTCGTCGCGCCGACCTCCATCGTCACCACCCCGCGGAAGGAAACCTCCGACGGCTACTCTCCCGTCACCGGCTACCCCTCCATTTACTTCCAGGCTTTGGACCGCTCACGCGAGATCCTCGAACTCATCCGCAGCGGGCGCATCTGCGAACACGCCGTCGCCTATCTCGAACAGGTCATGGAGAAATACCGCAAGCAGTTCGCCGAAGAGATGCCCATCGACGTCTTCAACATCCACCCCTACGCCCGCAACGTCGAAGAAGGCTGCACCGATGCCGACGATGTCCTCGAGCAGGTAGCCGCCTTCCGACGCTTCATGAAGCTCAGAGGCTACCGCGACTGCCCCCTCATGATCTCCGAGATCGGCTGTCCCCTCGGCACCCCGCCTCCCGACGACGTCGCCGCCTTCCTGACACGCGTCCTTCCCGACCTCCTGAACCTCTACTCGGAAACCCTCGGCCCCGAGGCCGACGACTATCGCCTCGTACAGAGAATCGCCTGGGTCGCCGGCGCGCCGCCCGAGAGACCCGAATTCTCCCCCCCGGGAATAAACTGGAACCAGACCACCCTTCTGGATTCAGACGGCAACCTCACCCCGCTCGGCCAAACCTTCAACAACACCGTCCAGCGCCTATCCCACTGACCACCTTATTGACGCTTGCCTTACCCCTCTTCCTTCTCCACAGACCCCAGCACGTGCAGCCGCACCTTCCATCCCTGGTCCGTCTTCTGCCACAGGTCCGCCACCCTCTCCACCTCCAGCAGCCTCGTCCCTTCCTCCGTCCTCTCCTGCACGCGCACATCGTACGCCGCCAGCGCGTCGTTCTCCGTAACGCTCAGCTTCACATTCTCCGCCGTACGCTTCACCTCAGGCATCCGCTCGAAAAGCGTACGATAAAACCCCACAATCTCCTCCCGCCCGTGGAATCTCCCCCCGATTCCCTCCATCCCTCTCGTATCAACCACCGCGTCGTCAGTGCACAGCCCCGCCACCACCCCGAGGTCCCTCCGGTCCATCGCCTCCAGACGCGCATTCAGCGCCTGCATCACCTCGTCTTCGCTCACCGTCTCTCCCTGCCTCAGCCGTGGAAATCAGTCCCCTGCTCAAGCATCCTCAGCGCAAGCTGCCGCTTCTCGTCGTTCGCCAGGTATATCGTCTGCGTCGGGAACGCAAAGTCTATCCCCTCCGCGTTGAACCTCTCCAGCAGCTCCATGTTTACCTTCTCGTTGAACGCCAGAAACGCCCAGTAGTCCGGTGGATGGTACCAGTACAGCATCAGGATATTCAGCGACGCATCGTTGAAATCGTTGAAGAACACCCGTGGCGGAAACTCCTCATTCAACCCCTCGTGATTCGCCAGCAGCTCCTTGACGATCTCCAGCGCCCGCCTCACCTTCTCCGGCGGCGTGTCGTATGTAATCGTGATGTTCGACAGCCGTCTGATGTACGGACGCCGCCCGATGTTCTGAATGATCGTATTCGCCGCCTCCGCGTTCGGCACCGTCACAAGGTGCCCCTCCAGCGTCCGTATCTTCGTTGACCTGAAACCCACCTCCTCCACCGGACCGTCGTGCCCCCCTATCACGATCCGGTCTCCCACCTGGAACGGCTTGTCCAGCAGTATCATCACCGACCCGAAGAAGTTCCTGATCATGTCCTGCCCGGCCAACGCTATCGCCAAGCCGCCTACCCCAAGGCCCACCAGCAGCTCCCCAATCGTCTTCCCGTACACGAGCTGCACGATAAACATCGCCGCCACGATGACGATCGTGATCCTCATGCTCTTGCGCAGCAGCGGGGCCAGCATGTCATCTATCGCCGTCTCCGTACGCGCCGCCCACTTCCTCAGGAAATGATCGATAACGTCCACCAGACGGTACACCGCATACGCAATCGCTATCGCAAACAGCACCTCGACCGCCGTTGTCGCCGCCCCCTCAATGCCCGCCGGGACCTCCAGCGTGAACATCCCGGGCTCTTTCTCCACTTTCGCCTTAAGCAGCGCCAGCCCAGCCCGCAGCGCCACCGCGAAAAGCGCCAGCGCCGCCGGTCCACCCAGACACCCAAGCATCAGCCCCAGCGCCTCGGTCCTGCCCATCTTCTTCAGCCGCAGACTCGTTCTGTTCAGCACGAACATCGCTATCCGCCCAGCCACGAGGCCCACGAATATCCATGCTAGCAACGCCCCATACCGCCACAGCACGATGTGCATGAAGTCCGTCGTCTTGAAGAACTCAATCGCTCCCATCTCAAAACCTCCGATTCAACTCAATCACTTCCAGTCCGACTGCGTTCCCACTCAGACTAACCGCATCACAGCCGCTTTGCAAACACCGGATCACCTGTCCGATGTCTTATAAGCGAGTTATCCGAAAGCCCGATCACCTCGCAGCCCTGCTTCAGGTAAAAATCAACCGCCGACTCCGTCGCGTTCGACCCGATGAACAGAGCCGACACACCCCTCTCTCTCCCTATCCTCTCCATCTCCCCCATCAGTCGCGACCCGATCCCGCTCCTCCTGTAACCCGCACCCACGAAAAGCGCGCACATCTCCGCGCTCCCGTCCCGCAGCTTCCGACCCAAAATACCGAACCCCACCAGCCTCTCCCCCTCGAACGCACCCACCATCACCCCGCCTTTCTCCAGCTCCGGCCTCCACAGATTGATCCGCTCTTCAACGCCCCGTTCCCCCCATGGCCCCGTCTCCCCCGGAGGAACCTTCAGCACCTTCCGCAGCCTCAGCCCCATCCCGTCCGCCGACCGCTCCGCCACGTACTTCGCCTCCACCCGCTCCGACCTGTCCACCTGCTCGATCATCCCAATCTCTTCCACCCTCATCTCTCTCAGCTCAATCTCCATACCTTCTCCCGAAGTGCACATCTGTTTAGCTCCCGCGGGACCCTCACCTCCTGATCTCATCCATAAACAGCTCCTCCCACACCTCCCCCGTCCAGTATTCACTCGTCACCTGCTCCGACAATCTCCCCTCCTCACCTCCCCAACAACTCACCAACCCTTCTACTACACCCACCCCCTTCCCTCAACCCCCTCCCACCGCGACGGCCACACGGTGCAACCATTCCCTTGCAACCCCCTCCCAACCGCGATACATTCTCCTGACGGCTCAATCCGCATCGTATGAGAACAAAAGAACCCTCATGCCCAACGTCAACGGAAAATTCATAGCCAAGATCTCGGGCCTCACCAAAAACTACGGCACCCTCACCGCTCTCAGCGACGTGACCTTCTCCGTCGAGCGCGGAGAGCTCTTCGGATATCTCGGCCCAAACGGCGCCGGCAAAACCACCACCATCAACATCCTCTGCGGCCTCCTCCAGCGCGACGCCGGAACCGTAAACCTCTGCGGCCTCGACATCGACCAGAGCCCCGTTTCTATAAAGCAGCGCATAGGCGTCGTGCCGGAAGAATCAAATCTCTACCCCGAACTCACCTGCCGAAGAAATCTCGAATACCTCGCCGAGCTCTACGGCCTCCCCCGCGCAGTCCGCCGAACCAGAACTGAAGAGCTCCTCGCGGCCTTCGATCTCTCCGACAGAGCCACGACCCCATTCCGCGCGCTCTCCCGCGGAATGAAGCGCCGCCTCACCGTCGCCGCCGCTCTCGTCCATTCACCCGAAGTCCTCTTTCTCGACGAGCCCACCTCCGGCCTCGATGTCCCCAGCGCACGCGACCTTCGCTCCATGATCCAGGACGCCAACCGCCGCGGCACCACCATATTCCTCACAACTCACAACCTCGCCGAAGCCGAATCCCTCTGCCACCGCATACTCATTCTCGTAAAAGGCCGCGTCGTTTCGCAGGGGACCGCAGACGAAATCCGCCGCCGCGCCGAAAAAGCCAAATCCCTCTCCGTTGCCTTCTCCCGTGCTGCCCCGGAAAAATCGCTCACCGACGAGTGTCCTGCAATTCTCTCGGCCTCTCTCGCCGAAGGATACTACCGCCTCGAAGTCGCCGACCTCCACGCCGCGCTCGACCAACTGCTGGCCTTCAGCCGACGGCAGGGCATCCGGATTCTCGAAATCACCACCGTCACGCCAACTCTCGAAGATGCCTTCGTCGCCATCCTCAACGAAAGATCACAGGCCGGAGACGCGCACCCATGACCCAAATCAGGCGCGCCCTCTTCATCAGCCGCAAGGACATCGAGAGCTACTACTCCAAGCCCCCTCTAGTCACCTGGGGACTTCTTTTCCCCGCGGTCCTTATCCTCGCCGTCTACCTCAAAGACCCCGCTACCTACCTCGCCGTCGCTCCCGGAATAATCGGCATGACCCTTCTCTTCGGCAACACCTCCATGGCCGCTATCGTCGTCACATTCGAAAAACGCTCCGGCACGATGCAGCGCCTTCTCCTCACGCCCGTCACTCACCGCACCATCGTTCTCGGAAAAGCCGCCAGCGCTGCCCTCTACGGAATCGCCACCTCGCTGATTCTCACGCTTGCCATCGTCTTCCTCCTCGGCATGCGTTTCGTCAGCCCGCTCGTCTTCGCCGCCGCACTGATCCTCGGGGCCGCGACTTTCTCGCTCATCGGAATCATCGCCTCCGTTCTGGTCAGAGAGGTCTTCGAGGCCATGACCCTGATGAACTTCTTCCGCTTCCCCATCCTCTTCGTCAGCGGCGTCTTCGTCCCCGTGGCTTCCCTCCCCGCATGGCTCAAACCCCTTGCCTTTCTGTCTCCTCTCACCCACGTCGTCGAGCTGATCCGCTTCAGCCTCACCGGCACCTGCTATTTCCCCTCTCCCTGGATACCCGCACTCGTGATCTGCGCGTTCCTCGTGGCAAGCTCGCTCATCGCAGACGCAGCGTTCCGCCGCGCCGCCACTCGCTAACCCAATCCCGTTGATCTTTTCCACGAATCACGGGAACATGATCGCTATCCCCTCCGACCTCATTCCCTATCGTAGGGGCGCCGCTGTCTAGAAGGACAGCCGCCTGCCGCGCCCTTCCTCTTTCCAGGACCGCCCCCTGCGCTCACCCTTGCAACCTCTCCCTAATGGCGATACATTCTCCTGACAGCACAACCCGCATTGCCGAGGAAAGAAGAATCAAAACCTACTCTGAACCACCACGCAAAATCCCCGTCACCCGCGACGTCGACGTAGTCGTGGTCGGCGGAGGCCCCGCAGGACTCACCGCCGCCATCGCCTCCGCACGCAACGGCGCTCGCACCACTCTCGTCGAACGCTTCGGGTACCTCGGCGGCACCGCCACCGCCGCTCTCATGGCCAACATCAACGGCTTCCGAAACCAGGTCGACCCCGACTCCACCCAGACCGTCCGCGGCATCGCCGAAGAGATCATTCTCGCCCTCAAATCCCTCGACGGCCTCGGCACAAGCCCCTACCCCCAGAAGCCCTACCCCACCGAGCCCGGCAAGCTCGAATACAGCTACGCCGTCGACCCCGAGAAACTCAAATACGTCACGCTCAAAATGTGCGTCGACGCCGGCGTCGACATGATGTTCCACACCTATTTCTGCGACAGCATCATTGAAGACAACACCATCCGCGGCGTGATCGTCGAAAACAAGTCCGGCCGTCAGGCTCTCATCGCTCGCGTGGTCGTCGACGCATCCGGCGACGCCGATGTCGCAGCCCGCGCCGGCGCGCCCTTCTGGCAAGTGAAAAAAGACGAGGCCCCACGCCTCAACGATGGGATCATGTATCGCATCGACCTCCCCTCATCCCGCCCCGACAAGGTCCGCGGCCCCGACTTCGGCTCCAGCGCCGTCCTCTGGGGTCCTCGCATCGGTCCCATAGATGGAACCGACGCCGACCAGCTTTCCCAGGCCGAGATCAACGCCCGCCTTCGCGTCTTCGAGGACCTCGCGCAGAAGCAGAAAGACTACCCCGAACTCGCCACCTCACGCATCATCGAAACCCCACCCCAGGTCGGCATCCGCCAGACCCGTTTCGTCGAGGGCGAGTACAAGCTCACCGCTGACGACGCCCTCGAAGGCCGCCGCTTTCCCGACGTCGTCGCCATCAGCTCCTGCCCCATCATCCACGTCTACGGCTACCGCCGATACCTCGAGCACCAGGGCTACGACATCCCCTACCGCTGTCTCGTTCCGAAAAAGATCGACAACCTGCTCGTCGCCGGCCGTCCCATATCCAGCGAGCAGCAGCCCTACGAGTCCCACCGAGCCATGGCTCCCGTCATGGCCATCGGCCAGGCCGCCGGAACCGCCGCCGCCCTCTGCGCCAAGACCGGCTCAACCCCCCGAACCCTCGACATCGCCCTCCTCCAGGAGACCCTCATCTCCCAGAACGCCGTCCTCCACCTCAATGCTGACCCCGCCGCCTAATCCCCCTCCCCCTCCTCCGACAGTCCAAGCTGTTCCCACAGTTCCCGCGCTGCGTCGTTCTTCGGCACAAACGACATCATCTTCATCGCCTCCTGAAACCCCACGTCCCCCTCCTCACCGGGCTTGTCTATCCCGAAAAGATACTCCGTCACCTCGTCATTGGGAGACGTCACCACGTATTTCTTCTCGTACTTGTCCTTCCCCTGGATCTCCGTCCGCTCGATCGTGTACCCCCGCTGCTGCAGCCCGGCCATGTGCTTCTCCACTTCCATCATCGGCTGCACAAAATCCAGCCCCGCCTTCACGAACTTCCGTATCACCAGCCCGCCGCCCACGCAGCACGTGCTCATCACTATCCCTGCCGCAATCAGCACCCACCCCCACACCGGCATCCTTCTCCGCGGCCTCTCCTCGCTCATAGCACCCTCCATTCACTGCCTGAAGACTCGAACACTATATCGCCGTTGACGGTATCGACCATCGCCCGATTCCCATCACCCTTCACTCACCCTGCACTTCCGCCACCCGCTTCTTCAACATCTCCTTATCCCCGCGCATGAGCATCACCGCCACCTTCCCGTCCTCCAGCGTGAACGTCATCAGCATCCCGTCATACTGCATCTGTCCCGGCCCCTTCGACGATGGCTCTCCGTAGGCTTCGACTACCTCCTCCACAGTTGATCCGATCCCGATCCCCTCCGCCGTCTTGCCCGCGAAATCCCTCACCCTCGGTCCCAATACTGGACTGAACGGCGACGGCCTCACGGTCTTCGCGGCAAAGCATGTGGCGAAAGCTACGATTCCGCTCGGCCTCGACCCGTGCACATGCAAACCCTTCAAGTAGTAACTGTACACAACTCCACCCTCAATCCTGTCCGGCTCCCCCCACAGCTTCTTCACTTCGTCAAGCGTCATCCCGAACTTCACATCCCCCACACCAACCTTCGGCACGATCAGCATCTCCCCCTTCGCGACCAACGGCTCGGCGGCCTCCTCAACAGCTGCCGACGCCTCTGGAGTCAACCCCTCCGGCGTCCCCGCAGCCGTCTCCGCCTCTGGAGTCACCCCCTCCGGCGCCCCCGCAGGCATCTCCGCCTCCTCACCTTTTCCGCATCCGTATGCCAACACTGCGACCACAATCACCGCAAACCACACCACCTTCAACTCCCAGACCTCACTCCTCATCACTCCACCTCCCGCGAATCTCTCCGCGACATCGCACATCATCACCCGACAGTTCTCTCAGGCCCCCTCGCACCCAGCCTCATCACCTCACCCGGATTCGGCATCCAGAACTCCGCCTCCATTCCGTTAGCGTGCGGCTTCGCATCCTCCGGATCGCAGCTGCCCCAGGAACCCGGCGGCAAATCGTACGTCCCGTAGTGATACGCCACCATCACCTTCGCACCGCACGAATCCGCCAGCCGCGCCGACCCCCTCGGTCCCAGGTGCGCGACCACATCCGCCACGTCGAAGAACATCACATCCACGTCCTTCACGTCCAGCAACTCATCTATCAGCCTCGTATCCCCCGGGTGCCATATCCTCCCGTCCGCGCTCGTCACCACGTATCCGCAGCAGTCCCCCCTCACGTGCCCGCTCGACGGGTAATCATGAAGCGCTGGCGTCACGAACACCTCCACCTCGCCTATCCGCACCTTATCGAAATCCTTCGCAACAACTATACGCTTCTGGTCCACCCCCAATTCGCGCAGCCCTTTCACCACCGGCGGCGGCCCCACGAACGTCGCCCCCAGCTTGCCCAGCACCTCCGCAGTCGGCCGACCGAAATGATCCATATCCGCGTGCGTATACAGCACTCCGTCCACCCGCGGCACGTCCTTCGCCTCGATTGGAAGCTCTATCCTGAACCGGTGCCCCGTTTCGCTTACCTCCTCCCCATCCTTCTCCAGCACCACCAGCATCGGGTCGATCAGCAGCACCGTACCTCTTGCATTTATCCCCGCTCCCGCCATCCCCAGCCACACGAACTCCGTCTCCCCCTTCTCATCAAAGAAAGAATCCTCAATCCGCTTAGCCGCCAGTTCAGTCGTCACTCTGAATCCTCCTCACTTCTCAGTTCCCCGCCCCACACACGAGCCATCAATCTCCTTCTCACCACCAGTCCCGCCAACAACGCAACCAACACGCCTCCAGCCGCAATCCTCCACGGCTCACCCTGCTTCACACCTAATACCACCTGCCACCCTCCTGCCCCCAGAAGTGCCGCGTTCGCAAGCATCACCACAAACTCCCTCGGCCTGTCCCGCTCTATGTGAATCCCCGGAGCCGATTCCACCGCCTCCACTTCACCGCCTTTTGCCCTAACCAGTGCCGCGACTGGCCCTGCAGTCGCCACGATCGCTCCCGCAAGTTCCTCCGCCCTTCTCGAACCAATCTCCACAAACGTCCCGCTCTTGAAATCTATCCTCACGCCCTCACTGCCTCCCGCTGAATACGAAACTCCTCCCTCCGTTCTCCTCACCCCTCGTCTCACATTCGCCTCGCGCCCGTATACGCTCACCTTCCACGCGCCCTCCAGCGAAATCTCCTCCATCTCCAGCACGTACGGCACGAACCGCACATACACTCCCCGCTCACGCACCTCCGTCACCATCTTCTGCGAAGTCGACAACAGAACCACAATCCACGCAAACAGCCAGAAGGTTGCCACCAGACCCAGCAACTCCAGCTTCGGCAGCACCACATCACCCATCGCCCCACCACTCAGCCCGTAGACAATCCGATATCCCAAAACCAGCACCAACAGCCCCAGCATCACCCACACCCATCTCGCACTCCTCTCCTGCACCTCCCTGAACTTCAATCCCTTCAGCCCCCACGACCGCGCGTTACCTTTCCCTTTCTCTTCAGTTTCTGCAATCATGTCTTCCTCTTCAGCACTTCCTCAATCGCCGCTGCCAGCTCCTCCGACCTCTGCGACCCGATCAGCATATGCCTCTCGTTCGCGTAATCTATCCGCACACCCTCGTTCCCGCTCATGTTATACGCCCGTCCCTTGCGTCCGCACCTGATCCCCCATCCCCCATACTCCCTCAGCGGCCTGTAACTCCGCGCCTCAACCTTCACCACGTCTTCCAACGGAATCTCCCGAAACGAAAGATGAAAAGGAAACAGCCGCACGTACACCCCGTCCCCGCGCACCTCCGTCTCAAGCTTGGCCCCCAGCAGAAGGAAGGTCACGCCGACCATCACCGCAACACCTACTCCCACGGCCCACAAATCCTTCGCCCGCACCGCCTCGTCACTCAGATAGAGCGCCAGAATCACCCCGCCATACGTCACCGCCATAATCGCGATAACCCACCACCACGGTCGCCCAGCCCTCTGCACCTCCCGAAACCTCACCTCGTCGCTCGCTTCCATATCCCCCGCCTCCGTTCAACATTCTCACGAACCGTCCCATACCCCATACACAAATACGCACTCCAACCCTCGCCTATTCTCCCTCAAGACTTCGCCCCCGTCAACACCTCC
>Ga0180434_10004487_pt1 | contig 16981 bp, 31 predicted proteins | sample SS_ome_7_FD_132453 | JGI IMG/M metagenome (GOLD analysis project Ga0180434, IMG submission 132453) | Hypersaline lake sediment archaeal communities from the Salton Sea, California, USA - SS_1_D_2 metaG | ecosystem: Environmental > Aquatic > Non-marine Saline and Alkaline > Hypersaline >...
CCTCAAAAGGCTTTCGTTTGGGGAGGGCCAGCTCTTAGGAAGCCGGCAGACGGAGGGTTTAACTTTGAAAGGCGAAAACGCCTTAAAGAGCAGACCCACCTAAGGGTTGTTAAATAGGAGGCAGTTAGCCTCCTTTTTTTATGGAGCAAGATATGAAAGAAGATAAGGAAATGGTTGAATTTAGCGAGGCCACAATAGCAAGAATAGGAGCTCCGCCACCCTTTAGAAACATCCCAGTGTATCTGGAAGAAGAGGTTATTGAGTATGGGGAAGGTGACTTTGAGCTAGCTCCGGCAAGATATCTGTTTTCCCAATATGAAGACGAAAGGCCGCTTCCGGCTTGCCCAAACTGCGGCAAAAAAGACGCTGCTCGCCAAGGGTCCTCTAGCTGGGCTCATAGCGAGATGTGTTGCAGCAGCAAGTGCGGATTAGAGTTTTCAGAAAAACTGATGGCTATCCCAGAATGGCGTGACCTCAGAATGGCTTACCTTAAATCAATAGGTAATTTAGGTGACCCGTATTATACAACCTCAGACCAAGTGTTTTTAAGAAAAGAGATGGATAAGATACTTAATTCAGTAAAGCATAGGAGTGCTAGAGGTCCTACTATACTTAAAGGTGATGATTATGTGTATTAAGCCAGAAGAAAAAGGGCTACTTGAGCTTCTCGATTTTGCATACAATTGGATAGGAACTTGCGGGTGTGCTTATCCGAGAGGCCACTCAGAGATAGCGCACCCAGCGATTGAGGAATGGGTTAAACGATGCGATAAAGCTAGGGCTTTTTATAAGAAAAAATACGAAAAGCAGGGTAGAATTGACGAGGATAAAGCAGTCGAGGAATAAACGATGGAAAGAACATATCTAGAAACTAGAACCTGCGGTTGCGGCATTGTATTCAAGGTCTTGCCAGATAGCAAGCAGTACGATTGCGGTAGAACCCACTGCAAGCACGCAAAGCTCCCAGAAGAAGAAAAAAAGAAAAGGATTAAAGCTTCCTTTAGGGGTACGGCCGTTGCTGTTCCTGAAACTGTATACCCTTCCAAGATATCTCCTACGACATGGGATGAGTGCGTAGAAGCTGCAAAAATCTGCGTTGTAAGGATGGGGCAATATCGTATGTTTATTGCTGAAATGGCTGTAAAGGCTTGCGAGATTAAGCATGGCGGGGGTGGTCATTGGAGTAATTTTGTCAGTCAGCACACACTTAAGGACTTTGCTAATGAGATAGGTATGCATCAAAAGACCCTCTACGAGTGGGTTGCTGCAAAGAGAAACGTAGTTGATAAACTTCCCCCAAAACTTGCTGTCGAAGCAGATGAAGCTGACCTTGAAGATCTTGAAATAATTCTAAACGGAGCAATAGATTGCGTAGCTTACTTAAAGACCTATGTTAAGGTTAGAAAAAGAAAGGAGGGGGTGCGTGAGTAAAAAATCAAGAAAAGAATCCGCTCTTAAAAGGCATAGAGCTTCACTAGCCGTATATGAAGAAGCATATATAAAAGCTGATGGCGATCTAAGAAGTATGATTCAAGACAAGATAGTTCGAGTAAGAGAAACCATCTATAATGCCGAGGTAGCTCTTGGGATTCGCCAGAAAAAGCCAGAACCTTCTTTAGAGGGCATGTCACAAAGAGATCTCAATATAGCTACAGGGATGTGTGAGTATTAATAATATATGTAAGTATCCCCGCCGGGGCTCGAACCCGGATTACCGGCGTGAAAGACCAGTGGATTGACCATTACCCTACGGGGATCTAAGTGAGTAGGGTGAGACTCGAACTCACGATATGCACATTAAAAGTGTGCTGCATTAGCCGCTATGCTACCTACCCAAAGAAGTTGGCTGGGGGGCTGGGACTTGAACCCAGAACCCTCCGGTTAACAGCCGGAAGCACTGCCATTGTGCTACCCCCCAATAAGTAGCCCCACCTGGGCATGATCCAGGGACCGCTCGCTTATGAGGCGAGAGCTCTACCAACTGAGCTATGGGGCCTTATTTTTTTAGGTGACGTGATAGGAATCTTCCTATCGAAATGGTAGGAAAGAACCTATATGCGTCTTTCGCGCCAAGGTAGGCGCTTAGCTCCTTTGGGTATGCCTGGCTCATTAAAGCCGGGATTTGCGTTCATCCCTAGATCCTCCATTTTGGCGAGCACAGTAGGACTTGAACCTACAATCTTCTGGTTAGAAGCCAGATGCCTTATCCATTTGGCTACGTGCTCTTATGCTGGCAGGGGAAGCAAGATTCGAACTCGCAGAGTACTCGGTTCGTAGCCGAGCGCCTTATCCAGTTAGGCTATTCCCCCATGTTAGTATCTGAACCTAATATTGCCTAATATTAGGATTTAAAGCTAATAAGTGGGCAGGGTGAGATTCGAACTCACTTGTTTACCCAGAGGGGCCGGTTTTACAGACCGGTACGGTACCGCCATCACCGTCGCCTACCCGTATCTTCTCGATAAGCTCATCGGTGATCTCATAAGTACTGGGATCGACGGTGGACCCCTTTTCCCCTTTACTATCTAATTCTTTCTCGTGTTTCCACATTACAAAAACCCATTACAAAAATACATTTGGTAGCTCCTCTAGGATTCAAACCTAGGACCTTCGCCTTGTAAAAGCGCCGCTCTAATCAGACTGAGCTAAGGAGCCTTATTTTCTAAGTACCAGAGGTGGGATTTGAACCCACAACATACGGCTTCTAAGACCGCTCTCTGTGCCAATTCGAGTACTCTGGCATAAGAAGTACTCGGGGAGAGATTTGAACTCTCAACTTTCTGGGCTTAAACCAGATGCCTCTTCCAGTTGGGCCACCCGAGCATGATTACCTAAGCTCGGTGAGTAACAAGATGCCCGACTGAACACGCCAACCGCTTTGCGGAGTGGCAGGTCCAGAAGGACTTGAACCCTCATCACCGGATTTGGAGACCGGTATGCTGACCATTACACCATGGACCTCCATGAGATCCTCCTTTATACTAGCCTTAAGCTACTGCCCCTGAGATCGCTAATTGGCCCTCGGGGGTTTATTGTTTTGTACCCCGTTTGTGGTACGTTTGTATGACGTTTGTACCCCGTTTGTGGTACGTTTGTATGACGTTTGTACCCCGTTTGTGGTACGCGTTTTCTGACTGCAGAGAAGCTCAAGAGTTGCCCATTCTTGTGACTTCTCTGCACGTCAGGGCCTGTTTATGGTGGACCAACCGGGCCTCGAACCCGGAACCTCCGCCTTGCAAGGGCGGCGCTCTACCAATTGAGCTATCGGCCCATAATCTTATCTACTTGGACCTGCGGCCATACAACAATGGCCTAGATCTCCTACACACGTTTTCATACCAAACAACTCCTATTTGGTCGGAGTGACAGGATTCGAACCTGTGACATCTTGGTCCCAAACCAAGCGCGCTACCAGCCTACGCTACACTCCGTATTTTGCTGGCGGTAGAGGTAGGATTTGAACCTACGGTGAGTTTCCCCACAATGCCTTAGCAAGACACCGCAATAAGCCGCTCTGCCACTCTACCTTAAGAGACACGGGTGAGATTCGAACTCACGTATGATGGGTTGCAACCATCGCCCTAGCCTCTCGGACACCGTGCCATGAACGCAGGGACGCAAGTTAGGTCTTGTCGTTATGTATTTCCTAGGTACCTTCCTAAGAATCCCCACACAATATCTGGAGCGGACAGTGAGCATCGAACTCACGACCTGCGGTTTGGAAGACCGCCGCTCTGCCAAACTGAGCTATGCCCGCATTTCTTCCTGGCGGTAGAGGTAGGATTTGAACCCACGGAGAGTTTCCCCCCAACAGTTTTCAAGACTGCCGCCTTAAGCCAGACTCGGCCACTCTACCTTACATATATGTTGCGTAAATGTAAGTTTACGCCTCTAACTTTACATAAGAGCCGGCGAGAGGATTTGAACCCCTGACACGCTGATTACAAATCAGCAGTTCTACCAACTGAACTACGCCGGCTTAGTAACTTTTGCCCTCTTGGTACCTTTTTCTACGCGAAGCTCTACCCTTCCCTTTATTTTTAGCTTTATAGGTCGGCAGTAGTGAGTCGCAATTAGAGCAAATAACCCGTAAATTCTTTCTCCTATTATTAGAAGAATTGCCATCTATGTGGTCCAAGATTAGAGGAATCTTTTTACCTTCCCACGAATCGATTCCACATATTTGGCAAACATGGCCTTGGTGCCTTATGATCCAACTCTTTCTGGATCTGTCGCCTCCCGCATCTTTAAATCGTTGCGGAATGTTGTACATCCTAGCTTTGATGCACTCAGAGCAGTACTGATTCCTTCGTGTAAGATCCTTGGACCCACACCCCTTGCAGTATTTGTACCCACGCCTACCCTCTTTTTGGTTGTTCATTTTCGCAGCGCACGAGTGATCACAGTACTTGTTCTTCCGCTTCTCGTAGGGCAACTCTTTCCCACAAAACTGGCATTTTTTACCCTTGCTGCGTGCGATTGCTTCCAGCTTATGTCTCTCTCTACAAGCCTCCATCGCATATTTACTTTTTTGGTACCCCAATTTGCCCGCTTGTGATCTATCCATTACGACTCCCTAGGCTTAATTCCTAAAGTCGTATCATTTCACTAATTGGGCTAGATTTCAAGCAGGGGCGATAGGAGTCGAACCTATAATCCCTTGAATCAAAATCAAGTGCCTTAACCATTTGGCCACACCCCTATACGGTGTGGACGAGGGGAGTCGAACCCCCAACAACCAGATCCACAATCTGGCGCTCTGCCATTAAGCTACGTCCACCATAATGGTTGTAGATCTCTGGCTATGGTCAGGTTTGAGTTTGACTTTCACCCTTGTTTCCTCCCATTAGTTACCATTAGCTTCCATTAGCTAATATTAAGTGGCGACTCTCGGGTTTGAACCGAGGCCGCGGAGGTCTTCAACCTCCCGCTCTACCAACTGAGCTAAGTCGCCATATTGTTGCGACCGCTCTCCATGAGTCGGGGTGGGTGGGTTCGAACCACCGACCCCTTGTTTATCAGACAAGTGCTCTACCTGTGTCTGAGCTACACCCCGAAATTGGCGGGGTATACGGGATTTGAACCCGTGATCTCCGGCGTGACAGGCCGGCGTCCTAAGCCTAGCTAGACCAATACCCCATTTTGGTAGCGGAGCCGGGTACTGCCCCCGGAATATTCTTGGTTATGAGCCAAGCGACCCTCTTTTGGTCTATCTCCGCAATGCTGACAAGTTTAATGGGTATTAATCGATAGTCACGCCAGCGTCGACCGTTGGGAGCATTCCATTGCGCATATTACAGCGCCAATGACCGCCCTCCCTTTGTCTGCCGGCTATAACCTCATGGACGAGCGAGGTGCTAAAGATAGCCGACACAGGTTTCCCTACAGGATATGATTCCTGTCTTTGGGATAACGCTGTTATGGCTTGTGACCTCATATTCGCTCCGTTGGTGTAACGCAGAATTGCATTACAAGTGTATCTATCGGTAGTATAGCCCGAAACTTTAGCCCTGTGTCAAACTTTTTTTATTTTTATTTTCTAGGTATAAGACTTTCAGAAGATAACCTACTATTTATATTTTTTAAATTAAGGAGATTTTGATGGACAGGAAAACAAAAGTTATCTCGGCTTTTCCGGGGACAGGAAAGACAGTGTTCTTTGAGAATACAAAACTGGATGTAATTGATTCCGACTCGAGCAAATTCTCATGGCTCGACCATCCTAATGGGGAAAGAAACCCTGAGTTCCCCGCAAATTACATCAAACATATTAAGGAAAATATAGGCAAGGTCGATTACATTCTTGTGTCTTCGCACAAGGAAGTAAGAGATGCTCTTAGAGAAAATCACATAATGTACATGCTGGTTTATCCAAGAAAAGACGCCAAAGATAACTATCTTAACAGATACAGAGTTAGGGGAAGTGGGGAAGAATTCGTAAAATTACTAGACGACAACTGGGATAATTTTATAGACCAGCTTGATAACGAAAAAGTGTATATGAAGGTCGTTTTATCCCCATACGCAACGCTCCAAGAGATATTTGAGTACGAAAGAGATGAAATAATGAACCCCTTTGAGGAGGGCACCGGCAATGAATCCTTCTCGCTAAAGGAGTTTTTTCCTAGTATTACCCAATCGGAGCTCCAGCATGTATCAAACGCCTTAAAAGCGTATATGGAAAAAGCTGGAGTAGAGATGCTCCCAAAAGTAACTGTTCCTGGCGATACTTGGCCTTCTAACACATGGCCCCTAGAGATAAGTATGGTGGCATGCTCTATTCTGGTAGGCATCAGGATTAGAGAGCCTCTCAGTGAAGTTATAGATATGCATGCTACCTATCCCTTAGATAAGTGGGGCTTTGGCACCCCTTATTACAACGGGGAATGGGAAAATTACTATAACATCTGTTTGCAAAGATGGCGCAAGTTGATGGAAGCCAGAAAGTAAGCTATATTTTTCGAGTATGGTACCTCCACATTAGCCCGGCGGGAGGTTTGAATGCGGGTTAAATGCAGCCAATTATTAATGTTGGGAAGCAGAAGCAGTGGACGTATATCGACCACTGGCTGCGGGGTAGATCTCCCCCGAAGGAGCTGCAGTAATCCTTCGAATGAGCTAAAGGGTGGTTACCCTCTGTGTCTTTTAGGCGGCTTCGTGCCGCCAGAAGGCGCCACCCCTTCCCAATCTTTTACCTCTCATATCAGCAATCAGACCCCGAAAATTGGTATAAGACTAATAGAAATAATAGATATTACGCTATTGTGGACCAATAGCCCTGGTTGGGCTACTTGCGCTCTACTTTAGCTACTGATAGGCCCATCGTACGCGCGCGTATACGGGGGCGATAGGAGATAGATAATGGATATTTATTGCTTAAAAGTAATAACAAGTGGAGGGGAAAGTATCGTCGGACCTTTCCCTATAAATATGATGGTGACGTTTGAAGCCTTCAAAGAGCATCTAAAATACAAATGGCCTGACTCTGATCCGAAGATTGTTCCTGCTGAATCTATCTTTCCGGAAGGCTCTTCCATGAGAAAGATGTTCGATCATGCACAAAAAGGAGATTTTGAATCGCTCTTAAAAGAAGCTATGGACTCAGCGCCCCCGGGCGTAGATCCTACAAAAACTCTAAAGGAAGCCCTCAGGCTCCTAAAAGATCGCCCGGGATCGGAAAGAAAGATAGAGATACTTGAAAAGATTATACGGGAGAAAGATCATGGACCATAAAATAGAAAAACTGCATCCGGAGAAGATCCTCCAACCTAAGGGTCCGGCCTTTGCTATCCTGAATACTGTCATCAACACTTTTTCCAGGACCGCAAAAACCTACCACGCCAGGTTAGTAGATTCGCTACCTGATGCAATGGATGAAGTACAACTAGACCTCATTAAAAAGTTTGGAAAAGAAAACGGAGATATAGCTGCAAAGGCTTTTTGTACAGATATCTTTGCGATTGAGGCAGCGATGATAATGAAGTCAGTTATTAAACCTTTGCCAGAGGTAAAACCCAAGTTCTATGTAGCGCAGAAAGACTTTCTAAAAGATTTCTACAAGATAAGTTTGAAAAATCTAAGGTTTAAAGACTTAAAAGATATCTGTGGGTATATCCACTTGCCTTTACCTGTAACCGATAATGACGGAACAGCTTACAAAGACATATACTTCTTTCTGGGAAGTCCTAAGGATTTTATGAACACCGGGGAGTACAAGTCTTTCTGTAGCCGTAACTACGAAGTTGACCAGGATAGAATCTTGTTAGTAGCATCTTTCAGCGATGATGGGGCTCAAAGGTCTTTATCGGTTCCTTGCCCAAAAGACGAGAATATGACTATGGAAGAAGCTTTTAAGGATGTAGAAGACGCCCATACTGCACTATCGCCAACCGCGGTCATTTCGGGTAAGGATTTCCATACCCCAGATGATCCCGGATTTTGTGGAATGTCGGAGAAGTTGGTAAGCCTTTTGGTATACCTTGGGTCCGGGCAACCGGACATACGAGAATTCCGTAATACTATCAGGTATGGTAATCGTAATAAGAAAAGACCTGTTCCAGCAAGTCATCCGAATCTGTCGTCTCTCCCAATACAGCTAGTTGGTTTCAATTGGCTAAAAGAAAGGGAGGTCCACTACAAGACTGGAGAGTGGGGCGTGAGATCTCACCCGAGATGGCAACGATGCGGAGAAGGATTTCAGGATGTGAAGCTGATCTGGGTCAAAGAGCATACCAAGAAGAGGAGAAAGCCTACAGCCGCGGACGAGGTGGTGAATGGATAGCTTTTCAAAACAAGCAAGTCTATAAGGAGAGACTATGGAAGAAGAATATAATAACTGGGAAGTCAGATTCGAAAATGGTGCCAGCATAGTACTTCAGGCCAAGAACGCGGTTGAAGCAGCTCGGTGTGCTCCAGAAAATATACTTAGGTGTGTTCCAAAAAACATGAGGGACCAACCTCTTGTAAGGGTAACTATAGCTAGAAAAGGCGCTAACTGTTGCCATCTTTGCGGCAGGGCAAGGCATGAGATCCCCAATAAAAACCTTCAATCTATAAATCTTCATTTTGGCTGCAATGCTATTCTGTGTAATGCATGCATAGCTTGCGTTATAGGAGATGCCAAAGAGGGGGAATATTTCGGATGAGTAGATACAAGATCACAATAGAGGTAGAAGGCAATGGCCCTGATGATGCATGGGACAAGTTCCTAGAAGACGTGGATAGCTACTTCAGCGGCTATGATGGATACTTCAAACCAGAATATGACCAGGCGGAGCTTGTAGGAGAATGAATAAACGGATAAAAAAGAAAAAAGCGAAGCAGAAGCTTAAGAAACTGGAGTTTGTAATCCGTGAATCTCTCTGCAGCCCGTTAGGGCGCACTGATCTAGGAGAAGTTATGTCTAGTCGCATACGCGGACAAATTCGTGACAATGCTATAGCTGAGAAGGTGCGCGCAGGCCTGCTTAATAGGGAAGCTAAATTGAACGGTAGCGTTCAAAAAACTTAGGCCAGCCTCTCGACGCCTCCAAAAAAGATTTTCCAACATCACCGCGTTCAAAAAACCCCCACCCCAAAGAACTAATTCTATGGTTTCATTAGAATAAATATCTATTTTATTGAAACCACAGGAAGTTCAAAAAACAGATGTTATTTGAACGCTGTCCTGGGTCGAGCATAAATTGCAGAATACGCAATTAATAGCCGACCCACGCCACCTAACACAAACCCATATATAGTGTGTTGGTATACAACCAACTGTAATTAAAGGAGAAGCAGATGCAGAAAGTAAAACCGATCCCAGAGGATTGGCCTATCCAGCCATTAAAGAAACAATCTGATGCAGAATGGCCTGCCAGGTGTGAATATTGTGGCCTTTCCTGGGATGACGCTCTTTGCTCGAACTGGGTGGCTCCTCCTTCATCAAGGTGCCCGTTCGAGAAATTCCATATTTATAGGAATTTTGGGTCTGTAGAGATATGCCTTGGGTATGTAGTCGATACAGACAACAAGGAAATGGTCAAAAGCGCCATGGATGCTCTGTATGAAGATGTGATGAACGCAGTTAAACATAACGAACTTAAAGATTGCATTGTGGTGACAAAAGATAGTACCGGGAATCTCTCTGAAAGACAGATTCCCGACTTCTTACTAGAGGATGAAGGTGGATGAACTTGGAATAAAGGAGAGGTCATGACAAACGAACGTATTATGAGCCTCGACGAGGCCATTGAGGTTTTTGGTAAAGGCTGCGGCCACAAAAACTGCAATTGCAAGGAAGGGCCTATGTACATTCACGGGAGATGCCACCCCGAGCAAAGCAGCGTACAGGCTTATTACAAAGACATGAAGGTATATATTTGCTGCAATGTATGCCAAAAACCGATAGTGATTTTTTCAATCGCCGATAGAAAGGAATGAGGATGGCTAAAAGCGAAGAAGAGCTCCAGGAGATGCTGGATGCTCAAAAAAGAGACGGGAAGACAACAGGCAATTATCCGGAAGGAAAGCTAAGCACCGATGATGAAGGAGAAATAGCTGTCGGATTTGCTGCTGATAAAGAAAAGAACCTAGTTTACATAGAGTTTGGGAAACCGGTGGCTTGGCTTGCTTTTCCCAAAAAATTAGCTTTAGAGATGGCTGAAACGTTAAAGAAGAAGGCGGAGGAACTGGAATGATTAAGTGTTTTCTGATCGGAACGTATTTCGCGCTGTGTACCCCGCAGCCAGTTGACGAATCTTGTGTTAGAGCAGAGCTCACACCGCACCTTAGGTCTGTTGCCTTAATGCCGGCTTTAGTCGAAAAGACGGTAGAAGCATGTGCGGTGCGGTTTAACGGCTGCTGCTCGTGGCATGGCGGAGTTCAGGGCTGCCTAGAAGACGGCAGGCTTATGTGCAAAGACGGCACGGCTTCAGAGTCGTGTGATTGTAAAAAACCGGGTGATACCCCCTAAAAGAAGGAAGAAAGATGTATCTAGTAGATCTGGACCAAGGATCGAGGATAGTAACGCCGCAGGAAGCGGGTCAAAACAAGTATGTAGCTCATATGAGAAAGCATCTAGACCAACGAACGATTGTAAAACTTGCAAATACAGTAAACACAGAAGTTGGCAACCAGGTGACTTTAGGAGCTGCAAGAAGTTCAAAGCTTGCATTTCTTAAAACGGGTATGATAGTAGGTCACTATGCCAATACACCTACAGCCGATCTTACCCACTTGTGGCATTACATTAACAAACTGTATCCGCTTGGGTCTGGAAATAGACTTACCCAATCTAGAAACCAAAAGTTCGCCCTTGGGGCTTTTGTTCGTTGGCAGATGTCTATGAGGTCTGAAGCGTATTGGCTAACAAACAGGGAAGAGACAGATATGGTTGATCCTCTTACAGGAGAGGCTATCTGGATCGCAAGATATTGGTGGAAACCAAATTTTGTCCTTCCCCAGCAAGCTCAGTCTCATACTCATAAGATTGTCAGCAAAGGCCTCAATAGAGCTTACAGAGACTATAACGACAATAGCCCGATGTATGCAGCTATGCAAAAGGCGATGAGTAAAAACGGCTGGGATAGATTGGAGAAAAGATGAAGAAAGAGTACAGAATCAAAGTTTCCGTGGTGGAGGTAGGTATAAATGACAAGGGGCAAGATTGCTCCTTAAAGCAGCTTAAAGCCTTCCCTATAGACACAGTAGAAGATTTACCTACGGCTATGACTAGAGCTGCGGAGGCCGTGGGGTCTACTGGGAATAGAGAAGTTATAAAGTATGTAGATGAGAACGGAATACCCCAAGAGGTTTTACCATGAAGCTTCGAGAAAGGCTTCAGGCAAAAGCGAGAGTTAATTTGAGGAGACGGATAAGGAAAGATTATCCGTCTCTTTCAGATATGTTAATAAAACTGGACCTAGCAGAACTGGAAGTTCTAGTACTGGCTCTACATGAAAGGGATAAAAATGGAAAGGTTCCAAGTTCGAGACGAGAATCTAAATGAGATTTCCGTGGATTCAAGAAAAATAAAGAGCTTTATACCATATAGTGATGGATGTGGTATTGAGCTTAGCGATGGAAAGACTATCCATTGTGTAAATAAATATGCTACCAAAATCAAGATTAAAAAAGGAAGGGCCGAGTATCTTGTCAATTCCGTCCAAGACGCGATGGGTAACAAGGGCTTTCTAAATTAAGAAGGGGTTTTGCTATGATGGACGATAGTGTTAGCTCCGATGCTTCCCTCGAGGAGGCTAAGGTTTGGCTAAGGCATAAAGCCCTAAAGGATGGAGCAAGATGCCCTTGCTGCAATCAGTGGACTCAAGTGTATAAGTATTCTTTTCATAAGGGTATGGGAAAGGCACTCGCATATATTTGCAGTGCCTACGAATTTGGAAGAGTTCCAGAAGATGGGTATTTCCACGTGGAACATTATCTTAAAGAACTTAAGGTGAAGTTTCATGGCTACCATAGCAAACTAAAGTTCTGGGATATGTTGGAAGCTAGAATCAATACAGCAAATAACAAGAAATGGTCAGGCTACTGGAAAGTAAATCAATGCGCCTTTGACTTTCTTGCTGGACGCATAGAAGTTCCAAAATATGCATATCTATTTAACAACACTTGCCTTAAGCACAGTGACGAAACGGTGTCCATTCATGACGTTATGAAGAGCCCTTTCGACTACAGCGAGATGCTTAAAGGCTTAATCAATGAGCAGAGGTGAGGTATGGGTGAAAAAAGAGTAATAGACCGTATTGTTGATGTAGATGCTCAATTTGGAAAAGAAAAGTTTAAAGGCTGCGAAATTGTATATCCTGCACAGTCTATGATTGAAGTAAGTCGAAAAAGAAAAAAGAGGCCCATGGGGACGCTGAACATGCTCATTCCAGATGACTGGGCTAGAGATCTTCTAGATACAGGACTTGGCGTTAAGGAGGATCCACCAAAGCATGGTTATGTTTTAGTTAGATATCCGTTCTCTACCCAGAAGCGTACCAAGAAAAAGGTGGCTAAAAAGACCACCAAAAAGAAAAAAGTGGCTAAAAAGACCACCAAAAAGAAAAAGATAGGGAGTAAAAAATGACATGCCTTAGATGTGGTTACTGCTGTAAAGTAGCCCCCTGTGTATATGGCCGTTGGGATCCCTATCGGCACCAGTGCGCTTATTTGACTCAAGAGGTCGGCGGAGATTACTCCTGCGATCTTTACGATGAGATCAAAGGTAAAGAGGGGGCTGAAATATCTCCTGCATTTGGCGCAGGATGTAGCTCTACGTTCAATACAGATAGGATGAAAAAGGTTAAACCGTGGGAGGAAAAAAGCCATGACTATTAGAATTGTGCTCCCCACTTTCGATACTTCCTCGCTAGCCGAGTCTCCAGATCTAGCCGTCCTCTGGGGTGATCTAGCCGTCCTATGGGATGAGATAGAAAAAAGAGAATCTGACGATGAGATTTGGTATCAAAAATACATGGACGAGCAGATATACGGTAAAGAGGATGAGCCCGACTACGAAGATATGAAGGCTTGGGATGAATACCTGGAGGAAAGAAACGATGGGTTACAAAATAAGTAAAAAGATCAAGATGGCTCGAAGGATTAAGGTTCTTAAAAAAGAAAAATTTAAACAATATGAGATAGCAGAAATCCTTACAAAAGAAGGGTATACCGACTCTAAAGGAGATAAGTTGACCCATAACTCAATAGGCTCGATAAACCATTGGTACAAAGCGTATCTAAAAGAAGCGAGACTAAAGAAAAAGGGTAAATCGGCAAAGGTAAAGGCTGACAAGAGTAAGGAAAAAGGCCCTGTGCAAGCAGAGTTTGACTTTAATAAGAAAGCTCCCGAGAGTAAAGCTGACGTATATCCGTTTGAAAAGAAAGAAAGGGCTATAAACAAGGTACCCTATCCTGATCATATAAGAGATGTAATCGATGATGAATCTACATCTCAAAAAACAAAAAACATGCTCATATCGCTGTACTACAAAGCATATAATATTCTACCCCCCTCCGAGGTGGTGGAAGGGAAAGCTATGCTAAACGGCGTCAAGGTTCCTGCGTTATTCATATACAGGGTAGATCCCGACGGGACTAGAGGAAAAGAGCTGGCAAAGATGACAATAGACCATGCTGAACTTCTAGCTTCTCGCTCTAACGATATTAAAGAGTTTTGTATTAAGCATAGTAAAAAGAATTTAACATTTTCGATGTTAGGAGAGAAAAATGGAATTTAAAGGAGAGTGCGGAGTAGACGGTGGCAACATTTGTATCATAGATATGAAAAAATACGGAATTAAAAAGGAAGATGTTAACTGGTGCAGCCACTACCTTGAGATGCCAAAGGGTAAATATCTGGTTGAAGTAGATATCCCCTATACGCATAATCGCCCTATCAAAAAGGCTCTCTGTCTTGAAACTAGCGGCGATGTTTATATCGGAGATGGCTGCTACGTTGGAAACGATAAAGAGCCGCTTGTAAAAGCAACAGATTGGTATAGCAAAAATGCCCCAGGAGCTTTGTGTTTTAATACCGCAGGTGATGGAAGTTTCAAAGTAAACGCTAAGTTTACCAAAAAGCTAGGAGGGTAATATGCCCGAAGCAACCACGATACACCTCCTCTATAGAGGGCCAGAGTCTTACGCAAAAGAAGATTCTGACGAGGCTCTTTTGTGCGATAAGGTGGAGGCTTATTTATGCTCTACCGCTGATAACTACTATTTTATCAACGATGATAGAGCTCTTATGTACCCAGATGAGACTAAAACCCCCTCTGACTACAAGTTAGAGGGCAAAAGCCCTAGAACTAGAGAGGTTTGGGCAAAGATGGTACTTGATATGCTTTATCCTACTAGCAATTTCCTTCCCTTCAATAAGGTAGTGATCTGGGCGGATGAGGACTACTGGGAATACCTCGTAGAAGACCTTGTGTGGGATTTTAATATGAAGGTTGAGCTACCCTTTCAAGGCATGAACTTTAAAGAAAAGCTCGCTTTGATAGAAGATCTGTCCAAGGAAGAAAAGTATGCTGCGATAAGGTATGACCTAAAGGTCCTTTATAGCGCTATAGAGGGGGCGAAAAAGGAGATAGACAAAATCCAGGACGCCTGCCCCCACCCATACTATAGCGTAATGATGTATATGTGGAGGGTTGGTTCAATGCACCCTTCAAGAATCTGCGGAGTTTGTGGTAAGCCTCTCGGGGGCATCACAGAAGACGAAAAGAAAGAATGTTGGCGCGAATGGAACGAACCAACAAAACTAGACCCACCACCTACATAAATAGTAATGACCGCAATCAGCCCATTCATTAATTTGTTTGGGCTGAAGTCTTTTTTTCACATCTTCTTTATCTGAGAAGACTTGAAGGTGGGCCACATAAACGTGATTGTGAGGGACTGTGGCAAGTATATCCCCTTTAGGGGATAGACACTTCTTAGCCAGATTGAGAAGCTCTATGGGGCTCTCAAGGTGCTCGATAACATCCCATAGGGTAATAAGATCATATTTTTTATCCGACCCTACCTGCTTTTTAAGAAAGCTATAGATGTCGGAGCAAATGTAATCAGGGCCTGGCCTTTCCTTTTTGGCGTTCTCTATTCTTTCTTTGGAGATATCAACACCTATAGCGTCTATAGCGGAGTAAGCAGACTTTAGGTGTTGGGCAAACCATCCCGTGCCACAGCCAAGATCGAGCGCCCTCATAAACTTTGGAGGGTTGTACCCAAAAGCATTGAGGATCTTATCTACGGTATCGATTCTCATAGGAGAATAGTACTTAACATGCCTATCGTAGTGGTCTACTAGAGCTTTTTCTTTTTTATACATGGCGCCTCACTTTTTTGTATGTCTCCATTATAATTTATGGTCTGCAAGCTTGGAAGCAATGCCAAGGCTTTAATGATTAACCCTTAGATTACGGATAATTGCATCATGTAAATTGGTATAAGAAGAGTAGAAGGATGATGTAGGTACATCATCCTTTTCTAGTATTTCTTCAAAAAATTTAGATTAGGAGGACAAAATGTTTACTAGAACTGTGGTAATTATCCTGGGGATCTTGTTAATGATCTTTGCACTTTCGCTATCTAGTTGTGGTGAAAGTGAAAGTGAAAGCGCAAGCGAAACCAAACCAGAGGCGGCTAAAACTTCTACTGCTCCAAAAATAGAGGAAGTAGAAGTTGCTAAGGAAGAAAAAAGAGTAGTCGAAACTCCAGTAGTCGAAGCTACTGCGTACAAGCTATCTGCGGATGACTGTACGGATCCTCTCCCCGAAGAGGTTAAACTTGGGGCAACCCTCATGGCATGTGACGGGTCAACAATAACCGGAACTCTAGAAATTCCGGTTGTCCCAGATCCGGTCATTTGTCCGGAAGAGCCAAATCTTGATAACTTGCTCGCAGGTAACATCAAGGACGGCGTCATAATTAATGGCGTTGAGGGCACCCTGGTTGAAGAGTCGCATACAAGTTGCGATGGTAACGGTCAAACAGGCTGCATAGCAACCTCTGCCTACAAGTCAGCAGATCTCTCAAATCTGTCAGTAGGTAACATTAAAGCTGGCGTCGAGATCGCCGGTGTAACGGGAGAATTCCCTTCAGCTACGTATACCCTTTCGGGTGCGTCGGCTACAGCGGATCTGACCGCAGCAACCTTTGATGCCCAGATGAAAATGTCAACTTCATTTGAATACTGGGACGAAGCAGGCGTCCGATATACGGACACCGGGGATACTGATATTACGGAAGATAATATCAAAGATGGCATTGTGGTTTTCGGAACAGAGGGTACCGCTCCAATTCCGGAGGAACCAAGCCCTCGTGATCTTAGAGCTGGAGTTACGGTTAACGGCGTAACTGGAAGCCTAAAGACGCAGTGTAGAAACGCCGCAAGAGTAGCATACTTCGACGGCAGCTTTCCTATCACAAACGACAGTGATGGTGGCGGAGTTGGTGATGGAACTGCTTACTGGTATGAAACTCTAAGCGATTGGTCAGCGCTTGATATTATCCCATCTGAACTACCGGTCGGATTCACCGCAGATAACTACTGCGATGAAAATAACTGGAGCATGGTTACAGCAACATCATACAAAGACGAGCTCTCAGGTCTGACATGGACTGGAGGGCAGATTGAGTATGATTGGGCTGGCGCGGTGTCACGCTGCGCCGCTCTAGGTAAAAGACTTCCCACCCAAAAAGAGCTTATGCAGGCTTACATTAACGGCATAGCTAATCTGAGAGGAACTGCAATGGTTCCCGATACGGACAAGGTGTTCTGGAGTTCCACGACAAACCCAGTATCTCCTTCAGGAGCCTATGCGCTTCATCTTGAGAAAGGTGAGATGCTGAACGGGTTTTTAAAAACAGGCAATATGTTCGTAGGAACACTTTGCGTTGATTAAACTGCGCCCCCCTTCGGGGGGCTTTTTATTAGGAGGAAATGAGGTGAAGCATGAAGATTACAAGACATGCATACGAAAGATACGAAGAAA
>Ga0180434_10004489_pt1 | contig 16972 bp, 14 predicted proteins | sample SS_ome_7_FD_132453 | JGI IMG/M metagenome (GOLD analysis project Ga0180434, IMG submission 132453) | Hypersaline lake sediment archaeal communities from the Salton Sea, California, USA - SS_1_D_2 metaG | ecosystem: Environmental > Aquatic > Non-marine Saline and Alkaline > Hypersaline >...
ACCTGCCCGGACTGCGGGATGACGTACGGCGAGTTCCGCAGCCAGGGCCGGCTGGGATGCCCGGGCGATTACGAGGCGTTCGCCGAACCGCTCCACGAACTGCTGGAGAAGGTGCACGGGGGCACCGAGCACCTCGGCAAGATGCCGAAGCGCGCCGGCGCCGACCAGCAGGCGGGGCGCGAACTGATGCAGATGCGGCGCAGGCTCCAGGAAGCCGTCGACCGCGAGGAATACGAAGAGGCCGCCCGCCTGCGCGACCTGATCGAGGAAAAGGAAACCGGCGCGTGACGCTCGACGAGATCATCACGACGCCCAGCCCGTGGCTGAAACCGGGCGGCCCGCACGGCGACATCGTGCTGTCGACGCGGGTCCGCCTGGCCCGCAACGCGGCCGGCAGGCCGTTTCTGTCGCGCCTGGAATCGGGCGAGCGGGCCGAACTCGAGGCCGTCCTGCGCGACGCCGTCCTGGCGGCCGGCCAGCCCGGCGACTTCACGTGGTTCGACCTGGAGGAACTCTCCGACATCGACCGGCAGTGCCTGCTGGAGCGGCACGTGATCAGCCGCGAGCACGCCGCCGCCGAAGGGCCGCGCGGCGTGGCCGTCAGCCGCGACCAGCGGTTCGCCGTCATGGTCAACGAGGAGGACCACCTGCGGCTCCAGGTGTACTCGGCGGGGCTGCAACTGCAGGCCACCTGGACCGAGGCCGACGCGCTCGACGACCGCATCGAGCAGCGCGTCACGTACACGTTCTCGCCGGAACTGGGGTACCTGACGGCCTGCCCGACGAACGTGGGCACGGGCATGCGGCTGAGCGTCATGCTCCACCTGCCGGCCCTGGTGCTGACGAAGCAGATCGAGAAGGTGTTCCACGCGGTGGCCCGCATGCGGCTGGCGGTGCGGGGCATTTACGGCGAAGGCACGCAGGCGGTGGGTGACATCTACCAGATCTCGAACCAGGCGTCGCTGGGGCGGTCGGAACAGGATATCCTGACGAACCTGGAGGCCGTCATCCCGCAGATCATCCAGTACGAGCAGCAGGCGCGAGGCGTGCTGGCCGACGAAAGCCCCGTCCTGCTGGACGACCGCGTGTTCCGGGCGTGGGCGCTGCTGACGCACGCCCGCACCATTTCCAGCGAAGAGACGCTGATGCTGCTGTCGGCGGTGCGGCTGGGCATTCACCTGGGCCGCCTGAACGGCGTGGACCTGGCGGCCGTCAACGACCTGTTCCTGCTGACGCGGCGGGGACACATCCAGCGGATCCGCGGGGCCGCCCTCGATGAGTCCGAGCGCGACGCCGCCCGGGCCGACTTCATCCGAAAGCGCCTCGCGGCGAAGCGGTGACCATGCCCAACCTTCCACTCGGCGCCGTCATCGCGATCGACTTCGACAAGTGGGACGTGGACGAAGAGATCGCGCTCATCCAGGAAGCCGGCATCGGCCGGGTCCAGATTTACCGGAACTACCCGCGCGGGCGGCCGGCCGCCGAGATCCGCGCCCGCCTCGACGACGCCGGTCTCGTCGCCGACGCCATGCACGGGTACATCGAACTGGAGATCCTGGACGGCCCGGCGTTCGACCTGTCGGCCGAGTCGGCCGCCGACCGGGCCGGCGCCCTGGAGATCGCCCGGCGCGAAACGGCGTTCGCGCGCGGCCTGGGGTGCCGCGACATCGTCGTTCATCCCGTCGGTCCGGGCGACACCGAGGGCGACGCCTTCCGCGAGGCCGCCCTGGCCGACAGTGCCGCCGAACTGGCCCGCATCGGCGAGAAGGCCGACGCCCGGTTCCTGGTCGAGAACATGCCGCCGCCCATGTTCGGGTCCGACGGGCGGATGCTCCGGCGGATCGTCGACGCGGTCGGCAGCCCGCACCTGGGCCTGGCGTACGACTCGGGGCACGCCAACGTCCTGGGCCGGCCCGTCGACACGGTCCGCGACATGGGCCCGCGCCTGTGGGGCGTGCACCTGCACGACAACGACGGCCTGGACGACGATCACCTGCTGCCGGGCATGGGCACCGTGCCGTTCGAGGCGGTCGCCCGGACGCTGGCCGAGGTCGGTTTCGGCGCGACGTTCATGCTCGAAATCTATCGCGACACGGCCGAGGTCCGCCGCGACCTGACGGCCCAGCGGCTGGCGTTCATCCAGCACCTGCGCCGCCTGGCGTCGGGCGAACCACGCTGAAGCGCAGCGTCCACGGACCTGCGACTTCCGTTCTACGCCCTTCCCTTCCCCGAATCCGTAATCTCCACCAGCGCGTCCGGATACGGCGCGAGGTACGCCTGCTCGGCCAGGTCCTCGAGGCCGAAGCGGACGGCCCACGAGCGGACCAGGGTCGCCAGGACACTCAGCGGCACCGCGCCCGCCCGGTACCGCTCCAGGTGGTCCAGGAAGAACGCCTTTTCCTCGGCCGAGAGGCGGTCGGACACGTACCCCAGGGCATGCATCAACACATTGATGATACTCGTAAACCGCGGCGGCCGGGCCAGGGCCGACGCCAGCGCCTCGCCGTAGGCGGCGAAGACCTCGGCGTCCGGACGCTTCGCGTGGTTCGCCACGAGGCGGCCCATCTCGCGCATCCGCGTCTGGTGGTACGCCATCAGCAGGCCCTTGTGGCGGGCGTGGAAAGCCACCAGGTCGCGCAGGCGGCCCGCGCGGCGGAGGTTGCGGAACGCCGCCGCCGTGAACAGGCGCGTCAGGAAGTGCTCGCGCAGGAGAAAGTTGTTCATCCGGCCCTCGTCCTCGACCGGCAGATGGCCGAGGCGGGCCAGCACGGCCTCGCCGAAGAAGCCTTCGCCGCGCGCCTGCGGCTGGTTGCGGTCCGGGCCGCCGTAGATCTTCACGTCCTTCATGCCGCACGACGGCGACCGGCTCTTGAGGAGCACGCCGTCGACGTCGCCCATCGCATCGAGCATGCGCGATGCATACGCCCGCATGGCGTCCGTCACGTCGCGCCCCGTGGCCGGCTGGACCAGGCGCCGCTCGCCGTCCGCCAGGACCACGCGGATCGGGTCGCGCGGGCAGCCCAGGCCGATCTCCACCTCCGGACAGAGCGCGCAGAAGGTTACGTGGTCGGCCAGCCGGCGGACGAACGCGTCGGAAATCGTCGCCCCGTTCCATCGGCACGCCGCGAAGCCGAGGCACTTGCTGACGACGACGCGCGGGCGGACCAGTGGCGGCATGGCACAGCACCTTACGATCGTTGTACCGGGGGTTCGCTTCGCTCACCCCCAGGCGTGACGCTTGCTCGGTCGTTCGGCCGCGCCGGTCACTTAGGGTTCCCGACGCAGGCGGCGTAGACGACGGCCTCGGCGTCGCCGTCCACGCTCACGAGGTCGTTCATGGCGTCGTCGAGGAACGCGCCGATCATGCACGCCCCCAGGCCCATCGCGGTGGCCGCCAGGTGCAGGTTCTCGGCCAGGTGCCCGGCGTCGAGGTAGACGTAGCGCAGGGCGCGGTCGCCGTACTTCTGCCCGCTGCGGCCCCAGACGGCGGACCAGATGAACGTGACGGCCGCCTGGGCGACCATGTCCTGCCCCAGGCAGGCGGTCCGGGCGGCGGCGGCGATGTCGTTCCGCCCCGCCACCAGGGCCAGCCGCTCTTCCGGCAGTTCCCAGTGATAGACGCCCGGCCGGACGCCCTCGACCCGGGCCGCCGCCACGTACGTTTCCACCGGGTACAGGGCCCCCGCCGACGGGGCCGTCCGCAGCGGCCACGCCCCCGGCTGCGTGATGCCCTGGGCCGACCAGAGGAGCAGCATCAGGTCCTCCTGCGGAAGGGCCTTCTCGGCGAACGCGCGATGGCTCCGCCGGGCGCCGAGGGTTTCCCAGAGGTCGGCCTTCGGCCAATCGGCGGGGCGCTCCAGCGCCAGGACCTTCGCGCCGTCCTCGGCGTACGATTTGAACGGACCGACGCCCTGCTGCCAGTGCGGGTCCTTCGGCGGGAGGCCCTCGCGCCGGTAGGCCGTGCCGTTCTGGTACGCGTGCAGGAGTGTCATCGGGGCCGTCCTCCCCATCCCCCCGACGTTCGCGCAGGCCGCGTTACGGCGCGCGCAGCGCGCTCCGCTGCGCGCGCCGGGTGCCACGGATTGCTCGCAATCCGTGTTAGCCGGCTCGCCGCACGGTTTGACAAGCAAACCGTGGCACCCGCCGCGCTACGGCTTCGGCCCGGCCCAGCGGAGACGTTCGAACTCGATGCGGTTGAGGCGGCTGGGCACCACGCCCTCCAGACCCGGGCGGACCAGGAAGGCGCTCGTGTAGTAATAGATCGGCATGATGGGCACCTCGCGCAGCAGGAGGCGTTCGGCCTGGCGGAACAGGTCGGCGCGGCGGGCCAGGTCGGCCTCGCGGGCGGCGGCCTCGATCCGCGCGTCGTACTGCGGGTTGGACCAGCCCGTCTCGTTGTTCCCGCCCTCGGTGACGAACATATCGAGAAACGTGTTCGGGTCCAGGTAATCGCCGAACCAGCCGGCCCGGGCGATCTGGTAGTCGAGCCGGTGGATCATATCGAGGAAGACCTTCCACTCGACCTCTTCGATGCGGACGCGGATACCCAGGTTCTTCCGCCACTGCTCCTGGACCACCTCCGCGATGGGCCGGTGGTCGGCCCCGCGGTTGACGAGGATCGACAGTTCCGGCAGGCCTTCGCCGCCCGGGTACCCCGCCTCGGCCAGCAGGCGGCGGGCCTCTTCGACGTCCTCCGGAATGCCCTCGGGCGGCTCGTAGCCGCGCATGCCCGGCGGGACGAAGGCATGGGCGGGCTGCTGGTTGCCGCGGGCCGCCCGGTCGATGATCGGCTTGCGCGTGATGGCCAGCACCAGGGCCCTTCGGACCCGCGCGTCCTTCAGGGGCCCGAACGTGCAGTTGAACCGATAGAAATACGTTCCCAGGCGCGGGCCGAACATCACGTCGCTGCGCCGGCCGGCGCGCTGGGCCTCCAGCAGCGGCTGGACCGACAGGGCCGGCACCTCCGTCGTCAGGTCGACCACGCCCGTCTCGTACGCCAGCAGGGCCGTGTTCGGCTGCTCGAACACGCGGACCTCGATCCGCCCGAGGGCCACGTTGTCGCCGTTCCAGTAGTGGGGATTCTTCTCCCAGACCATGCGGCTGCGGAACGTCCACGACACCAACCGGTACGCCCCGTTGGAGACGATGTGCGGCGGCAGCGTCCAGCGCTCGCCGTACGTCTCCACGGTTTCGCGCGGCACCGGCATGTATGTATGGAAGGCCGTCAGGTCCAGGAAGTACGCGCACGGCTGGACCAGCGTGACGACCAGGCGGTGGGGCCCGTCGGCCCGGATGCCCACCTGCGACCAGTCGGCCGAGGCGGGGTCCTTGACGGCGGTCTCGTAGTACGCCTTGGCCCCGCGGATCGGGTACAGCATGTAGGCGTACTCGGCGGCGGTGGCGGGCGTCAGGACACGCCGCCACGACCACACGAAATCCTCCGCCGTGACGGGCCGACCGTCGCTCCACTTCGCCTCGGGCCGAAGGTGAAAGGTATACGTCAGGCTGTCGGGCGAGAGGTCCCAGCGGTCGGCCACGGCGGGCTTCGGCTCGAGGGTGTCGGCGTCGAGGACCGTGAGGCCCTCGAACAGGGCGCCGGCCACGCGGCCGTCGTTCAGCGCGGTCATCGTGCCGGGGTCGAGCGTGGTGACTTCCGTGCCGCCCGTCCACACCAGGTCGGGGGCCGGGCCCCGCGATCGGTAGGCCAAGAGCGTGGCCCCGACCACGGCGGCGGCGGCCAGGGCCAGCGATAGGATCAGCGTGCGCATGCGGACTCGTCTGCCGGGATGCGTTCGGGCTGCCGCGCGTACGGGGCGCCGCCTATGGCCGACTTACCCGCCGGTCGTCGGCGCGGTGCCGGGCGCCACTTCGCGCTGGATCGCCTCTTCCATGGCCTTGGGCAGGGGCGGCCGCTTGGTGATGCGATTGTCGCGCACGAGTTGCTCCACCCACTCCATGAGGGCCAGGCGCTGGAGGACGGCGGAGTCGCGCGGCGAGTAGCCGACCTCTTTGCCCGTCAACTGCATGAGGGCGGCGTTGAGTTCCACGCCGAGGCGCGGACCGTCCGGCGTGGGCGCCAGGTTCGTGCCCATCGCCGCCAGGGCATACAGGAGCCGCTGCTTCGCGTCCGGCCGGACCTCGTGCTCGTACGCCCGCGCGACCGACTTGATGACGTTGCTCCACAGGCGCTCGACCACCGCGTCGGACGGGTCGGTGTTCTGGGCGAGGAAGACGGCGCCCTCGGCCAGGACGTCGTGGGCCTGTTCGTGGTCGAATCGGCCCAGGGCCTCGAAGAGCGGTTCCAGGACCAGCGGCGACACGCCGGGCTTCAGGGCCTTCTGGATAGACTCGGCGATCTCGGCCTCGAGCCGCGGCACCACGTTTTCCACGATCTTCGGCGCCAGCATCGCCAGGCCCCGCGCCGCCCAGTACCGCGATGCCGAGTACGGGTCGTTTTCCAGTGCCGACCGCAGCACCGGCACGGCGTTCAGTTGGCCGAGTTGGGCGGCCACCATGAGGAGGTTGACGCGGGCGGCCTGGCTGACGGCTTTCTTGTCGTTCTGCTTGAGGACGTCGACGGTGATGCGGGCAAACGCCTGGCGAAACGCCTCGGTGCTGACGCCCGGCCGCAGGGCCTCGGAGAGCAGCCGCTGGCGGGCCGAGATCATCCCGCTGCGGTCCTCGCTGGTGTCGGTCAGCATCTTGCGGGCCAGTTCCTCGACGAACTGGCGGATGGTGCCCTCGTCGCCCGGGCCGATCGAGTCGCGCTGCCGGATCTCGTTCAGGTTCGGCAATACTTGCGCCAGGACCGGCACCGGCAGGAGCAGAAGGACGGCGATGGCCAGCAGTGCAGGTCGCGTCATACACGGCTCCTTCCAGGGACGGCCCTCAGCCCGGCCGCAGCGCCGTCGCCCCTTCGTCGGCAGGTGAGACCGCGTGCGCGGCCAAACCCCTCCGCGCATCGGCTAGCCGTAACGTAATCCGTACGCCGGGACGTGTCAAGCCTTTTGCCGGAGAGACGGCTATCCCCCGCCCAGTCCCAGCGCCGACCCCACCTGGTACACCGCCAGGGCCGCCACGTACGCCATGGCCGTCAGAATCACCCACTGGAGCACCACCCACACCCACGAGCCCGCCTCCCGCCACATGACCACGACCGTGGCCATGCACGGGAACCCCAGCAAACAGAAGACCATGACGGCCAGTCCCTGGAGCGGCGAGTACTCGCGCCGAAGGGCGTCGTGCAGCGAATCGCTCTCGGCGTGCGCGCCCTCGCCCAGCGACAGGACGATGCCCATCTGGGCCACGAACACCTCCTTGGCCGCAAACGCCCCCACCATGGCCGTGTTGATCCGCCAGTCGAACCCCAGCGGCCGGGTCACCGGCTCGAGGCCCTTGCCGACGCGCCCCGCGATGGAATGTTCGAGCGCCCCGGCCCGGGCGTCCCGGGTGCCGGGCCCCGGCGCTGCGCCGGGCGACCCGCCGACCGCGGCGGCCGCGCGGGCGGCGCCGGCGTCCGTCGGCGCCGCCGCGGCGCCGGCGGGCGGTCGCGGGAACGCCGTCAGCGCCCACATCAGGATCGAGATGCCCAGGATGACGGTGCCGGCCTTGCGGACGTACATCCATCCGCGCATCCACATGTGAAGCAGCGCGCCCTTGAGGGTCGGCAGGCGGTAGGGCGGCAGTTCCATGACGAACGGCTCGGTCTCGCCCCGAAAAAGCGTGCTGCGGAGCAGTTTCGCCATCAGGACGGCCGCCACCGCCCCCGCCACGTACATGCTCCACACGACGGGCGTCCGCAGCCGCTCCGGGAACAGCGCCCCCGTGAACATGACGTAGATGGGAAACCGGGCGCTGCAACTCATCAGCGGCAGGATGAACATGGTCGTGAGCCGGTCGCGCCGGCTTTCGAGCACGCGCGTCGCCATAATCGCCGGCACCGTGCACCCGAACCCCAGGATCATCGGAATGAAACTCTTGCCGTGCAGCCCGATCTTGTGCATCCACCGGTCCACGATGAACGCCGCCCGGGCCATGTAGCCCGAGTCCTCGAGCACCGCGATGGCCAGGAACAGGATGAGGATGTTCGGCAGAAAGACCAGTACCCCGCCCACGCCGTGGATCAGGCCGTCGACGAGCAGGCTGCGAACGAGACTGTCGCTGCCCGCCGGCCACAGGCCGCCGACCGCCTCGCCGAGCCACAGGAACAGCGCGTCGATGGCCGCCTGCGGATACGCCCCCAGCCGGAACGTGGCCCAGAACATCACGTACATCAGGCCCAGGAAGATCGGCAGGCCCAGGACGGGGTGCGTGAGGACGGCGTCGATCTGGTCCGACCGCGTGTGCCGCGACTCCACCGTGCTGCGGACCGTCTCCTGGCACGCCCCGCTGATGAAGCCGTAGCGGCGGTCGGCGATGACGATCTGCGGGGCGTCGCCCACGATGGTCCGGAGGCGGACGATGGCCTCGTCGGCGGCCGCGAGGACCTCGTCGGCCCGGGTGCAGGCCTCGGCCACACGCTCGCGGATGCGGGGGTCGCCCTCGAGCAGTTTCAGCGCGACCCATCGTGGCCGGCGGGGCGCCAGGCGCTCGGCGTCGCCCTCCAGCAGCGACGCCAGGTCCGCCACCTCGCGGTCCACCTCCGGGCCGTACGTGATGGTCACGTGGCGTTCGGGCCGGGCGGCCTCGGCCACGGCCAGGGTGGCGTCGAGGATGGCCTCGATGCCCTTGCCCCGGTTGCCGACGGTGGGCACGAGCGGCACGTTGCCCAAAAGGGCCGACAGGTGCTCCAGGTCGAAGACGTAGCCGCGCGCGGCCGCCACGTCGCTCATGTTCAGCACCAGGACCAGCGGCAGGTCGAGTTCCAGGAACTGGACCGCCAGGTACAGGCTGCGTTCCAGGTTCGACGCGTCGAGCACGCCCACGACCACATCGGGATGGGCATCGATGACGAACTCGCGGGCCACCAGTTCGTCCGTCGCGTACGCCGTCAGGCTGTACGTGCCCGGCAGGTCGACGATGTCGAGCCACACGCCCCGGTGCACGCGGACGCCGGTCTTCTTCTCCACCGTCACGCCGGGATAGTTGCCCACGTGCTGGCGGGAGCCCGTCAGGGCGTTGAAGATGGTGGTCTTGCCGGAGTTGGGATTGCCGGCCAAGGCGACGGTCAGGCGGCGCTCGGCCCTGGCCGGCGTGCCGCGTGCGCCCGCCTCGACGGCGTCCTCCTTGGCCGTGTTGCCGGGTTGAACCATGATTCGCCTGCCGCGCACATCACAAGGCCTGAGTATCGAGCACCCGCCTGGGTCCCCCCGGCCGGGCAAGCCGGCCGGGCCACGCGTGTGCCGCTCACAAACCGCGCGGGGCGCTACGCGCCGCCGCTCCCGTCCGGCACGACGAGCACCTTCCGGGCCATGCCGCGGCCGAGCACGATGCGCGACTCGCCCGCCGCCACGACGAAGGGTCCGCGCCCACCGTTATGGACCACGCGGACCCGGGCGCCGGCCCGCAACCCCATGGCCAGCAGGCGCGACCGCAGCCCCGCTCCGCCGCTGACCGTCACCAGGCGGGCCACGGTCCCGTCGGGGAGCGTGTCGAGCGGCACCGCATCGCCCAGCCGGTCTGTGTGTTTCGGCGTCATGGCCGGTCGCCTTCGTGCGGGGCAACGGGATCGGCCCCGTCGGGACGCTCGCAGAACGCCCGGAACGCCTCGGTCATCGACCCGTCGCCCGCGGGGTGCTGCTCGGCGAACCGCAGGAACCGGACGAACCGGTCCAGCACGTCGCCCTTGATCACATGCTCCATCTTGCATCCGATGCGCTCGGCTTCTTCCTCCGGCACGCCCAGCACGCGCATCAGGAATTGCTTGAGCACCCGGTGCCGGCGCAGGAGCACCCGGCCCAGGCCCCGGCCCTCGTCGGTGAGCGTGACGTAGGCGTACGGCTCGTAGTGGACCAGACCGCGCTCGGCCAGCGCCTGCACCGCCCCCGTGACGCTGGACTTGCCGACGCCGACGAGGCCGGCAATCTGCTTCATCCGGGCCACGCCGTGGCGTTCAACGAGCAGGTAGACGGCCTCGAGGTAGTCCTGGAGGCTCTCGCTGAGGGCGGTACTCGGTGCGATTTCGGGCATGGAAACCCTTCCTTGCCGCGTTCAGCGGACTGTTCGCCTCACAAATCTTAGTTCGCCGCGCCGAACATGGCAAGGAAAAAACCATTCCAGGGCGTTGGGTGTTGGTTTCTTGAGGTGGGCTTATGGTGAGGCGGGGGCGGAGCCTTGCCGAGGTACCTTCTCCCTGCCCCGCGGCCAGTTGCCACCCACGAAACGCGCAGACGGCCCGGAATTCGGGAAACTTTTTCCGCCCGGCGCGTCTAAACCTCATGGATCACATCGCTACGAGGGGTACGAAGGGGGGACCATGTCCACAGCATTGCGCCGGTGGGCGGAATCGTTCCATGGACGGCTTCTGATCGGCGTCGCGGCAGCCGTGCTGGCCGCCGCGGCGGGACCGGCCTGCCGCGTCCGTGCCGCTGAACCGGAGCAAAGCGCCGACGCGCCGGCGGCCGCGCCCGCAGCGGCCTCGCCCGGCCCGGCCGCGACGGACCCGGCGGCGAAGCCGCCCCCTGCTCCGCCGCCGCCGTCCGAACCGGCGTTTCATACGGTCTCGATCGGCCGCATTCCCACGATCGGGCCGGACGGCTTCGTCTTCACGGACGACGACGCCCGGCCGATCCGCGTGGTCCTGGCCGACGCCGATTCCAGCCAGATCCACGACCGCCTGCGCGGCCACGCCGAGACCGTGGCCACCAGCCTCCTGCGCGAAAACCCCGTGTGGGTGTTCCCGGTCGGCGCGGAGAAAGGGGCCTCGGACCCGGCGGTCGTGTATGCGCGTGCGTGGACCGGCAAGGGCTGGCTGGGCGAAACGCTCATCCGGGCCGGCTATGCCGCGCGTCGGGAAGAGATGCCCGCCGACGCGCTGGACCCCGTCCCGCCGATTGCCGCCCCCTCCCAGCCGCCGCCCGCTCCGGGCGACGGCGCGTTCGCCTCGTCCGTCCTGAAGCCCGCTGGGGGCGGCACCTTCGAGGTCAGCCGCAGCGGCAAACCGGTTGCGGTGCGCCTGTTCGACGTCGCCGGCCGGCCGGAGGCCGACGAGGCGGCCGCCGCGCGGGTCGCCGAGCGGTCGCTCGCCGCCGGGGCCGTGTGGGTGTTCCCCTGCGCCGCGGTCAAGCCGGGCGAGCCGCTGCCGGTCCGCGTGTGGACGCCGGAGGGGTGGCTGGCATCGCGGCTGGTCCAGGAAGGCCTGGCCGTGGCGCTGGCCGACCCGTACAAGCCGCCGGCACCTGCCACGCCCGCTCCCGGTCCGAAGCCGCCACCCGGCCCCGTCAAGCCCAAGCCGACGGCGAAACCCGACGAACCGGAGGGGGATATCGTCTGGACGCCCGTGACGCTCTCGGCGGTGAAGATCGCAGCGGGCGGCATGCAGGGCGTCGAGACGAGCGTCTTCGAGGTGCCGTACGGCGTCCTGCGGATCACGTGGGACTGCGAGCCGGAACGCGTGGGCAGCATCGTCCTGCTGAACCTCTACCGCGTGGACGATAAGTGGAAGACCCGCGTGTCGTCGCATCACGTGCAGACGATGAAGGGGCAGCAGGGCGCCCGGGCCCTGCGGGTCACGCCCGGCCGGTTCTGGCTGAAACTGAGTTGCACGGCCGACCTGGACGGCGTGAAGGTGGAAGTGGCCCGGCCGAAGAAGTGATGGAAGGCATCTCGGGGTGCGGACGGAAGAACGGCCAGGGCATTCCTCCCGGCGGGCAAGACCGCCCGTCGCGCGGGACGTTTCTGCCGCCGCGCCTCCAGCGACACCTCGCCCCGCGCCCTGGGTTCAAGGTGGCGGGATCCGCGAGCGGAACCCGTTACCCGACCCAGCGAGGATGCCATGAAGCCCACGCCCCTGTTTGTTCTGCTGGCCGCGATCACGTTCGTCAGCGTTGAAGCCATTTCAGCGGCGGAGCAGGCGAGCCGGCCGCCCCGCCCGGCCGCGGAAGGCGCCGCGCCGGCGCCGCGTCAGCCCGTCCGGCCCAGGGCCGCCAGGGCAATTCCCAAGGGCGTCAAGGTCCTCCGGGACCTGGAATACGCCAACGTGGACGGCCAGTCGCTGCGGCTGGACCTGTACGTGCCGGAGAAGCCCAAGGCGAAACCCCCGCTGCTCGTGTGGATTCACGGCGGGGCCTGGATCAAGGGAAGCAAGGCCCCGATCAACGTCAACTTCCTCCGCCTGACGGGCGAGGGCTACGCCGCCGCCAGCATCGAGTACCGCCTGGAGGGCCTGGCCTCGCATCCGAAACAGATTCATGACTGCAAGGGAGCGATCCGGTGGCTGCGGGCCCACGCCGGCGAGTACGGCTACGACACGACGCGCATCGGCGCCGGCGGCGGGTCGGCGGGCGGGCACCTCGTGCTGCTGCTCGGCCTCAGCGGCGGCATCGGGGCCCTGGAGGGCAGCGTGGGAGGCAACGCCGACCAGCCGTCGCGGGTCGACGCCGTGGTCGACCTGTTCGGCCCGGCTTCCCTCGACCGGTTCGGCCGGGTCACCGAGCAGTTCGGTCCGAACAAGGCGAAGGAACTCCTGAAGTCGGCCACGCCCCTGACGTACCTGACGAAGGACGACCCGCCGCTGCTCATCTTCCACGGCGACAAGGATCCGCTCGTGCCGCTCGCCCAGAGCGAGGTCCTGCACAAGCGGTACCGGGAGGCGGGCCTGGAGTCGACGCTGCACGTCCTCGAGGGCGCCGGGCACGGAGGGCGGCAGTTCAACGACGCCGCCTCGTACGAACGGATCAAGGCGTTCTTCGCCCAACACGTCAAAGGCACCGGCGACGGCAAGTAGAGATGGCCGGCACGTCGGGCGCGCAAAAAATGGGAGACCCGAGTTCGCCGCTCCTCGGGTCCCCTCCAGTCAGGCTGTCCTCGCCGGTGGCGAGGTGACCCACAGCCTCAGCGGATGTATCGGCCGGATCAGCAGAACGCTTGAGCGGAAACCCGTCCCTGAAGCCGGTCTGCGCTGCGCCGGACCGCCATTTTTTGTCTGGCAATCGGGTCGCGGTGCCGCTACCCTTCCGTGACGGCGCAGGTCCCGGACGGGGCAAGCGCCGTGGCTTTGCGCCGCACGGCCTGGCCGCACGAACCTCAGCATAAGGCTCTCACTCGTGACTACCGCCACCAACACCTGCATCGTGGGCCTGACGTGGGGCGACGAGGCCAAGGGCAAGATCGTCGACATCCTCTCGGCCGAGCACGACGTCGTCGTCCGGTACAACGGCGGGAACAACGCCGGGCACACCGTCGCCTTCGAGGGCGAAACGCACAAACTCCACCTCGTGCCGTCCGGCCTGTTCCATCCGGGTGCCACCTGCGTCATCGGCGGCGGCGTGGTGGTGGACCCGCAGGTGCTGCTTCAGGAAATCGGCGCCAACGAGGCCAGGGCCAAAGGCCTGCGCAACCGGCTGCTCGTCTCCGACCGGGCCCACACCATCTGGCCCTGGCACAAGAAGATCGAGGCGCTTTCGGAAAAACACCTGGGCAAGGGCAAGATCGGCACCACCCTGCGCGGCATCGGGCCGGCCTACGCCGACAAGGCCAACCGCGTGACGGCCGTCCGGATGGGCGAGTTCCTCCGGCCCGACCACCTCCGGCCGAAGGTCGAACGCATCGTCCGGCAGAAGAACGAGGTGTTCACGAAGGTCTTCGGCGACGAACCGCTCGACCCCGCCGCCGTCTGGGACGAGTACGCCGCCTACGGCGAGCACCTGGCGCCGATGATCGCCGACACGACGGCCTGGCTCCTCCGGGCCGTCGCCGACGGCAAGCGGATCCTCTTCGAGGGCGCCCAGGGCACCCTGCTCGACATCGACCACGGCACGTACCCGTACGTGACGAGCAGCAACGCCTCGGTGGCGGGCGTCTGGCCGGGCACCGGCGTTTCGCCGAGGGTCATCGGCAACATCCTCGGCGTGGTCAAGGCCTACACCACCCGCGTGGGTGAAGGGCCGTTCCCGACGGAACTCACCGGCGGCGTCGGCGACCAGATTCGCGAGCAGGGCAACGAGTACGGCACCACGACCGGCCGTCCGCGCCGCTGCGGCTGGCTGGACACGTTCGCCATCCGCTATGCCGCCGCCGTCAACGGTCTGGACGGCATCGTCATCACGCTGCTCGACGTGCTGGGCGGCCTGCCGGAACTCCAGGTCTGCACCGGGTACACGGTGGACGGCAAGCCGATCGAGGCGTTTCCGTCGGACCCGGTGGCGCTCGGGCGGGCCCTGCCGGTCCTGGAGGCGCTGGAACCTTGGCCGGACGACATCTCCGGGGCCCGTTCGTTCGACGCCCTCCCGGCGGCGGCCAAGGCGTACGTCCGCCGCGTGGAAGACCTGGTGGGCGTGCCGGTGCGGATCATCAGCATCGGCCCCGACCGCGAACAGACGATTCGGCGCGATTAGATTGACGTACCGAGCCCCGACCGTAAGGTCGGGGGTAGCCCTTGCGCATCGCACGTACCCGCGACCCGTTCGGCTTCGCTCAGGGCGGGCCTTTCGGTCGCGGCTCGAGTGGCCATGCCCGAACCGTCCTACATCCCGGAAACGCTCGCCGACATGCCGCGGCCGGCATGGCCCGGGCACGTGGCCATCATCATGGACGGCAACGGCCGATGGGCCGAGGCCCGGGGCCTGCCGCGCATCGAGGGCCACCGCCAAGGGGCCGCCAACGTCCGCCGCATCACCGAAGAGGCGTCGCGGCTGGGCCTGGTGCAACTGACGCTGTTCGCCTTCTCGAGCGAGAACTGGCGCCGGCCGCCGCACGAAATCGCCTTCCTCATGGAACTGTACCGCGACTACGTGGTCGGCGAGCGGCCGACCATCATGGAGAACGCTATCCGGTTCACCACAATCGGCCGGCGCGACGGCATCCCCGAGCACGTCCTGGCGGAGGTAGACCGGACGGCCGAGATGTCGGCCGGGAACCGCGGCACCGTCCTGTGCCTGGCGGTCAACTACGGCAGCCGGCGCGAGATCGCCGACGCCGCCCGGCGCCTGGCCGAGGAGGCCGTCCGCGGCCGTCTCGACCCGGCCGCCATCACCGAGGCCGCCGTGGCCGAACGCCTCGACACCGCCGGCATGCCGGACCCGGACCTGCTGATCCGGACGGCGGGCGAGATGCGGCTGTCGAACTTCCTGCTGTGGCAGATCTCGTACGCGGAACTCTGGGTGACCGGGAAACGCTGGCCGGACTTCCGCGAGGCGGACCTGCACCAGGCCATCCACGACTTCGCCGGCCGCCAGCGCCGGTTCGGCGGCCTGCCGGCCGAGAGCGAGGGGGCATGAATCAACCGCTCGTGCGCATCTCCATCGGGGCGGGCCTGATCGCGGGAACCGCCGCCGTCCTGCTGGGCGACGTGGCCGTCGCCGAGTGGGCCGGCGTCCCGATCGCCCCGGGGTTCTGGCTGTTGCTCGCCCTGGCGCTGCTGGTCGGGTGCTGGGAGTTTTTCCGGATGCTGCGCGGGCGGGACCTGCCGTGCCGGCCGGTCATTGGGACGATCTTCGTGGGCCTGATGCTGGCGGGGGCGTGGCTCGACATTCACCGGCCGTTCGAACTCCTGCCCTGGCTCCATGCCCGCGGCCTGGAACTGTATCTGCTGGCCATCGTCGGGCTGGTCTTCACCACGTTTGTGAGCGAGATCCTGAGCATCGAACGGTCCGGCCGCGAGCCCCGCGAGGCGCTCCAGGCTGTCGGCTGGACCGTACTCGTGGTCCTGACGGTCGGCCTGCTGGGGTTGTTCCTGGCAAAGGTGCGGTTCCTCTCGCCCGATCCGACGGAAGGCCTGATGTACCTGGTCCTGACACTGGGCGTCGTCAAGGGCAGCGACATCGGGGCCTACGCCATCGGCTCGTGGCTGGGCCGGCACCGGCTGGTGCCCAAACTCAGCCCGAAGAAGACGGTGGAAGGCCTGCTGGGGGCCATCGCGGCCGGCACGGTCATGGCGGCGGTCATCGGCCGACTGTGGGGCCGCTTCGGCTGGGCCGAAGTGATCGTGTTCGGCGCGGTGGTCAGCGTCAGCGGCGTGCTGGGCGACCTGGCCGAGAGCCTTATGAAACGGGCCTGCGGCGTCAAGGACAGCGGCCGGATCCCCACGTTCGGCGGGGCGCTGGACATTCTGGACTCGATGCTGTCGGCGGCCCCGGTCGCGTACGTCCTGCTTGTGGTATTGACCGAGCCCGCCTGAGGCGGATAATGGGCTCTGCGGCGCGGACCCGCCGTCCGGCGCCGCCGACGCTATGGAACGTACGCTCCAACTCGACACGCACGTGCACCGGCACCTGGTGTTCGGCCCGCGCGACAAGCACCTGCGGATGATCCGCAGCGCGCTGGGCGTCCGCCTGGCCGCCCGCGACGAGCAGATCCACATCGCCGGCGAGGCCGACGCCGTCGCCAAGGCCCGGACCGTCGTCGAAGAACTCCTCCGCATGGCTGACGACGGCCAGGTGATCACCGAACGCGAGGTCCAGCAGATTCTCGACACGGTCGGCCGCAGCGGCCGGGGGCCCGGCCTGAAGCAGATCGAGGTCTACGCCTCGGGCCGGCCGGTCCGCCCGCAGACGCCCGGTCAGACGCGGTACTGCGAGGCCATCGAGGCCAACGACCTGGTCTTCTGTATCGGGCCCGCCGGCACGGGCAAGACGTACCTGGCCGTCGCCATGGCGGTCCAGGCGCTGAAGCGCGACGAGATCAAGCGGGTGGCGCTGGTGCGGCCGGCGGTGGAGGCCGGCGAAAAACTCGGCTTCCTGCCGGGCGACCTTGGCCTCGAGGTCACCCCGCTCTGGACCTTGCTTTTCGCCCCGCACGCTGTCCTGATGGGCGCACAGCTATGGCGGTCGCCCGTACAGAGAGAAGAGAACGCGCTCCCGTTGATGGCGTCTATGCG
>Ga0180434_10004493_pt1 | contig 16966 bp, 14 predicted proteins | sample SS_ome_7_FD_132453 | JGI IMG/M metagenome (GOLD analysis project Ga0180434, IMG submission 132453) | Hypersaline lake sediment archaeal communities from the Salton Sea, California, USA - SS_1_D_2 metaG | ecosystem: Environmental > Aquatic > Non-marine Saline and Alkaline > Hypersaline >...
AGAACCACTACAGTCATGAGTGGAAAGTCTAACCCGTAACTCTGGACAGCCTTTAGAACAATCGGGTATAGAGGGATTATTGCCGAGGAGAGTACGTGTTGGAACGTTTAGAAGCTATGAGAACCAGACAAATGGAGGAGCGATGAGCGAGATAGAGCACTTTGGCGAAACCCAGAACGTAGAGATCACCGTGCTGGTGGACAACCGGGCCGATCTGATGGTCACGTCGACCGACACGGTGAAACGCTACACCGACGAGCCGCTGCTGGCCGAGCACGGCTTTGCAGCCCTGGTCGATCTCAAGGACGCCGGGATGCGCATCTTGTGGGACGCGGGCCTCACCCGGACTGCGTTCATGGAAAACGTGGAGCGCATGGAGATCGACTTGACGACGATCGACAAGATCGCGTTGAGCCATGGCCACAGCGATCATTTCGGGGCGATGACGGACGTGCTCAAAGAGATCGCGGGGCATCCGAGCTACCAGGAGTGGGACGAGGACGTCACGGCAGAGGAGATCCACAATTGGATAGAGAGCCGCAAAGCACCGTTGATCGCCCACCCCGCCGTCTTCCGGGAGCGGTGGGGGATCGACGAGGAGGGTGGCAAAAAGTACGGCCCCAACGTCGTGCCGCGCGACGAGTGGGAGGCGGCCGGCGCGAATCTCATCCTTTCCGAAGGCCCGTACCAACTGGGTCGGGGATGCTGGACCACGGGCGCCGTCCCACGCCTGAGCTTTGAGCAGGCCGGCGTGTCGCCGTCTCGCGCCTATCGGGAAGGGGACGAGTTTATCCGTGATTACATGGAGGATGACCAGGCTATCGCCATCCACGTCAAGGACAAGGGGTTAGTCGTCCTCTCCGGCTGCGCGCACTCGGGGATCCTGAACACCGTCAACTATGCCCGGGAGATCAGCGGCGTGGACAAGGTGTGGGCCGTCGTCGGTGGGTTCCACCTGGCGCCTGCGGACGACGAGGAGATTCAACGCACGATTGATGCGATCAAGAAGCTAAAGCCTGTGATGATCGTTCCCATGCATTGCACCGGCTTTAAGGCGATCTGCCAATTCTCCATCCAGATGCCGGACGAATTCGTGCTGGGCGTCGTGGGCGACAAGTACCTGTTCTGATGAAGCGGTGGAAAAGGAGGTGAAACCTATCGCATAAAACTGGCTGCAAGAGCAGCGCCATGTATCCGTGCAAACATAGACGTTAAGGAGGATAACAAAAATGATGAAAAGGATTTCGAGTGCTTTGATGCTGGCGACGTTATTTGGCGCTCTGTGCTTTCCGTCGGCCAGCGCCCAGGGAGGCCGGGTGTGGGAGCAGGTGGTTGGCGATGGTTTTGGGGACCCCAACAATGTAGTATTGCCTGCTTTGACCGTCTTTGGTGACGACCTGTACCTGGGAACCGCAAATACCTCCACCGGCGCTGAGGTGTGGCGCAGCGGCGACGGCGCCACCTGGACTCAGGTTAACGATGATGGTTTCAAGGACCCCAACAACTTGGGGGCTACCTCTATGGCTGTCTTTGGCAACGACCTATACGTGGGAACCGGAAATACCTCCACTGGCGCTGAGTTATGGCACAGTAGCCGTGTCGGCGGTCCACCATTTACGGATTGGACCCAGGTAAACGACGATGGTTTTGATGATGCCAGCAACGTTGCACTCATCACTGCCATGACCGTTTTTGGCGGCGACCTGTACGTGGGAACCGGAAATGATCTCGGGACTCCCGGCACTGGTTGTGAGGTATGGCGCAGCAGCGACGGTACCACATGGACCCAGGTCAACGCCGATGGTTTTGGGGACCCCAACAATCTTTTTGCCACATCCCTGGCCGTCTTTGGCGGCTATCTGTACGTGGGAACCGGAAATAATCCCTCGAGTCCCAGCACTGGTTGTGAGGTGTGGCGCAGCAGCGACGGTACCACATGGACCCAGGTCAACGCCGATGGTTTTGGCGGCACTAACTCTGGGGCTGCCTCTATGGCTGTCTTTGGTGGCACCCTGTACGTGGGAACTCGCAATACCTCTGGCGCCGAGGTTTGGAGCTGCCAGACATGCAGTGGCACCGATTGGACCCAGGTCGTCACTGGCGGCTTTGGTGATGTCAACAACAACGAAGTTACGTCCATGATTCCTTTCGATAGCGATCTGTGCGCAGGGGCTTCGAACCCAAGTACTGCTAGCTGTGAAGTGTGGTGTAGCGGTGATGGCGCCAGTTGGACCCAAGTTAACGTGGATGGCTTTGGTGATGTCGGCAACGCCAGTGCTTCCACTATGGCTGCCTTTGACGACAACCTGTACGTAGGAACAACATATGTCGGTGACACCGGCGGCCAGGCGTGGCGATGGCGGCTTTCGGAGACGGTCGGGGGCGTCACGTTCTCCAGTGTCGACGTGTTGGCGACAGTTCCGCCGCTCGCCGGGGCGGGGTTGGCGCTTGGCGTAGCGGTGCTGGGCGGCGCGGTCTGGTACGCGCGGCGGCGCAGGTCACGAGTGTAGGATAAATTAGCAATTGTATCGTTAAAGGCCCCTGGCTCTCGTGCATGAGGGCCGGGGGCTTTGTTGTCAAAACGGCTGGAGCGAAGGAGATTATTCCATCGCCACTTTTCCCATCTCCACCTGCCCCAGGTAAATGAGCGATTCCAGATCATCCACTTCATCCGGGGTATAGCGAGCCACGACCTCTCGCACCCGCTCCAACTCTTCCTCAGAGGCCAGACCGAGCATTCTCGTCAGATCGCCGAAATCCAGGCCCCGCGAAGAGATCATCTTCATCAGCACCAGAAAAGGCAGATCCAGAACTGGATAACCAGCCGGATCCTGCCTTGGATGAGCCAAAGCCTCCTCCAGCCAGGGATAATCGCCCAGGATCACGTCCATATCCACACCGTCGGATGAACGTACCAGAAAACCAGGTATAGCCAGACGCGAGATGTAGCGATACCCGGCGGCCTCCAACCGCTCTTGGACTTGGTCGCTGTCCTGGCGGCGTACCAGGATGTCTATGTCCTGGGTGGCCCGCTCTGGCATATAGGCGCGGGTGGCGACGCCGCCGACGATGACCCAGGGGATGCCCTCAAGGATGGGTCGCAGGTCGGGCCAGGGATGCATAGCTGTCCTCCTCTGCAAGAACTCGAAGGCGCTGCCAGTGCCTGGCTTGATGCGCCGCTTGCACATATCTATCAAAATGCGCCGCCGCAGAGCTGGTGTCAGACGCCCATCGGGGGCGACGGCGGCAATGGCGCGTGGAATGGTCATATCTGTTCCTTTGCACTTGATTGTAACCTTTATCACAAAGATGTCAAATCATAGAACCGCTGAAATGTTGAGAGCGCTGATTCCGCTGAAGGTTCCGTCAGGCGCTCATCTGTTTTCAGCGGCCCTCAGCGTTTCAGCGATTCATTCTTTGGGTTTTTGTTGTCAAGCCCGTCGCAATGTGATACAATTCGCTGCGTTTATCCACTGAGTCAAACTACCAGGAGGCTCCAGTGAACACAAGCAGGCTTTTCGATACCGAACGTCGCAGCCAGGCAGGCGTCGTCTTCGTCGTCTGCCTCGTCGTCCTGGTCGGCGCGGTCGTCGTCGCGTCGCTGGCGCAGCGGGATTTTGGAAACGTCGCGGTCACGAACGTGACCTATCCGAATTTCAACGGCATCCCGGTGCGGGCCAAGCTCCTCCGGCCCGTCGAGGCGACGCGAGAGAACCCGATGCCGGGCGTCGTCTACATCCACGGCTACCAGAACAACCGCGAGACGAGCGACGCCTACTGCATCGAGATGGCGCGCCGCGGTTTCGTCGTGCTCAACATCGACGCTATCGGACGGGGCAACTCCGGCAACCCGAACGATCCCGACGAGCCGGATTTTGACGTGACGTATGGTGGACGCAGCTCCCTGGAGTATCTGAAATCCCTGCCCTTTGTGAACGCCGACTCGGTCGGTATGATGGGCCACAGCCTGGGCGCCGAGATGGCCTACGGGGTCGCGCTGGAGGATCCGACCGTCAAGGGGCTGGTCATCTCCGGGTTCGCCTACACGCTGGATGGGTCCCCGACGACTCCCAAAAACATGCTGATGATCATCGGCAAGTGGGACGAGTACCGCGAGCGGATGACGGGCACACGGAACATCGAAAAGGAATGGATGAGCACCCCCCAGACCCGGCAGGTGATCCCCGTCGAGAACCCCCAGCTTGGCGTGACCTATGGCGATTTCGCGCAGGGGACGGCGCGGCGGGTCTTTGTGCCCCGCACCATCCACATTCAAGAGTCCCACAGTCGCGCCGCCATCGCCGAGGGTTTGGAGTGGATGAGAAACGCGCTCCACCCTCCGGCGCAGCAATGGATCGATCCGCAGCGCCAGATCTGGCCGCTCAAAGAGTGGGGTACGCTGGTCGCCATGCTCGCCGGACTCGCGTCTATCCTGCCGCTGGGTCTGATGTTGCTTCGCACTAAAGTTTTTAGCTCGCTTCAGAGCTCGGTCGCGGGGAAATATACTTGTTCCGGGAGAGCGTACCTCAAGCACGTCACGATCAACGGGCTGCTGATGTGGCTCTACCTGCCGTTGATCTTTGTCCTGTTCGGTCTGCACGTCTACGTCGCGCCGATTGACAAGCTCTTCCCGATGATGATGGTCAACGGCACGGTCTGGTGGTTTGTGGGAATCAATGTCATTGGCTTTTTCATCTTTCGCCGCTGGTTCAAGAAGCAGGCGCAAGAGAGCGGGCTGACGCTGGCGGACCTGGGCATCTCGTACCGGGACGACCGCTTCGCACTGGACAAGGCGCAGATCGGCCGGACGATCCTGCTGGCCGCGATCCTGTTCGGGTTCGTCTATCTCTGCGAGCATCTGCTCGAGAGCATCTTTATCGTGGATTACCGTTTCATCTTCCCCTTTGCCAGCGACCTGACGCCCTACCGCGCCCTGATGTTCCTGCTCTACCTCCCGTTCCTACTGATCGGCTTTGTTCTGATGGGATTCTTCCTGCACGGCCAGATCCGCCGGCCCAGAAAAGAGACCTGGCTGAAAACCTTCGTCTCCTGGTCGCTCTCCAACACGCTGGCGCTTGTAGCGCCGTTGATCCTGTTCATGATGATCCAGTACGTGCCGCTGTTCACGACCGGGGTGATCCCCTTCGCCGGGCCTGGCGGGATGCTTGCCTCGTTCACGATGAACCTCTTTCACATCATCGGCGTGCTGGTGATGGTGACGCCGATCTCGACCTGGTTCTATCAACTCACCGGCAAGCCCTACCTGGGCGCGCTGGTCAACGCGGCGCTCGTCGCCTGGATGTTCACCTCGTCCCAGGTCATCGCGCCGATACCGGTGTGATGAAGATGACAGGTAGATTGTCTGTCCCAGCAGTGTATAATATATCATGCGCATCCTGTTGTTGATTTTCATCCTTCCGATTCTCCTCCTGGCCTGCGCCTTGCTCGCGTTGTGGATACCGCTCCCGCCCCCTTTTCCCGCCGCTTTGAGTTCGGAGCGCAATTTATTCTCGGCGATAGCGACCGGTATCCTGGGATTGAGTTACCTGGTTGGTTTGGCTGTCTATGTGCTTTCATCCTTCCGGCAAGCCGGTCGTACCCTGGATCCCATTCTCACTCCATCCGGGCTGCTCTCTGAAAGCTACATGATGTTTGGGCGACAGTACCAGGGCACCATCGAGGGACGCCAGGTCGAGATCAACTTTCTGCCGCCCCACGGGATCAGGCCAGCTCTGCTGAACGTCTACGTCGGCGCCGATCTTGGCGTGAGGATGGCGATTGGACGGCAAAAGCCATTACTGGACTGTGGCGACTGTCCACGTGTTGAGGTCGAAAAAACCAGACTGGGCCAGGTTCAGGTGTACGCACAGGAGAAAGCGCGTGCGCGGAGCTTGCTGGACGATGCCACCAGCATCGCCGCGCTAAGTCGTTTGATGCTTGACTCGGAGACACTCGGATTCCGAGAGGTCTACTGGCAACCCGATAGAATCTGGTTCCGCGCCCACCCGCAAGTCGTGACGGAGGATCAGTTTCAGCAATGGTTCGAGGCTCTGCTGAAGCTAGCCGAGGCAAGCGAACGGGTATTTGAAGACGCTGCGCCTTGAGACAAGGCCCTGTCCTGCGATCCGTCGTTCTACCGACCAAACTCGCGGGCCAATAGCGAGCGTCTCCAGAGCCACGATCCCCAAGGCATCCTCCTGGAGATGGCGACGACCCAGTGTACATCTTTCAAACCCGTCCGACGATTCTCACTTCGTGCAACGCCCAGGAACTTGGCGTCAACAACCCAGATATATTCTATCGCACCGTAGAGTCCTTCACGTTCATCCCGCGAGCATTGCCCACCGCAATGTCATCCTACCGCACCAAGCGGCTCGTCACCGCTGCCAAAAGCTCAGCCACAGGGCTCAGCAGCAATTGAGCCAGCAGCACCCCCGCCAGCTTTCCTCCAATTTGCCAGACGGTGATGGCAGTCACGTCGGAAGGAGGACGCTCGCCCCGCAACGCCTGATCCACCACGTGGGCGGTCAGCGGATCGACCAGCAGTGTCATCAACACAACGCCGATACCGGTGAGGAATGGAGAAAGGGTGAGCGCAGTACGTGTTCCCTGAGGCGCGGCGACACTGGCAATCTGCGCCGCGGGGCCAGCGACAGCATAGAGGGTGGCTACCAACACAGTAAGCAAAATCCAGCGCCAGGGGAAACGATGGCGGCTGGCCCACAGAACGGCGCGCGCTTGCGGGGCGTGCAGCTCCTCTCGCGCCCGCGGCAACACCCTGATGCTCAAACCATGCAGAACCACGCGCGGCAAGGAGCGACGTCGCTCGTAAGAGCGGACCGCACGCTCCAGCAGCCGCGCCAGGGATGGCGTCAGCACTGCCCCCATACCGATCCCGACCACCGCGGCCAGCAAAACTAACCGCAAGGTAGCCGTCAAATCGGCCACGCCTCCTACATCCCCTGTCTGATCCGCCAACCCCGCCAAAAGGGTCGCCTGCAATGTATTGGCAGCACGGGCAAACAAAGCCAATAAATTGAAAATCGATCTAGCCTGTTCCGGTCTACGGGTTCGCACCCCGGCCAACCGCGCTGCATAGACCAGGGTCTCAACACTATAGTTGAGGACAGCCATGGCCAGAGTGATCTTGAGTCGTAGATCTATCATCTGCACCTGTCCTGCGATCCCCTGTCCTACCGCCCAAACTCGCGGGCCAACTGCGCCACGCTCAGGTGAATCATCGTGGGCCGTCCGTGAGGACAGGTGCGCGGGCTGGCGCATCGCTCCAGCATCCGGATCAACTCCTCCATCTCCGCCCGCTCCAACACCTGACCCGCCTTGACCGCGGCCCGCTTGCAGACCTGGCGCGCGACCGTCTCCTCGACCTCGGCCTCCAGCGGCGCGTCGCCCGCCAAGAGCGCCGCCGCCACGTCTTCCAGCACCTGGCCCGGCTCCGTCTCTGACACGAGCGCCGGCAGCGCCCGCACCAGCATCGTCGTCCCGCCAAAGGGTTCCACCTGGAAGCCCAGACTGCTCAATACCTCCAGGTGTTCCTCCAGCAGACTCGCCGCCTCGGGGGACAATTCCACAGGTTGCGGTTCCAGCAGCGCCTGAGAGGCGACCGCCGCCCGCTGTCGCTCCGCCAGCAATCGCTCGAACAAGATCCGCTCGTGAGCGGCGTGCTGGTCGATCAGATACATCCCCTCCGGGCCCTCGGCCACGATGTAGGTCGTGCCCACCTGCCCCACCACCCGCAACGGCGGGATCGGGCCGCCTTCGAGCTTGGTCGCCTTCGCAGGCTCCCCGTCGAAGCGGAGTTGCTCGGCGGCGGGGCGCGGCGCCAGGCTGGCCAGACGCTCGCGGCGCTCCTCCCGCCCTCTGCTTTTCAGCCCGGGCCAGGCGGTCGAGGGCGGGGTGAACGTGGGCACGGGGGCGCGCTCGAGCAGCGTGCTCCGCACCGCCTTTTGCACCGCCCGGAAGACCACGTCGCCGTCGCGAAAGCGCACCTCCGCCTTGGCCGGATGCACGTTCACGTCCACCTCCTCCGGCGGGAGCGCGACCATCACCACCGCCAGCGGATAGCGCCCGCCGGGGAGCAGCGTGTGGTAAGCCTGGATGATCGCGTAGGTCAGGCTGGAGTCCTGCACCCAGCGCCCATTGACGAAGGTGGTGATGTAGGTTCGATTCGCCCGGTGGAGCGAAGGCGGCGAGACAAACCCTGTGACCTGAATGTCAAAGTTGGGAGATTGAAGGTCAGAGATCTCTAAAAACGCAGCGCCAATGTCCAACCCAAAAACGGCGACGAGCACGTCGCGCAATTTTCCGAGGCCGGGCGACTGGAAGACATTCCGCCCGTCGTGGCTCAACGTGAAGCGCAGCTCAGGATAGGCCATCGCGTAACGGGTGAGCCATTGGTCAATGTGACGGCGCTCGGTCCGTTCGGTGCGCAGGAACTTGAGACGGGCGGGGACGTTGAAGAACAGATTCTCGATCGTCACCGCCGTCCCTGACGGTCGCCCGCTCTCCTGTCGGGTCACGACGCGGCCCCCTTCCAGCCGCACCAACGTCCCCAACGGCTCGCCGGATGCGCGCGTCGCAAAGGTCATGTGGCTGACGGCGGCGATGGAGGCAAGCGCCTCCCCCCGAAAGCCCAGCGTGGTGATACGGGCCAGATCGTCCGCCGAGGTCAGCTTGCTCGTCGAGTGGCGGTGGAAGGCCAGCTCGACCTCGCCGGCCGGCACGCCGCCGCCGTCGTCGGTCACGCGGATGAACCGCTTGCCGCCATCGCGCGTCTCCACCTGGATGTTGCGCGCGCCAGCATCTATGCTGTTTTCGACCAGTTCCTTGACGACAGAGGCGGGACGCTCGACCACCTCGCCGGCGGCGATCTGTGAGGCGACTTTTTCGGACAACACGCGAATGGGCATGACAACCTCCGCTCCTCATTGTATCACACAACCCTGCCCAAGCAAGGATCACAGTTTGCCAAATTTCTCTTTATCGTATATCATTCAGACTGATCAAAACATAACAGGTATTCACACCAGTGAGGTTTCCATGCTAGATACATTTTTCCGTCCCCAATCCGTCGCCGTCATCGGCGCCTCCAGCAATCCCGAAAAGATGGGCTACGCTGTGTTGAACAATCTCAAGGCAGGAAACTATCCCGGCCTCGTCTATCCGGTCAATCCCAAGGGCGGCGAGATCCTGGGATTCAAGGTCTATCCTTCTGTGCTGGACATCCCCGGCCCGGTTGACCAGGCGGTGATCGTCATTCCGTACCGCTTTGTGCCGGCTGTGCTGGAAGAATGCGGACAGAAAGAGATCCCCTCCATCGTGATCATCAGCGCCGGTTTCCGCGAGGCCGGGCGCGAGGGGTTGGAGCGCGAGCGGGAACTGGTCGAGATCGCCAAAGAACACGACCTGCGCATCATCGGCCCCAACTGTCTGGGCATCATCGACACAAACACCCCGCTCAACACGACGTTCGCCTCCGGCATGCCGCCGGGCGGCCCCATCGCCTTCATGTCCCAATCAGGCGCGCTGGGTGTGGCGATCCTCGACCTGGCGCTGGCCGGGCGGATCGGTTTTGCCAAGTTTGTCAGCCTGGGCAACAAAGCGGACGTCAGCGAGATCGATCTGCTGGAGGCCTGGGAGGACGACCCGGACTCGCGCGTGATCCTGATGTACATCGAGGGGCTGCCCGATGGACAAAAGTTCATCGAGGTGGCGCGCAAGGTGACGCGCCACAAGCCGGTGGTGGCGGTCAAGGGCGGCGTCACCCAGTCCGGTTCGCGGGCGGTGTCTTCGCACACGGGCAGCCTGGCCGGCTCCGAAGCGGCCTACAAAGCGGCCTTCCGACAGGCCGGCGTCATCCGTGCCCCCTCACTGGAGACGCTGCTCGACTTTGCCCGCGTCTTTGCCTACCAGCCCTTGCCGCGAGACCGGCGCGTGGCGATCCTGACCAACGCCGGGGGGCCGGGCATCCTGGCCACCGACGCGCTGGAACGATCGAACCTCAAGCTGGCCCGATTGAGCCGGGAGACGACAGAGACGCTGGAGAGCTTTTTGCCCGGCGAGGCGAGCGTGGCGAACCCGGTAGACATCCTGGGAGACGCCCTGGCCGAGCGGTACGAGAAGGCATTGCGGGCCATCCTGGCCGACGAAGGGGTAGACAGCATCATCGTCATCGCCGTGCCGCAGGCGGTGATCGACATCGGAACCACGGCTGAAGTGATAGGACAGATGGCGTACGAGACGGACAAGGTCGTGCTGGGCTGCCTCATCGGCGAGGCGAGCATGGAGGCAGGCGTAAAAGCGCTCGAGCGGCATGGCGTTCCCACCTTCTCCTTCCCCGAGCAGGCAGCGGCGGCGCTGGCGGCGATGAACGATTATCGGGACGAGCAAGAACGGCCTATCTTTGAACTGGAGACGTACGCCGTCTCCACCAAGCCCGTGCGCGAGCTATTCGAGCGCGTGCACGAGGAAGGACGCGTCTCGATCGGCGATGCCGAGGCGCGGGAGGTATTGGAAGCATACGGCTTTCCCATCCCTGAATCTCGGTTAGCCAAGACACCCGAGGAAGCAATCCAGATCGCGGACGAGATCGGCTATCCGGTCGTGCTCAAGATCGCCTCGCCCGACATCCTGCACAAGACCGACGTGGACGGCGTCAAACTGAACCTGGACTCGCCCACCGAGGTGCGGGATGCATTCGACCTGATCGTCTACCGGGCCGAGCGGTACGTGCCGGGCGCGCGCATCTGGGGCTGCCTGGTGCAGCAGATGGCGCCGCGCGGTCGCGAGGTGCTGGTGGGCATGAGCCGCGACCCGCAGTTCGGGCCGTTGGTCGCCTTCGGGCTGGGCGGCATCTACGTGGAGGCGCTGAAGGACGTCGCGTTCCGCGTCGCTCCTTTCAGCCGCCACGAGGCGGAGGAGATGATCCGCGAGATCCGCTCCTACCCGCTGCTGGAAGGCATCCGCGGCGAGCCGCCCGCCGACCACGAGGCGATGGTGGACGCGCTGCTGCGGATCAGCCAGCTGGTGACCGATTTTCCCGAGATCGTGGAGCTGGACATCAACCCGCTGATGGTTTTCGAGGAGGGGCGCGGGGCGATGGCGATTGATATGCGGTTGGTGCTGCGGTAGGATGACAAGTTGACAACTTGCCGATCTGGAGTCAGTGGCCCTTGATGGAAACGCGAGATCACAAATATCTCAAGATCATTCTCAATCGACTGGACACGTGCAAGAAGTATCGTCCAAAGTTTGGGACAGGAAGAGCGGTTAGTCTGAAAGACTTTCAGCTAATGTATGATCAGGATCCCTTCTACAGTTGGTTTGGCCTAGACAACCCTGTAATTTACGCAGCTCACAAAACCGCTGGGGGGATCACCTCTCTCTACCGGCAAATTGGTATAGGATGCGAAGAGATTTTCCGTCAGGTACTCCAAGATGAATTGGGGCTATCGACTGAAGAAGTAGAATGGTCTTATCAAATCACTACTCCAGATGACAGAACACGAACTCTATCGTTGGATGGCCGCATTGCTTACGAACACATTCCAAATCCAGAAAAGAGCCGACGGATCGAAAAGTGGGTGCAGGGATTTGCTTCGAGACTGGAGGTAGCTCCCAAGATCGCTCAAGCTCTTGATGGCGCTGTTTTTGAAGTCCGCCAAGGTTATAAAAGCAAGGACTCGAAAAGACAGAACGCAGACATCAGCAATATCACCAGCGCGTATGCACGTGGTTATCTGCCGGTTTTCACTGTCTTGTCCACCCAGATCGACAGTGACATCGCTGCTCGGTACAGAAGCAACAAGTGTCCAGTTCTGATTGGGTCCCTGGCCGAGTCTCCTTTTCATTCTACATATGCGTTCTGTGAACAAGTCGTTGGCTACGATCTCGCCGGTTTCTTTGAGCGTAACTCTGAAACCCTGAACCAGGCGATTGAAGAGATTATCGAAACACTCTTGGAACCAGAGGGATGAAAAGAAGACCGGATCTCACATTCAAGCATAACCGCAAGAGAGGGCGTTATGGATGGTTGAGACTCACCCCTGCATACTCGCTCAAAATCGTCCAACGCTATTTAACCAACGGCCAAACACCCGTCAGAGTATTAGATCCTTTTTGTGGGACAGGTACAACGCCGTTATACGCTGCTTACGAGGGACTTGAAGCAAACGCGCTAGAGCTTAATCCATTTCTCGTCTGGTTCGCCAGGGTAAAGACCGCAGCCTATGATGAATATGTGGTCAAAGAATTGAAGGAAGCGGGCGACGAGATTGTCTCCAGACTGGATAGCAATCACGCCCAGCTAGCGACTCCGCCTCCCATTAGAAATATCGAAAGATGGTGGAGCGAGTCGGCGCTGACTTTTCTGAGGGGCATAAAAGGAGAGATTGAAGCATATAGACACACGACAACATCAGAAGAGGTAATTGACTTACTGTACGTTTGCTTCTGTCGTACCCTGATCAAGATCTCAAATGCCGCGTTCAATCACCAATCGGTATCTTTTTCCGATAACCGACAGTTAAGCCTGTTCGACGAGAAAGATAGATACAGATCTGTGTTCACGAGAGACGTTCGCTTTGTAGCAGATTCGGCCAGCGAAAATCCTTCTACCATTCCTGAAATTGTCCAGGGCGATGCAAGAAACGTAGCGGATCATATCCAGTACAAGGCCGACATAGTGATCACTTCCCCACCTTATCCCAACCGCATGTCATACATCCGTGAACTCCGGCCCTACATGTATTGGCTAGGATACCTGGAAAAGGCGCGCGAAGCCGGAGAACTTGATTGGGAAGCTATAGGTGGTACCTGGGGAATAGCCACAAGTCGGTTGTCAGATTGGACGAGAAGCGAGAAAGAAGGCTACTATCCCGATTACTTGCAAGACATCCTGAGACGGATTGGAAATGACGAGCACAAAAACGGCGAAAAAATGGCAAATTATATCGCTCGATACTTTGAGGATATCTTGCAACACTTTAGGAACCTCATCAGGGTTTTGAACAAAGGGGCTGTTGTACATTATGTAGTCGGCAACTCGACCTTCTATGGCGTGCTCGTTCCTGTCGAGAGACTCTACAAGGAAATTATGGAATTGGTTGGCCTTTCCCCAACAAACATCGAAGTTGTGCGTAAGAGAAATTCGAAGAAAGAGTTGTACGAATTTGCAGTGAGCGGCAGGTTCTTATGAACACGACACCAATCAAGCCAGAATCAAACGATAGACTGACAAGTTCTCAATCTACTAGACCAGGAGGAAACCATGAAAGCATTATACGTCACATCTCTACACACGTTCAGTGGCAAGACCGCCGTCTGCCTGGCGCTGGGGCGACGCTTGCAACAGGAAGGGCACAAGGTTGGCTACTTTAAGCCGCTCTCCACCCAACCGTGGATGGCGATTCCAGGGCGGGCGCTGGACGAGGACGCCTATTTCGTGGGGCGAACCCTCGGACTGACGGGAACGTCGGCTGACCTGGTGGGCGTCGTGCTCACACCAACGCTTCTACGAGATACCCTCTGCGAGTGCTCCGACCGCGATCTCATGGCGGAGGTGCAGGCTGCGTACCAACGAGCCGCCGCCGGTCAGGACGTCGTGCTACTGGAAGGCGGGGCCTCTCTGCGGGAGGGGTTCAGCGTCGGCCTCGGTTCCGTCGCAGTGGCAGAAGTTCTGAACGTTCCAGCCCTGGCCGTCATTCGCTTCCGCAACGAGATGAGCCTGGTGGACGACTGCCTGGTGGCGCACATACGGCTGGGTGAACAGCTAATGGGCATACTCGTCAACGCCGTCCCCGATCATGCGCGGGAGTTTGTGGCCCAGGTAGCCCGCCCTTGCCTGGAGGGACAGGGTATCCCGGTACTGGGAGCGATTCCCCATCGAGAAGAACTCCAGGCCATCAGCGTCGGAGAGCTGGCGGACGTTTTGGAGGGCGAGTTCCTGGCCATGCCAGAGAAGAAGGACGAGCTGATCGAGCAATTGGTCGTCGGAGCTATGAGCGTGGATCGGGCGCTGCCGCGCATACGACGCATCCCCGGCAGCAAGGCGATCATCACCGGCGGCGACCGGACCGACATGCAACTGGTGGCGCTGGAGACAGGGACCAACTGCCTGATCCTGACCGGCCATCTGCGGCCCGTGCCCGAGGTGTTGCGTCGCGCCGAGGAAATCGGCATTCCGGTGCTGCTGGTGCGCGGGAACACCATGGAGACAGTGGAGGCCGTCGAGCAGGTGTTCGGCAAGACTCGGTTGGGCCAGGCGACCAAGCTGGAGCAATTCGAGGCGCTGCTGGCCGAGCACCTGGACTTTGAGCGGCTGTACGAGGGGATGGGATTGTAGTAACCATGGGGCAAGAACAAGCGTCAATTACGTATGACGTGGGCCGCCTACTTTCAGTGGTAGAAGGGTTGTCTCCACAGAAAATACGATGGGTCATTCTGTATGCCGAGAACCTGAAGAACGGGCCAACCAGCGACACGGGCAAAAGTTACATCGCTATGCTGCTGGAAGAAGGCGCAGACAGCGGCGAGATATTGGCTGCGGCCCAGGCCATCCACGACGTGGATGCGCGGCTGGCGCGAGAAGTAGATTCCCCGGCCAGGCTTGACGCTCTACATCGACGTACAGAAGAACATTTCTATCACTGGTGTCGGGAGAAAGGAATTGACTACAATACACTGAGCGAAGAAGAGTTCAGCAGGTTAGTTGAACAAGCCATACAACGCGTGAGAGCAGGGTAATGACCCGAGCTACTCACGATACCAACGTCTGGATGGGAGGTATTCGCTGGCGAGGCAATGCCTATCAGATCATCCAACGCGGAGAGAGCAGAGCGTATACGATTGTCACGTCACATACGCTGCTCCACGAATTGATGCGTGTGTTGCGCCAAGCCTTTGCTTTTAGCGATGATTTAGCGTATGAATGGTACGCTCGTATTCACCGCTTTGCCGAGGTCATCAAGCCTACCATCCTTCTCAACGTGATCACTCGCGACCCTGACGACAATCGAGTACTCGAGTGTGCCGTAGCTGGACAATGCGAGTACATCGTCTCTCGTGACCGGGACCTACTTGATCTGAAACAATATGATGAGATCGAAATAGTGAACGTAGAGCAGTTCCTAGAAACGCTGAACGCCGGGTAGAGCCTGAAAAACTTGCAGACCATCGAACAAGCATACGTGAACGCTTACACGATACCCTGGAGGAAACATGCTGATTGAAACCAACATCAGTGCCATAATAGCCCGCGAGATCCTGGATTCGCGGGGCAATCCGACGATTGAGGTCGAGGTCGCCTTGATGGAAGGCGCCTGGGGACGGGCCGCCGTTCCCTCGGGCGCCTCCACCGGCGTCCACGAGGCGCTGGAGATGCGCGACGGCGACGAGAGCCGCTACAAAGGCAAAGGCGTGCTGCAAGCGGTCGCCAACGTCAACAACGTGATCGCCGACGAGTTGTTCGACTGGGACGCCACCGACCAGTCCGGTATTGACGCGCTGCTCCTGGAGCTGGACGGCACGCCGAACAAGGAAAGACTGGGGGCGAACGCGATCCTGGGCGTCTCGCTGGCCGTGGCGAAAGCGGCCGCCAACGCGCTGCAACTGCCGCTCTATCGCTACATCGGCGGGGTGCACGCACACGTGCTGCCCGTGCCGATGATGAACATCCTCAACGGCGGCAAGCACGCGATGGACGGCCCCGACCTGCAGGAGTTCATGGTCATGCCGGTGGGCGCGCCGACCTTTTCCGAGGGATTGCGCTGGGGCAGCGAGGTCTATCACACGCTCAAGTCCGTCCTCAAGGCAAAGGGATACTCCACCGGCGTCGGGGACGAGGGCGGCTTTGCCCCCAGCCTCAAGGCGAACGAGGAGGCCATCGAGCTGATCCTGAAGGCGGTCGAAAAGGCCGGTTACAAACCCGGCGAGCAGATCCGCATCGCGCTCGACCCCGCCGCCAGCGAGTTCTTTGAGGACGGCAAGTACGTGCTCAAGAAGGAGGGCCGCACGCTCACCGGGGCGGAGATGGTCGAGTTCTACGCCGATTGGGTGGCCAAGTATCCCATCGTCAGCATCGAGGACGGGTTGAACGAGGACGACTGGGACAGTTGGGGGCTGATGATGGAGCGGTTGGGCGACCGGATCCAGATCGTGGGCGACGACCTGCTGGTGACGAGCGTCGAGCGGGTGCAAAAGGCAATTGACCTCGGCGCGTGCAACTCGCTCCTCTGCAAGGTCAACCAGATCGGGACACTCACCGAGGCCATCGCCGCCGTGCAACGGGCGCAGCGGGCCGGCTGGACGGTCGTCGTCTCCCACCGCTCGGGCGAGACGGAGGACGCGACCATCGCCGACCTGGCGGTGGCGCTGAACACCGGGCAGATCAAAACCGGCGCGCCATGCCGCTCCGACCGCGTCGCCAAGTACAACCAATTGCTGCGCATTGAGCAGGAGTTGGGCGAACAAGCCCAGTACGCAGGCTTGACCGCCTTCCACCATCTACGGTCATAGGGCTTTGCGCTCACCGCAGATCGTTTCTCTACGAAATGATGACGTGATCGGCAGACACAGTGGCCGGTTGATGGCCTGGATAGCAATGACGCTGCTCCTGGCAGGTCTGGGATGCAGCGCCTGCCGAACCACACCCCAGCCAGAGCCAGTTCCATCGGGCGCCAGTACCACGCCCCCCACCGAAACCGTGATTCCGGGCGATAGGATCACGAGCGAGGAGACGGCAACTGATGACGAAATTGAGTATCATCAGACCCGGCAGGGTACTCTGACCGGAGGGGGACGACACGAGTGGGTATTCCACGGTGAGAGAGGCGACGTGGTCACCATCTCCGTGAATGGCCTGGAAGAGGGAATGATCCACTGCCTGGAGCTTTTCGCGCCCAGCGGCGAGCAGGTGATGGCGGACGAGTTTGAGTTGCCGCCCCACAATCAG
>Ga0180434_10004497_pt1 | contig 16947 bp, 12 predicted proteins | sample SS_ome_7_FD_132453 | JGI IMG/M metagenome (GOLD analysis project Ga0180434, IMG submission 132453) | Hypersaline lake sediment archaeal communities from the Salton Sea, California, USA - SS_1_D_2 metaG | ecosystem: Environmental > Aquatic > Non-marine Saline and Alkaline > Hypersaline >...
ATGCCCCCTCCGCTGACCTAGTTATTCCACATCGCGGAACGCCGTTTCACAGGGCCGCGCGGACGGATTCGCCCGTCAGGAAACCCGGGTCAGCGGCGCGTGCTGCACGACGAGTTTCTTGACGCCCTGCTTGGGGAAGGCGACCGTCACCAGCGCCGACGGGCCCTCGCCCTTCGTATTGATGACGATGCCCTCGCCCCACTGCGCGTGGTGGACGCGCTCGCCGGCGGCGAAGGGCTGATCGCCGGGCGCGCGCTGCGCGAGGATCCGGTCGGCCTCCGGCGAGCGGGCGCTGTCGGCCGACTCCCAGGAGATGGGCTGGCGTGCGGGCTCGGGGCCCTCGACGAGGTTCTCGGGGAGGTCGTCGAGGAAGCGGCTCTGGGGGTTGCGGCTGGTGGCGCCGAAGAGCGTGCGCGTCCGGGCGTGCGTGAGGAAGAGGCGCTGCTGGGCGCGCGTGATGCCGACGTAGCAGAGGCGGCGCTCCTCCTCCAGGTCGGCGGGCCTGTCGCTCATCACGGCGCGGGACACCGGGAAGATGCCCTCCTCCAGGCCCACCAGGAAGACCACCGGGAATTCGAGCCCCTTCGCGCTGTGCAGCGTCATGAGCGGGACGGCGTCGGCGGCCTCGCCGTTGCTGAGCGACTCGGGGTCGGCCAGCAGCGCCACCTGTTCGAGGAAGCCGCCCAGCGTCGCGTCTTCGCTCTGCTCCTCGAACTCGCCGGTGGCGGAGAGGAGTTCGCGGACGTTCTCGGCCCTGCCGCGGGCCTGGTAGGACTTGTCCTGCTCCAGGTGGGCAAGGTAGCCGGTGCGCTCGATGATCCGCGTCGTGAGGTCGGTGACCGAGAGGTTCGGGGCCTCCTCGATGAGCCCGCGCAGCAGGCGGGCGAACTCGCCCAGGGCCTCCGTCTGGCGGGCGGCGAGGTCGAGATGCCGGGCCTGCAGCAGCGCCTGGAAGGGGCTCATGCGGCGCTCGCGGGCCGCGTCCAGCAGGCGGTTGAGCGTGACCTTGCCGATGCCCCGGGGCGGGACACTGATGACGCGCTGCAGGCTCACCGTGTCGTCGGGGTTGAAGACCAAGCGCAGGTAGCCCAGGATGTCCTTGATCTCGGCGCGCTCCCAGAAGCACAGGCCGCCGACGATGCGGTAGGGCAGGCCCATGCCGAGGAAGACCTGCTCGAAGACGCGCGACTGCGCGTTCATGCGATACAGGACGGCGAAGTCGGCGAAGCGCAGTCCCTCGATTTGGGCCAACTCCTGGATCGTCTGCGCGACGAACATCGCCTCCTGGTGCTCGTCGCCGAGGCAGGTGCAGTTCAGCGGCGGCCCGTCGCCCACGTCGGTCCAGAGGCGCTTGGGTTTGCGGGTCAGGTTGCGGTTGATGACGTGCCACGCGGCGTCGAGGATGTTCTTGGTCGAGCGGTAGTTGCGTTCCAGTTTGACGATCTGGGCGTCGGGATAGTCCTCCTCGAAGCGCAGGATGATCCGCATGTCGGCGCCGCGCCAGCCGTAGATGGACTGGTCGTCGTCGCCCACGACGGTGAGGTTGCGGTGCTTGCGGGCCAGCAGGGCGATGAGACGGTACTGGGCGAAGTTGATGTCCTGGTACTCGTCCACGAGGATGTAGCGGAAGCGCTCCTGGTACGCCTCCAGCACCTGGGCATGCTCCTCGAAGAGGCGAACCGCGAACATGATGAGGTCGTCGAAGTCCAGCGCCTTGTTCTCGGCGAGGCGGGCCTGGTAGAGCGTGTAGGCGCGCGAGGCGGTGCGCTCGAACTCGTTGGCGGCGGTCTGCTGGTAGTTGCGCGGCGCGATGAGTTCGTTCTTGGCGCGGCTGATCTCGTTGAGGACCGAGGCGGGCTGCAGGCGCTCGGGATCGAGGCCCAGGTCCTTGAACACGTCCTTCATGAGGGCGAGTTGGTCGGACTCGTCGAAGACGACGAAGTTCGGGTCCACGCCGATGAGGCCGCCGTCGTAGCGCAGGATGCGCGCGCAGATGGAGTGGAAGGTGCCCATCCAGAAGTCGCGCCGCAGCGGCCCGACGAGCCGGGCGATGCGCTCCTTCATCTCGTTGGCGGCCTTGTTGGTGAAGGTCACGGCGAGGATCTGCTGAGGCGGCACGCCCCGGTGCCTGACGAGGTAGGCGGCGCGGTGGGTGAGCACGCGGGTCTTGCCCGAGCCGGCGCCGGCGAAGATGAGGAGCGGGCCGTCGCCGTGCAGGACGGCCTCGCGCTGCTCGGGATTGAGGTCCTTGAGGACCGGGCTGTCGGCGGGCTCGGGCACGGCCTTGGGTGACTTGGGGCGGCGCTTGCGGGAGTCGGTCATGGTCGGGGCGAGTGTAACAGAAACCTCCGGGCGTCGTCAAAGACGCAGGCGCCATCATTGACGGGCGCGGGGATGCTCTGCTATGCTTTCGCCTCTATGTCGAGCGGCGTGACGAGGCGTCTGGCGCAGGTCGCCGCGGCGGCGGCGGTCTGCGCGGTGGCGGCGGGGCCGGGGTGGGCGGTCTCGTCGCTGAAGTTCACGGCGACGGCCCAGAAGGACGGCCACGCCGTGCGCGCGAACGGCGCCCCGCTGCTTACGCTGCGCGGCCCCGGCTATGCGGGTCAGGCCGCAGCCATCGCGCGCCTCCTGCAGGCCGCCGCCGAGCGCGGCGGGCCCGACGATGTGACGGTGGGCAGCGCGCGGGGCGCGCCGGCGGTGCTGCTGGACGGCAAGGTCCTGGTGCGCGTGGACGGACGCATCGCCGCGGGCAACAAGTCCACCCCCCAGGGGCTCGCCGAGGTGTGGCGGCAGCGCGTCTTCGAGGTCTTCGCGCAGCCGTTCGTGACGCTGGCGCGCGACTCCATAGACGTCCCGCTGGGGGAGTCGCGGCTGGTGCCCGTGCTGGGGAGCCTGGCCGCGGGGGTGCTGGTGTCGGCCGACCCCAAGGTGCTGCGCGGAGACTACGACGCGGGCCAGCGGGCCGTGCGCCTCTGGGGCGTCGGGCGCGGGCGGACGCAGTTGGTGCTGACCAGCGGGCTGGCCTCGCTGGCGGTCAGCGCGCGGGTGGCGCCCTGGGCGGGCGCGGTGGCGGCGCAGGTCGAGGGAGTGGTCACGGGGCGCGTGGTGCCGCAGGCGGTGATCGCCAAGGCCGCGACCTTGGCGGCCTACGGCGCGACGCGCGCCGAGTGGGGGGCCAAGGTGTCGGTGGGCGAGCCGCGCGTGGGCGCGGAGGCGCTGGCCGAGGGGCAGGCGACGCGGGCCTCCGTCGAGGTGAGCGTCACGGGCGAGGACTACCTGCCGGTCAAGGCGGTCATGACGGCGGTGCTGCGGGCCCGGCGCGTGTCGCTGCCGGAGGCGGGGCTGCTGCTGGTGAGCAACCGGCCGGAGCGGCTGCCCTCGCTGGGGCGGTGGTACGAGGCAACGTTGCCCGCCGAGTCGGCGTCGCGGCTGCTGTACCACCACGTCAACGGAACGGGCGGCGCGGCGGACCTGGCCGTGGAGTTGGTGAACCCGCAGGCGGCGCCGGCGCGCCTGCACGTCGTCGAGGGGCTGGCGGGGCCTTCCCGGGACGAGATCTTCGTCGGCCACGCGGCGGCGCGGACGTATCTGAAGCGGATGGCATGGCGCGTGGGGTACGTCGTGACGGTGCCGGGGTTGGGGCGGGTGACGCTGGCCCGCCACCGGCTGCGGCCGGGGGAGATCGCCAGCGGGATCCTCGAGGCGTCCGTGCTCGAAGGCGCCGACCTGGTGGCCCAGGTCAGGCTGCTCCCGCCGGCGGCCCGGCCGCTGGTGGAGGCCGTAGAGGGTACGCCGCAGTATCCGGCGCAGATGGCGCACGTGTTCCCGAACCCGCGGAAGGCGCTCACGGCCGACTACAAGGTCGGGGGGAACTGGGCGTTCGTGTCGGTGGGGCGCGAGCCGGTGGCGGGCGTGAACCACGGCGAGACCCTGCAGGGGAACTACGGCGTGCTCTACGACGTCACGTTCCACATCGAGAACTCCACCGAGCAGACGGCGCGGCTCGAGTTCGCGTTCCAGACGGCGGCGGGCGCGGCGCGGGCGGTGGTGCTGATTGACGGGGTGGTGTACCAGACGGGGGTGGTGGGCGAGAACCGGGAGGAGACGCTGGCGCGGTTCAGCGTGCCGGCGGGCAGCCGGCGCCGGGTGCTGGTGCAGACGATGCCGCAGTCGGGGTCGAACTACCCCGTGCGGCTGGTCTGCCGGCCGGCGGGGAGTGGGGAGTAGCAGTAGGTGAGAAGTGAGAGGGGAGAAGTGAGAAGGCACCCTCACCCCTGCCCTCTCCCTTGAAAGGGAGAGGGGGATAGAGAAGGAGATGCCGTGGGACGACTGATCTTCACGTTTGCATCGCTGGCGTACTATGTGGACGCACCATGGGGACGCGGGCTGCCGGTCGAGGGCTTCAACCGCATGGCCGACGTCGCGCACGGGCGGGGCGTGCCGGTGACGTGGCTGGTGAACGCGAGGTCGGCGGAGGAGTTGCAGCGCGAGTTGGAGGACTTCCACCGGCGGTTCGGCGATGAGGTGGGGCTGGTGTGGGGCGCCTCGACCGCGACGCCGGGCCGTGCGGAGAGCGCCCGCGCCGACCTGGAGCGCGTGCGGCAACTGTGCCCCTGGTCGCAGGTGAAGATCGTCGGCTCGGGGCAGCGATCGAACGCGATGGCGCGCGAACTGGCGGGGCTGGGGGTGGACGGGCTGTGGGGGTCGTGCTGGGAGCAGATCGAGGTGGACGAGGTCACCGACCGCGGCGCGCCGTGGGGCACCTACTACATCTCGATGGAGAACTTCAAGGCGCCGGCGGCGCAGGCGACGCCGCTCCTGTCGTTCGAGTGGACGGCGCGCGACCTCTGCAAGTCGCTCCACTCCGGCAACCCGACGATCTTTTCGAGCGACCCCGACGACGTGGCGCGCGCGGGCCTCTGCCGCGGGCCGGAGATCGGCTACTGGGAGGCGATGTTCGACCAGTACCACCGCAACCTGGCGCACAACGACCTGGTGTTCTTCGCGATGCACCAGGAGGCGCACGAGATGGAGCACAGCGACGTGTGCCGGGCGTACTCGCCGGAGGACATCGCCGGGTCGGCCGACATGATGGACGCGTTCTTCGCCTACGTGAAGAGCAAGCCCGGGGTGGAGATGATGACATTGCCCCAGGCGGCGGACCTCTATCGGGAGCAGAACCCGCAGGGCACGGCGCCGGCCTACATGCTCTTCGACGACATCGCCACGGGGCCCATGGCCTACTGGTACGCCAAGGGCACGCCGGCGGGCCCGTGGCCGCGGACGTTCCTCTACTACGACGCGGAGTGCCAGTTGGCGTTCATCGAGGGGAAGTTCGCGCCGATCCTGCTGCGCAACTACCGCGGCGCGACGGACCCCGATGACCCTCACTACTTCGCCGAGCGCGACGTGCCCGTGGTGCGGCTTCCCTACGGGAAGAAGATGGTGGAGTCGGGGGACTTCGCGTTCGAGATCGAGAGCGGGAAGGCGCTGCCCTTCGGGCTGGCGTTCTGGTACGACTTCTCGCGCTGGCGGGTGCGGGAGGTGGAGGGAGCGGCGCACTGGAAGGTGATCGAGGACACGCTGCTCTTCGCGCGGGTGGACGCGCCGGCGGGGAAGACGACGGTGCGGGTGAGGGTGGAGCGCGGAGAGAAGTGAGCGGGGAGACGGGACCCTCACCCCGCCTCTCCCTGGCAGGCAGGGGCGCGACCGCGGTTCTCCGCGCTGCGCGCTCAGGATGACGGTTCGAGCGCCACCTCGTCCGCCGTCGCCTGCTGGAAGCGGCGGATCTGATCGGTGAGGCGGCGGATGACGTCCCCGTGCTCGCCCGAGTAGAACAGGTTCGTGCGTTCGAGCGGGTCGTCGTTGAGGTTGTACAACTCGCTCTTGTCGGCGACGCTCAGGTTGAGTTTCCAGCCGTCGGGCGAGACGACGCTGCGGACGGGGGACCCGGCGATGCGGGCGGCGTCAGCATTGTAGTCGGACTGGCGGCGGTACTGCTCCTCGCCGTCGCGGCCGTTCCACTCGATGAACACGTGATCCTCGGCAGGGCCCTCCCTCCTCTCCAGCACGGGGCGCAGGCTGCGGCCGGGGAGGCCATCGGCGGGGGGCCGGCCCATCAGGTCGAGGAGCGTGGGCACGAGGTCTATCTGGCTGACGGGCGCCTCCACGCGGGCGGCGCCGAGCCCGGGCGCCCGCATGAGGAGCGGGACGCGGACGGCTTCCTCGTACATGACGGTCTTGGCCAGGAGGCGGTGGCTGCCCATCATGTCGCCGTGGTCGCTGGTGAAGACGACGATGGTATTGTTGTCGAGGCCGCAGTCGGTGAGCGAGGCGAGGATGCGGCCGACGCTCTCGTCCACGAGGCTGACCAGGCCCCAGTAGTTGGCGATCAGCCGCCGCCAGCCGGCCTCGGTGGCCAACTCCTGCTCGCCGAAGCCCTTGGCGTAGCGCTCGCGCAGCAGGCGGCACTTGAGCGGCTCGTCGGGATGGGGCGGGGTGTCGAAGTTGGCGGGGAGGTCAATGGCGTCGGGGGCGTACATGTCGTCATAGGGCCCGAAGAAAGGCATGTGGGGCTCGAGGTAGTTGACGAAGAGCGCGAAGGGGCGGTCGCGGTTTTCGCGGATGAAGCGGGAGGCCGTGCGCGCCAGGAAGTCGGGCTTGCTGTAGGGCGCGGGGAAGCGGGCGCTCTCGCCGCGGCCGAAAGCGGCGAAGTCGGGCTCGCCGCTGCTCGGGGTGAAGCCCTGGGCGAGCAGCCAGTGGTAGTACGAGCAGTGGGCGGAGCGGTCCTGGTTGGGGCGGTAGTACTTCCGGTAGCCGTCCTCGATGCTGATCCAGTCGGCGAAGCCGTGCTGCGGGAAGATCTCGTCGCCCAGGTGCCACTTGCCGTGGTACCCGCACGTGTATTCGCGGTCGTCGAGCAGTTCCACCAGCGTGGGCACCGACTCCGGGAGGGGGATGTTGTTGGCGGTGCAGCCGGAGGTGTGGGGATAGAGGCCGGTCATGATGCTGGAGCGCGACGGGGTGCAGACCGGCTGCGTGACGTAGGCGCGCTCGAAGACCGTGCTGTCGCGGGCGAGGGCGTCGAGGTGGGGCGTGCGGATACGCCGGTTGCCGTAGGCGGCCATGGTGTCGGCGCGCTGCTCGTCGGTGAAGAGGAAGAGGAGGTTCGGCTTGGGCATAGTGTCTGTTCCTCGGGCAGGGCGGGATGGGTCTCCGGGTGAAGGGTTTCCGGGGCCGGGCCGCAGATGCCTGCCGGGGCTTGGGGAATGGGAGGACGGCGATGCTGATCGCGGCGTTTTCGGATGTGCACGGGAACCTGCACGCGCTGGACGCGGTGCTCGGCGACATCGCGCAGCGCGGCGCGGACCGGGTGGTGTGCCTGGGCGACCTGGTGGGGTACGGAGCGTTCCCCGATGAGGTCATCGCGCGGGTGCGGGCCGAGGGGATCGCGACGCTGGCGGGCAACTACGACGATGGCGTGGGCTTCGACCGCGAAGACTGCGGCTGCGCCTACCGGACCGCGCAGGAGCGGGCGCTGGGAGACGCGTCGCTGCGCTGGACGAAGGCCGCGGTGAGCGACGAGCACAAGGCCTGGCTGGGCTCGCTCCCGCGCGAGATACGGATGGACGTGGCAGGAAAGCGGCTGCTGTGCGTGCATGGGAGCCCGCGGCGCATCAACGAGTACCTGTTCGAGGACCGGCCGCAGGCGAGTCTGGAGCGCATCGTCGCCGCGGCCGAGGCGGACGTGATGCTGGCGGGGCACACGCACCTGGCCTACCACAAGACGGTCGGTGGGGCGCACCTGATCAACGTGGGCAGCGCGGGCAAGCCGAAGGACGGCGACCCGCGGGCCGGCTATGCGTTGGTGGAGGTTGGCGAAGCCGTGTCGGCGACCTTTCCGCGGGTGGCCTACGAGGTCGAGGCGGCGGCGAGGGCGATCGAGGCGGCCGAGGGGCTGCCCGACGAGTTCGCCCGGGCCCTGCGCACGGCCCGCTAGACGCGCGATCTAGTAGGGCTGCGCCTGGCTCGTGTCGAGGCGCTGGCCGAAGCGGCCCGTGCCGAACCCCCCGGCGCCGAACTCGAAGGCCTTGATGCGCAGGTCGAGGCGGAGCAGGTCGCTCTGCTCGCTGTAGTAGAGCCGCGCCTCCCAGCAGTGGAGATCGCGCGTCAGCACGGCCTCGTTGTACACGAAGTCGTGCGTGAGGCCGTCGTAGGCGGTGAGGTAGCCGATCCGCCACTTCGGCGTCGCCTGCCAGTCGAGTTCCGCGCTGACGCGCCGCCACGTGCTGATGCGCGGGTCGTAACGCAGGCCCAGGGAGAGGGCGGTGCGGAAGTCGTCGAAGCGGGCCTGGGCGACCATGTCGCGCTGCTCGCCTTCGTTGAGGTCGTAACTGGTGGCGCCGACCAGGCTGAGGGTGCGGCTGAGGGGGGTCTCGATGCGGAGCATGAGGTCCTGCCAGCGGCTGCTGCGCGTGTCGAAGCCGGTGAGCAGGGAGGCGCGTTGGCGGAGGCCGCGCTGGTAGGACAGGCCCGTGGTGGCCCAGCGATAGGCGCCCAGGTAGTCGAACTGGAAGGGGCTGTAGCCCTTGGGCTCCATGAGGTAGTAGTTGACGTCGGCGCTGAGGACCGGGGTCAGGTCGCGGTGGAGGCGGCTGGTGAGGCCGTAGGCGTAGCGGGCGGTGCGGTCTTCGTCGCCGTAGGCCGTCTGCTGGAAACGCAGCGCCGTCGTGAGCGTGGTGCGGCTGTCCAGGCGCAGCGGCTTCGGCGAGGCGTCGGCCCCCAGGTAGGCGCGATAGGCTGAGAGATTGGTGGGCTGCTCGTGGAAGCGGCCGAAGCGCACTTCGAGGCGCGTGGGGAGGGCGGCCGCGGCGGCCAGGCCGAGGCGGTTGAGGTCGGTGTTGGCGACGAGTTCGGGGAGGCGGTCGAGGACGTAGTAGTAGTCGTCGCCGGCGAAGGCCTCGCCGTCCAGATCGAAGCGCCGGCTGGCCAGCAGCGTGAGGTCCAGGCGGCGCTGTCGGTCGAGGAGGTTGATCCGGGTCGTGAGTTCCTGGTCGTCGGCCTGGCCGGGGAACGTGGTGCGGCGCTGGTAGCCGGCCTGGAAGGAGCGCGAGGCGCCCCGGCCGGTGCGGTCGTGGCGCAGGTCGAGCGTCGTGCTGCCCAGGTCGGTGTACCCCTCGGAGCGGTTGTCGTTGAGGGACAGGCTGGTGACGCTGCGGGAGGTCTGCTTGGTCAGGTTGAGCGTGTTGCTCATGACCGTGCTGCCGGCCAGGTAGTAAGGCGCGTAGCGCCGGTAGTCGGAGGCGAGGCGAAGGGTGGTGTCGTCGGCGAGTTGCTGCTCGTGGGTGAGGCGGCCGGTGAACTCCGTGTCGCCGGTCTCCCTGTTCGAGGCCTGGTAGAGGGAGAGTTGGGAGAGGCCCTTGGCGAAGGAGAGGTTGTGGTCCACGCCGGTGCCGAAGCCGCGGCGGCTCATGAAGTCGAGGTGGAGCCGGCCCCACTGCGACTCGGACATGACGTAGTTGAAGAGCGTCTTCAGGTAGCGTCCGTCAATGTCGTTCTCGCCGATCTGCGGGATGAAGGGCTGGCGGCTCGGCTCCTTGAGCGACACCCAGAAGTGAGGCAGCACGACGACCCGGTGCTCGCCAACCCAGAGCGAGGCGCGGCGGGCGACGAGTTTGCGGCCCGGGTAGATGGTGACGTGGCGGGCCTCGATCCGCCAGTGGGGGTGCTCGCGGCTGCACGTGGTGAACGATGCGTCGTCGGCCAGCACGGTCGGGCCGCCCGTGACGCGCCGCGCCGAGAGGTAGAGCGGCTCGACGACGCCCCCGCCGCCGAAGAAGTCCGGCGGAAGCGCGGCGCGGGTCTGGGCGAACTCCCAGCGGCGGGTCCGCAGGTCGAGGAAGAGCGTGTCCCCGTCGAAGTCGCCGCCCTCGGCGCTGAGCACGACGCCGCCCTTGAAGACGGCGGTCTCGGCGTCCAGGTCGGCGGTGAGTTCGTCGGCGGTGACGGTGAGGCCCTGGTAGCCGACGCGCACGTGCCCCTTGGCGACGACGAGGCGCTGGGGCTGCTCGACGTACCGGACCGAGTCGGCGCCCACGTCGAGCGAGTCGGCGGGTCCGGCCCACGCGCCGCCGGCCAGCAGCGCAATCAGGGCGACGGCAAGTCCGCCGCGGCGGCGGAGGGGCAGGCGCTGGGGCGCGGTCATTGCCATGGCTCAGGTCTGCGGCGCGTGATGTTGTCTCAGGTACTGGTCAATGGCGCGGGCGGCCCGCTTGCCGGCGCCCATGGCCTCGATCACGGTGGCGGCCCCGGTGACGATGTCGCCGCCGGCGAAGACGCCTGGGCGCGAGGTGGCGCCGGTCTCGGGGTCGGCGACGATGTTGCCCCACCTGTTGGTTTCGAGGTCCGGGGTGCTGGAGGAGACCAGCGGGTTGGCCGCGTTGCCGACCGCGATGATGACGGTGTCCGCGTCGAGGGTGAACTCGGAGCCGGCGACGGGGACGGGGCGGCGGCGGCCCGAGTCGTCGGGCTCACCCAGTTCCATGCGCAGGCACTCCATGGCGCGCACCCATCCCCGCTCGTCCCCGAGGACGCGCGTGGGGTTGGTGAGGAACTGGAAGGCGACGCCCTCCTCCCTGGCGTGCTCGATCTCCTCGGCGCGGGCCGGCATCTCGCGCTCGGAGCGCCGGTAGACCACGGTCACCTGCCCGGCCCCCAGGCGGAGCGCCGTGCGCGCGGAGTCCATGGCGACATTGCCGCCGCCCACCACGGCCGCGCGCTTGCCGACCCAGATCGGGGTCTCGTACTCCGGGAAGCGGTACGCCTTCATGAGGTTGGCGCGGGTGAGGAACTCGTTGGCCGAGTAGACGCCGTTGAGATTCTCGCCCGGGATGCCGAGGAAGACCGGCGCGCCGGCGCCCGAAGCGATGAAGACCGCCCGGAAGCCGGAGGCGAAGAGGTCGTCAATGGTGAGCGTCTTGCCGATCACGGTATTGAGCTCGATCTCCACGCCCAGCGACTTGACGTACTCGACCTCGCGGTCCACGATGGCCTTGGGGAGACGGAACTCGGGAATGCCGTAGCGCAGCACGCCGCCCGTGTCGTGGAAGGCCTCGAAGACCGTGACCCGGTGGCCCATCTTGGCCAGGTCGCCGGCGGCGGTGAGACCGCCGGGGCCCGAGCCGATCACCGCGACGCGCTGGCCCGTGGACGGCGCCGGCTGGGCCGTCGCGCTGCCGTGGGCGGCCTCCCAGTCGGCGGCGAAGCGCTCCAGCCGGCCGATGGCGACGGGTTCCCCCTTCTTGGCCAGGACGCAGACCTGCTCGCACTGCGTCTCCTGCGGGCAGACGCGGCCGCAGACCGCCGGGAGGTTGTTCTTGTCCTTGAGGATGGCGGCGGCGCGGGCGAAGTCGCGCTCCTTGATGGCGAGGATGAAGGCGGGGATGTCTATCTCGACGGGGCATCCGGCCATGCAGGTCGGCTTCTTGCACTGCAGGCAGCGCGAGGCCTCGCGGACGGCCGCCTCCTCGTCCAGGCCGAGCGCGACCTCGTCGAAGTTGCCGACCCGCTCCCGGGCGTCCTGCTCGGGCATGGGCTGTCGGGGGGGGCGCTTGGCGGCCTTGGTCACCGGAGGCTCTCCTCGAGATGGCAGGCATGGGCGCCCTGGCCGGCGAGATCGCGCTCCAGGGGCTCGAACCTGCGCTGGCGGGCCATGAGTTCGTCGAAGTCCACCTCGTGGGCGTCGAAGATCGGGCCGTCCACGCAGGCGAACTTGACCTCGCCGCCGACGGTGACCCGGCACGAGCCGCACATGCCGGTGCCGTCCACCATGATGGGGTTCAGGCTGACGAGGGTCTTGACGCCGTAGGGGCGGGTGGTGTCGGCGATGGCCTTCATCATCGGGACGGGGCCGACGCCGATGACCAGGTCAATGGGGTCGGAGCCGCGGAGCAGGCGTTCGAGTTCCACGGTGACGAGGCCCTTGACGCCCTTCGAGCCGTCGTCGGTGGTGATATAGGTCTCGTGGCTGAGGGCGCGCATCTCCTCCTCGAGCACCAGCAGGTCGGCGGAGCGCGCGCCGATGATCGAGATCACGCGGTTGCCGGCGGCGCGCAGGGCCTTGGCCTTGGGATAGAGCGCGGGCACCCCCACGCCGCCGCCCACGCAGACGACGGCGCCGATGCGGCCGATCTCCAGGTGGTTGCCCAGGGGCCCGACGACGTCGCGGATCTGGCCGCCCACATCGAGCAGGGCGAGGTCCTGGGTGGAGTGGCCGGCCGTGAGGAAGATGATGGTGACCGTGCCGCGATCGCGGTCGAAATCGGCGATCGTCAGGGGGAGGCGCTCGCTTCGCTCGCCCAGGCGGACGATGAGAAACTGGCCGGGCTGGGCGGCGCGGGCGATGCGGGGGGCCTCGACCTCCAGCAGCCTGACGGTCTCGCTGAGCCATTCGGCCCGGACGACGCGGTACATGGCACGGCTCCCAGGCGGGGTCGGGGGGCGGCGCGCCGCCCCTGCTCACGCGCAGCAGGATACCACCGCACAGAAATGGTGTAAAGCCGCCGGCGACCTGGCTATGCGCGCGTGCGGCACAAGCCCTTGCTTGTGCCTCCCGCCTGCCCCTCCGTCATCCCGAGCGCACGCGAGGCTTGCCCGCCGGCCTTGTGGCGGGCAAGCCCGCCTCGGGAGGGGAGAGGGCTAGGGTGAGGTTGCCTCCCTCCTTCTCACCTCGCACCACTCACTGCCCCCTCACGGCACGAGCCACCCGGTCTCCTCCCCCCGCTGGCTCGCCAGCGCGATCTCTATCATCGAGCGGTAATCATGCTCCGGCTCGAAGCCCAGCACCCGCTTCGCCGTCGCCAGGCTGTATTCATAGAACATCGCCGGCCCCGGCAGCCGCACGTCCACATACGGCTTGCCCGTCTTCTCGGCCAGGTAGGGCACCGCCTCGGCCCAGTTCAGCGGACGCCCCATGATGTTCATCGTCTGACCCACGCACTCGTCCTTGGCCAGCACCAACAGCATCGCCGCCACCAGGTCGCGCACATCCCCCACGTGCTTCTGATACGGAATATCCTCCATGCTGCGCACCAGCGCCCACGTCTCATCGCCCCGCCCCGCCTGCAGCGCCTCGATCGCCTTCTCCTGGTCGGGCGTCGGCTTCTCGATCCCCTCCAGCCGCGCCGCGTGATCCGACAGCCGCAGCCCGCGGAAGTAATCCGCCTTCAGCAGTTCCCCCGGCCCCAGGATGTACGGAAACCGCCCGATCACCACCGGCAGGCCCTTCTCGCTGTGGTAGTTCATGCAGAGGAGTTCGGCGCAGTACTTCGTCCACCCGTACATGTTGCCGTGCACCGGCGGCGTATCCTCGGGAATCGGGTCGGCGATGAACCCGCCGTGCGGGATCACCGCATCCGTGCTGGCGAAGAACAGCCGCTTCAGGCCGGGGCAGGCCGCCGCCCCCTCCAGCACATTCATCGTGCCGCGCAGGTTGATGTCGAACTGCGCCATATCGTCCGGCCCGCCGATGCGCGCGCCCAGGTGGTAGATCGCCTCCGCCCCCGCGACCGCCTGCGCCACCTGGCCCATGTCGCGCAGGTCGGCGAACACCACCCGCACCCCCAGCGGGTCGAGTTTCGCGGCCCGCGGCGAATCGGGGTTGACGATCCCCGTCACCTCGTGGCCTTCGCGCGTCATCGCCAGCGCCAGGTTGGCGCCCACGCGCCCCGTCGCACCCGTGATCGTTACCTTCATCGCTTCCTCCTCGGCCTGTGCCGAAAGAACCGCATCGCATTGCCCCCCAGGATCGCCTTCCGTTCCCCGTCGCTCAGAAACGCGCATCCGTCCTTCATCCAGTTCAGCAACTGCGGGTACGTCGCGCGCGTCAGCGTGCTCGGATAATCGCTCCCCCAGAGGATCTTCTTCGCGCCCACCTCATCCACCGCGCGCCGCAGCAACCGCTGCGCCTTCGGGTAGGGGTACTCGCCGCCGGCCAGCGCCGGCAGCGCCGAGATTTCGATCCACACGTTCGGCCGCCGCGCCAGGCGCACGCGGTCCAGCCATCCCGGCTGCGGGGCCAGCGCCAGGTGGGCGATGATCGCCTCGAAGCCCGGCACCGCGTCGAGCACGCGCTCCAGCGCCAGGCGCTCCGCGCGGTCCGTCCCCATGTGGAAGAGCGCGGGGATGCCCAGTTCCGCGCACGCGCGCCAGACGGCCATCTCGTTCTCCCCGGCGAGATCGAACCCGCTCAGCCCGGGCGTCTCCAACTTCAGCGCGCGCAGCCCGCGCTCGCGCACCCAGTAGCGCAGCCGCCGTGCGGCGCGGCGCCCCTGCCGCGGGTCCACCATTGCGAACCCCAGGAACCGGTCATAGCGCGCCGCCATCTGCGCGACATAGGCGTTGCAGGCGCCGTAGTACTCCCCCTGTATGGCGAACGCGCGGTCCACGCCGGCCCAGTCCATGTGCGCCAGGGCCATCTCGGCCGTCGAGCGCGTGCGCTCGAAGGACGGCGGAAGCATCTGCATCTCCCGCCGGCCCCACCTCACGCGCCCGAATCCGAGCCCTTTGCGCTGCACCCCGTCCATCGTCGGGCCGATCCTCGGGCACAGGTGCAGATGTGTATCAATAACGATCGCTCTTCTCCTTCATCTCCCCGTCGCGGGTACGCCTGCGGCTGTGGCACAGCCGCCTCGGCTGTGCAGCCGCCTCCGCCACCATCCGCCGTAGCCCACCTTGCCGAAGGCTAGGTGGGGTGCCCTGCGGCCTCCGGCTGTAGGGCGGGCGTTCCCACGCCCGCCGCCTCCGATGGCCTGCCCCCTCTCCCTCTCTGAGGGACTTGTGCGCCTCCGGTGCAGAGGGCTAGGGCTTGCACGCCGACTTGTCCTACGAAGCCTCGGCCAAGTAGGAAGCCTTGCGCGAAGGCGGGTGAGGGTGCCTCCTCCCTGCTCCCTGCTCCCTCCTCCCTTCTCACTCCCCCATCACCTTCGCCCGGATACCCTCCAGCAACTTGACCGCCGCCATGATATCCCGCGTCTGCTGCTCGCCGCTGATCTCCCGCTCGATGGTGAGCGGGCCGCGGTACCCGACCTTCCACAGCGTCTCCACGAACCGCTCGATGCCCACCTCGCCCTGGCCCAGCGGCATCTCCTTGCCCAACTGGTCCTTTTCCGTCGGCCACGTGCCGTCCTTGCAGTGGACGCCGCCCACGTACTCGCCCACCAACTCCAGCGCCGCGATGGGCTCGCCCGAGCCGTAGAGAATCATGTTCGCGGGATCGAAGTTCACCTTCAGGTTGGCGCGGCCCACGTCCCCGATGAACCGCTTGAGGCACTCGCCCGTCTCCTGTCCGGTCTCGAGCCGGAAGTCCTGCCCCTGGCCCGCGCAGTAGTCGCAGACCTCCTGCGCCGCCTTCACCACGTCCGCGTAGATCGGGTTGCCCACGTCCTCGGGCACGAACCCGATGTGCATCGAGATGCTGTCCACCCCCAGCGCCTTGGCGAAATCCGCGATCCGCCGCGTGCGCTCCATCCGCTCCGGCCGCGTCTCCGGGGGGACGAGACCGACCGTTCGCCGCACCGTCGGGATATCGTTGTAGTGCTCGCCCGCGAACCCGGCGAACACCGTCGTCACCTCGATCCCCGTCTGCTTGATCGCCGCCTTGAGCTCCTCCAGCCGCTCCCCCGTCATGAACTCGTCCCCCGGCGCCCCCATCTGCACCGTGGGCACCCCCATGCCCTTGACCTTCTCCAGCCGCTCCAGCGGGTTCTCGCCCACACCCAACATCACGCCGATGGCCATCGTTTCCATCTGGCCTACCTCCTGCCGCGCGTGTCCGCGCCGGTTGATTGCGCTCCTCCTTTCTCGTCTCCCGCCGCCCTCTCCTGCTCCGCGCGCAGGGAGGCCGCCCGCGCCCGGCGAAACGGACTCCACCCTGACCCGCGGAGGCAGCCGTGAAACCCAACCCCGTCAAGCACGCCCTCGCCGCCGGCGGCCACGCCGTCGGCACCATGATCGCCCAGTTCTCCGCCCCCGAGGTCGGCCGCATCCTCGCCGGCGCGGGCTTCGAGTTCGTCGTCATAGACAACGAGCACGGCGCCTTCTCCCTCGAGTCCAACCTCCAGATCATCATGGCCGCGCGCCCCACCGGCCTCGTCTCCCTCGTCCGCGTGCCCGACGCCGCCTACCACCTCATCGCGCGCACCCTCGATTCCGGCGCCGAGGGCGTCATGGTCCCCCGCGTCGAGTCCCGCGACACCGTCGAGCAGATCGTCGCCGCCGTCAAGTACCCGCCCGTAGGCCGCCGCGGCTACGGCCTGCGCGCCATCCACACCGACCGCCGGCCCGTCCCCATGCCCGACGCCATCGCCCACGTCAACGACAACACCCTCATCATCATCCAGATCGAGAGCGTCGCGGCGATCGAGGCCCTCGACGACATGCTCTCCGTCCCCGGCGTGGACGTCGCGCTCATCGGCCCCGCCGACCTCTCCGTCTCGCTCGGCATTCCCGGCCGCTTCGACCACCCCGACATGGTCAGCGCCATCCAGCGCGTCATTGACGCCTGCGCCCGCCACGGCGTGGCCGCCGGCGCCCACCTGCCCGACGTCGAGGCCTGGAAGCCCTGGGTCGAGCGCGGCATGCGCTGCCTGCTCTGCTCCACCGACGAGAACCTCCTCCAGTCCGCCGCAGAGCAGACCGTCGCCGACCTCCGCGCCCTGATCCCGCCGCCCTCTTGAGAGCAGCCCGGGTGAGGCACTCAGCCGCCCATCAAGGAGCACCGCCATGACCGCCCGCGAAGTCGTGCGCTTCATCGAAGAGCAGGTCCCCAAACTCAGCGGCGAAGAGGGCTTCCACTACGGCGACCCCGACGCCGAAGTCACCGGCGTCCTCGTCTGCTGGCAGGCGACGGTGCCCGCGCTGCGCCACGCCGCCGACAACGGCTGCAACCTC